>Ga0068857_100006174_pt1 | contig 10244 bp, 10 predicted proteins | sample KBSCornC72_FD_66591 | JGI IMG/M metagenome (GOLD analysis project Ga0068857, IMG submission 66591) | Corn rhizosphere microbial communities from Kellogg Biological Station, Michigan, USA - KBS Corn C7-2 | ecosystem: Host-associated > Plants > Roots > Rhizosphere > Soil ...
CGATTCGCCAGGCTATCGCCTGGTCGCCAATCACGGCCCGATGAGCGGCCAGTCGGTGTTCCACTTCCACGTCCATATCTTCGGCGGCAAGGCGATGCCGCACGACATGACCCAGTTGCCGGAAGCCCACGCCCGAGCATGAGCATGGGCATGATCGCCAACACATGATCGGGCGGCGAACGCTGGTGATGGGCGCGGCAATGCTGGCCGCGACGACGGCACAGGCACAGTACTTTCCGCGTGGCACCAAGGAGAGGCCGGTGCGCTTCGCCGGCAGCGGCGGCGTGACCCTCGCCGGCACGCTCGCGCTGCCGATGATCAGCGAGATCCAGAAGGTGCCGGGTGTCGTGCTGGTGGCCGGCAGCGGCCCGACCGACCGCGACGGCAACAACCCTCTCATCCCGGCACGCGTCGATCTCCTGAAGGAAATCGCCCAGGCCCTGGCACGCGCCGGCATCGCGAGCCTGCGCTACGACAAGCGCGGCATCGGCGGCTCGGCGGTCCGCCAGCAGCACGCCCATGACCGGCCCGAGAGCTACTTCACCTGGGACCAGTTCGTGGGCGACGTGCAGGCAGCGCACGGCGAGCTGCTGCGCCACGGCGAGATCAAGCCGTATGCGACGGCGCTGCTCGGCCACAGCGAGGGCGGCCTGCTCGCGATCGCGGCGGCGGTCGCGATGGGCCCGCGACGTCCCTATGCGCTGGTGCTGGCGTCCACACCAGGACGACCCCTGGGCGACATCGTGCGCGAGCAGATCGCGCGCAGCCTGCCCGCGCTCAGTACCTCCGCCGAGCGGATCATGGATTCGATTCGCAGCACCGGCCGCGTGCCACCCGATGGACCGCCGGCGTTCCGCTCGGTCTTCCCTGCCTATGCCGGCGCCTTCCTGCAGGCGGCCTTCGCCTTCGATCCGGCCCGCACGCTGGCCCAGACCGACATTCCCTGCCTGCTGTTGCAGGGCGGCGCCGACATCCAGGTCGTGCCGCCGCAGGACGTTCAGCCGCTGATCGATACGCTGGCCAGCCGCCGGGCGCCCGGCGAGGCCTTCATCTCCCCTCTGGTGAGCCACAATCTGAAACGGGTGAACACTCCCGACGATCCGGGATTCACCGGCCCGCTGGCGCCGGCCATCGAGATCAAGCTGACGGGCTGGCTCAGCCACCTGCTCGGCGCGCGACCGCCGTTCTGATCAACCACCCGTTCTGATCGAGCGACGATCGGTCAGGAACGGCCGGCAGCGCCCTTGCCCGGGCGACGCCCGGACGCTGCCGGAGCGCCGCGAGTCGGCAGATTTGGAATCCCCGCCGCGATCTCCTCCGGCGGGAATTGAGCGAGGCCGCGCAAGCCAAGGTCGATGTGCTCCTCGATCAGCCGGCAAGCCAGCTCGACGTCCCGCGCCAGGGCCGCTTCCATGATCGCGCGATGCTCGGACTGGACGCTCATGCGGATGCCAACCTTGGCGACCGACAGATGGCCGTAACGACGGGAATTGTCGTAGAGCATGCTGCGGAAACGGCGCACCCAGGGCGAGCGGCAGGCGGCGACCAGCGCTTCGTGGAAGGCGTGATTGCGCTCGTTGTAGACATCGACCAGTGCTTCGGAGCCGTTGACCCGCTTGAGATCGATGAGATTGAGCTTGTGGAAGGCGCCGACCACGCCCGCCTCCCAGTCGTCGTCGCCGTTGGCGATCGCCTCGCGCAGCGCCCGCGTCTCCATCATCTTGCGCAAGCTGCTGATCTCGCGGAAATCCTCGATCGACATCGGCACGACGCGGAACCCCTGCTGCCCCTCGACCGTGACCAGCGAATCGGCGACCAGCAGCGACAGCGCCTCGCGCAGCGTGCTCGAGGCGACGCCATACTCCTTGCGCAGGAATTCGATCCGGAGCTTCGATCCTGGCGCGAGATGGCCGCGGATGATGTTGGTCTTGAGCCGCTTGTAGGCGTACTCGATCAGCGTCTTCGCATCCCGCCGCGAGCGCCGGTCCGTCGTCGCCTCCGGCATCTCGACGGGCTTGATCGACGGTTCAGGCCGCGACATCGAACCAGACATGGACTTGGCCCGTTCCGGCCGCATTCTCATACTCCGACATTCTCCTTCCCGGTGCCGCGCATTTCGCGCCGCCCAGAGCTCCGACCATCATCAGATAGTGGCCGAAGAAACCTTCGGGATTCAACTCGCGATACTTCGGGTAAAGCTCGATGACCCCGGCATGGTCGCCGCGGTCCCAACGCTTCAGCACCTCGATATCCATTTCGCGCGCCGCCGCGGTGACGACCAGCGACGGATCGGGCGCCATGTGGGCGAGGATGGTGTCCATCGGCTCGAAGCTGTGGCTCATCCCGCCGGCCGCCAGCAGCGCGACCCGGCAGTCGGTCCGGGCGATGCCCTCGGCGATCGCCCGTCCCACGTCGAGGAAGTTGTGGCACTGCGCGGACTGGCAGGTGCCGATCGACAGGATCTTCTCGTTCTTGCGCAGGTAGTGGACCAGATTGATCGTCGGGTAGTGCAGCGGAATGTTGGGCTTGTCGTAATTGACGATCCGGATGCCTTCCGCCGCGCCGGCCTTCGCGATCGCCGCCGAGAGCGCAGGCGCACCCGGATAGTCGTAGGGGACGTCCGACAGGAACTCCGGGAGCTCCTCGGAGGTGTAGAGTCCCTTGTAGTGCGGCGCGCCGGCCAGGATGTGGCTGATCGTGGTGAACCAGTGCGTGTCAAAGATGATGAACGTGTCGGGCGCGGCACGATCGAGCGCCTGGCGCATCTCCTTGAAACCCGCGATCAGCGACGTTTCCGCGCCGCCATAGATTTCGAGGCGCAGGTCTGTCGGCAACATGATACCCGGCTGGTGGCTGACGACCGCCGCGGCAACAATTTTGCCCATCCATTCCTCCCGACAATCTTCTTATCTCTACACAGGCGATGGTCGGCATCGGCTGACGACTGTCAACAAAAATATCGACATTCGTGATTCGATATCGATAATACGCGCCAAGAAGTGCCGTCGTCGAACGGCGTCATGTGGGAGGGAAAACATGCGCAAGATCCCCGCCGTCCGCCGGCGTTCCGTACTGAAGGGCGTCGCTGCGACCGGCGCCGCGACGATGCTGGCCCGGCCTGCCTTTGCCGCGCCCCGGACCTTGAAGATCGGCCTGGTTGCCCCGCAGACGGGACCGATCAGCCTGTTCTCCGAGCACATCCCGTTCGTGCTCGATCAGGTCAAGCGCGCCACCGGCGGCAACCTCAAGATCGGCGGCACCAACCGGCCGTTCGAGATCATCGTCAAGGACAGCCAGTCCAATCCCAACCGCGCGTCGGAGGTGGCGAGCGACCTGATCCTGAAGGACAAGGTCGACATCATGTGCGCCTTCGCGACGCCCGAGACGGTCAATCCCGTTTCCGACCAGTGCGAACTGAACGGCGTGCCCTGCGTCTCCAACGACGCGCCGCTCGAACCCTGGTTCTTCGGCCGCCATGGCGATCCGAAGAAGGGCTTCGAATGGACCTACAACTACTTCTTCTCCGCGGGCACGACCATCGGCGCGATGCTGTCGATGTGGAACCGGATCCCGAGCAACAAGAAGATGGGCGTGCTGTGGCCCAACGACAATGACGGCAACGCCTTCTCCCAGGTGATGCCGCCGCCGATCAAGGCCGCCGGCTTCACCATCGTCGATCCGGGCCGCTTCGATCTGCCGGCCAACAACTTCGATGCGCAGATCTCGGCCTTCAAGGCAGCCGGGGTCGAGGCGGTCTTCACGGTGACGCCGGCGCCGGAATTCACGGTGTTCTGGAACAGCTGCGCCCAGCAGGGTTACAAGCCCAAGATCGTGACGCCGGGCAAGGTCGCCGAGTTCCCGCCGGGCGTCTATCCGTTCGGCGATCGCGCCATCAACTTCAGCATCGAGATCTGGTGGTCGCGTTACCATCCGTTCTCGTCGGGCATGACCGGCCAGAGTTCGGCCGAGCTTGCCGACGAATACGAGAAGGTGAGTGGGCGGCAGGCCTCGATGGGCCTTGGCTTCCGCCATGCCCTATTCGAAACAGCCTTCGACACGCTGAAGCGCGCACACGATCTCGACAAGCGCGAGTCTGTGCGCGATGCGCTGCGCGACATGGACTACAAGTCGGTGGTCGGGCCGGTGAACTTCAAGAAAGGCCCCTTCCCCAACACCTCTCTGACGCCGATCGTGGGCGGCCAGTGGCGCAAGGGCAAGAAGTGGCCGCTCGACCTCATCATCGTCGACAACAGCGCCGCCAAGGAAATCCCGGTGGGCGGCGAACCCGAGGCGATGGCATAGCGCACCGCCGGAACAGGTCGCCCCCTCCCTTTCAGGTGTAACGTTGGTCGGGTGATGACCGAGCGTTCGACCATCCTCGAGATCACGGGGCTCGCCAAGCGTTTCGGCGGCCTCTCGGTGATCAATGGGCTGGACATCACCGTTGGACGGCAGGAGATCCTGGGCATTATCGGCCCCAACGGCGCGGGCAAGACGACGCTGTTCAACCTGGTGGCGGGCGTGCTGCAGCCCACCGCCGGGACGATCCGCTACGAGGGCCGCGAGATCGGCGGGCTGCGCGCCTGGGACCGTTGCCGGCTCGGCATCGGTCGCACCTACCAGATCCCCAAGCCGTTCTCGCACATGAGCGTGTTCGAGAACGTGCTGACCGCGGCAGTGCATGGCGCGGGCAAGAGCATCCGCGCCGCGCGCGAACAGGCCGAGGCGATGCTCGAGCTCACCGGGCTGGCCGCCGACCACGCCCAACCCGCTGGACAGCTCACGCTGCTCGACCTCAAGCGCCTCGAGCTTTGCCGCGCGCTCGCCATCGAGCCCCGGCTCCTGTTGCTCGACGAGATCGCGGGCGGCCTGACCGACGCCGAGGTCGACACGCTGCTCGGCATCATCCAGCGCGTACACGAGAAGGGCACGGCGATCGTCTGGATCGAGCACGTCATCCGCGCCCTGCGCCGGCTCTGCCATCGCATCGCCGTGCTGCACGAGGGCGCCTTCGTCACGATCGGCGAGCCCGAAGCCGTGCTGGCCGATGTGCACGTCAAGACCATCTATCTCGGCGAATGAGATGGCGGTGACCTCGTCCGCGGAGGCTCCGCTGCTCTCGATCGAGGGGCTGTCGGTCTACTATCAGCAGTTCCGGGCCCTGCACGGCATCGACATCGCCGTGGGCCAGGGCGAGATCGTCTCGATCATCGGTGCGAACGGCGCAGGGAAATCGTCGCTGCTCAAGGCGATCGTGTCCCAGGTCGACCGTATCGAAGGCCGCATCCAGTTCGCCGGCGCCGACATCGCCAACCAGCCGACGCCTGCCATCGTAGCCTCCGGCATCGCCCTGGTGCCCGAGGGCCGCCGCCTGTTTCCTTCGCTCACGGTCGAGGAGAACCTCGAGATTGGCTGGCAGACCGGGCGCAAAGGCAGCGGCGTCAAGCTCAACGAGGTGTTCGACCTCTTCCCCGTCCTGCGCGAGAAACGCCGACAGCCAGCCTGGCAGCTTTCCGGCGGCCAGCAGCAGATGGTGGCACTGGGCCGGGCGCTGCTCGCCGATCCGCGCCTTCTCCTGTGCGACGAGATCAGCCTTGGCCTCGCGCCGACGATCGTGAACGATCTCTACACCCTGCTGCTGTCGATCAACCAGCGGGGAATCGGCATTGTGCTGGTCGAGCAAGACATTCGCCGCTCGCTTGCCATCGCCAACCGTTTCTACTGTCTGCTCGAAGGCCGCATCTCGCTCTCCGGCAAACCGTCCGATTTCGACCGCGATACCATCACGCGGCATTATTTCGGGTCCTGAAGCGCATGATCGTCACCTACCTCAACCTCATCATCCAGGGCGTGCTGCTGGGTGGGCTCTACGCGATCTTCGCGCTCGGCCTCTCGCTCTCGGTGGGCGTGATGCGCTTCGTCAATATCGCGCACGGCGACTTCATCGTCCTTGTCTCGTTCCTGCTGCTCACTGTGGCCACGGCGTTGCACATCAACGTGCTGCTGGCCCTCGTGCTGATGATCCCGGTGGCCTTCGGCGGCGGTTGGCTGCTGCAGCGCGTGCTGCTGCAGCGCGTCATCGGTCCCAACGTCCTGTTGCCGCTCCTCGTCACCTTCGGGCTCTCGATCATCGTGCAGAACGGTCTTCTGCAAGGCTTCGGCGCCGACACACGCACCCTGTCGGCCGGCAGCCTCGACACCGCGAGCCTGCACATCGGCGGCTTCTATGTCGGTCTCCTGCCGGTGCTGACCTTCGCGCTCGCGGTCGCGCTGGTGGTGGGCTTCGACTGGCTGCTCTATCGCTCCCGGATCGGCGCCAGCATCCGCGCCGTGGCCGACGACGTTGCCGCCGCGGACCTCATCGGCCTTTCCTCGGTTCGAGTCTATGCCATCGCCATGGGCATCGTGGGCGTCACGGTGGCGATCGCGGCCTGCTTCATGGGACTGCGCATGAACTTCGATGCCACCAGCGGGCCGAGCCGGTTGCTGGTCGCTTTCGAAGTGGTCGTGCTGGGCGGGCTCGGCAGCCTGCGTGGCACCCTGCTCGGCGGCATCATCCTCGGGATCGCCCAGACGATCGGTGGCCAGATCGACGGTGCCTGGCAGGTGCTGGCCGGCCACCTCGTCTTTCTGCTGATCTTCCTGCTGCGGCCCCAGGGCCTCCTTCCCCGGTACTAGGAGCGCACGTGCCCCGGCATCAACGTCTCTCGATCGCGGTTGGACGCATCGTCCTGGTGGGCGCCGCCGCCATCCTCGCCGTCGCTCCCTTCTTCCTCGGCGCGGGCGACCTCACCGTGCTGACGGAGTTCCTCTGCCTGCTGGTGCTGGCCTGGATGTGGAACCTGCTGGCGGGGTACGCCGACATCGTGACCGTGGGCCAGCACGCCTTCGTAGGCGTCGGCGCCTATACCTTCTACGGCACCGTGGTCCTGCTGGGCGTCGACCCCTACCTCGCCTTCGCCGCGGCCGCGCTGATGGCGCTGGTGATCGCCTTGCCAGCGATGATGATCGTCTTTCGCTTGCGCGCTGCCTACCTCGCGGTCGGCACCTGGGTGGTGGCCGAGGTGCTGATGCTGATCGCGGGCAAGCTGCCGAATTTCGGCTTCGGCTCGGGTGTCAGCCTGCCGGTGCGCGTCGCGCGCGAGTTCGGCGCACGGCCCGACGAGCGATTCGCCACCATCTACTGGCTCGCCTTCGCCCTGGCGGCGGCGACGTTCGCCAGCACCTATTTCCTGCTGCGCTCGCGCATCGGGCTGGGCCTGACGGCCATGCGCGACAACGAAGAGGCGGCCGGCGCGATGGGCGTCAACCTGGTGCGCGCGCGGGTCATCTGCTTCCTCTGGACCGCGCCGTTCCTGGGCCTCGCTGGCGCCATCATCACCCTGCAGAAGCTCCGCATATCGCCGCCGGCCTCGTTCAGCATCATCGACTGGACGGTGTTCGTGATCTTCAACGTCGTGATCGGCGGCATCGGCAGCCTCGAGGGCCCGATCCTGGGGACGGCACTGTTCTTCATCCTGCGCGAATACCTCGCCCAGCTCGGCACCTGGCATCTCATCATCCTGGGCACGCTCTCGATCGTCATCATCCTGATCGAGCCGCGCGGTCTCTGGGGGCTGTTGCGGCGCGCGCTGGGCGGCGACCTCATCCCGGTGTCGCATGGCGCGCGACCGGGCTTCGGCATCACCCGCAAAAGCTGACGATCAACACCTGTGGGCAGCGCCTGTGGGCAGCGCCCGTTGTCAGCGCATGTTGCCGGTATGGCCGAGCGAGTAGCGGCCGGGCTGCGGCCAGACGGCGAGCCCGTGCGGCTCGCGGCCGACCTTGACCTGGTCGACGGCGCCCGTCGCGGTGTCGAAGCGGTAGACAACGTCGTCGAAGCGGCCTGACAGCCAGAGATATTTGCCGTCGGCCGAGACATTGCCCATGTCCGGGCTGCCGCCGCCGGGCACCGGCCAGGTGGCCACCACCTTCTGGGTCGAGAAGTCGATCACCGATACGCTACCCTTGCCGCGGCGCGGTCCCAGCATCTTGTTGCTGCCGCGGTTGGCGACGTAAAGCAGTTTGCCGTCGCGGCTGGGGTAGAGCCCGTGCGCGCCAACTCCTGTGGGAATGAAGCCGACCTGGCGGAACGAAACGCCGTCCACGATATGCACGCCGTCGGACAGCATGTCGGCGACGTAGAACAGCTTGCCGTCGGGCGAGATGCGGATGTCCTGCGGCATGCCGCGCGAGGCGCAGATGGCGCCACCTGTTTCGGGCGAGTCGCTCACGAGCGCCGGCTTCTTCTCGAACACCTCGAGCTGCGCCACGACGTCGGGCCGCTGGTAGTAAGGTGTAAGCACCAGCGTGCCGACGACGCTGCGGTTCACCATGTCGATCTTTGTCACCGCACCGTCGAACTCGCAGGTGAACAGTGCATAGGTGCCGTCGATCGAGTAGTCGGCGTGATTGACGCCGCCGCACTTGGGCACGGGGATCGAGAACTCCATCTTCATCGTGCGCGGATCGCGGAAGTCGAGCCGCCGAAGCTCCTCGGCCACGACGATCGCGTGGCGACCGTTCGGCGTCCAATAGAGGTTGTAGGGATCGTCGACCGGGATGGCCTCGCCGGGCCTGCCCGTGTTCGGATCGAGCGGCGTCAGGCTGCCGTCGGTGCGGCCTTCGGCGTTATTGGCGACCCACAGTGTCTTGAGATCCCACGACGGCACGACATGCTGCGGGTTGCGGCCGACCTTGAAGGTGTCGACGACCTGCATGGTCGCGGGATCGATCACCGAGACGCTGTTGCTGCGCCGGTTGGGAACATAGACCCGCGGCAGGGCGCCCTCGACCACTGGGCTCATCTTGCCGGCCACGGTTTCGCTGTAGAGGTTGGTCGGATCGACCACCGGCGGCATGCCGGGAACCGTGACGATCGCTTCGGCCGCCGCCGGCGCCGACAACCGGCCCGTTTGGGCCGTGGCCCACCAGCCCACGCCGGCAACGGCCAGCGTGGCAAATGCGAGAAGTCGAATGGGTTTCATGGACTCAATGCTTCTCCAGCCGCGCCTTTTTTATCGCAGCCACCGTATCGTTGACGATGAGGTCGACGCCGATCCTGCCGAGCTCCAAACTGGCTCGCCGCGGATCGCCTTCGACGCCGCTCTTGGCATCCGGCCCGGCCGCAAGCCGGTCGGTCCGCACCATCTCGGGGTTGGTGGCAAGCTCGAGCGAGGTGTCGGCGGCGCCGGCATGCGTGCCGATCTCGGCATCGCTCAGGCCCTTGGCCCGCAGGGCTTGCCGATAGGCTGCCTGGGTCGCGTTGTAATAGGCCGCGATGAAATGCGCGCGCACCGGGGTGCCGGCCCACTGCCGGTCCAGCCGTTCGGCGACCTCCTTCAACTGCGTCTGATAACCGCCATGATCGCCAATCAGCACGATCTGCGTGAAACCCGCCTGCTTGAAGCTCTGTGCCGCACCCTCGAGCATGCCCTTGAAGGCCGCCACCGGCACCGAGATCGTGCCGGGAAAGCGCATATGCTCGGTGGGCGGCATGACATTGCCTTCCGGCACATAGGCGAGGACCGGCGCCACCAGCGTGTCGCCCAGGGCCGAGGCGATCCGGCCCGACAGGACCTTCACCCGTCCATTGTGCTTGCCGAGTGCAAGATGCGGGCCGCTTTGCTCGGTCCCGCCCACCGGCACGATGATCGTCGTGATCCCGGCCGCCAGTGCGTCGTGGAGTTCGGTCCAGGTCAGATCTTCCAGATAAGGACTCCGGGTCGCAGCCTGCGCCATCGAGGCGCCCGTGCCGAGACAGAAGGCAAAAAAGATCAGGCCGGCCAAGCCGAACGCAGCGCGCATCAACGCCTCTCCCCGGGCGACAGGCCTTCTACGCTATCGCCTTTCGGGCCGCCAGTGCCGCGAGCGATTCGGCCCTGCGGTATGAAGGCGCTTTTTTAAATGTTTACAAGGCCGTCGAGCCAACTCTTCAGCACTGCCCGGCCGGACCGGGTCAGTACGCCGGCATGTTGCCGGGCCTCGGCACGTAGCCGGCTGACGTCGATCCGCGCCGCCGCGAGCTCGCCGGTATGGCCGATCAGCCAGCGTTCGAAGCAGGAGAGATCCGCCTCGAGGTGGAACTGTAGGCCAAGCACACGGCTGCCGAGGCCGAAGGCCTGGTTGGGGGTGATCTCGGTTTCGGCAAGGCGCTCGGCACCGGCCGGGAGATCGAACGTATCGCCATGCCAGTGCAGCACCGG
>Ga0068857_100006191_pt1 | contig 10228 bp, 8 predicted proteins | sample KBSCornC72_FD_66591 | JGI IMG/M metagenome (GOLD analysis project Ga0068857, IMG submission 66591) | Corn rhizosphere microbial communities from Kellogg Biological Station, Michigan, USA - KBS Corn C7-2 | ecosystem: Host-associated > Plants > Roots > Rhizosphere > Soil ...
TAAAATGTCATCGGAACAAATCGTCTTCAGCATCGCTTCCACGGCCATGGGAAGCCATATCATGGGCAGAAATCCGCACGCCACCCTGATGGCTGGAATCGAGGATCCCCTCAAAGCGCTTTGTCAGAATGTTCACCTGATTTTGGACGGCCTGAAATGGAAACCGCTGTTTGACGCATGGGACTACGAAGCCGTGGACCGTCGCATCAAAAAAGAAATTTTTCCCGAAGCAACCTGGTTCAAGAATTAGACCCTAAAAATTTTATCTTGTTTGTGACTTAAAGTCATTGTTTGACCCAAGATTATGAAATGCTTATGAATTTCGTTGCGCTCAAGATGCTCACTGGTGACCGGGCGAAATATCTTGGTCTTATCTTCGCCATTGCTTTTGCGACATTTCTGCTCGAGAACCAGACTTCGATTTTTTCCGGCATTCTCAAGCGAACGGGAAGCCAAATCACTGATATCACGGACGCGCAGGTGTGGGTCATGGATCCCAAGACCGAATACTTCGAACAGACCAAAGCACTCAAAGACACGGACCTCACGCGCGTCCGCGGCGTCGATGGCGTTGAATGGGCGGTAAACCTGTACAAGGGCAGCCCGGTCGCGCGCACCATGGAAGGAAGATTTGCGGTGTCATTTTGCATTGGCATCGACGACGCAACGCTCACCGGCGCGCCGCGAAAAATGGTTCTCGGTTCCTGGGAACGTCTGCGCGAGCCGGATTCAGTCGTGGTCGACAAAGCAGGCTATGTGTTGCTGTTTCCCGGTGAACCGCTTGAACTGGGGCGCACATTGGAATTGAACGATCATCGAGCGACCATCGTCGGCATTTCTGATGCCTCTGCTCCGTTCGTGAGCTGGCCTGTGATGCATGCGCGCTATAGCGAGGCAGTGAATTTCGTTGGTCGCGAACGGACGCAACTTTCTTATGTGCTCGTCCATCCGCGACCTGGAATCAAACCTGGAGACCTCTGCGCTCGAATCGAGCAGCAAACCGGGTTGCGCGCGCGAACCACCAATCAATTCTGTTGGGACTGCATTGTCTATTATCTGAAGAACACGGGCATTCCCGTGAATTTCGGGATCACCATTGCTATCGCCCTGATCGTTGGCGCCGTTGTTGCAGGACAAACTTTTTACCTGTTTACAGTCGAGAATCTCAAACAGTTCGGGGCGCTTAAAGCTGTTGGGGTGACGAATTGGCGGCTCATCGGCATGATCCTGCTTCAAGCTCTTACCGTGGGACTTGTCGGATTTTCGATTGGCACAGGGATGGGCGCTACATTCTTCGAAATTTTCTCTCACCAACTTGCGACGCGCGGAATCATTCTGATGTGGCAAAGCGTCGCTTTGACGGGCGGCTGCATTCTCTTCGTCGTGATCCTGGCGAGCATTTTAAGTTTGCGCCGCGTGTTGGTGCTGGAACCGGCGGTTGTTTTCAGAGGTTAAATTATGACTGCAAAAGATTTGGCGGTGGAGTGCCGCGAAGTCGTGAAGGACTTCGGCGAAGGTGATACGCGCATCCGTGTCTTGCGCGGGGTCAATTTCAATGCGCGGCTCGGCGAACTCACGTTTCTGGTGGGACCAAGCGGCTGTGGAAAGACGACATTGATTTCGGTCATCGCCGGTCTATTGAACAGCAATGCCGGCGACGTCGAACTTTTTGGAGAAAACATCGAGCGACTCCCGGCTAATGAACGCATCCTATTTCGCCGCAAGAATCTGGGCTTCGTTTATCAACAATACAATTTGCTGCCGGCATTAACTGCGGCAGAAAATGCGGCGGTCCCGTTGCTGGCCGCCGGTGTTCCGCGGCGTCAGGCGGTTGAAAGAGCAAAACACATTCTGGTCGAACTCGGATTGGGAGGCCGCTTGAATGCTTTGCCAACAAAACTTTCCGGAGGCGAACAACAGCGAGTCACTCTGGCTCGGGCGCTCGTGCATGAGCCACGATTGATTCTTTGCGATGAGCCGACCGCGGCACTGGACCACGCCACGGGCGAAACCGTCATGGGTCTGCTTGCTTCTAACGCCGTCAGTTCCTCTCGCGCTGTCATCGTTGTGACGCATGATTCGCGAGTGTTCCATTACGCCGACGCGATAGCTCACATGGATGACGGCCAAATTGTAAAAACTGAATCACAACGGCGCGCCGAGCGAGCTGTCGTGAATGGAGTCGAAGTATCCGTAGATGAAATGGAAACTGTATGAAAAGATCAATTCTTCCCCTGATTGCCCTCGGGGCGCTGACGTTCGGCATTATCTCTGTCGTTCGCTCCCAGCCACGGCAGGAATCTACTGTTCCACCGTCGCCACCCGCCGTGTCGCCTTATTCGCACACTGTCGCAGCGGTTGGACTGATTGAAGCCAGCACTGAAAATATCGCCATCGGCACTCCCCTTTCTGACGTGGTTACCGAAGTGCTTGTGACAGTGGGCCAGAAAGTAAAAACGAGGGACCCGCTATTTCGGCTCGACGATCGCCAACGGCAGGCCGACCTCGCGGCTCGCGAAGCCGACTTGCGCGTGGCAGAAACACAAGTGAAGGTCGATGTGGCTCTTCTCGACGACGTCTGCCATCAGCTCAAATTCGCCGAGAGTCTCACAGACAAAAGTGCCATCAGTGCCGAAGACCTCACCAAACGCCACTCTGCCGTTGAAACAGCCCAGGCGCGCCTGGATGCCGCCAAAGCGCAGGTGACTTCCGCAGCAGCGCAGGTGAAAATGGCTGAAACAGAAATTGCTCGCAGCGTCGTCCGCGCTCCTGTCGATGGGCAGGTCCTGCAAGTAAAAATCCATCCCGGCGAGTTCGCGCCGGCGGGCGTTACCGCAACGCCGCTGATTCTCCTGGGCCAATTGGAACCTCTCAATATCCGCGTGGATGTGGATGAGCATGAAGCCTGGCGCGTCCAGCCCCAGGCAAAAGCGAGCGCCGCAGTTCGCGGCAACTCGAACCTGAAAACGTCGCTGACTTTTGTGCGCTTCGAACCATTCGTCCTCCCGAAGAAATCACTCACCGGCGACAGCACCGAGCGAGTGGACACACGAGTCCTCCAAGTCATCTATCGTGTCGAGAACAACAGTCTGCAGTTGTTCGTCGGCCAACAAATGGATGTCTTTATCGAAGCGCCGCCTATGCAGGACATCGCCGTAACCAAAGTTAAATGAGTTAAATAAGTTAAATGAGGGAAAGCAGCGCGAGCGCACAAAAAATCTTTGTAACGAAACCCTCTAGCTCTGCCGGAAGATTTCCTTTTGCACTAAAACGAATCCAATCCTTTTTGTTTGCCCTCTGAACCACGAAAAACCACTTACGTCAACAAATGAGGAAGCCCAGTATTTTCAGTATTTTGCGCCCAACAGAAGAAATCGGACGAGGTGGAACTTGTCCCTACCACCCAATGAGGAAGGCCAGAGCCCTTACAAAAAAATAGTTCGAAGCACGATCGCACATTATCAACCACTTACAAAACTCGCCCTTTTTCGTCCCTCGCCTCCTGCCAGGTTTTTTTGGCCATTTTTTGGCCGATTTTCAGCGCAACTCCTTGCCTATCAACCACTTCCCGCCAAACTAATTTCCCCTTAACCATTCCCTATAGGTAGAGACATAAATTTTTTTCAGCACGACCCAGTTCAACCAGGAACTGGCCACCCTACCGTTACTAGAAACCAATTGTTCTTATGAACTCATTATCGACGTCTTTGTTACTGAATTTGCAACTCGCTATGTTCAATGCCGTTCATCGGCGGAGCCGAACGGTTAATCACGCGTCTGAAGTTGTAAATCGCCTCCTGCAAGGCTGGCTCAACTCCACCGAACTCCACTCATGGCATACTCTCGGACGCTGGTTCCCTCCATCGTACCTTTTGAATCCGAACCTATCGGAGCCCATCCATAACCCATCCGAGCCAAAATATTGTTGAGACACGAATTTCACGAATTGTTACGAATCCAAAGCGCAGCGGGTGGAAAAAGCAGCGCGGAAAGGAAAAGCAGACGAGGCAACGTTCTGGACGGGCGGAACAAAAGTTAGCGCTTCCAACCGGATGAGGCGGGAGATTGAGTGGTTCTGCGCTTCCTGGATTTTTCCTGAAGGGTCGCTTCCATAGAACGGCGAATGGAGGAGCGAGGGATGCGTTGACGTCGAACTCTTGCGTTAAGTGCGTCCAGTTCTTCGCTCACAGCGCGTTTCCCGGAGTTTCCTGGCGGCGAAATTTCTTTTGTTCCCATTGCGACAATCTACCACAGAAGGGGAAAGGAACGAGTAGAAATACTGCCCGTTGTGTTGCAAAGAAACGTTGCGGCGGCGGCGGGGAACAGGCTAGATTTGCGCCATGGTTCACGCTGTGCTTAAGCCCGGCGCGGTGGGCAAGGCTTCCTCGATGCATGATGAGTATGTAAAAGCATACCGGATTGCCCTGCTGGCGCGACTTTTGGATGAGAAATTTGCCAGTCTTTATCGGATGGGCAAAATCCACGGAGGCGTTTTCCTTGGACGCGGCCAGGAAGCGCTGAGCGTTGCGGTCGGATTAGCGCTTCAGAAAGGCGACATATTCGCTCCGCTGATTCGCGATTTGGCTGGAAGGCTTGCGTTTGGCGAACCTTTACTGGATTCAGTTCGGACTTATTTGGGATCACCGCTTGGGCCGATGCGTGGACGGGATGGAAATGTGCATCGGGGCCGCCCACGCGAGGGCTTGCTTTCAATGATCAGCCATTTGGGCGCTATGATTTCCGTCGTGAACGGCTCGTTGCTCGCCCACCGTTTTAATGGCGTCAAAGGAACGGTAGGCGCAACGTGCATCGGTGATGGCGCGACTTCAACTGGCGCCTGCCACGAAGCCATGAACCAGGCGGCGATCGAGAAACTGCCTCTGGTGCTGATTGTGGCAGACAATCAGTACGCATACTCCACCCCAACAAGCCGTCAATTTGTATGCGCCGCACTGGAAGAGCGCGCTGTGGGATACGGGATTGAAGCACACTCAGCAGACGGGACTGAGCTTGGAGACTGTTTGCAGGTTGTGAGCGAAGCTGTCAATAAAGCCCGAAGCGGGCATGGTCCTCAAATGGTAGTTGCCAGATTGTTGCGGCTTTGTGGCCATGGCGAACATGATGACTCCAGCTACATCGATCCAAAGCTAAAGACGTCGCGGCTGGGACGTGATTGTTTAAAAGTCGCTGAACAGCGATTGTTGCAAGATGGATTGGCGGATGAGTTGACCCTTCGCGAATGGCGTGCCGAATGTAATAAGAAAATCGAAGAAGCTGTAGCGCACGTACAGCGAGAGCCCACGCCAGATCCGTATAAGGAAGATTGGTGCGCCCTGGCCTCGAAACATCTGAGCGAAACTCACGAAGACTTGGTTAAATAGGTTAAATGAGTTAAAAGAGTTAAATAAGCAAAATCAGGAGCATAAATGGAACCTGTACGAAAATTTGGAACGTTTGAGGATTTAGAAGTTTATAAAACTGCGCGCGATTTTAGACGAGCAATGTACAATGTTGCACGAACGCTTCCAGAATTCGAAAAATATGGGCTCGCGAGCCAGATTCGCCGAGCTGCAGTGTCTCTCACGAATAACATAGCTGAAGGACATGGCAGGTGGCACTATTTGGATCATATCAAGTTTGTGCTTCAAGCCCGGGGATCATTGCAGGAGTTGGTGGACGACTTAAACGTTTGTGAAGACGAAAAATATCTTCCTTCCGTACAAGTAGCCGAGCTTAAGGAGCGTGGCTGGCATGTAATGAAGCTCGTTAATGGTTATATGCGCTGGCTTCGTGATAAGAAAATCGGTGACACCGGCGTCCTTCGAGAGGATTCAGTTTTATACGGTGATTCGGAAAACGATCTGGAAGCCTGGATTGCCAGCTTGCCTCTGTCCTGATTTAACATATTTAACACATTTAACTTATTTAACGGCCGCAAGTGAGCATCACTTATTTGGACGCTATTCGCGAAGCGCAGGAAAAAGCCCTGGCTGAGGACCCACGCGTCTTCATTTATGGGCAGGACATCGGCGCGTTTGGAGGTGCTTTCAAGGCCACGAAAAACCTGGCGCAAAAATTTCCCGGGCGCGTTATCGATTCTCCAATCAGCGAGGATGCAATGATGGGACTCGCGGTGGGCGCAGCGATTGGCGGGATGCGGCCAATCATTGAAATGCAATTCGCCGATTTTTCGACCGCTGGGTTCAATCAAATCGTGAATCAGGCTGCGACCCTTAATTGGAGGACTTCCGTGCCGTGTCCGATCACAGTGCGGCTGCCGTGTGGTGGGACTTCCGGGAGCGGTCCGTTTCACAGTCAAAGCATGGAGGCGATATACGCGCACTATCCCGGGCTGGTTGTGATGACACCGGCAACTGTTGAGGACGCTTATAGCATGTTGCTCGAAGCGGTTGCGATCGATGACCCGGTTATTTTTTGCGAGCACAAATATCTTTACTATCATCTCAAGGCTGAAAAATTGCCGACCGAAGCAACGCCCGTGGGGAAGGCAAGGATTGCGCGTGCAGGTCGAGATATGACGCTGGTTGCGTACAGCGCCATGGTGCACGAGGCGCTCGCGGTCGCTGACGAATTGGCTACGGAAGGTGCCGAAATTGAAGTAGTAGATTTGAGGTCGGTGAAACCTTTGGATACAGATACCGTGGTGGCGTCTGTGGCGCGGACGGGGCGACTGCTTTGCGTCGGCGAAGCATGGCCGTGGGGAGGAGTTACGGCGGAGGTAATTGCCCGAGTCGCGAGTGAAGGATTTGGATTGCTGGACGCAGCGCCGCAGCGATTGAACGCGAAAGATACACCAGTGCCTTATCATCCGAACCTGTGGGCCGCGCATCGGCCGACGGCGCGCAGTATCGCGGCGGCGGCGCGGAGGTTATTACGAGCATGAACCCGAAAGACTGGAGTGTTGGAGTAATGGACCGTTGGAGTATTGAGAATCAATTTTAGAACATGCCTGCGATTCCCATCATCATGCCCCAGCTTGGCGAATCGATCGCTGAAGCGACGGTTGTCAATCTGCTTGTCAACATTGGCGATCAAGTAGAGACGGACCAGGACATCATTGAAGTCGAGACAAGCAAGGCTACGATGAATGTTGCTTCACCGTGTACCGGGCGCGTCGAGCAGTTATTGGTAAAGCTGAATGAAAGCTACGCAGTCGGCGCGGTGCTTGGATATCTCGAAGCGAGCCAGGAGGATGCTGAGCGATTGGGGTTGGACACGCCCGCGCCTGCAAAAGAGGAATTCGAGGGAGACACAGACGGCAACGGCAAATCAGACGCAAACGGCGGCAGAAAAACCGTCCAACCGACAGTGCGCGGACTGCCCGTTCCAGCGAACGCGAAGGGAGCGAGCTACATGTCGCCGCGGATGAAAGCGCGGATGATGGAACTCGGTTTGCATGCGGCAGACCTCGCCGGCGTGGCGGGAAGTGGAGCTGCCGGCCGAGTGACGATTCAGGATTTTGAAAAATTCATCGCCAACTTGGAAAAACACAAGTTGAGCCAGGCTTCGACCATGCGAGTAGCTGTGGCCGATGCAATGCGGCGTAGTTGGTCACGTCCACTGGCAACAGTAGCGTTGCCGGTTTGTTTCGATCCATTGCTCAACCATCGCAAAACGTGCACGCCGAAACCGGGTCCGGCGCTTTACGCATTGCGTGCACTGGCCGTCGCGCTCGCAGAAAACAGCGCACCAGCCGGAAGATTAATTGGGAACAAAATTGTGCATCCGTCTTCGATTGACGTCGGCTTCGCGGTCGAAGCGGAGGATGGCGTGCTTGTACCGGTGATTCGGGATGTCGAAAAGCGGACCTTGAAGGAATTGGTTGCGCGCTACGACGAATTGATTGACCTCGCACATCAACGCAAATTGCCAGCAGATGCCACAGGCGGTTCGATTGCGACGGTGACGAATTTTGGCACGTTTGGATTAACCTGGGCGACGCCAATACCACTTCCGGAACAGACGCTCGTGCTTGGGATGGGTGCGGCGCGGCGAATGCCGAGTTGGGACGCGGGAAAGGGACAGTTTGTGCCGGTCATGGAGGCCAACGTGACGCTGAGTTTTGATCACCGCGTGTTGGACGGAGGAGCAGCAGGACGCCTGCTCGCGAGAGTGGCGCAATTGCTGGGGAGTCCGGAAACGTTATAGGCTCGATGGTGTTATGAAGTTCGCAGCCGAGCTTTGCCTCTTCTCGCTCATTGGCGCGACTCTCCTGGCGGATGGTCAATCTAATTGGCCCCGGTGGCGTGGCCCGCAAGATAACGGAAGCACAGAAGATGGTAGTTATCCAATCAAATGGGACAGCGACAAAGTGCTTTGGAAAGCTTCATTGCCGAGCAAGGGATGCTCGACGCCAGCAATTTGGAATCAACGAATCTATCTCACCGCCCCAATCAACGGACTGGATGGCGCGCTGGCGTTTGATTGGACGGGAAAAGAACTTTGGCGGACAAGCTTCAGCAAGGAGAACGAAGGGAAGCATCGGAATGGGTCGGGCAGCAATCCTTCGCCAGCGACTGACGGCAAGAGTCTTTTCGTGTATTTCAAGAGCGGCACGTTCGCTGCGCTCAACCTGGATGGAAAGATTCGCTGGCAAACCAATCTCGTCGAGGCCTTCGGACCCGATACTCTTTATTGGGATCACGGCATCTCACCCGTTCTCTCGGAAAAATATGCGATCATGGTTCGGATGCACCACGGCGAATCATGGCTTGCTGCGTTCGACAAAACAACCGGCGCAATTCGGTGGAAAGTTCCGCGCAATTACGAAACTCCCGTCGAAGGCGATCACGGCTATGGCACTCCCCTGCTCCTCCATCGCAATGGCAAAGAAGAACTGCTGGTCTGGGGCGGTCTCCATGTTACTGTAAACGACGTCTCCAATGGCAAAGAGCTTTGGTCTTTCGGCGACGAATTCAACCCCGAATCCAAACCGAACTGGCCTACAGTCGCGTCATTAGTTATCGCTGGCGACATCGCCGTCGTGCCATACGGTCGCGCCGATCGTGGCCAACCTCACCTTCACGGGATTAAAATCAGCGACCGGGCTGATGGGAAGACAGAAAATGCGCGAATCTGGAAACGCGATGATACGGGCACATTTGTGCCCACTCCTGCATTATACAAGGGTCGCCTTTACATTGTGCGCGATCGCGGCGAGATCGAATGCATCGATCCTGCGACCGGAAAATCGTTCTGGAGCAACGCCTTTCCCAAAGCCAGCTCCAACTTTTATTCTTCACCGGTGGTCGCTTCTGGAAAACTTTATGCGGCTCGGGAAGACGGAGTGGTGTTCGTCGCGAATGTGGAGGGAAAATTTGAATTGCTTGCCGAAAACAACATGGGCGAGCGAGTGATTGCTTCGCCTGTGCCTGTCTCGAATCGGCTTTTTATCAGAGGCGAGCAGCACCTGTTTTGCATTACCGAAAACTAATGCGGTTTACTTTTTGTCATTTAGCTTTGGTTTTGCTGCTCGACTGAGAAAAATGCGCCGCCTGCTTTCGAACTTCCTCTAGAAACGCACGCTTTACGTCATCGTTCGAATTCTGATGCTTTCGGTAGATGACACCTAATCGCAGAGCGGGGAAATCCGACAGGTCAATCACCCGAATCTTCGGTGAAGCCGTTTTGCCTTCGGGCCGGCCAACGGAAAGGCCGATTCCATAGCCTGCCTCGACATAACTTTCGATCAACTCGATTGAATCCATTTCAATCTTCGGAAACCAGGTCACATCGATCTTCGCCAGAGTTTCCTGAAATCGTTGACAGACTAATTCAGTGGGCCCGAGCGCGATTAGCGTCTCAGACACTTTTCCTTGTTTCCATAACTCATCGGCGGAACTGATTTTTGTCCCTCGCGGCGCCAAGAGAACGAGCGGTAGCTCGAGCAAAATTTCGCATTGCAACGAAGTACTCAGGCCATCCGGCAGTAACGAAATCACGACATCCAATTGATCTTGCTCGATTCCTGCGATGAGTTCGGGCTGGTTCATGGCGCGCAAAATCATATTCAGTTTCGGAAACTGCTTCCGAATCGACTCAATAACCGGGGACATGTAATCGCGGAACACAATTGGCGATGCGCCGATGCGCAATTGCGCCGCTCCCAGCAACTTCTCCCGGACCTCGGTGATCCTGCCAAAAAACGGTTCGACGAACCTGAACAACTCTTCACCAGCCGGGGTCAATTTGAATGGCCGCCTTTCAT
>Ga0068857_100006193_pt1 | contig 10227 bp, 11 predicted proteins | sample KBSCornC72_FD_66591 | JGI IMG/M metagenome (GOLD analysis project Ga0068857, IMG submission 66591) | Corn rhizosphere microbial communities from Kellogg Biological Station, Michigan, USA - KBS Corn C7-2 | ecosystem: Host-associated > Plants > Roots > Rhizosphere > Soil ...
TGCACCTGGAAGACATGCTTCGCCGTATCCAGTCCGATCGTCTTCAATGCCATCAGGTATCCCTCCTCACCCAGTGAATCAGACTACGTTTCACCGGGCCGGGTCCATACCATCAGGTCATTTGGACGAGGCTAAATCACAGATTGGAGAAGTGAAAACCGAACATAGCCGCGTCGCCGCCTAGTAAGAATAGAATAAAAGGGAAAAATGTATATATATATATAGAAGAAAGTCTTTCTCCCTTCACCGTGAACCTTATTCTTTCAAATTTTTCGCCCACTCCGCTCTGAGCCTGGCGACGTGGGCAACGCGGCCGACGTTTGTCGAACCCTTTCCTCCCAGTGCCATACACTTTCCAAGATAGGCCGCACTTCGGACAAACAATGATCGGGTTTGGCCGACGCCGGGAACCAGAACGCAAGTGGGGTAAGAGCGAATCCTCGGAAGTCGCAGTTCCATTGGATCTACCGACGAGATTCTCAGTCGATCAATAGTCAACTCACGCAGCCCATTAAATTGCCAGACTGTGCCGTGGCAGTCTTTCTCCACCGGGTGGACTCGAAAAAGCTGACCACGCAGATTCAGGCTGTGCGGGCGTCGTGCCATGCGAATGTATCTTTAGACAAAAGTTGTACTTTGCGGGTAGTGGGTTGGCTCACTGCGGCACCCTCACCGCTTCCACTCCATCTCTGGAAAAATTTCGAACTGCATGAGAATTAAGGGATTACCTCGAGGCGTAGAAAGCCTCACCAGATCCAAGTTATTGAAAACCCGACTCGAGCGGATATTTTTTTCGGTGACCACCTGATTCCGCGAGGAACATATAGGATGCTGTTTGCCATAATCCAGCAACAAAGCAGTGTCGTCAGTCAGAATGTCCACTCATGGCTTTCCCTGCCCGCGAACCGGAAGAGCCCCGGTGCCGGCACATCGCGTTTCGTCAACACGCTGGCTCACAGCCCGGTGCCCATTTTCAAACCGAGGCGATCGCATGGCGCATCAATCAAATCTTGCCGTACGCCCAAATACCTCTCGGTGGATAAGATGGAAGCGTGCCCCAACGATAGCTGGATCTGCTCCAGCGCCGCACGGCCCTTGTGCGCCAGCTTCGCAAACGTCCGTCTCAAATCATGCGGAGTGATTTGCTCTAAGCCGATTTCAGCAGCGTACTTCTTCACGTTCTCGAAGATGCTCTGTGCCGTGATGCCGTCACCGTAGAGCCTGTCGCCCTTGTTAATAGGACGGAAGAGTCGCCCGGACGCGAGCCCCGCCTGGGCTGTCCATTCGTCAATGGCGACCTTCGTCCAAGACGGCATCGGAACGGTTCTGACTCTCCCGCCTTTGCCTTTCACGTCCGCGATTACCCAGCGGGCATCTCTTTGCTGGATATGTTCGAGCGTCAACAAAGCCGTTTCTTCCCGACGCAATCCACATCCGATCAACACTGCCAGGAGCGCCCGGTCGCGTTTTCCCTTGAGCGTTGCCGTGTTGGGGGTATTAATAAGTTTTTCGGCTTGATGAACGGTCAACCAGTTGCCGGTGCGAACACCTTCGTTCTTGATGCCCTTCACTCGCCCAATTCCCGCCGCTAATTCGGGGGCCAGGAGATTGTTGTCGGCAGCTTCAATCGCGAGGCGCCGGATGGCGCTCATCCTGACATTGATGGTAGAAGCGGCCAGCCCAAGAGCCACGACATGCGCCCGGTACGCTTGAACGGTGCCTTTCGCGAAACTGGTGCCTGCAGTCGTTGAGCACCAAAGCAGAAAATCGGTAATCGCTCGATTGTCGGCTCGTTTGCTCTCCTGACTGTTTACGGAATCGAGCACCAAGGCGATGATTCGCTCCGCAACCTATCCATCTGATTTGCTCCGTAAATCCTGCTTGTATTGCTCGCTCAATTCCATTCGCAGTGCGATCTTCTCGGCCTGCTCCTGGCGCAGAAGAATTGTGTTGTCCAGGTCATTGCCGCAATATTCGACCAGGATGACTGCCTCTTCCGCGGTGATCGCAGCGTCAGGATCAATCGGCAAGTCCTGCATCTTCTCGCAGTGCAACCTACCGGCGTAGATTTTCAACGATCCCTTCAGCGGCGCCACCTGGATGAGATCGATGTGATTCCAGTAATGACGATCAATCTTGTGCTTCTCTGAAAAGTCCCGGGCGCGCATTCCGCGCACAATGATGTCATCGGAGGCAGCTTTCAACTCTTCAGTGGTGTAGCCTTTGAGAGCCAGCTGAATCATCGGCAAGTCGTACTCGGTGGAGTTGAACCCTACCAGGAGAAAACTCTGAAGGACTTTTCGTAGCCCTTCTTTGTCGAGCGGGGTGCTTGGTGAGAGTTGGAATCGACGGACCTGCTGAGCAATCCATAGCGACCTTTGACTTGCCGGTCGCGATGGGCTGCAGTTTCACCTGTCTATTATGTTGGGCAAGAACACGTTTACCTTGGCCGCTCCGATCAAACGCGCAGTAAACATCGTATTCAAGGAAGCGACGAGCCGGTTTGCGCATCTTCCCGGTGAGCCTACGCACTCGCGTGAAGAATCGCATCCACGGAACGTTATCTCGTTCATAACGTCAAAGTGCCGGGGGCGGACTCGTTCCACCTTTGCCGCGCGTTTGAAACTCGGCAAGGGCTGCCTAAGTTGCCGGCCCACAGTCGTGAAGCCGTCGAGCAGGAGCTGACTCTCGATTTTTTGGACATGCAGATTGAATCAGCGGAGCAGCGGCTGGAAGAGATTATGCAAGTGAGCGTAGAGGCCTTGCGTCGGCCCCATCTTAAGCATGGTCCTGATGTTGGAAATCGGCAGATTATCAGCCACGACTAGATGGCGCTATCATGCGATAGCGGACGACCACCAAGCTCAAGGCCTAATAGTCGGGTGGTGCGGCACTCAGCCACCCTGCCCAAGGCGAATCTCTTCGATGTCGAAAAGGGGCGGAACGCACGAGAATATCTTCGTCCTCGGGCCCACAGGAGTCGGCAAGAGCTTTGTGGCGTGCGCTCTGGCGCAGAAGGCGTACCTCGATGGTTATTCGGCGCTGTACACCCATGCTCAGTCGCTGTTTCGTGATCTCGCGATGGCGCGCGCTGACGGCAGTTTGCGCGGTCTGTTGGCGCGGCTCAGCCGCATCGATGTTCTGGTGATCGACGACTGGGCCATGGCTCCGCTGTCAGAACCCGAACGCCGCGACTTCTGGGAGATCTGTGAAGACCGTTATCAAGTGCGCTCTACGCTTCTGACCTCGCAACTGCCAGTTTCGCGCTGGCACGAGCAGATCGGCGATCCGACCCTAGCGGGTGGCATCCTTGACTGCTTGGTCCATAACCCCCATCGGATTGAGATGCGAGGCGACTCGATGCGCAAGAATCGTGGCAGGCCGAATGGATAGAACGCATTCCTGCCAGGAAGGGCCTTCGGTTAGTATGGTGTCCGAATGGCGCGTATCCAAACACAAGTTCCCACAATGCGTTTTTGGATGGACTGCGCACGACGAAATAGGACGATATAGAATGATCCCATGCGTTGCTTGATGGTCGCCGGGACGTGTATCGCGATCGCGTCGACATTAAATGCGCAATGGCTCGGCTACCCGACCCCCGGAATCCCCCGTCTATCTGACGGCAAACCGAATCTCACTGCGGCCGCTCCGAAGACCGCGGACGGAAAACCCGACCTTTCGGGCATTTGGGAGGGCGGTGGAAGGAGACCGGAAACTAAGGATATACCCCTGCGTCCCGAAATCAGTATTGCGGTCGAGATGTTCCGGAACACACAGAACAATAAGGATTCGCCGTTAGCTCAGTGCCTGCCGCATTTCCTGGGACAGGCGAATATGCTGTACAAAATTGTGCAGACTTCGGCATTAATAGTGATCCTCTTTGACGGTCAAGGCATGCCGCTACCCCGTCAGATTTTCACAGATGGTCGTCCTCTTCCTCAGCCTTCGACTCCCTCCTGGATGGGCTACTCAGTTGGACATTGGGAGGATTCGATGCTAGTAGTCGAAACGAATGGATTCAATGATCGTGGAGTGCTCCCATCAGGGATTCCCGTAACGGAGTCCACTCGCGTCGTCGAGCGATACGAGCGCCTTGATTTCGGTCACATGAAGATTGAGGTCACCATGGAGGATCCTAAGACGTTCACAAAACCGTGGACTTTCGTACTCAGGCCCCAACTCCAGCCGGACACCGAGCTTCTCGAATATGTCTGCGAGAAGAACGACGATATTCTCCGGCATATGGTTGGCCCGAAGTAGACCTAGCCCGTCAGGCCTCAATCGCCGTGCATCGTCGATTCGCCGCTTTCGCGCTTAAAAAGCCCGGCAACGCCTGTATCACCCGCCTACTCGGAAGTTAGAACTCTCCGTGCTCCCCAAGTCGGATTGTGTGGTTCAGTCGGGACCGCCTGGCTCTGCGGAGGGCTATTCGCGCTCCGAGGTTCTGTGTGCTGAGGCGGGAAAAGGGCTGCCGCCCCTTCCCCGCACCCCTTTCTCCGCTTGCGGCAATCTTCCTCCGCTGCGCTCCCGACAGGTTTCTCTTGACGAAGCCGAACACTTTACCGCTTACCGCACAATCGAGTTGCCAGCGTCGCTACGCTTCGATGGTGTTCGGGATCATCCCGGAATGCCGTTCGGCTTCCCTCGGGAACGAGCGTTCATCTTCGTCGGAATCCCCAAGAGCGGCGTCACTCCGCTGCTAATGTTGTTTTTCGGCATCAAAGGACGGTACAGTTTGGCAGTGCAGGAGGAATCGAGAATGTGTCCAATCTTCTGCAGTCCTGCCTTGATTTCAGTTGGAACTTGAGCGTAGCCGATTCCTGCAGCCAAAGCGAAGATCAAAAGCTGTAAGTGCTTCATATTGCTGTCAGCCTAAAAATACTACTTTTTCGATTCCTTCAGTTCGTTGTATACCGCCTCAATGAACGTGTCCTTGGTCCAGTTTGGAGTGGGCGCCCCATAGCGACCGTCGAAGTCCATGGTCGGCTGGGCAGCCACGACCTGTTCGAGAGTTTTGCCATCGGCGATCAGATCCGCGATGCGGTGGCCAATCATGGTGACCATATCCCGGTAGTTGACGACATCCGCTTGATCGCAGATTCTGCCGTGGCCGGGAACGATATATGTGCCACCTTCCTGCTGCCCCTTCGGGATGCTGAGCTCAATGATGTGGTTGAGAGACTGCAGAATTCCGCTAAACGTGCCGCCATTTTTCCGATCGATGACCGGATATGTCTCAGTCGAGAAGATGTCCCCGCTGCTGATAACGTCCGAACCATGGAAGTATACGATGGTGTCGCCGTCCGTATGCGCGGCACGCTCGTGGATCAACTGAATACCCTCGCCATTATAGAGCTGCATTTGAGGGGTGGCGTAGGTTTCCGTGGGCCACAGACTGTCGCTCACCGGAGATACCTGTCCGGTAGGCGCGCTCATGCGCTTCAGCACGTTTTCGTGGGCCACAATTGTGGCCGGTGTCTCGCCGCCAAAAGGATACATTTCAATCTGGTTGCCAGCCTTTGCCACCTCGGCGTTCCCGCCAGTGTGATCGGCATCAAAACTGGTATTGATAACGTATCGAAGCGGTTTGTTCGTAATCTGCTTGATCGCGGCGACTATCTTCGGAGCCAGCGCCGCGAACTCCGAGTCCACGACATACACGGAATCGTCGCCGACCTGAACCGTAATGTTGGCGCCCGCTCCATGCAACATGTACACGTTTCGCTGGACCCGCAGCGCCGTAATGCTCAGGTCATTCAGGTTGGAGGTAGGCGGAGCAGCTGTCGGCGAGGTGCGGGTCTCGGCTATCTCCGGCACCCTAGCATTCGGGTTCTTCAGCTTCGCGACGAATTCCGGATACATGGTTTCGGGCCCGCCGCTCACGGCAACCTCAGGCACTTTATATCGCGTTACGGCGTCCAGCTTGAAAGGGTTCTTCCAGGGGATGTAGTCCGGCACATACCCTGGCCGGCGACCCGCAATTTCTGCCGTGGGAACGCAGTTATATCCACGCATCGTCTGATCCGGGTCGAGCGCGTACTGGCGAGTCCGGACAAGGGGCTTCGCCAAATAAACGGGATCAGAGATGATGAGCATAATCGTTAGATAGTTTCCGTGTCTGATCCAGTGCTCCGTCAGCGTTCCGCGATCGCTACGATAGGTACCGACGCGCTCGTACTGCGCCTCCTTCAGGTGAGTCGTTTGTATAGTTAATTCGTTGCGGTCCCATTTTCCTGTAGAAAAGCCTTGCCAGGTGTGAGCCGCCAATTCCGATGGTCTCGGACGGCTATCCATCCAAATCACGCGCTCCTGCGCCTGCCACTCGGTATATTCGTGCCAGGCGATCACACGCTGGGTTGCCGGATCGACCTCTTTCCAGATTCGGATATTGCCGAAATCCGTGAAATCGTCCGCCGGGAGCGGAATGCATTGGTGCTCCGGTAGAGTATTAATGGAAGCATTCCAACTCCAGGCTCTCATTTTGCCAGCGGCGTTTAGTGGGAGACCCTCGTACTCGCCTAGTTCAGGGCCGGGTCCACGCCACGCTTCGTCTTCATGCATCAACAGGGTCCAATCGCCACTGAGGTCTACCTGCCCCATGACATAACACGGGCATACGATACCAACCAAAAGAACAAGTCCGGCGTTTAGCAATGATGTATTCGAGGAATGTTTCATAAATCCCCTCCTTTCATCGTGCGCTACAAGGGGTTGGGTTCCAGCCCGATCGGTCAGTCTGTTTTTGAAACTGAGTCGTAATCACAAAAGGCTGGTTGAGATAAACCGGATCATCCAGAATACTGGTTACTACGAGCCAGCTATCACCATTCGACTCATTGGTTCGATCGAAGTATTCTGTCAAAACAGCTTTATCGCTAAAAGGGACACCATTCTTACGGATATACCCCGGCCGGATATTCGTTGTCACTACGGTCAATGAGCTGGTGGGCTTGCGGACTCGTTGTCCAGCCGCCTGGCGTCCAGACTGCACATTGTTGTCTATGCCCATCACAGAAAAAAAGTTGTAACCGGTGGTGAGCTCCCAGGACGCTTGCGATACTCCCTGCCAGTCGCCTCCTTTTGACTTGGGTTCTTTAAAATAGAACATCCTGGTCTGCATGCCGGTGTCGGTTTCCAGTTTGAGGGTGTCGTCATCAGCCCACGAAATACGCAGCCGCTCTGGCATGCGTAGAATATTTGGGGCCGCATAAGCCTTGCACTGAAGCCCCGCCGCTTCGTCTTTCGCGGGATCCCAAGCATCCCCGATTTTCTGGCCGGCTTGATTCAGCGGAATGCTAGTAAAGTCTCCTTTGGCGGGGGTAACCATGCGCCACCGCCAGTCTTCGGTAACCACGGACACCCACTGACCGGTAAAGTCGATGGGAGCGGCCGCTTTCGCGTTGGCCGGGGGCACAGTTTTTTCATTCTGGGCGTGCAGGCCCGTTACTGCCAGGCACAGCCATAGCGTTAATCCGATTCTGCGCCTGCGGCCAGTCGGACGGGTGCTTACCAGGGATGGTCGAACGGCGCTCATAACTACGCTCCTTCGTAAGTGCATAAATTTTTATTACTCCGATTCTGGCAGAAGTCACCGGGATTCATAATCGCCTCATCGCTCGAGCGAGAAACCGTTCCTGTCCTGGCTTGCACCAACAAAACCCTAGCCCTGGATTTGTCCAGCATTGGATTGTCCAACATTGGATTGCCCAAGCTTGGGGTGGCGCGTGCGATTCAGAAGAGAATCTTTAGCCCGAACTGGATCTGACGCGGCGCGCTGGTTGTCCCAGTGATTTGGCCCGCACTCGCATTCAGAGCCGTACCGGCGAAAATCGTCGTATTGGGGTTCTGGAACGACGGATGATTAAGAATGTTGAAGGCCTCCGCGCGGAACTGGATTCGAAAGCCCTCTGAGATCTTATTAACTCTGAATTCGCGATTTAAGGAGTTATCAAGATTCCACAGATTCGGTCCGATGATTATATCTCTTCCAGCATTTCCGTAAGTCCCAAGTGCCTGTAGCGAAAAACAGGAGGGGTTGAACCACTGATTCAGAGTGTGAAAGCCGGAATAGAGATCGCACCCGGCAACGGCGTTCGGGCGGCCACTCGTTGGTAGCCCTTGCGTCCCGCCGCTATAAACACGGCTTGCGGCTGAAGCTGGATCGGAAGGGTAGCCGGATAGATATGTGAAAATCCCCGTCAGTTCCCAACCGCGGAGGATCGCTCCCGCCACTCCTTTGCCCCGGTACGGAATATCGTAGATGGCGCTGACGCGAAAGTTGTGCCGACGATCGAAGTTAGATAGCCCACGATCGGCAGCTACATTGAAAGCCTGCGAGGCGGGCCCTCCGCCATTAGGCCCGAAAGCTCCTGATGCGTTATCAATCGATTTCGAGAACGTATAGGAAACCTGTGATTGTAATCCATGCGAGAAACGGCGGGTGAGGCTCGGCTGCAGAGCTTGGTAATGCGCATCCGACAGGGTGTTGCCGAAGAGCAGGAAGCCATACAGCGGGTCGATTCTCGGATTTGCAACACCTGAAGCGTTACTGTAGGTAGGCGCGCCATTATAGAAACACCCCGTGGCGCTTTGCAGGATGTAGGGTTGACCGACGGGCATTTGAGATGCGGACTGGACGCAGGGGATCGGACTGTTCATATCCGTCTGCCCCACTCCGTGCACATAGTGAGTGCCGATGTAGGCGATGGATGCGACGGTATTGGTCACAATTTCGCGCTGAATGCTCAGGTTCCACTGCATCTGGTAGGCTGTGGAGCGGATGCCCCAGTATTGCCCGTTTCCATTGATGCTCAATGTGCCGTTGGTGGGAATGACTACCTGGTTGGGATTTGTTGCGGCTGGAATATTGGAAAACGGAGTGGGATAAAGGAGACCTTGCGCGATGGTCTGCTGTGCGAAAAGGAGCGGAGGCTGGAACCAGGAATTGAGATCGCTGGTATGCATCACATTATGGAAGACTCCAAAACCAGCACGGATTGAGGTCTTGTGGTCAGCAAAGGGATCAAACGCAAGGCCGATCCGAGGATCCCAGTTCCTCAGAGAGGGATTGCTCTCCGTTTCCTGCCGCTCCGGAACCCACTGCTGGTTTGGCAGGAATGGGTTGTGCAGCATATAAACTGATTGGCGCGCGAACGAGATAATCGAAGTGGGTGCGTAGCGCAATCCTATGTTGACGGTTAGTTTACGGGACGCTCTCCACTGATCTTCGGCGTACAGGCTATACATCCAATAGCGCCAATCCCTGGTGGATCCTTTACCGCTTAAGGGAGCTTGTTGGTCCGAAGCCTGTCCGACGACCGCTACTGCGGTCCCCGTTTCAAAAGCGGGTAGGCTTGGGAAAATCCACATGGGCGTCTGGAACAGGACCGTAAAGGTGTCCTCTCTGAATCTGGTTGCCGTGCCGCCGAACTTCACGCTGTGTGAACCGGAAGTCCAAATTACATCGTCCCCCACGGCGAAGCGGTTCGGGACCATATAGAACGGGAGACAGCAGTTGGGGCCCAGTTGGTTGACACCGGAAAATGTCGAGATTACGCCATCCACGCGCCCAGCGGAGGTTCCATAGAACTGCAGCGGGTGAACCCCGGGGGCGGATGGCGCGCCCGGAGTAACAACCCCGTTGGCAACGGTGGGCGACCCGATATCGTCGGCTTCTTCGTACGGCCGGTCGAATCCGCCTCGAGCCAGGTTCACGATGTTCGGTGACAAGATCCGGCGCCACTGAAGCTGGACGTAGTGGCCACGCGAATGGTCCACTTCGGGCCAATAGGGAATGGCAGCGGCTGGCGCAGTCCGGTTAGCGCGGTCATAAACGTATCGTAAGAAAATTGCGTCCTTCTCCGAAATGTTGTAATCCATGCGGGCAAGGTAGTAATCCTGGTGCCCGTTTGTAGAAGCTAGCGCGAAGGTCTGCCCGGTGCCGCTAGGCTGCCCGTTCGCTAGTAGCTCATTAAAGGCGGTATTGGGCCACAACGCCATAGTATTGATAATGGCTTGCCGAACAGCCGCATTGCTGCCGAATGGCGTGCCGGCTTGCGGGATCGAAGGGCCGCAAACACCGGGTGTTACCGTAGACGTCAAGAACTGATGCGCGCATTGATCCGGGACTGTGATCAAGTTCGTAGCTGTCTGGCTCAACCGCAGTCCTTCGTAATCCCCGAAGAAAAAGATCTTGTCTTTCTTGATCGGGCCGCCAAGGCTGGC
>Ga0068857_100006199_pt1 | contig 10223 bp, 6 predicted proteins | sample KBSCornC72_FD_66591 | JGI IMG/M metagenome (GOLD analysis project Ga0068857, IMG submission 66591) | Corn rhizosphere microbial communities from Kellogg Biological Station, Michigan, USA - KBS Corn C7-2 | ecosystem: Host-associated > Plants > Roots > Rhizosphere > Soil ...
CGTTAGGCCCCCAGAGGTGGCCGAGCGCGGCGACGAAGACGGTGTTCGGGTTGTGCGGGTCGATGACGATGCGGCCGATGGTCTGCGTCTCGCGGAGCCCCATGTGCTGCCACGTCGTGCCTCCGTCGAGCGAGCGGTAGACGCCGTCGCCCCACGTGGAGCTCTGCCGGCCGTTCGGCTCACCCATGCCGACCCACACGACGTTGCGGTCGCTCGGCGCGATGGCAATGTCACCGACCGAGAGCGAGCCCGCGTAGCGATCGAGCACGGCTTCCCATGTGACGCCGTTGTTGACGCTGCGGAACACGCCCCCCGACGCGGCGCCGACGAAAATGATGCGCGGGTCGTCAGCGACGGCCTCGACGTCGTCGATGCGGCCGCCGAACGCCGCGGGACCGAGGTGGCGCCAGCTCGTGCTGTCGGGCCAGGTGGCGCCGGCCGGCGCCGTGGCGACCGGAGCGTCGGCTGGCCGGGACCGTGAGCGCTGGGCGAGCACCGCTGGCGCGCCGGCGGCGCCAACGGTGAGAACGAAGGCAAACGAGCGAGCGAACATCAGCATGCGCGTGATCTGGTCGGGGAGACCGGGATCACGCGGAGCGCGACCCGATCATACCACTTGGCCTAGCCGGCCATTCCCCGGATGACTTCCCACTCGCGGGCGGTCACCGGCGTCACCGACAGCCGGCCGATGCGGAGCAGCGCCATCTGCGCCAGCTCGGGCTTCGCCTTGATCCCGGTCAGTGTCACGGGCTGCGGGAGCGGCGCGACGGCGCGGAGATCGACCATGAACCACGTCGGGTCGTCAGGGTCGGAGTCCTCGTCGTACCCGTGATGCGACTTGTCGAACGCCGTGCTGTCCGGATACGCGGCGCGCGCGACCTCGCAGATGCCCACGATGGCCTGCGGAATCACGCTCGAGTGATAGAAGAAGACCTGATCGCCGACCTGCATGCCGTCGCGCATGAAGTTTCGCGCGACGAAGTTCCGCACACCGTCCCACTGCGTGGTCCTGTTCGTCGCCGCCATCAGGTCGTCGAACGAGAACGTGCCCGGCTCCGACTTCACGAGCCAGTAGCGCCTCTCGCCGGGTGCACGCGGCGTGAACACAGCGGCCCACGCGCCGCCCTCGTGCTTCTGAGCAGGTGGCTTCGCCGCGCGAGTGGACGCCTTCTTCTTCGCCGCCTTCGCTGCCGCCTTTGGCGCCGTACCGGTCGACTTGGACTTTCCCGTCCGCTTGCCTCTTCCCGACGTGCTCATCTCGTGCCCTCATTAGATGGTCGAGACGAAATCTGAACGATTTGGCGCGGGAAATTGGGGTCAGATTCGAATTACGAGCATAGGGATGCTACCGCGGAGACAGAACGATGTAATTCGACTCTGACCAGTCTGACCCCAATTTCCCGCTCGGAATGACAGGACCACCGCCATGACCCACGACCTCCGCATCGCGCTCCGATCGCTCCTCAGAAGCCCGGGGTTCCTCGTCACCGCCGTCAGCTCGCTCGCGATCGCCATCGGCGCGACGGTCGCCGCGTTCAGCGTCATCGACGCCGTCCGCCTGCGCGCGCTGCCGTTCGTCGACGCCGACCGGCTCGTCGTCCTTGGCGAAACGCCCACCGGGCCCGGCGTCACCACCGTCCCGCCGTGTCGAGGCGCCTGCAACGTCTCCTACGAAACGTTCGCTCAGGTGCTGAGCACCCGGCCGTTCCGCTCCATCGACGCCGTCGCTGCCTACACCAGCGGCGCGAAGTCGCTCACGCGAAACGGCGAGGCGGTGCTCGCAAACGGCGGCGTCGTCTCTCCGAACCTGTTCGCGCTGCTCGGCGTTCGCCCCGTGATCGGGCGCGGACTGACCGCGGACGACGACCGACTCGGCGTCCCGCTCGCGACGTTCCTCAGCCACGAGATCTGGGAGACGCAGTTCGGCAGGGACCCCGGGGTGCTCGGTACCGACGTCAAGCTCAGCGACTCGCACTACACGGTCGTCGGCGTGATGCCACCCGGATTCCGCTTCGAGACGAACTCGCAGTTCTGGCTTCCCGCGGTGCCGACGCTCGACCCGAGCACCCGCCCTTCCATTCGCACCATCTCCGTCTTCGCGCGACTCGCGCCGGGCCGCACCATCGCCGACCTTCGCGCCGAGCTCGCGACGGTGCAGCCTGCCGTGCCGGTCGGCTCCAAAGGCGGTCAGCAGACCAGGCTCGTCGCGGACCCGCTGCGCGAGCGCTACACGTCCTCGACCCAATCGCACGACCTCATCTTCGGCGCGATCGTCGCGTGTCTGCTGCTCATCGCGTGCGCCAACCTCGCGAACCTCGTCCTCGCCCGCACGCTCAATCGCCAGCGCGAGTTCGCCATCCGGTCCGCGCTCGGCGCAGGCGCCAGGCGCCTAACGGGTATCCTGCTGGCGCAGAACGCGATCATCGTCCTCGCGTCGACACTGCTCGGTGTGGCCCTCGCGTGGTCGGCGCTCGGCGTGCTGAGCGCGCTGCCGGCGCTGACGTCGGTTCGGCCGGATGGAATGGAATACCGCATCGACGCCCGGGTCCTTGGCTTTGCGACGCTGGTCGCCGTCGCCGCGGCGGCGCTCGTGAGCATCATCCCGGCACGCCTGGTCATCGGACGCGACGTGCATCATCTGCTGCGCGTGTCCGCGGCGTCAGGCAGCGGCGATCGCGCGCGCTGGGTACAGCGGCTATTCGTGATCGGGCAGGTCGCGTGTGCCACCGTGCTGCTCACCGGCGCCGGACTCATGGCGCGCACCGTCCTGCACTTCGCGCGCGTGGACCTCGGCTTCGACGCGAACCGGCTCATCACCGGCTCGCCGAGCTTTCCGCACACGTGGCGCGTGCCGGAGAAGTATCTGCCGGTCACGGAGCGCATCCTCGCCGAGATGAGCGAACTGTCAGGGGTGACGTCGGCCGCCGTGCGCGCGAATGTGCCGCTTCCGAAGCGCGACGGCCGCGCGTCGCTCACGCTCGAAGGAGGCGCCGAGCCGCTGCCGGCGGGGCTGGTTCCGACGACGGTCCTGTCCGTCACGCCTCAGTACTTCACGACCGTCGGTGTGCGCATCACGGCGGGCCGAGCGTTCGAGGATCGCGACCGGAACGCGTCAGTTCCGGTGGCGATCGTGAACGCGTGGGCTGCGCGTCGGTGGTGGCCCGACCGCGATGCAGTCGGACAGATCGTGCGCGTCGATACCGGCGGCGGCACGATGGCGCTGACCATCGTCGGCATCGCGGCGAACAGCAAAGCCGCTCGGCCCAACCTGCTGCTGGGCGAGGATGGACCCGAGCTCTACCGGCCGTACGATCAGGCACCGTCGGCCTTCCCGGTGTTCTTCGCGGCAGCGTCGCGGCCGGAACCGCTCCTCCGGGAGGTCAGCGTTCTCCTGACCAGGCTCGTCCCCGATCGCCCGGTGTTCACGACGCTCGTGAGCACGACGGTGGCGCAGCAACTCGGCGGCGTGCGGACGAACGCGATGCAGATCCTCGCCTTCGCCGTCGTGGGATTGCTGCTCGCGGTCATCGGGGTGTACGGCGTCCTCTCCTTCGAGGTGAGCCGCCGCACGCGCGAGATCGGCATCCGCAGCGCGCTCGGCGCCTCACGCGCGCGCATCGCCGGCAACACGCTCGGTGACGCCGCTCGACTCTCGGCGATGGGCATCGCGTTCGGTGTGCCGGTCGCGCTCTTCGCGACGCGCTTCATCGGCAGCCTCCTGTACGCGACGAGCCCGCGGGACCCGGCCGTCTACGGCGCGGTCATGCTCTGCATCGCGGCCGTTTCGCTCGTGGCGGCGTACATCCCGGCGCGCCGAGCGGGGCGCGTGGATCCGATTGTCGCGCTGAGGGCGGGGGATCACTAAGGGCGGCAGCGGCCAGCGCGTTCTGCGTTTGCCGTTTGACGTACGAGAGATCGTTCAGTTCGTCCCACCGGTCAAACCTCGCCAGGATAGTCGTTGTCGAACCGCAGCCCATTCGACAGCGAGATCTGCGATGCGATCCGCCTTCCTCGAGGACCTGCGCCACGACATCCGCTACACTCGCCGAATGCTGGGGTCGAACCCCGGGTTTGCCGCCATCGCGATCCTCATCCTCGCCGTCGGCATCGGCGCGACGACCGCGATCTTCAGCGTCGTCAACGCGACGCTGCTGCGACCGCTGCCGTTCCGAGACCCCGAACGGCTCATGTCCGTGTTTCTTCGTATGCCAGTTCAGTACGGCAGCGGCGAGATCGACATGGTCTGGTCGTACCCCAAGTATCAGGGGTTCCTGACCTCGAATCGTACGTTCGGCGACGCGGCGATCCACGTGGCCGACGCCTTCACCGCCGGCACTGACGACGGCGCCGAGCGTGTGCTCGGGGAATCCGTCAGCGCGAGATACTTCTCGATCCTCGGGCCTCAGCCGCAGCGCGGTCGCTTCTTCCTGGACACCGAGGATCGTCCTACCGGTGGCGACCGGTCCATCGTCATCAGCGACGCCTATTGGCGCGAGCGCTTCGGTGCGGCAGAGTCCGCGCTCGGCAGCACGGTGGAAGTGAATGGCCAGCGGTATGCGATCATCGGGATTGCGCCGCCGGGATTCGCGGGGATGAGCGGTAACGCGCGTCTGTGGCCGCTGTACACGGCGGTGCGCGGGCTCTCGAATCTGCAGAGTCCGACGACGCATCAGTTCGAGGTCGTCGCCCGTCTCCGGCCGGGCATCACGCCGGCCGCGGCGAAGTTGGACATGGTGAACGTGGGCCGCGTCGTGAACGCAACGTTCCCGAACGATGACGGTGGGCCTCCGTGGCGCGCGGCCGGCTATACGCTCCAGGAGCTGCGCGTCGACCCGATGGTCGGACGATCCGTCGTCGTGCTGGCCGTCGCCGTGTCGATGCTGCTGCTCATCGCCTGCGTCAACGTCGCGAACCTCCTGCTCGCGCGTGCAGCCGCTCGGCGCCGCGAGCTGGCCGTCCGTCTTGCGATCGGCGCCGGTCGTGCGCGGCTCGTCAGGCAACTGCTCACCGAGAGCGCGGTCCTGTCGCTAGCCGGAGTGGTGGTTGGGATCGCGCTCGCCGCGGTCGCGGTGCGGGCCTTGTCGGCGATGGCGCCGCTCGCCGCGGCGAACCTCTCCACGGTGCGCGGCACGCTCACCGCCATTTCGCTCGGGAGCATCGCCCTCGACGGGCGGGCGCTGCTCGTCGCCGTTGCTGTCGCGCTGTTCACGGGACTCGTCGCCGGGCTGATTCCGGCGTTGGCGGCGGCCCGCCTTCCCGTCGCCGACGCCATGCGCCAGGGCGCCGTGGCCACCCCGGCGTTCTCCGGTCTCCGCCGCCTAACGAGCCGCGGGGTGCTGGTGATGGCGGAGATCGCGCTGGCGGTGGTGTTGCTGGTGACCTCCGGGCTCATGATCCGCAGCCTCGGCCATCTGTTCCGGGCGCAGGTCGGGTACCGGCCCGACGGTGTGTTGACCGCGCGCGTGGCCCTGGCGTCCCGGCGTGTGGCGAATCAGGCTGTTGGGCCCGCGTGGGATGAGGTCATCCAGCGCGTCGCGGCGATTCCCGGGGTGACGAGCGTGGCCGTGGGGAGCTGTGCGCCCGTGGGCGATCATTGCGAGGGGACCGATCTGCGGGTGGCCGGTCACTCGGAGGACGCACTCGTATCGTTCCACGTCGTGTCTCCCGGCTACTTCTCGACGCTCGGCATTCCGATCCTGCGCGGTCGCGAGCTGTCGGCCATCGATCGGCGCGATGGGCAGTCGGTCATGGTCATCAACTCGACTGCGGCCCGAACCATCTGGGGGACCGATGACCCGCTGACCACGCCCGTGCCGCGGGACGATCGGACGATCGTGGTGGTTGGCGTCGCGGGGGACGTGCGCTACGAGGATGTCGAGGCGGCGCCCAAGCCGGCCGTGTTCTTCCCGGTCGCACAGATGACACGGACGCGAGCGATGCTGTTCGTGCGCACGGCGGGCGATCCGGCGTCGTTGGCGGCGGTCGTGCGCAACGCGGTGAAGGCCGTGGACCGGAACCACACGGTGTCCGAGTTGGCGACGCTGCGCGACCGGATGAACGACGCGACGGCGCGGGACCGGTTCGCGACGCAGGTCCTGAGCGCGTTCGCGGTGACGGCGCTGCTGCTCGCGGCGATCGGCATCTACGGCGTGCTTTCGCTCGCGGTCGCGCAGCGCCGGCGGGAGCTCGGTATCCGTATGGCGTTAGGCGCGGAGCGGGGGGGCGTGATGGCGATGATTCTGGGGCAGGCGCTGAGCATCGCAGCCGTCGGGGGGCTCGCCGGCGCGGTGCTGGCCGTACTCGCCGGCCGGGCGTTAGGCGGGATGCTGTACGGCGTGACGCCGGCTGACCCGGCGACGTACGCGGTGTGCGCGCTCGTGCTCGGCGCCGCGGTACTGTCGGCCGCGGTGGTGCCGGCCGCGCGCGCCATGCGAGTGCATCCGATGGTCGCGCTGCGATCGGAGTAGCGTCGTTTCCAGCGGAGCGAGCCATCGGCGGCGGTCTCGTTGGCTGCGAGCCCGGACGACACACCTACACTATGGGCCAATGGCGGGCTGTGCGCGTCCCTTCCAGCGTACGCATCACACCGGTCGTTGCCGCCGCCGTGCCAACGGTCGAGCCGGCATGAACCGATTCACTAACCGGACTGGGAGAAGGCGATGAACAAACCACTCATTTCCCTGCTTGCTCTAGTTCTCGCCTTCACTGCGCCGACCAGCAGTGCCATCGCACAGAAGGAGACGCCTACCGGGTACGACGTGGAAAAGGACATCGCACTGCTCCGTCGAAACCTGCGATCCGAGAAGAAGAAGCTCATCGCGGCGAACTTGCCGCTCACGGAGGCAGAGGCGACCAAGTTCTGGCCGGTCTATGACCAGTACGCGCTCGACATGAGCAAGCACAACGACGCGTTCTACGCGTTGATCAAAGAATATGCGGCCAATCAGAAGACGCTGACGGATGCCCAGGCAGCCGACATGCTCAAGCGGTGGAGCGCCATCCAGATCGACATCGCGCAGACGCGTCAGAAATACATTCCGCTCGTGGAAAAGGTGATCCCGGGACGGAAGGCGGCGCACTTCTTCCAGATCGACCGGCGTCTTTACGCGCTGATGGACATTCAGGTCGCACAGGAGATCCCGCTGGTCATCCAGTGAGACAGCGCTCGGCTCGGGGTTAACGACGATCTACCAGTTGGGAATCGGAGGCTTTCGGCCCATCCAGTTCTCGGATCCGATCGCCTCGCTGTACTCGATCTGCCACCCCGAGCCCACGCGCCGGTAGCCGTCCCGCGTCACTCAGACGCTGTACATCCTGTCCGGGGCGCTGCCATCTCCAGTGGATCGCTCGAGCTCGAGCTTCTCGAGCACGACCGCGATCCACTCGTCCTTGTTCGGGTCCCGCGTCAGGCTCAGGATCGGGTTCTCGAACCGAACGAGCTTACCGCCCCGCGGTCGCGAGACCTGCCTGATGAAGTCCTGGCGCGTGACGCGCTGGGCGCCCATCAGGACGTAGAAATCCGGCGTCAGCATGCGCTCGTAGGCGGCGCTGTCGTAGGCCAACCGCGCCGCTCCCCACGCCTTGTTCACTGCGGTCAGCTCGTCGCGAACCGCGTCGCCCTCCCTGGCGAACGCACCCATCGCCGCGAATCGCAGCAGGTTGCTGACGACGTGATCAGGATACTTCCGGACCATCGCCTGGTAGAGCGCCTGCGGCCCCGCAGCCGTCTTGCGGAGCGAGTCGAAGTCCGTGAGGTAGCGGTCCATCACCGCGTGCGCGACGGGGAGCTCGTCGCGATACCGCTGACGGAGGCCGGGCGCCAGCGCACGTGGAGCGCTGCGGTGCGTAAATCGATCGCGAACCGGTCGGCGATCCACACGCTCGTCGCGTTGCTGCGTGAGCACGCACCGTCGTTTCAATCCGGCCCGCGGAAGCGACGCGTCGCGAGTCGGGCGCGCCCTCACTAACCTGTCATTCCGAGCGAAGGCCGCAGGCCGGCGCTGCTGTCATTCCGAGCGGAGCGCGTCAGCGCGGAGGCGAGGAATCGCACTCGTCCCGGCCGGGAGGCCCCTCGACCGGGAGGATGGCGATTCCTCGCCTCCGCCGCTGCGCGGCTCCGCTCGGAATGACAAAGCCACGGACGTTAGGCGCCGCAACCGGTGTCGCGTCGGAGGTGATTGGTGAGCGGGTTGTCTTCGTCGGGCTGGTCCTGGGTGGCGCGGTACTCCGCCGACGCTGAACAGTCGATGCGGCGGACCTGGGGACCGCGATCACGGTTCGGTGAAACCGGCGAGCCTGGCGCGACCGCGCCGTGCTGACGCGGTGTTGTCTCGTCGTCCTGGAGATCGTCTCGTACCCTGAGGTCGTCTCGCGATGACATGGGAGTGGGGGACTGGGCGCCTCCGCGCGAGCGAGCCACAGCGCACGCGCCGCGCGGGGAGCATGCCCCGCTGCACGGGGCATGCCGTCGTTAGGCGGACCCAAGCAATGACGCGCGGCCAGCTCTACCGCAGTCGCACCTCGTCGATGGCGAGCTGGAACACACCGGGCGTGCCGCTCGCCACGAACGCGATACCCATGAGGTCGCGCGCGTCGAGGCCCTGAAACGATGCGATCGGCAATACGACTTCCTTCCAGTCGGCGGACGTCGCGAAGCGCTGGATGACCGGCATCGGCCCCTTGCTGCGCGCGAACATCATGATCGCGTACGAGCGGCCCTCCTCGCCGCGCGCGAAGAACCGAAGCTCCTTCTTCGACGACAAGTTGACCGGCGCCATCGCCGTCTGGCCCGGAGTGAACATGACACCCGACCACCCGTACGGCAGACCGGCGTCGAGCGTCCCCGTGATCTCGAGCGCGCCGGAGGTGCCGTTCGCTCCGCCCGTCACGACTTTGATGGCAGCGACGGACTTCCCGCCCGCGAGCTGATCGGTGGTGACGACCCACCCCGATCCGAACCGGGTCGTGGGCTCGCCCGTATTGAAGTCGCTCACATCGCCCGACTCGGAGCCCGGCGGCACGGGGAACGTCCCCGCGGCGACGTCAGCCCGCGCCTTCGCCAACTCGGCGACGTATCCGGCGCGATCGATCATCACACCACGCTTCCACACGCCCGCGATGTCACGGGTGGCGAGGATGTCCGTCGTCGGATCGCCGTTCACGAGGACGAGATCGGCGCGAAGCCCGGCCGTGATACGCCCGCGGTCGGTGAGCCCGAAGGTGCGGGCAGGCACCGACGTGGCCGAGCGCAGCGCCTCGACCGGCGTCAGGCCGCTCTCGACCAGCAACTCGAGCTCGCGATGCAGGCTCGCCCCATGAGCCGTGCCCGGGTTCGGCGCATCGGTGCCCGCGAGAATGGGCACACCCGCCGCACGGAGCTGACGCACGGTCTCGAGCGCATGGCCGAGCTCGCGGCTCGGGCTCCCGGCCCGCTTTGGGAACGTGCGCGTAAGTCCCTGGACGTTCTCGGGACGGATGTACGGCGCGAGTCGCGAATCCTTCGCGATCGCTTCGCCGCCCTTTCCCCAGGCGATCGATTCGAGGACGGAGAGTGTGGGAATGACGAACGCCTTGCGCGCAGCGACGGACTTGGCGAACGCCGCGTCCGGTGCGCTGTCCACGAAGAGATGGACGAGTCCGTCCGCGCCGACGTCGATCGCGTCCCGCGCCCCGGACAGGTCGCCGATGTGCACGACGGCGAGCTTCCGCCGCGCATGCGTCGCGTCCACCACGGCCTTCAGGGTGGGCTTGTCGAGTGTCGGCATCCGCATCCCGTACGAGTGCCCGTCATCGTAGACGATCTTGATGTAGTCCGAGCCCTCGGCGAGCCGCGCGTCCACGAAGGCCGGCGCTTCGCCCGGAGACGAGATGGTCGCGATGGGCATGCCGTATTCGGTGCCATGTCCCTTCGGAGCAGTCACGAGCACACTCGCGGACCGGAAGTCCGCCATCTCGCGACCAGCGGCCGTCCCGTCGAGCCGACGGAATTCGTTGGCGGTCTTCGCGTCGGTGAACATGTCGAGCACGGTCGTCACGCCGAGAACGGCGGCGTCACGGAGCGCGGTGCCCCACGTGTGCGTGTGCGCGTCGATGAGCCCGGGAACGAGCGTCTTCCCGCTTCCGTCGACGATGGGAGTTCCGGTTGGCGGGGTGATCACCGGCGCTACCCGCATCACCCGCCCGTTGGTGACGAGCACGCTCGTTTTCGCTACGACGCGTTCCCC
>Ga0068857_100006202_pt1 | contig 10222 bp, 5 predicted proteins | sample KBSCornC72_FD_66591 | JGI IMG/M metagenome (GOLD analysis project Ga0068857, IMG submission 66591) | Corn rhizosphere microbial communities from Kellogg Biological Station, Michigan, USA - KBS Corn C7-2 | ecosystem: Host-associated > Plants > Roots > Rhizosphere > Soil ...
GACGTTGGCCAAAGTTCATGCTGTTGCGGATCCGGAAGCTGGGTACTACTCGAGCCGCTGTGAGAATGGAACTAAGGGCTGCCACGATCCAAAAGATCCTGAGAAGGACGTAAATTTGAATTCGATCGTCACTAATGAACTGCTATTACTCGACGTTCAGACCGCAAATGATTTGGAAAGACTACAACTAGCTGTATCGCGTGCAGGCGACAATGAGGCAACGGCCGAAGCGCTTTATCAATTTGCGAGTTACCAGTACGAAGCGAGCAGCTTGCTTTTTTACAATCCCGTCGTCTGGGGCGGCATGCGGTATTGGTATCTTTCTGATTTCGCGCTGCAAGGCAAGTATCGTGAACCGAATGAGGCGCAACGGCTTTTTGCGTACATGCAGGAGCACGAGACGCTTGCACGAGCGTTGAAGATTTATCTTCAGATCGTCGAACAGTACCCTCACACACGCGCGGCACGTGACGCCTTTTATACAGCGGCCGTCTGCCACGAACGTTTGTCCAACTACAATCCATACTGGCGCGACATCTATGAGTCTGGACTTCATGCCGGCCAACGTATGGTGACTTACACGGACGTTACGGCTGCGTATCCGAGTTATCAACTGCCACGAGGAACTTATGGCTGGCAGCCCTCAACTCGCACGGTCAACGATGGACCAGGCTGGCAGCCGCCACCCAGGCCTGTTCCGCGGCCGTCGCGATGGGCGCGATTGAAGTTAAAGGCCGAAGGCGTCTACAACGAGGTCTGGACGTTCTGGAACGAGAAGGTACGACGTTGGATCACATTTGTCTTTCTGATCTTTGGAGTGGGATTCACCGCGCGCATCGCCGCACAGAATCGCAAGGTGCTGCGACCGAAGATCGTGAGACTGCGGATTGCGAACTCAGGTCTGAGTATCGAGCCGCCGTGGACTGGAATGTTTTGGCAGCATGCCGATGCACACAAAAAACGGGAAAAGCTCAAAAAGTTTCTAAGCGAACGAGGAACGGAGTTCTGGGAGCTTGCGCGAGACGACGGCACGCGCCCGATCCTATTGCGCAACATTCTGTCGCACTCGTTCCTGGCAGGACTCGTAATAAGTCTCTTCTGGTTTCTACACTTCGGTTAGCGCCATCCACAGATTACACAGATCATCTGCGTAATCTGTGGAAACTATTCGCTTCCCTTTTTCTGCAGGAACCGGACTGCCTCGTCGAGGATCTCGTCGCGCCCGGCGATCAATCCGCGGATCGTCGGCGTCACCTTGATCGTTGGTTGTATTCCGACGCGCTGTAACTGGCGACCGTCAGCATGTCGCACGTCGTGACCGCTGAAACTCACGTGCAAATTTCCGGGCAGGACCATGTACGTGATGTCGCCATTTGCACCCGCGGTTGGCGTCCCGATAAACGTGACATCGGTCGCGGCCTCAAACATCATGCAACTATGTTCGGCCTGGCTGATCGCATCTTCGTTGATCAGCACAACGACCTTCCCGCGGTAACGATCACCTGACCCGTCGGGAAGTCTTTGCGAGAACGAGTAATTTGGCGACTCAGCCAATTCCTCGTCTGCAAGACTCGTGGCCTCGAGAAGCGGGCGCGAAAACAACGCCGCGACCACGTTTCCCTTGTCCGTTAAACGTGGGGCAATGGACCACGCTGTGCCGTTTGGATACCCACGCATGTCGAGAATTACCGCCGGCGTGCCTTTGATGGTCTCGAACATCTTGTCGACTTCACCAACCTGCAAGCGATCGAGATCGACATAGCCGAATCCGCTCGGCAGCACCTGCATAACGGGCGTGGTTCGTTCAAAGATGTTCGCGAGTTTTGGATCGGCGGCGAAAGATAATGAGCGAGTGAGCTCGACGTCACGGACCTCGCCTGACGCGCCGCGAAGTTTTACCTTAACGACACTGTCCTTTGGACCAAACAACAAACGTCCATTTACACTCCTCATCAACCATTGCTCCGTTGACGCAGCCGTGTAGCGCGCAAGCAACTCGCGCTTCTTCTCAACCGGTTCGCCATCTATGCTCATGATCACATCACCGACTTTGACCGGTAACTTGTCGTCCAACACTTTCGTTATTACTGACTGACCTTCGAGATAGCCGGAAATTACTGGCGGAAAAAACGAACCGAGCTTTTCCGCCGCGGCATTCGCGTTTCGCACGAAGCCGTGTGAATCACGCATCTCCGTCACCAGCTCGCGCACGGTCAACTGATAATCCGTGACGTCTTTGTTCGCTTCGAACTTCGGGATGTAGCGCGTGAGCACTGTGTTCCATGAGTCGCCGATGAGGTGCTTGTAAGGGAAGAAATAGTTGATCACGCTCCAGTAACGAAACAGCGTCAGCAAGCGATACTCAACGTTTGGAAAAAGCATGTCTGCGTATGGCTCATCCTTCTCAGTCGTTTTCGTCGTTAGCGGCGCCGTATCTCGAAGTGGTCTTTGTGCGATTCGGTTTTCCTGTAAAGCTTTCAACGCTACTTCTGTTGCTCCTTTGGCCACAGCGACGTCAGGCTGCAGATTGATAGCGCCATCAGGGTTAACGAGTTCGGTGGTTCGCATTTCCACTTTGACGCCGTCGGGCAGCGATATCGTGAATGTCTCAACGGCGGGCGCGCCACCTTCCTGAACGATCAAAGCGAGACCTGCTGACTGCATGCCACTCAGAACGTCGGCGAACGCGGGTGAGTGCTCGTTGATGATAAAAGCGAGCGGCGGTGTTTTGGTTTTGCTTCGTCCCGCGATGGTCTTTGGGGCAGAGTTGACGATCGCTGAGTAGTAGGAATTGTAACCAGCGCCAGTTTGTGTGGCGTAGCCGTTGTGCATGCGATAACGAGTCGTGCCGAGCACGACGGTTTTGTCGAGCATGGTTGGAAGTGTTTGGCGGATGAAGTTGTCGAAGTGATATGCCTCGATCTCCGCTGCTTTTTTAGTGCCGCGTGCGTCGATAATCACACCTTTAGCAGTTTGAAACGACTTGTTGATGTCCGCGACGAATCCGTTGAGTGCCGACATATTTTCCGTAACCGCTTGCGCGATTTGTGCAGCGTCGATGATGAGGAAGCCGTTCTCCATTCGCACCGGTTTGGATGTAACGGATGGAGCGGGCGCGCGTAGGTTGGTGTCCGCGACGAGCACCGCGCGCGTGCTCTTGTCGTTGAGGACGGCAAGCATCTGATTCAGAGCAGTCTGATAGTCCTGGGGCGTCTTTGCGACGTTAACTTTCTGAATCGTTTCAATCAGCGCCCTGTCCCAATCGATCTCGCGGGACGCGAGGTAGGGATGGAAATATTTGACCGTCCCCCAAACCTTCGCGAGACCTGCGAGCCTCGCCACGCGCGCGTCTTCTGAGGTCTTATTTTGTCCGTGTACACTCGCGCAAAGCGCCGAAAGCACAACCACAGAACTGAGAAAGAGTGAGAGTATCTTTTGATGGTACATATCCGTAATCTCCGAAAAAGGAAGATGCCAACTGAGTAAGTTGAGGAATCAGCACCCTTATTACCAATAATCGCGAGATTTTCAAACGAGTTCGAACGGACTGTTCAATTGCAGTTAAAACTTCGGAGGAAGATCATCGTCGTTACGCGGGTGGATTTCCCACCATCCTTGCCGATCAGTGTCCCACCTTAACTCTCCGCAAATTCGAGTGGTCATACCAACCTTGACGCGATTATGTGCGTGGCGATTCTCAATTCGAATATACCTTTCAAATGCAAACCCGTGCGCTGTATCTACGAGCAAATCGTCTGGACACTTTTGATTGTCAGTCGAACAAGATTGGATCCTCGCGACCTTAATATCGATCGTTTCAATTCCGTCTGTCGAACGTCCCTTCGCTATTACCTGACCCGTAACACACAGCGATTCGAAAGTATTGAGCTGAAGATTCTTTGATCGTGGACACTCTCTCGACACAGGATCTGGCAGCCATCCTGAGATGCCATGTTCCTTAAAGGCATTGGTCGTTAAAAAACCTGTAGTCTTATCGAGGAAGTTTAAATTCTTGTTGGCCTTTATCCGTAATGAATGCGCCAGCAGGCTCAAACCAGAATCGGTGGACACTGGCGATCGCCAATACCAACAGGACGAATTCAAAGCATGGTCGACTTGTACGGATTTAAATTCGACACCATTAACCAATAGCGTGACACTCTTCGGGTGCCACGCCCCAAACAACCCGTCCTTTGTTCCGGTAACCCCTCCAACTCCTTTTTTATGAAGCCGGAGCCAGAGTATGTCGTCTGTGGTAAGTCCGTCACCAGTTTTGAGGAGGTAAGTATCGTCGTCTCCTGATTCAAAATCGTTGTGAAAGCCTTTGTTGAGTTTCCAGGCTAGAGGACCAATATCAAAGTAGACAGTATTGTCTGTACCTGCTCCACGCTTGCCTTCAGTGACGATCCTGACTTCAAGCTTCTCCACCTTTACAGCTTGACCTACAGATGACTTCGAAACCACAAGTAGCATCAAAACAGCGAGCCACAACATGCGCTTGACGCTCATAACCTAGTTGTTAGCCTTGAATAACCTCATCAGGTCAACACCGATGCCAATCCGATAATGGTCCGCGTCGCGAGCCGGGACTTGTTGGATGAAGACGTTGTCAGCCGGAAACTCTGGGGCTTTATCCGCGGGTTGAAGGATGATCGGCGCTGGGGTTTTCGGTTTATTAAGTTTCAATAACGCCGATCCGAATGCGTATAACGCGCCTCGGTATTTATCGGGCACGAAGGGTAAAGGATAAATCCCTTCAATCCGCGCGATCCCCCCGTGTAACGCGCCTCCGGTAACGGTTTCATTCTGACCAAAAGTTAGATCGATAATTCCCGGAAAGATATTATCGAGCTCATCCTGATTACCATTGCCGCCTTTGACGAAGTAACTCTTTAATCGGAGGCCGCCGTAATACTGGCGAAAGAAGCGATTCCGGTCAGCAGTCACAAATGCAATAAACTCTTTGCCTTTAGCGCCCGGAAACGCATCCGATACGGTGCTGTTCACCTTGAAAAATTGAGGACCTACCTGTTGGGAACCGAATGGAGTAGACATTCCGGCAGCAGCAACAAAAGCCAGACCAAATCGTACCTTGGTATTACTTCCAAAACCGGAAGAAATTGTTCCTTTGAACGTGTGCAGCTTCACTTCAGCTCCGCCGAGGAATTCAAAGCCCTGCACGATGTTGTTGACCTTTCCACCCGTAAACGGGGCAGTGAAATTTGCGGCTGTGGAGAATTCAGCCACAGTGCTCGTAAGCTGCTGCGGCAAACTGGTTATACGCGGATTCAGCCACAACCAAACTGGCGCATCAATGGGTTTTGTCTTGTCCCCAAACAGTGGTGCACTCAAATTGAATTCGAGGAAAAGCTTCTGCTCCGGTTTTGCCGAAGCGGCTGCCGCTTGTTCGAGTCCGACAATCGCCCGCGTAAATGTCTTGTTGTTATCAGAGCCATTCATCGTGACCGTAATGCTGTTGTTAACTCCCGCGTTTGCCGCAAACTCAACTGTGATCTTGTTGTCACCAGCACGTAGAGGTATATTTATTACTGCCTCTCTTCTGCCTGGTTCCACTACAAAGTCTTTTTTGAAAAACTCGTTGCCCGAATTCTCGACCTTGATTTTTAGGCCAAAAGCGGGTGGCGGTGCATAGTCGTCCAACTGGACCACGACTTCCGCCTCTGAGAGCTTGGTTGAGGACTGATCGGCAGGTGTGACTATCTTGACCACAGCCGGTGCCGGCGGACTGCTGGACGTTGGCGCAGTCGCTGAACTCAACGAAGCTGATTTGAGAGGGGTTGCTGGATCCGCTTCAGGTGCAGGGGCCACCGGTCCGCTTTTTGCCGCGAGATTTGCATCTGCAGACAGGCTACCGAGGGCGCTTCGCACCTCCTTTTTTTCCTCCGGGGAAATCGAGTCGCCGAGTGTGTTTAGGTATTTTTCCAGGATGCTCACTTTCGCTTGAACCGCAAGGAGAAGCGCGGTACGAGCCTGCTCGAGCTTTGCAGCGTTGGTTGTTTTTAGAGTTAATGGCGTGGTCTGGTCGCGATCGACCATTTCTCGTCGCGCGATCTCAGTTTTTAATCGTCCGATCGTGTCGTCCACAGTCTCCTGCGCACTCACCCGCCCCGTAAAAAATAGTATGAGACTAAAGAGAATGAGAAACGTTCGCTTCATAGAGTTCTCCTATTTGCAGGCACGCCGTGGCGAGCCGCCACATCAAGGCAGAGTTCAAGATTAGCTGGGACTAACCTTGGAGCACGGACCACCGTCCGCCTCTCAACTGCTTTATGGAAGAAAAAGAAAAGTATTTCTGAGACGAGACGTAGACGAGGTTGAAAGTCTGGAGTCACATCGAAATGTCTGTTTTTTTGTGTGACTGACCGTTGACACGGAATACTTCCATCGAATAGAAGCATACCGCGCCTTCAAGAAGAGTGACGTCCTCCACTCTTGACCGAACAACACCGGCATTCAGAAATGCTTCGTTTTCTTATTCCATATGAGATTGCGGAGAACCTAATACGGTAGACGCCAAAGGAAGCAAAACCTTTTCTCTACCGAGCTTTTCAACCTTCACCTAAAGGAGTACGTGGAAATGCCCAGAGGAAACAGATCCAGGAATGACTGGACAATCATGTTTTTTTTCGCCAGTGACAATGATCTTTCACCACTCAACGTTTCACAAATCAAAGGTGTTAAGGATGCGGGATACCAGAAGAAGACGGAGGTCCTTCTCTATTTCGACTCTAATGAGAAAGGGGTCCCGACGCGATTGTTCAACGTAAATCACAAACGCAAGGGAAATCCTCCGAGGACAAAGATTGGTGATGGCAAAGACCCGTATGTCAGAAACTGCATCGAAGATGAGCTCCTGCCCGATGATATGGATCCGAGGAAAGGTCCGTGTACAGCTTACTTGTCCGAAGAGCTGTCAAAACCCGACAGTATGAATGCGACTGAAGCGTTGGAAAATTTCATCGGTTACTGTCACGAGAACAATCCTGCCCGTCGTTATATTCTTATCGTTGTCGGTCACGGAATGGTAGTGGCTAACGATACCTTCTTATTTGACGAGTATCCTCGTTCTGGCATCGGTCTCACAAATTTCGGGAAAATACTCAGGAAGTTTAAGGAGAGGGTGATCAGGGAAGGAGCAACTTTTGAGCTACTCGGTCTACACAGTTGTTCTATGAGCGCTGTTGAGGTGGCGTACGAACTCAGAGAGACCGCAAACTACATGATTGCATCGGAGGGTTTTTCATACGTTGGCAGTTGGCCCTATCGTCAACTTCTGAAAAAGATCTTCAATACTACTGAGCAAAGTCTTACAGCTGCGAGCGTGCAATCTCTGATACGAAGAGTTTATGAACTGTCGTTGTACAACGCGACTGACTTTGCATTTTCAGGTTATTCCCACGACCTTACGCTATGCAGTCTCGATCAGCAGAAACTCGCTGAATTCATCGACCCGTTTCGAAGGCTCACTGAAAATCTAAAAAGGAGTTTGGACAGCAAAAGAGGATTGGAGTTGATTCTGCTTGCGCACCTGAAATCCCAATCATTCTGGAGAGACGAGTATACTGACATTTACGATTTCTGCCGCTGCTTGAATGAGAATTGTGACCGTCAGGATCCGTGTCAGAGGTCGCTCTCCGACGATTGTCGAGCCGTAATGGACGTTCTCAACCTGAAGGCAGACCCATTCGACGGATTGATCGTTTTCTCCGACAATTTTGGGTGGGAGTTCCAGTATTCCCATGGGCTTTCAGTTTATTTTCCGTGGACGCGTCCACTGGGCCAGTTGGAAGGAGGGCCCTTAAAGGCCTATAAGAGATACGCTTTCACTCGGGCCATGGGAAGGGACTCGTGGTTAAGCTTTCTCGAAGAGTATTGGACCAAGACTATGCGACCCGCCGAAAACCAGGTGCCGTCTCCTTTCTTCGAAAAGTTAATGTCATCGCCGCACTCGAGCATCTTCGGCTCATTGGGCAACAAGCCTGGAGGCGTTTACGACAAACCAGGACCTCGCTACAACAAGCCGGGGGGTGGTTATGCTGATGGTGCTTGTGTCTGTCCATCGATTAAGAACTATCCTACGACTATCAGACTAAATCGCAGGGTGAGGGAGATGAGCATGACAAGGAAAGTCGAAGAAGCGTTTAGATAGTCGGACCAATGAGAAAACCGGGCTTGCTACTACTCTGCTTGATCTTATCCGTTGCCTGGTTGCCAGGAGGCACGGAAGCCCAGGGGGAAACCGAGGTTCTGAATCGAGAAGGTGATGAACTTGTGACCTCGCTGGAAGAGCGGCAAGCAACTGTCGCAATCCTGTTAACAGCGTCCGAAGCAGCACGTAACAACGCCGACCTCGTGAAGGCGGCCCGCTACTTGAACCGCGCGGGTCGCCTTCAACTTCGTCTGGCCCAGCCACAAGTTGCTTTGAAGACTTATCAAGAGGCGCTGAACCTCATCGGGGATGGAGATCCGCCAACGAGAATCGCAAGCCTCAATGGGGTCGCGGCTGCGTATACCTATGTCAGAAACTGTCACGACGCCCTAAGCTTTACTAATCAAGCGATTGATTTGAGTACTCAAACAAACGACAACGCGGGAAAGGCCCAAGCCCTCCTCACGTTGAGTGACTGCGAAAATGCAGAGAACCAAATGCAGGCCCTCAAAACGGCGCAGGATGCTCTCGAGCTTTGGAAATCAGTAAACAATAAATGGGGCATTGCAAAGACTTATTCCGCGATTGGATATTATCAATTGACACTGCAAAATCTGCCGGAGTCGCAGCAAAATCATGAGGCGGCCCTCGCTATCTGGCGCGAACTGAAAATTCCTTACGAAGAAGCGCAGGCCTTAATCAATCTCGGGTTTGTCGAATACCGCAGAGCTGAGTGGCAAAGTGCCATTTCATTTCTAATGCAAGGGCAGAGTCTGTTGGATCCAAACGGTTACCCGTTTGAGATGGGCCAAATCACGATTAGCCTCGGAGAGATATTCACCGAAACCGGACTACCTGATGCTGCGATAATCAATCTGCAGCAAGCGGCAAATTACTTTGCTCAATCAAAAGATAATCTGGGCACTGTGGTGGTTTCGCTTGATATGGGGAAGGCACTGTATCTCGCTGGAAAATACGACGAAGCGACTACGACACTTAAAACCACAATTACAGACGCTGAAAAGATCAACGAACCGAATATAGTTGGATGGTGTAATGAGATTCTTGGACAGGTCTATCTTGCCCTCAACGAGCCTGCGACTGCATTGGTTCACTTCGAGATCGCACTCCGCACATTCGAAAAATCATCGCGGGTCATGGAAGCAGCACGAGTGCGCGCACGCATGGGCCAGGTTTATGCCATTCAAAAGAATTTCGAAAAGGCTAATTCTTTTTACAGTTCGGCATTGAAGACATTTCGGGTACTGACAGACCGGTTGAATGAATCAGCGACCTTATACGCCTTAGGCCAACTGAAACTAGACCAGAACGATCTGGATACGGCAGGAGAATATCTACGTCAGTCGATTGACGTCACCGAGGATATTCGCCGAACACCAACGTCCAGCGATCTTACGGTTGCCTTCTCGGCAACGATGCACGAACGATACGAACAATACATTGATTGTCTGATGCGCAAAAAAGCACTGCGCTCTGCTGATGAATTGGCTATTGATGCTTTTGAGCTTAGCGAGAGGTCCAGGGCACGCTCGCTTAAGGAATTACTGCAGGCCACACAAATGGGTGTGATCCCCGGTGTCGATCCGGTGCTTGGGAAAAAGGAACAGTCGATTCGACAATCCCTCGCCGTAAAAGAGAATTACAAAATATCGCTACTTAGCAGAAAGTATGATGTCGCGGAATTAAAGAGGCTGGATGCGGAGATTAGCCAGCTTCAAAACCAGTATCAGGAAGTCGTCGACACACTGGGAAAGCAGTTTTCAGCATTTGAACGATTGCGTCGAGCCCAGAGTTGGGACCTGCGGAAAATTCAGGACCAAGTCATTGGCAATGATGAAACCGTGTTGTTGGAATACAGTATTGGACCACACTACAGCTACGCCTGGGCTGTCACGCGCAATGGCATTGTTAGTTACGAGCTGCCTTCCGAAGATGTAATAACTGACGCCGCTCAGAAAGTATATTCACTAATTTCCGTTGCGCCTGACTCGAATACTGACGCAAAGCTACGACGAGCATCAGATGAATTGA
>Ga0068857_100006205_pt1 | contig 10220 bp, 8 predicted proteins | sample KBSCornC72_FD_66591 | JGI IMG/M metagenome (GOLD analysis project Ga0068857, IMG submission 66591) | Corn rhizosphere microbial communities from Kellogg Biological Station, Michigan, USA - KBS Corn C7-2 | ecosystem: Host-associated > Plants > Roots > Rhizosphere > Soil ...
GTGCCCTTCCTCCATTTCGAGCTCTGCTATTATCAGGCGATCGACATCGCGATCGAACGCGGGCTGGCGCGGGTCGAGGCGGGCGCGCAGGGCGAGCACAAGCTGGCGCGCGGCTACGAGCCGGTCGCGACCTTCTCGGCGCATTATATCCCGCATGAGGGGTTTCGCCGGGCGGTGGCCGGCTATCTGGACGCCGAACGCCGCGCGATCGCCGCGAACATCGAGGATCTTGGGGAATATACGCCCTTCAGGAAGGGGTGATGCCAACCTTGGGCTCGGCACCGGAGCCGCAGGGCTCTGCAAGCGCGAACGCGCGCCCGAGCTTATGCGAGGAAAGCCGAGCGGGGCGGATGCTCCGCGCCCGTCGCTTGAGGGCCAAACAAAAAACTCAGGCCGCCAGCCGGTTGCCGTAGCCCAGCATCGCGCGGGCCTGGCGCTGCGCCTCGATGATCTCGCGCGCGGTCATCTCCTCGGCGATCTCGGCGCGGCATTCCATCGCGCGGACATTGCCGCCGAGCGCCGCGATGTTGAACCATTTGTGCGCGGCGATCAGGTCCAGCGGGCAGCCGTCGGCCCCCGCCGAAAAGGAAACGCCGAGCTGGAAGCAGGCGTCGATGTCGCCGCGCATCGCGTCGCGCAGGCGCGATTCGGTCAGGAACTGATGCGATTTGAGACTATGACCCATATCCTGTTTCCCTGTTGCCCGGGAAACGGACTGGTGCTTGCTGGCTGGCCGAACCGTTTCCCAACAGGGTTAACGGCGCGGCCGGGAGATATTTTAGGGCTCCGGCCTGCGCAGCGCGCGGGCCACGATCAGCCCCATCGGCAGGCCGACGCAGAGCAGGTGCGAGAAGAGCGCGTTGCCGACATCCCACAGCCCGGTGCGCGGGAAGATGCCGGGCCAGCGCAACGGCAACACGATCCAGTACATCACCAGATATAGGCCGAAACCGTAGAGCAGCCCGGACAGGGCGGGTCGCCTGACGATCGCGGACCACCGCAGCGCGGCGAGGGTGAAGACGGTCACCATCACCGTCATCAGCGCATAATGGACGATCAGCCCGGCGAAGGGGACGATCAGGCCGTCCGCCTGCCGCACCGGATCGCCCAACGGGCCGGCGGCGACGCTCTTCAGCACGCGGACCGGGCCGACCCCCGTCACCGCGCTGAACGCGAAGGCGCTGAGCAGGTCGAGACTGCCCGAGATGGCGGTGGCGGCGACGATCGCACGAGCGGCTGGGCGCATGCTGTGCTCCTCTCTGCCACAGGCTGCGCTCTTTCCCGCCGGGTTTCAAGGACGGCGGGCGGAATCAGGCCAGTCGGTAGGGCACCACTTCGCGCCGGTCGGCATCGACCTCGATCGCGCGGCCGGCGGGGGGGAAGGCGCGCTGGTCGCAATGGCGGCGCGGGCAGAGCCGGCAGGAGACGCCGATCGGCGTCGCCGCGCCGACATTGCCGATGTCGAGCGCGTCGGCATAGATGAAGTCGCGGGCATGTTCGACCTCGCAGCCCAGCGCCACCGCGAAGCGGCGCGGCGCGCGGGTGAAGCTGCCCGAGGGCTTGACCAGCCCCTTCGCCATGGAGACGTAGCGGACGCCGTCGGGCATCTCGGCGAGCTGGACCAGGATGCGGTCCGGAATCGCCACGGCCTCATGGACGATCCACAGCGGACAGGCGCCGCCGAAGCGCGCGAATTGCAGCCGGGTCGCCGAATGGCGCTTGGTGATGTTGCCCGCCATGTCGACCCGGCAGAAGAAGAAGGGGATGCCGCGCTCGGCCGGGCGCTGCAGGGTCGACAAGCGGTGGCAGGCCTGTTCGAAGCTCACCCCGAAGCGCTGGCACAGCCGGTCGATGTCGTGGCGCAGCGCGCGCGCCGTCTCGCGGAAGCGGCGATAGGGCATCAGGAGCGCGCCCGCCGCATAATTGGCGAGGCCGACCGAGAGCAGCGGCCGCGCCTCGGGCGCGCGCAGATCCGCGGCGGCGGCGATGCCGGCGATCCTGTCGGCGAATTCGAGCTGGACGAGCTGATGCGCCATCATGAAGCGCCGCGTCTCGGGCGGCTGGGCGGCGCCGATGCTGAGCAGCCCGCGCGCGCGATCGAACCGGCGCAGCAACCCGCCATCCTCGCTGCCGGCATCGCCCGCCACGACCAGCGCGTCGACCCCATATCGCGCCTTGAGCGCATGGGCGAGCAGCGCCTCGGGCAGCGGTTCGGCATCGAGCTCGGCCGCCAGCGCCTCGGCGGCGCGATCGAGCCCGTCGAGATAATTGCCCGCCTCGTGAAACCAGTCGCGGACCTCTTCCCAAGGCAGGCGATCGTCCCCCGCGACGCCGCTGGCGATCCGGTCGTCGACCAGCTGGAGCCGCTCGCCGGTGCGGCGCCAGGCATCGTGCAGGCGGATGAACTGATCGGCGAACAGCGGCTGCTGCTCGATCAGCCGGTGCAGCGCCTGCGGGGCGAGTTCCGCCGCGGCGAACAGCGGATCGGCGAGCGCCTCGCGCAGGCCCGCCAGCCGCCGCCCGGAATCGCCCGCCGTATCGCTGGTCCAGTCGATCGGGAAAGCGCGGGCGAAGGCTTCGGCCACCGAAGCGGTGACCGGGCGGTCGTCATTCTCCAGCTGCGACAGATAGGACACCGACAGGCCGACGCGCGCCGCCATCGCCGCCTGGCCGAGCCCGGCGCGCTGGCGCAGCTGTCTCAGCTCATGCCCCGCGAACAGGCGGGCGCCGGTGCGTCTGGCCATGATCCTGTCCTTTCGGCTCGCCCGATCGATACCGTGCCCGCGGATATGTTCCCGGCTGCGCGCGCCGAGAACCAGCCCGCCAATTCCGCAAACGGCTACTTCGCAATTCCGCAAATTCACATTTGCCTTATCGCGCAAAGCTTGAAAAGGGGGCGCAACTACGAATCCCAGGAAGGATGGACTCCCTACATGCTCGCGATCCTGCAGAAGCTCGAGGAAAAGCGCGCGGCCGCACGGCTGGGCGGCGGCGAACGGCGCATCGAGGCGCAGCACAAGAAGGGCAAGCTCACCGCGCGCGAGCGGGTCGAGGTGCTGCTGGACGAGGGATCGTTCGAGGAGCTCGACATGTATGTCGAGCATAACTGCACCGATTTCGGCATGGATCAGGAGCATATCCCCGGCGATGGCGTCGTCACCGGATCGGGCACGATCAACGGCCGCCTCGTCTTCGTCTTCAGCCAGGACTTCACCGTCTATGGCGGCGCGCTTTCGGAGCGGCACGCCAGCAAGATCTGCAAGATCATGGACATGGCGATGAAGGTCGGCGCGCCCGTGATCGGCCTCAACGATTCGGGCGGCGCCCGCATCCAGGAGGGCGTCGCCTCGCTCGCCGGCTATGCCGAGGTGTTCCAGCGCAATATCCTGGCGTCGGGCGTGATCCCGCAGATCAGCGTCATCATGGGCCCGTGCGCGGGCGGCGCGGTCTATTCGCCGGCGATGACCGACTTCATCTTCATGGTGAAGGACAGCTCGTTCATGTTCGTCACCGGCCCCGACGTGGTGAAGACGGTGACCAACGAGGTGGTGACTCAGGAGGAGCTGGGCGGCGCCGTCACCCACACCACCAAGACCTCGGTCGCCGACAATGCGTTCGAGAATGACATCGAGGCGCTGCTCTCGGTGCGCGAGTTCGTCGATTTCCTGCCGCTGTCGAACCGCCACGAGCTGCCGACCCGGCCCACCGATGATCCCTGGGACCGGACCGAGCCGAGCCTCGACACGCTGATTCCCGACAGTGCGACGCGGCCCTACGACATGAAGGAGCTGATCGCGAAGGTCGTCGACGAGGGCGACTTCTTCGAGGTGCAGCCGAACCACGCCGGCAACATCATCGTCGGCTTCGGCCGCATCGAGGGCCGCCCGATCGGCATCGTCGCGAACCAGCCGCTGGTGCTGGCGGGCTGCCTCGACATCGCCTCGTCGAAGAAGGCGGCGCGCTTCGTGCGCTTCTGCGACGCGTTCGACATCCCGATCGTCACCTTCGTCGACGTGCCCGGCTTCCTGCCCGGCACCGCGCAGGAGCATAACGGCATCATCAAGCATGGCGCCAAGCTGCTATTCGCCTATGGCGAGGCGACCGTGCCGAAGATCACCGTCATCACCCGCAAGGCCTATGGCGGCGCCTATGACGTGATGAGCTCGAAGCATCTGCGCGGCGATCTCAACTATGCCTGGCCGACCGCCGAGATCGCGGTGATGGGCGCGAAGGGCGCGGTGGAGATCATCTTCCGCAAGGACATCGGCGACACCGACAAGATCGCGGCGCGCACCAAGGAATATGAGGATCGCTTCGCCAATCCGTTCGTCGCGGCGTCGAAGGGCTTCATCGACGAGGTCATCATGCCGCACAGCACGCGGCGACGGATCGCGCTCGGCCTGCGCAAGCTGAAGAACAAGAGCCTGGAGAATCCCTGGAAGAAGCACGACAACATCCCGTTGTGAGGCTTTAGGCCCAGAGCCGCGCCCGGGCCGGGTGGGGGATGCGGCGAACGGGAAACGACCCTATCTGCTATCCACGAGCGGCGGCAGGCGCGCCGCAGAAACGAGGAACTTCATGGAAGACATCTATATCGTCAGCGGCGTGCGCACCGCGATCGGAGACTTCGGCGGCGGGCTCAAGAGCTTCCTGCCCGCCGAACTGGGCGGCAAGGTGGTGGCGGAAGCGATCAGCCGCGCCGGAATCGATTCCGGCGACGTCCAGCATCTGGTGATCGGCCAGGTGATGCCCAGCAGCGCCAAGGACGCGATGCTGGCGCGCTCGATCGCGCATCATGCCGGCGTTCCCTATGCCGCGCCCGCGCTCACCCTCAACCGGCTGTGCGGATCGGGCCTCCAGGCGATCGTGTCGGCAGCGCAGATGATGAAGCTGGACGAAGCCTCGATCACGGTCGCCGGCGGCGCCGAATCGATGTCCAACGTGCCCTATCACGATCATGGCGCGCGCTGGGGCCTGAAGATGGGCGACAACAAGCTCGTCGACGCGCTGGTCGAAGGCCTGCAGGACGGGATCGGCGGCTATCATATGGGGATCACCGCGGAGAACTGCGCCGAGCGCCATGGCGTGACCCGCGAGGAGCAGGACGCGCTCGCGGTCGAGGGGCATCAGCGCGCCACCCGCGCGATCGCGGAAGGACGGTTCAAGGAGCAGATCCTTCCGATCGAGGTGAAGACCCGCAAGGGCGTCACCATCTTCGACACCGACGAACATCCGCGCGCCGACACCAATATGGAGACGCTCGCCAAGATGAAGCCGGCCTTCAAGAAGGAAGGCGGCACCGTCACCGCGGCGAATGCGAGCGGCATCAACGACGGCGCCGCCGCCGTCGTGCTGGCGACCGGAAGCGAGGTCGAGAAGCGCGGGCTGAAGCCGCTGGCGAAGATCGTCGCCTGGGGCCATGCCGGGGTCGAACCCGAATATATGGGCGAAGGCCCGATCAAGGCGGTGCCGGTGGCGCTCAAGCGCGCCGGCCTGACCCTGGCGGACATGGACGTGATCGAAGCGAACGAGGCGTTCGCCGCGCAGGCGCTGTCGGTCATCAAGGCGCTCCGCTTCGATCGCGAGAAGCTGAACCCGAACGGCTCGGGCGTCGCGCTCGGCCATCCGGTCGGCGCGACCGGCGTGATCCTGACGGTGAAGGCCGCCTATGAGCTGAAGCGGACCGGCGGGCGCTATGCGCTCATCACGATGTGCGTCGGCGGCGGCCAGGGCATCGCCATGGTCATCGAGCGGGTTTGAGGGGAACACGGCGCATGAAGCTCGGACGGCTCAACCACGTCGGCGTCGCCACCCCGTCGATCGAGAAGAGCATCGCGCTCTATCGCGACACGCTCGGGGCGGAGGTGATCCGCGAACCCTTCGACCTGCCCGCGCAGGGGGTGAAGGTGTGTTTCGTCGACACGCCCAACAGCCAGATCGAGCTGATCGAGCCGCTGGGCGAGGCATCGCCGATCCACGGCTTCCTGGCCAAGAACCCGGCGGGCGGGCAGCATCATCTATGCTATGAGGTGCCCGACATCCACGCCGCCAAGGCGTGGTTCGAGGCCAAGGGCGCGAAGGTGCTCGGCGAGCCGCGCATCGGCGCGCACGGCACCCCGATCTTCTTCGTCCACCCCAAGGACATGGGCGGGGTGCTGACCGAGATCATGGAAACGCCGCACGGCGATCACTGAGGCGATTGAGGAAGTTTCGATGACCGATGCGAAGAAGCCCGATCTCGCCCAGTGGGAAGCCGCCGCCGCCAAGGAGGTGAAGGGCAAGGATCTGACCTGGCAGACCCCCGAGGGGATCGCGGTCAAGCCGCTCTACACGGCCGAGGACGTGGCCGATCTCGATCCCGGCCTGCCCGGCTTCGCGCCGTTCACGCGCGGCGTGCGCGCGTCGATGTATGCGGGTCGGCCCTGGACGATCCGCCAATATGCCGGCTTCTCGACCGCCGAGGAATCGAACGCCTTCTACCATCGCAACCTCAAGGCGGGGCAGAAGGGCCTGTCGGTCGCCTTCGACCTCGCGACGCATCGCGGCTATGACAGCGATCATCCCCGCGTCACCGGCGACGTCGGCAAGGCGGGCGTCGCGATCGACACGATCGACGACATGAAGATCCTGTTCGACGGCATCCCGCTCGATCGGATGTCGGTCTCGATGACGATGAACGGCGCGGTGATCCCGATCCTCGCCTTCTTCATCGTCGCCGGCGAGGAGCAGGGCGTGCCGCAGGCCCTGCTCGACGGGACCATCCAGAACGACATCCTCAAGGAGTTCATGGTCCGCAACACCTATATCTACCCGCCCGAGCCGAGCATGCGGATCATCTCGGACATCTTCGCCTTCACCTCGGCGAACATGCCGAAGTTCAACTCCATCTCGATCTCCGGCTATCATATGCAGGAGGCCGGCGCGACGCAGGTGCAGGAGCTCGCCTTCACCATCGCCGACGGCATGGAATATGTGAAATATGGCGTGGCCTCGGGGCTCGACATCGACAAGTTCGCCGGGCGCCTCAGCTTCTTCTTCGCGATCGGCATGAACTTCTTCATGGAGATCGCCAAGCTGCGCGCCGCGCGCGTGCTGTGGCACCGGGTGATGACGAAGCTGGGCGCCAAGGACGAGCGCTCGAAGATGCTGCGCACCCATTGCCAGACCTCGGGCGTCTCGCTGACCGAGCAGGATCCGTACAACAACGTCATGCGCACCACGATCGAGGCGATGGCGGCGATGCTGGGCGGCACCCAGTCGCTCCACACCAACGCGCTCGACGAGGCGATCGCGCTGCCAACCGACTTCTCGGCCCGCATCGCGCGCAACACCCAGATCGTCATCCAGGAAGAGACCGGGATGACCAAGGTCGTCGATCCGCTCGGCGGCTCCTATTATGTCGAGAGCCTCACCCAGGAGCTGGTCGACAAGGCCTGGGCGATCATCGAGAAGGTCGAGGCCGAGGGCGGCATGGCGAAGGCCGTGGGCGCGGGCTGGCCAAAGGCGATGATCGAAGAGGCTTCGGCGGCCAAGGCGGCGCGGATCGACCGGGTCGAAGAGGTGATCGTCGGCGTCAACAAGTATAAGCTGGCGCAGGAAGATCCGATCGACATCCTCGACGTCGACAATGTCGCGGTGCGCGAGGCGCAGATCCGCCGCATCCAGAAGGTGAAGGCCGGCCGCGACGAGGCGAAGTGCCAGGCGGCGCTGGCGGCGCTGACCGAGGGCGCGAAGGGCAAGGACAATCTGCTCGGCCTCGCCGTCGAATGCGCCCGCGCGCGCGCCACCCTGGGCGAGATCTCGGCGGCGATGGAGGCTGTGTTCGGCCGCTTCGGCACCAATCCGACCCCGGTGAAGGGCATCTATGGCGGCGCCTATGGCGACGATCCGCGCTGGCTGGGCCTGATCGACGGCGTCGGCGCGATAAGCCAGCGCAAGGGCCGCCGCCCGAAGATGCTGGTCGCCAAGATGGGCCAGGACGGCCATGATCGCGGCGCGAACCTCGTCTCATCGGCGTTCGGCGATCTCGGTTTCGAGGTGGTCGCGGGGCCGCTGTTCCAGACCCCCAAGGAAGCCGCCGAACTGGCGATCAAGGCCGATGTCGACGTGGTGGGGGCCTCCAGCCTCGCCGCCGGCCACAAGACGTTGATCCCCGAGCTGATCGGTCATCTGCGCGATGCCGGGCGCAGCGACATCAAGGTGATTGCCGGCGGCGTGATCCCGGCGCAGGATTATCAGTTCCTGCGCGACGCGGGCGTGCAGGGCATCTTCGGTCCCGGCACCAACCTCGTCACCGCCGCGACCGAGGTGCTGCGGCTGCTGGGCCACAACCAGCCGCCCGAGGGCTTCGAGGAGGCCGCCGAATAATGAACGCCCATAGCAATCCGCGCCCCGACGTCCGCTCGGACTGGAGCCGCGAGGAGATCGCCGCGCTGTTCGATCTGCCGTTCGGCGAACTGATGTGGCAGGCGCAGGCCGCGCATCGCGCGCATCACGCCGCCAACGCGGTCCAGCTTTCCACCCTGCTGTCGATCAAGACCGGCGGCTGCCCCGAGGACTGCGGCTATTGCAACCAGTCGGTCCATGCCGAGACCGGACTGAAGGCGACCAAGCTGATGGACGTGCGCGGGGTGCTACAGGCCGCCGCGCAGGCCAAGGACAACGGCTCGACCCGCTTCTGCATGGGCGCGGCCTGGCGCAATCCCAAGGACCGGGACATGCCCGCCATCGTGGAGATGGTGAAGGGCGTGCGCCAGATGGGCATGGAAACCTGCATGACCCTGGGCATGCTCACCGAGCCGCAGGCCAGGATGCTCGCCGATGCCGGGCTCGACTATTACAACCACAATATCGACACCTCGCCCGAACGCTATGGCGACGTCATCACCACCCGCAGCTTCGAGGACCGCATCGAGACGCTCGAGCATGTGCGCGAAGCGGGGATCAACGTGTGCTGCGGCGGCATCGTCGGCATGGGCGAGACCCGCGCCGACCGGGTCGGCTTCATCCACGCGCTCGCGACCCTGCCCGTCCATCCGGAAAGCGTCCCCGTCAACGCGCTGGTGCCGGTGAAGGGCACGGTGCTGGGCGATATGCTGGCCGACACGCCGCTGGCGAAGATCGACGAGATCGAATTCGTCCGCACCGTCGCGGTGGCGCGGATCACCATGCCGGCCTCGATGGTCCGCCTGTCGGCGGGCCGCGAGAGCATGTCGGATGCGGCGCAGGCGCTGTGCTTCATGGCCGGCGCCAATTCCATCTTCACCGGCGACAAGCTGCTGACCACCGACAATGCCGGCGACGACCGCGACGCCGCGCTGTTCGCCAGGCTTGGCGTGGTGCCGATGGCGGCGCAGTCCAAGGCGGAGCTGGCGGCGGAGTAAAACGCACATAACCCCGCTCATCCTGAGGAGGGACTGAGCTTGGCGAAGGCCCGTCTCGAAGGATCCTCAAGTCCTTCGAGACGGGGATCAGGGTAAAGATTGCCCCCAGCAATCTTTAGTAATGTCCGGGGGACATTACGGCCCAGATCACTTCGACAAGCTCAATGGCTCCTCAGGATGAGCGGAAAGAGATACCGATAGGGAAGAAAAGAAGCCCATGTTCAAGAAGATCCTGATCGCCAATCGCGGCGAAATCGCCTGCCGTGTCATCAAGACCGCGCGCAAGATGGGCATCAAGACCGTGGCCGTCTATTCGGACGCCGACGCGCGCGCCCCGCATGTCGAGATGGCCGACGAGAAGGTGTATATCGGCGCCTCGCCGGCGTCTGAATCCTATCTGGTCGCCGACAAGATCGTCCAGGCGTGCAAGGACACTGGCGCCGAGGCGGTTCATCCGGGCTACGGCTTCCTGTCGGAGCGCACCAGCTTCGCCGAGGCGCTGGCCAAGGAGAATATCGCGTTCATCGGCCCGCCGGCCAATGCGATCGCGGCGATGGGCGACAAGATCGAATCGAAGAAGCTGGCGCTGGAAGCCGGCGTCAACGTCGTCCCGGGCTTCGTCGGCGAGATCGCCGACACCGATCATGCCGTACGCATCTCGAACGACATCGGCTACCCGGTGATGATGAAGGCGTCGGCCGGCGGCGGCGGCAAGGGCATGCGCCTCGCCTATAACGAGAAGGACGTCCGCGAGAATTTCGACAGCGTGAAGCGCGAGGGTCTCAACAGCTTCGGCGACGACCGCGTCTTCATCGAGAAATTCATCGAGCAGCCGCG
>Ga0068857_100006209_pt1 | contig 10219 bp, 10 predicted proteins | sample KBSCornC72_FD_66591 | JGI IMG/M metagenome (GOLD analysis project Ga0068857, IMG submission 66591) | Corn rhizosphere microbial communities from Kellogg Biological Station, Michigan, USA - KBS Corn C7-2 | ecosystem: Host-associated > Plants > Roots > Rhizosphere > Soil ...
CCCACCATGTCGAACCGCAGCTCTCCGTTGCCCTTCTTCGCCGCCGGATCGGCGAAGCGGAAACGCGCCTTGGGATCGATGAAGCGGCGGATGAACCACGCCGATGCCATCCGATCGACCTTCACGCCGGGACGGGTCACCCACGTTTTCCCGCGCAATTCCTTGTTGGCCTTCACCATGAGCGTTTCCTCCTTCCGGTCCTTCGTTAGCCGGGTCTCGATTTTCGCCAGAGCCTCCTCCGCCGCCGTTCTGTGCTCCGCGTCGAAGAAGTCGATCCGGCGAACCTCGTCGAGGCGGCGCAACAGCCGGGCGTGCGCGGACGCCAGCTCGGAAACTGCCGCCGCGCTCCGGGCCGCTTTCATGGCCTCGTGCGCATCCGTGGCGATGGCGTCGTAGTCCGCGTTGCGCGCCTCTCTGAATTGACCGGCCGCGGCGTCGTTGGCCATGCCATCGACGAACTCGCCGGCGAAAAGATGGGCGTCGCCCCCGCCGGCGACGATCTCCTGAGCGATCCACTGGAGGTCTTCGAGCGCTTCGGCCCCGTGCGGCAGAAGGTAGACCGCGTTTTTCACCGCCACCGCGCCGGCGTCGGCGAGCCGCTGCCGCATCTTGGCGCGGAGGTACAGCGGCCGCGGAGGGATGCGATGGACCAGAATGAGCCAGCGAGACATCGCTAGATGCTAGCAGTTGCTTTTGGATCTAGCAACTGCTATATCACAGCAATGCCGACCACGAAAGCGGCCGTCCTCTTCCTTTGCCAATACGGCGGCGCCAAAAGCGTCATCGCCGCTTCGTACTTCAACCGGCTGGCCGCCGAGCGCGCGTTGCCTTATGCCGGCGTGGCCGCCGCGGCCGAGGAGCCATACGACGCGGTGCTGGCACCGGTTGCCGCATTGCTGGAGAGCGAGGGCTTCGACGTACACGCCTTCAAGCCGCGCCGCGTGGAAACGGAGGATGTGAAGAACGCCTCGAAAGTCGTCAGCATCGACTGCAATCCGGAGCACGTGAATGTCGCGGAGGTCATGGTCGAACGATGGGACGACGTCCCGCAAGCCAGCGTCGATCTCGATGCGTCCGCGGCGGCGATCCGCCGGCACGTCGAAGCGCTGGTGGAGGAGCTGCGTGGCCGTCAGTGATGCCGGCGTTGCCGCCGGGCGGGCGCCGTCCCTCGCGGCGTTCGTCGGCTACTTCCTGCGGCTCGGCACATTCGGATTCGGCGGACCGATCGCGCTCGCCGGATACATGCAACGCGATCTGGTCGAAGACCGGGGATGGGTCACCAAGGACCAGTACGTGAAAGGGCTGGCCCTGGCGCAGCTCGCACCGGGGCCGCTCGCCGCGCAACTGGCGATCTATCTCGGATGGGCCCGGGCGGGTGTTCTCGGCGCAACGCTCGTGGCCATCGCGTTCGTGGTGCCTTCGTTTCTGATGGTGCTGGCGATCTCGATCGCCTACGTCCGGTTCGGCGGACTGGCGTGGATGCAGGCGGCGTTCTACGGGATCGGCGCGGCGGTCATCGCCATCATCCTTCGCAGCGCGTACAAGCTCGTGCGCCTCACGCTCGCCCATGATTGGCTGCTGTGGGCCATCTTCGTCGCCAACGCGGCCGCGACGGCGGTGATGGAGACAGAAGTCATCCCCCTCATCCTCGGCTGCGGGATCGCCGCGCTCCTCTTTCACTTCTGGAAAGCGCGCCCGGCGCCCGCGCTGCTGGTCCTCTCCCCCATCGCGTTCGCCGCCACCAGCAGCGGCGGCGCCGCCACCGGCGGGACGCTGTTCTGGTTTTTCGCCAAGGCGGGCGCATTCGTCTTCGGCAGCGGCCTGGCCATCGTCCCGTTTCTCTACGGCGGCGTGGTGCGCGAGCATCAGTGGCTCACCGACCAGCAGTTCCTCGATGCCGTCGCCGTGGCCATGATCACGCCGGGGCCGGTCGTGATCACGGTCGCATTCATCGGCTATCTGGTCCAAGGCTTCAGCGGCGCGGTGCTCGCGTCGCTCGGCGTCTTCCTGCCGTGCTATCTCTTCGTCATCGTCCCGGCGCCGTTTTACGCGCGCTTTGCCGATGACCCACGGCTGAAGGCGTTCGTCGATGGCGTCACCGCGGCGGCGACCGGAGCGATCGCCGGCGCGGTCTACGTGCTCGCGCGCCGCGCGATCATCGACCTCCCCACCATCCTGATCTTCCTAGCCACGCTGGCCTGCCTGGTGTGGCTCAAGCGCGTTCCCGAACCGGTGGTCATCGCCATCGTCGGCATCGCCTCCGTACTGTTTCGCGCCGCGTGAACGGCCGGAGAAGAAACCATGAACATCCTGCTTTCGGATCAGAGCCGCGTCCTGCTGCTGGTGATCGGTTGCGCCGTCCTGTGGTCGCTCGAATCGGTGATGCCGCTATACCGCTTCCGCCACCATCGTCTCCGTCGCGCGCTGCCGAACGTCAGCCTGACGGTGCTGCTGCTGCTCACGAATCTCGCGCTGTCGTTCTCTGCCGCGTCGGTTGCCGGGTTCGCCCTCTCCCATCGCCTCGGGCTGCTCTTTCTGACGCCTCTCCCGGTGTGGATCGAGGCCGTCATCGGAGTCGCCGCGCTCGACTTCTTCGCCTACGTCGCGCACGTGCTGCTGCACAAGGCACCGCTGGCGTGGCGCTTCCATCGCGTTCACCACTCCGAGGAGGAGGTCGATGTGACCACCGCCTTCCGTCAGCATCCGGGAGAGACGGTCTGGCGCGTCCTCTGGCAACTGACGGCCATCGTTCTGTTCGGGCTTCCGTTGTGGCTGGTGGTCGTCTACCTGACGATCTCCGCCCTCAACGCGCAGCTCGAGCACGCGAACATCCGGCTCCGCGAACCGCTGGACCGGCTGGTGCGGCTTCTCTTCGTCACGCCGAACATGCACAAGATTCATCACTCCCGCCGCCAGCAGGAGACCGACTCGAACTACGCGAACATTTTTTCGCTGTGGGACCGGATGTTCGGCACGTACACCAGCCAGGTCGATTTCGGGACGCTGCGTTACGGGCTGAACGACCTCGACGACCGCGCGGCGCAACGGCTGCGCGGGCTGCTGGCGATGCCGTTCGCCGGCGACTGAGGGTTAGCGCAGGCGCGAGAGCTTCTGCTTCACCTGATCGCGGGCGATCGACGCCCGCCCCCGCACGCCGCTCCACAGCCACCGCCCGCCGGTCTGCTCGGCCACGACCTGCCGTGCGCGGCGCATGTCGGTGAAGGCCGGCGTCAGCGTGCGCGGGTCGTTGAAATTCTCGAAGAAGGCGTTGGCCACGCGCTGCCTGCCGCCGCGGTTGTCGGCGCGGCCGTCGCTGCCGTACTGCGCGATGAGCAGCTCGCGGGCCGGCGCGGTGAGTGGCTCCAGCAGCAGATTGCTGAAGGTGAACGCCGCGCTGGCGTGCGCGGCCCAGAAGCTCTCGAACGTCGCGTCGATCCACGCTTCGTCGAGCGGCGCGTCGCCGGCCGCCTCGACCAGGTGCCGCGCCTGCTTGATCCCGCTGTTCGCTCCCTGCGCGGCGATGGGGTCGTACGAGATCGACGTGTCGCCCAGCGCCGCCACCACCCGCCCGGACGAAAGCCGCGCCGACGCCTTCCGCACCGCCGGCACCACCTGCCCCACCAGCCAGCCGAGCGGATCGGCCAGGGTCATGTCCCAGACGAACGCCGCGTCCCACGGGAAAAGCTCCGCGACCACGTTTTTCAGGATCTTCAGCGCCTCGGCGCCGCTCTTCGCGCCGGCGAAGCGGTCCAGGCGCGAGCCCGGCTTGGCCTCCACCAGGATGTTCCACGACGGGCCGGCGTCCTTGTGAAAGTAGGGGACGAAGAAGATCTCGCCGTCGGTGCCGAGGAAGTCGAAGCGCACCGGCAGGAGCGGGACCTCGTCGAAGCGCGCCGGGCCGCCGGTGGTGATGATCATGGCCAGGTTGCGCTGCGCGGTGGTGTGCACGCTGCGCGCGTCGTCGCGGGCGAAGAGCCGGCAGAGCTCCGCGCGGCCGGTGGCCACGATGGTCAGGTCGTGCTCGGCGGCGATGGCGTCGAGGCGCTCGGCGCTCACCGGCTCGATGATCACGTTCCCGCCGCGCGCCGCCAGCTCGTCCATCCACCGCGCCGACTGCAGCCGGACGTCGATGGCCTGGAACGGCCGGCGCTGCCGTCCGATCAGGGTGACCAGAGGATTGTGCAGCGTGGGGCAGAAGGTCAGGAACACGCCCTCACCCTGCGGCGCCACGTCGTCCCAGAAATTGAGACCCAGCTCGCGCTCGTAGGAGAGCGCCAGGTCGAAGCGCGCCGCGGTCCCCGTCGGCCGGCTCTCGCGCAGCCATTGCTCCGCGGTGCGGTCGGAGAAGAGGTCGACGCGATGCCCGGCGCGGAGGAAGCCGTGCGCGGCGGCCAGCCCGCTGATTCCCGACCCCACGATGGCAATGCGCTTCATCGGGCGTCATGGAAGCACGACTGCGCGGGCGGGAAGGTGAACGAAGGTCAACTCATGCGTGACAGGAGCATCAATCCCGTGGCCGGGTCCTTCTCCCGCACCAGCTTGCGCAACGACGTGGTGATGAACACCTCCAGCGTCGGGTAGACCGTGGCACGGACGAGGTGACCGCCGACCGTGCTGCCGTCGCGTTTGCCGAGGATGACGTGGGCGTGGAGCTTGATCTCATCGCCGGCGGTGGCCAGGCTGCCGGAGATGGAGAGCACTTCGACCTGCTCGTCGACGGCGATCTCCTCGTACTCCCTGGTCCGCGGATTCCAGTAGGCGATGGTGGCGCGGGCGAAGGCGCCGATGCCCTGCAGGCTCGCGCCGGCGATGGCGTTCTGTCCGGCGAACTCGATGAACGCCTTTGGGACTTCGTCGCCGCCGTCGAGGACCAGGAGGAAGTGGCGGCGGCCGATGGGGGCGAGCTCTTGGTTCTTCATGGCTCTGGAATTGTAGGGATAATGCGCCCGTGAAAAAGTGGATCAAGCGCATTCTCCTCGCTCTCGCCGTCCTGCTCGTGGTGGCGCAGGTCATCCGCCCCCGGCTCACCAACCCGCCCGTCGATCCGGCCAAGGAGCTGCGGGCGCCGGAGCCGGTGGCGTCGATCCTCGCCCGCTCCTGTAACGATTGCCATTCCAGCCGCACCATCTGGCCGTGGTACTCGCAGGTCGCGCCGGCCTCGTGGCTCCTGGCCGACGACGTCAAGGACGGCCGGAAGGAGCTCAATTTCTCGGAGTGGGCGACGTTCACGCCGCGCCGCGCGGCCCACAAGCTCGAAGAGGTCTGCGAGCAGGTCGAAAAGGATGAAATGCCGAAGTGGTTCTACGTTCCGCTCCACCCCACGGCCAAGCTATCCGACGCCGACCGCAAGACGCTCTGCGATTGGGCCAAGGCCGAGCGGGCGCGCATCATCAAAGAGCACCCCGAGGCGGCACGGCGACGTGGCTAGCAGCAGCACGCTCTTCACGCCGCTCGCCATCGGCAAGCTGTCCATCGGCGGACGGATCATCAAGACCGCGACCTCGGAGACCCGCGCTACGCCGGACGGCTTCACCGGCCAGTTGATGATCGACTTCTACGAGCCGATGGCCAGGGGCGGCGTGCCACTGATCATCACCGGCAACCTCTACACCAGCCTCGACGGCAAGGCCACGCCGATGCAGGGCGGCGTCGACGCCGACGACAAGATCCCCGGCCTCACGCGGCTGGTGGAGGCCGTGCACGCGCACGGCGGCAGGATCTTCGCGCAGATCAACCATGCCGGACGGCAGGTCATCCCGAGCTTCGCCGGCATCGCCGAGGCCACCTCGGCGTCGGATACCAAGGATCTCTTCACCGGCACGCGCCCGCGGCCGCTGGGCGTCGCGGAGATCGAGCGCATCGTCCGGCAGTTCGGCGACGCCGCGGTGCGTTGTCAGGCGGCCGGCTTCGACGGCGTACAGATCCACGCCGCGCACGGCTACCTCATCAACCAGTTCCTCACGCCGTACACCAACAGGCGCGGCGACGACTACGGCGGCTCGTTCGACAAGCGCTTCCGCTTTTTGCGCGAGGTGTACCGCGAGGTCCGCGCGCGCGTCGGCGGCGACTACCCGGTCATCGTCAAGCTGAACGGATCCGATTGGCTGCCGCTGCGGCCGGGGCTGAAAACGCCGGAGCTGGTGGAGATCGCCAAGGCCTTGGAGAGCGAAGGGGTCGACGCCGTCGAGGTCTCCGTCGGCCACTACGAGTCGGGCTTCCCCAACGTCCGCGGCATGTTCGGCCGCTGCCTGCGCCTCATGCTGTCAGGCGGCGTGCGGCATCTGTCGCCGCTGCGAAAGCTGTCGTTCAATCTCTTCTGGCCGGTGATGGCGTTGGTATCGAACGTCGTCTTCAAGCGTCGCGAGGGCTTCAACCTCGACTACGCGCGGCAGTTCAAACAGGCGCTGAAGGTGCCGGTGATCTGCGTCGGCGGGTTTCTGACCAAAGAAGCGATGACGCGCGCCATCGACGGCGGCTCCTGCGACGCCGTCTCCCTCGGCCGCGGCTTCATCGCCAACCCGTATCTGGTGCGCCAGCTTCGCGACGGCACGCCCGGCCCGCGCTGCGTCGACTGCAACGCCTGCGTCGGCGTGATCGGCGTGCAGCCCGTCGATTGCTACCACCCGCGGGTGCGGGCGGAGAAGGACGCCCTTTTGGAGTGCGGCGGCAAAGCCGCCGCTTTCAAAGCGGCGCCTGACGGCGCCGCACTCCGACACTAACCCCGTACCCACCGCACCATGTGCGGGAACGGCTCGACGCCGCGCAGTTGTGCGTTGGGCTCGTCGAAGGCCATCCCCCATGCCTGCAGCAGCGGGAATCCGATGTAGACCCCGCAGCGCGCGGCGTCGATGATCATCGCCGAGTCGCCGCGCGGGTACGCCGTGCCGTGGTAGATGTCCTCCGGCGCGACGTCGATCTCCAGCAGCGCCGCCCAGCACCAGGCGATGGTGGTCAGCTCCTCGCCGCCGTCGGCGTCGTCGAGGAAGGCCAGGTCCGCGCCGCGGCGCTCGGGCGGCGCCAGCGCGATGTGCGCCGCCTCGTGCAGCGCGTCGCCCGGCGCCACGAGCTTCGACTCGTCGACAGTCAGCGAGCCGCGCTCGATCAGGCTGCCGGGGAACAGGGTGGGGACGTCGACGTCGCCGGCGCGCATCTCGATGCCGATGGTGCCGAGGAACGCGGACATCCGCGCCAGACGTGGATCGCGAAACACGGGCGCATCTTAAGGCAGCGGCGTGAGGTCGCGGCGCGAGCGGGGGTCGACTTCGTACGTCGTGTCGTACTGATTGCCGAAGCCGGTGACGCGCAGCCGCCGCCCGGCCTTCAGGTACGGCGCGCGCGCATCGATGTCCGTCGACTTGTTGAGATAGACCTGCGCGCTGCCGCTGCCGTCGTCGAGCCACAGCTTCCAGCCGTACGGCAGGTCGTCGGTCACCCCGGCCGCGGTGATCGTCCCTTCGATGGTGATCACGTAGCCGAGGGTCGCCGCGCCGACCTGCCCCGTGGCCACGCGCAGCGCGGTGCCGGCGAGCGGCTTCACCGTGGCCGATCCGATCTGCAGTTTGCCGGCGCTGGTGCCGAGCGTGCCGCTGACCTGCACCTTCTGCCCGAGGCGAAGGTGGAGATTCTTGGCCACGCTGACCCAGATGCCCGCGGTCTGGTCCTGGATGGCGAAGCCCTGGTCGGCGCTCGACGAGCTGAAGTCGCCGGAGGGGACGGTCACCAATCCGACCACCGTCACCGTCGCGCCCTGCGCCTGCTGCCGCGCGGCGGCGATGGGGATGTACGCCGGCGCCGGCGGCGCCGCGAGCAGGAAGGCGACGAAGAGGATGGCGGTCATTCCAAGCTGATGGAGAATACGCCGCCGCCGGCCGTCCCGGCGTAGAGGCGCGTCCCGGCGCTGTGCAGCGCGCGGACGTCTTCGTTCGTCAGGCCGTCATTGAACGCCGCCCACGTCTTCCCGCCGTCGGTGGAGCGCTGCACGCCGTCCAGCGTACCGATGTAGACGTTCCCCTTCGCGTCGACCGCCACCGCTTCCACTTCCTTCTTCTCGATCCCCTTGCTCGATTTGGTGAACGTCGCGCCGCCGTCCTCGGAGCGATACAGCCCATCCTTCGCGGCGACGTAGACGTTCTGATCGACAGCCATCGCCTTGAGGTCTTTCGCCGGCAGCCCGCCGCCCACCGCGGTCCACGACGCCGCGCCGTCCGCCGACCGCCACATCCCGCCCTCCTTGCCGAGGGCCAGGAGCGCGCCGGAAGCGTCGCCGCGCATGGCCAGGATACCGGTCCCGGGAGGCACGCCGCGGTTCGCCGCCTTCCACTTCACGCCGCCATCCGTACTCTTGAAGATCGATGGCTCATCGGAGCTGGGATTCCCGTCCGCGGAGTAGATGACCTTCGGGTTCTTCAGGTCGGGGACGATGCTGGCGAACGCCGGCCGCGGCTCTTGGAAGAACGTATCGACGTCGGCCCAGGTGACGCCGCCGTCGTTCGATCGCCAGAGGCTCGAGGCGTACCCGGCGAGAACGCTCCTCGGGTTCCGCGGATCGAAGACGAGGGTGTGCAGGTCGGCCTCGTCTTTCGAGAACGGCTGCAGCAGTTCGATCCACCCACCCTTCCCGTCCGTCCGGAAGAGTCCGCGGCTGGTCTGGGCGAAGATCATCCCGCCCGCGTTCCCCCACGCGTTCTCGATCCACGACGCGGCGAATCCCGCGTTGGCCTCGGTCCAGCTCTTGCCGCCGTCGGTGGTCTTGTACACCCCCGCCCCCGCCGCCCCCGCCCACATCGTGTCGGGCGCGGCCGGGTTGATGGCCAGCCCGCGCACCACGTAGCGCGGCAGTCCGCCGCCCATGCGCGTCCACGTCTGCGCGCCGTCGGTCGAGCGCATCAGTCCCTTCTTCGTCCCGGCGTAGAGCGTCTGCGGCGACGCCGGATGCATGGTCAGACTCTCGATCTCCTCCTGTTGCAGGCTGCCGCCGAACGGCGTCCAGGTCTCGCCGCCGTCGGTGCTCTTGTAGCCGCCGCGGCGCGTGGTCATGTAGAGAGTTTCCGGCGCCGTCGGATCGACGATGATGCGGCGCGGCTGATTGGACTCCGGCAGTCCCGTGCCGAGCTGCTTCCACGACGCGCCGCCGTCGCTGGTGCGCCACAGCCCCGAGCGACCGTTGGAGCCGCCGGCCCAGATGACTTTCGAGTCTGTGGGATGGACCGCGAAGGTGTAGACGTCGCCGCCGCTGACGCGGAACTCGGTCCACTTCGCGCCGCCGTCGGCGGAGCGCTTGTGCAGGTTGACGTCCGGGAGCCAGATGGCCTTCGGGTTGGAGGGATCGAACGCCGGCACGTGCGGCGTCTGCGCCAGATCGTCGCGCACCCACGTCCACGTCTCCCCGCCGTCCTTCGACCGCGCCAGCGCGCCGTTCTCGACGCCAGCCCAAAGGGTGTTGCTCTTCGGCTGCAGCACGACGAACGACACCACGCGGTCCGCCAGCGCCTTCCCCGAAAGCTGCCAGCTCTTCGCGCCGTCGACGCTCCGCCACACCCCGCCCCCATGCGTGGAGACCCAAAGCCGCTCCGGATTCGCCGGATCGACGGCGATGGAGAGGACGTTGCCGAAGTAGGGACCCTCGGGGTGCCAGGATGCGGCTGTGGCGCTCGTGGCGAGGAGGAGCAGTAGGGCGAGTTTTTTCATGATGCCTTTCTCCGGGTCGCGAGGTCTCGCGGTCTCGGGGTCTCGTGGCTGCCGCGAGACCGCGAGACCCCGAGACCCCGCAACCTCACTTCGTCGCCTTCGCCACCAGCGCCAGCTTCTTCGGCTCCTTCGCGTACGCCTCGCGATAGATCTTCACCTTGTCCGGGCTGAGGCGGAAACCGGCGGCGGCGAGCGCCGCGGCGCCGTCGGACGCGTAGATCAGCCCGAACTCGAAGGCGGTCAAGCCGCTGCCGTTCTTGGCGTTCATGTTCGCCTTCGCGCCGAGGAGGATCTTGATCACCTCGGCGTCGCATTTCTGCGCGGCCTCCATCAGCGGCGTGTTGCCGCGGTCGTCGCCGATGTTCGGGTCGCCGCCGCGCGCCAGGAGCAGCTTCAGGATCGACTTGGTGTCCGCCGGCGTCGGCCGCACGCTCGCGCTGCATCCTTCCTCCGCCTCGAGCAGCACCCGCATTGCCGGATTGCCGTAGCTGTTGGCGAAGCGATGATTCGGCGACATCCCCGCGTCGAGGAA
>Ga0068857_100006213_pt1 | contig 10214 bp, 10 predicted proteins | sample KBSCornC72_FD_66591 | JGI IMG/M metagenome (GOLD analysis project Ga0068857, IMG submission 66591) | Corn rhizosphere microbial communities from Kellogg Biological Station, Michigan, USA - KBS Corn C7-2 | ecosystem: Host-associated > Plants > Roots > Rhizosphere > Soil ...
ATGCGCGTTCGTGACGTCGCCGATGTCGCGTTCGGCCGCGAGCTGCGTACAGGCGCGGCCACCGAGAACGGCAAGGAGGTGGTGCTGGGGACCGTGTTCATGCTCATGGGCGAGAACAGTCGGACGGTCTCGCGTGCGGTCGACAGGCAGATGGCCGCCATCAACAAGACACTGCCGGAAGGCGTCAAGGCCGTCACGGTCTACGACCGCACGGTCCTGGTCGACAAGGCCATCAAGACGGTGCGCAACAACTTGCTCGAGGGCGCGGTCCTCGTGATCGCAGTGCTGTTCATGTTCCTGGGGAACATCCGCGCGGCACTCATCACGGCCATGGTCATCCCGCTGTCCATGCTGTTCACGTTCACCGGCATGGTGACGTATCGCATCAGCGCGAACTTGATGAGTCTGGGCGCCCTCGACTTCGGCATCATCGTCGATGGAGCCGTCGTGATCATCGAGAACGCTGTGCGTCGGCTCGCACATGCGCAGGCGCTTCGAGGGCGCCCGCTGGATCGCTCGGAGCGCCTTCACGAGGTGTTCGCAGCCGCAAGGGAAGCCAGACGCCCCTTGTTGTTCGGCCAGCTCATCATCATGGCGGTCTACGTCCCCATCCTGGCCTTGACGGGCGTCGAAGGCAAGATGTTCCACCCCATGGCGTACACCGTGCTGCTCGCGCTGTTCGGCGCGATGGTGCTCTCGGTCACCTTCGTCCCGGCGGCGGTCGCCTTGTTCATCGGCGACAAGGTGACGGAGAAGGAGAACCGCCTGATGGAATGGGCCAGGCGCGCGTATCAGCCAGCCCTGAAGACGATGCTCGGCAACGCCCCGGTGGTCCTGACATTCGCGGCCGTGTCGGTGCTGTTCTCCATCGCCGTCGCCAGCCGCCTCGGCAGCGAATTCGTGCCGAACCTGAACGAAGGCGACTTCGCCATACAGGCACTGCGCATCCCCGGAACCAGCTTGAGCCAGTCGGTCGAGATGCAGAAGCAGCTCGAGGCGACCCTGAAGACCAGATTCCCGGAGATCGAACGTGTCTTCGCACGTACCGGCACCGCCGAAGTCGCGGCCGACCCGATGCCGCCCAACATCTCCGACGGCTACATCATGCTCAAGCCGACGGATCAGTGGCCCGAGCCGCGCAAGACGCGCGATGAGCTGCTGGCCGGCATCCGCGACGAAGCAGCCAAAGTGCCCGGGAACAACTACGAGTTCTCTCAGCCCATTCAGCTGCGGTTCAACGAGCTCATCTCGGGAGTGCGCTCCGACGTTGCAGTGAAAGTGTTCGGCGACGACAACGATGTACTGAACGAGACCGCTGCCCGGATATCGACCGCCTTGCAGAAGGTTCCTGGAGCGACGGAGGTGAAGGTCGAGCAGACCACCGGACTGCCGATGCTTTCCGTGAACATTGATCGCGCGAAGGCCACGCGCTACGGCCTGAACATGAACGAAATCCAGGACGCCGTCGCCACGGCCATTGGCGGAAGGCAGGCCGGGACATTCTTCCAGGGTGACCGTCGATTCGACATCTTGGTTCGCCTGCCAGAGCCTGTTCGCCAGAACGTAGAGGCATTGCGTCGACTGCCCATTGCCCTTCCGAAGGGTGCGGGCGCCACTGCGTACGTGCCGTTGGGTGAACTGGCAAGCCTGGAGGTCGCGCCGGGACCCAACCAAGTCTCACGCGAAGACGGCAAGCGTCGGGTCGTGGTCAGCGCGAACGTCACCGGAAGAGACCTGGGCTCGTTTGTCACGGACGCACAGACCGCCATCGAGGGTGTCAAGGTGCCCAGTGGCTACTGGACCGCATGGGGCGGGACCTTCGAGCAACTGGAGTCGGCCTCGAAGCGCCTGCAGCTTGTCGTGCCGTTGGCGTTGCTGATGGTGCTTGTCCTGCTGTTCACGATGTTCGGGAACATCAGGGACGGCCTGCTCGTCTTCACCGGCATTCCGTTTGCGTTGACGGGCGGCGTGCTGGCACTCTGGATGCGGGGAATCCCGCTCTCGATTTCCGCGGCTGTCGGCTTCATCGCGTTGTGCGGCGTGGCTGTCTTGAACGGACTGGTGATGCTGTCGTTCATTCGCACCCTCCGTGAAGAAGGTCGAAGCCTCGACGACGCCATTTGGGAAGGCGCGTTGACGCGCCTGCGGCCAGTCTTGATGACCGCGCTGGTTGCGTCGCTGGGCTTCGTGCCGATGGCCTTGGCCACCGGCACCGGCGCGGAGGTTCAACGACCACTGGCGACGGTGGTCATCGGCGGCATCCTGTCGTCGACCGCGCTGACACTCCTGGTGCTGCCTGTCCTTTACAGACTCGCCAACCGACGTGACGACGACGCAGTTGTCTCCGGCGTGCCAGCGCATGCATGAGGAGCCGAAGCAACGCTGGCGGCCTGCCCGACGGCAGGGTCTGCGCCAGCGGCATGAGCGCGCGCCCGCGCGCAGTGCGCCGTTTCGTCACTTCGCCGCGACCGGCTTCGCTGCCTTGTAGCGCCTGATCTTGTCTTTGAGGTCGGTGTATTCCTCGCAAGGCAGGAAGCAGAGGCGGTCGAGCACCTTGAGCTCTTCTTCGGCGCGGGCGAGATCGCCGATCTGCAGATAGGCCTCGCCGAGGTACTCGCGCGCGCCCTTGTGCTTCGGATCGATCTTGAGCGCCTTGTCGTAGTGCTTGAACGCATTGTCGAGGTCGCCGAGCCGGCGCCAGGCGTGCCCGAGTTCGTTCCACGCGTCCGCGCTGCCCGGGTTGCGCTGCGCGTACGGACCCATGCGCTCGACGACCTGCTTCCAGTCTTCCTTCTTCGCCGCGGCCATCGCGGCCTGATAGTCCGGGTCGGCAGGCGCAAATTCGGCGCCGCCGCCCCCTCCACCGCCGCCGCCCCCTCCACCGCCGCCGCCGCCACCACCGCCGGCGGACCATGCCAGCGACGCCATCGACATCGTGAGGGCGAAGACGACCGCGCGTGCGACCCATGCTCTCTTGTTCCTCATGTCACGCTCCTCGACGCGCTCGCAGCGCTCACTGGTTGTCGATGCGTCCGTAGACGCCGTGCGTCTCGTCGACCGGCCCGGCGGCGAAGAACAGCGTGTTGACCGGCTGGCCGTTGATGCCGTTGCCGAACGCGATGCCCCACAGCCCGTCGATCGCGATCGGGGTTCCGGCGGGCGTCGACAAGGTGCCCAGCGAAGCCCCGCTCGTCGGGTCATAGGCGTTGATGCGCCCGTCGCCGAAGTTCCCGACCAGCAAGGCATTGCTGAACACGCCGAAGTTCGCCGGTGCCATCGCCATACCCCACGGCGCATTCAGCTTTCCGCCGGCCGGAATCAGACGTTTGACGAGGTTGCCCGAGAGGTCGAAGGTGTTGACGATGCCCAGGCCGGCACCGGCCTCCTCGTCCTCCTTCGCCGCGTCCTGCTTCGCATAGGCCACATAGACGAGGCTGCCGATGACCTGGATGCCGAACGGCGCGTAGCCGGCCGGCAGCGTCGCATCGACGAACCCGCCGGCCACCGCGATCGGCGCGAAGTTCGCGTCGAACACGTCGATCGCGCCGTTGTGGAAGTCGGGTGCGAACAGCCGACCGGCCCCCGCGACGCTGCCAAGCGCAAGGCCCTTGTAGATCTTGCCGGCGGTCGCACCGTCGAACACGGTGATCGCATTCGTCAGGTTCACGTTCGGTGCCCAGCCCGCGATCGTTCCGGCCTCGCCGGCAAAGACGAACCGGCTCGCGCCGGCGACGCCGCCCTGCGACACCTGAAAGTCCTGGCTCGCACTGAAGACGATGCCGGTCGGCTTGGCCGGGCCGGCCGTGCCCGCGGGGATCGCGACAACCAGCGATTGAGGCACACCGCTGCCGTCGTACAGCGTCGACATGGAAGTGGCGTTGTCCGCAACCCAGACGAACCCCTGCGGATTGAACGCAATGCCCCACGCGTTGACGAGATTCGCGTCGGTATGCGCGCTGCTGTACGGATTGCTCGACGTGTTCACGTCGGAGACGAGATTCGTCGCGACGTAACCCGTGCTCATCCCCGAGCCGCCGCTGCTCGAGTCGTCGCCGCCGCCGCATGCAGCCAGCATGACCAGACCTGCGCAGAGCGACCTGCGCAGCGCCGCGCGTTGTGGTGCGAACTTCATCGTCGTCTCCCGGTCACACGCCGCGCCCGACGCACGGCGTTCATGCCGTGTATGCCCAGCGGCGTGCGATCGGTTCACTGCCGCATCGCGACATCGATCAGAACGACAGCAACGCGCTGAGTTGCCAGGTACCGCGTCGACCCGAATACACCGCGGGATACGGACCGCCGCGGCTGGCCTCGACCCACGCGAGCTGGACGTCGAGCAAGCCAGCAGTGATCCCGAGGCCCAGACGCAGGTCGCCTCGCGTGCGCCTGTCCTCTGGCCCGAACGAACGGCCGGACAGCGGTATCAGCGCGCCCGCATGGCCGAAAAGACGGAGGTTCTCGTTCAGCGGCCAATGCGTGTTGGCATCGACATAGGCCACCCGGACGCCGCGCCCGAAGTAGTCGGGTGCAAACTGAAGCCGCAGGCTCCAACGTTCGGCCAGAAGGCCCGCGTATGCCTCGAGATAGTCGTAGCTCGAATCGCCGGTGAAGTGCGAATAGCTCGCACCGAACTCGACGGCGCGGCCTTCGATGCTGCGCGTGACATAGCCGGCGTAGCCGACCAGCTGCGAGTAGCGATCGTCGTGCGCGAGCTCGACACGGGTCGCCGATGCGCCGGCATATGCACCCGACACGAAGTCGTGATTCAGCGTGAGGCGCCACGCCGGCTTCGAGTCGCTGAGCGACACGCCGCGAAAGCGGTAGTCCGACTCGACACCGAGCGTCGCGCCGAGCTGCGCCTGCGCGACGCCACCGAGCAGCGGCGCGATCAGCGCCAGTGCAATGCGAATCGCGCTTCGCATTGCCGGCCCTGGCGTCAATGGCGAGCGATCGAACCCGCTGAGCCGGCTGCCGCAGCCTGTTCGCAATCGCAGACACAGCGCTGCGCCGCGCGCTCGATCGAGGCGCAGGCGTCGACGTGGCGATCGGCGCGCAGTGCGATGGCATCCACAGCGCTGGACACCGCCGATCCGACGCGAGAGTGCAGCTCGATGACCAGCGCAAGCAGGCCGCTGACATGTGCCGCTGCGTACGAACTGCCCGTCACGGTGGCCCAGCGCGAACCGGGCAGCGTGGTCGGCACGTCGGTGCCCGGCGCAACCACGGCAACCGAACTCACCGGCCCGTCGTCGGCGACCGCGACCACGTTCGCGAGACCGGCCGGAAAGCCGCCGCGCGGCTGCCGCCGGTCCACGGCCGCGACGATCAGCGCCCCACGCGCCTGGGCCGACTCGATCAGGCGCTGGACGAGCCGGTCGGCCGGCCCGCCCAGACTCAGGTTGACGATCTGCGCGCCACTCTCGATCGCCTTGTGCAACGCCAGCGCCAGGCTCAGGCTCGTGCACAGTGTGTCGGCCGCGCTCGATTGCCAGCATCCGCGCAGCGCGAGGAGTTCCGCCTGCGGCGCCACGCCGACGATACCGATGCGGTTGTCGGCGCGGGCGGCGACGATGCCTGCAACGGCCGTGCCGTGCAGCTCGGCACGCCCGGGGTGATCGGCGACGAAGTCCGCGCTCAACGCGAGCTGGCCGGCGAGGTCGGGATGGTCCCGCTGCACGCCGCTGTCGATCACCGCGACGCGCACGCCGCGCCCAGTCGCGGCCGCGTGCAGCTGCGCGAGCCGCCATTCGCGCGCCGCCGGTTGCAGGGCGAACAGCGCGTCGTCGTGCGCGACCTGGCCTTGCGGCCTGAACACGTTCATCGGCTGGGCCCAGGCCACACGCGGCTCGCGGCTCAGCCGCTCGGCAACCTCGTCGGGCCGCTGCGACGCGGGCACGTCCAGCACATAACAGTCGACGCCGAGCGCCGGCAGCGGCCAGTCGGTCACGAGCCGAAGCCCGTAGCTTCTTGCCAGGGCGTTGACGGTGCGCCGCCGCGCCGAACGCGCCGCCGGATCGACGTAGCCGCCGGCATAGTTGCCGTCGGGACGGAAGTGCGGCGCCGGCATGTCGAGCAGCACGAGGACGCGTTGTGTCTCGTCGGCCTCGGACGGCTCGGTCGCCTTGGGCGGATCGGCATCGGCCGCGAGCACTGCCGGCGCGACCAGCAGCATCACGACGGTGACCGCGACCACCGCGGCCAGCAGCTTGGCAAGGCCCGCCGTCGTCATCGCGCCGCCTCGGCTTCCAGCGACTCGGCTCGCAGCACGCCGGCCTGCGCGCGCAGCCTGGCCAGCGTGGCCTGGTCGTTCGTTCGCACGTGCAGCAGGTACGCGTCGCTGACGGTCGGCCCACCGACCACTTGCGCGCCGCCCGCGCGCAACGCCGCCCGGATCTGGGCTTCGCTCGCGTCCGGGCGAAACACGACGATCGCGTTGGCTGCGATGCTGGCAGGCGCCGCCCCGAGCCCCCGATAGGGTTCGACGCGCGGCGACAGCACCGGCCACGCGGCCAGCAGCGCAAACGCCACCAGCAAGCCGGCCTGAGCGGCCAGCGCGAACGACCAGCCACGCGACACGGCATGACGCGACGGGTGAGCGGACGCCGGCCGCACAACGGCGCCTTCGGTCGCAAGCTGCCGGCGCAACGTCGCCCAGCGAGCATCGACCGATGACATCTCGGCGGGTGCCGCATCGACCGACGCCAGCCGCAGGCTCGCCTGCCACGCCAGGTCGGCTTGGCAGCGCGGGCAACCGGCGGCGTGCATCTGCACGCGCGCGGCCTCGCTGGCCGAGAGCAGCGCGTTGCCGTGCCAGGGCAGCAACATCTGCACCGCCTGGTGCTCGGCACCGTCGATCGGCAGCACGTCGGCCTTCACAGCCAGTCTCCCAGCTCGCCGCTGAGCAACGCGCGCAGCCGGCGCCGCGCGTGGAACACACGCGTCTTCACGGTATCGACCGGGCACGACATGATCTGCGCGATCTCCGCATACGGCAGATCGTGAAAGTAAGTCAGTACCAGCACGCTGCGCTGCTCGTTCGACAACATGTCGAGCGAGCGCATCAGCGCCGCGCGGGTTTCACCATCGCAGCGCTGCTGTTCGGGGCTGGGCTCCTGTGCCGCCGGCTCGTCGGCCGGCTCGGCGAGCGGCTCGTCGAAGCGCTGCAGGGCCTTCAGCGCGGTGCGGTAGGCGATCGCGAAGATCCAGGTCGAGACCTTGCTCGCGTGGTTGTAGCTGGCGGCGCGGTTCCAGACGACCAGCATCGTGTCGTTCAGGACTTCTTCGACGATCGCGCGGCGCGCGATCATCAGGCCGAGGAATCGGGCCAGGCGCGGGTCGTAGATGCGGTACAGCGTCTCGAACGCGGCCAGATCGCGCGCGACGATCCTCGCCATCAGCGCAATGTCCAGTGCGTCGCCGGCGTCGGCGGCAACACCTGTCCCGCCTTCCGCAACGGGCCCGCGCCGGCCGGCAAGGAATCGAAACATGCACTCTCCCCGGACTCATCCGGAGGTTAATGCCGCGGCGCCGAAAAAGGTTCAATGCCCGGGCTGTGCGATGCCGGTAATTTCGGCTTTTCCGCGCCCGCTTCGATGGCCGCCTGAGGGTGTCGGCGCCGCTCGTACGCGCTCAGTACGTCTTGTACGGTAGGAACTTCCCGCTCATCGTGATCGACACGCGGTCGCCCTTCGGGTCGGGCTCGCGCTGCATGTCCATCCTGAAGTCGATCGCCGACATGATGCCGTCGCCGAACTCTTCGTGGATCAACTCCTTGAAGGTCGTGCCGTAGACGTTCACGAGTTCGTAGAAGCGGTAGATCAGCGGGTCGGCGGGCACGCTCGTGGGCAGCGATCCCTTGTAGGGCACCACCATCAGCCATTGCCTTTCTTCCGGGGTCAGGCCGAAGATCTCACCGACGATGCCGGCCTGCTCGCCGGTGAGCGTCATCTGCCCAAGGCAGGCGGCGGTGACCCATTCCTTGCTGAGGCCGACCTTCGCGGCCACGTCGGACCACTTCAGGCCCTTGGCGACCTTGGTGGCGACGATCTTCTCGGTGACGGCAAGACGGCTCATGCGATGCTCCTCGGGCAGGTTGTCGGGCACGCGAGGCCCGGGCACCGCCGGGCTGCAAGTGCCATGCCGCCGGCGCGCTACTCGGAGCAGTTGTCGCCCGCCGACGGCGCCGACGTGACGCCGACCATCGAGAACATGTGATCGAGGCAGCCCAGGAACGTCCGCACGAGCTGCGCGTGGTAGTGCGAGTACGCCTCCTTGGTGACGTGATCGTCGGCGGACCGGACGATGTTGAACGTCAACACGTTCGTCAGCACCTGGGGCTTGAACCAGGCCTTCGCGACCCATTGCTCGGCGACGCAGGTGTAGTGATCGCCGTCTTCGGCGACTCCCCAGGCGCGCGCGTCGTCGCCCGTTCGACCGGCGCCCCGACGGACCGCTGCATCGAACTCCCTCAAGAGCGCCCGCGGGTTGGACGTCGAAAAATGTACTGCCATCCTGCATGCCCTGACCACACCAAACATCGGGGCGGACGGTAAGGCATTGCGCGGCGTTGACCCATAGCCAACTCTTACAGGGTCTTGATGCCGATCGGATCGGCTGCGTCGGGATGCACCGGCATGCACCAACGCGCACCGACATGGAGCGGCCGATTAGCGCAAGCAATGCGATGCTCTTCGGCGGATCGGACCCGGCACGTCGTTCCTAGACTGCAGGCTCGATGGATACCGAGTTCCTGATCCACTTGACCGGCCTGTCCGCGCTGGTCCTCAACGTCCTTGCGATCGTCAGGACCTGCGAGCGCCGCCTGCGCCTTCAATCCGGCGCGGCCGGGCTCGTCTGGGCGCTCAACAATCTGCTGCTCGGCGCCCACTCGGCGGCTGCGCTGAGCCTGGTGAGTGCCGGCCGCACCGCCTCGTCGGCAGCGACGCTGCAAGGCGGCGAGGGCCGGCGCAGGCTCGCGTTCTTCGCCTTCACTGCGCTGACCGTGCTGGTGGCAGCGCTCACCTGGCAAGGTTGGCTGTCGGTGTTTCTCGTGATCGCTTCGCTGCTCTCGACCTACGCGATGTTCTACATGCGCGGCCGAGCGCTGCGCTGGGCGATGCTGCTCGTGTCGACGCTGTGGATGGTCAACGCGTGGTCGTACGGTTCGTGGGAGCAGGTGGCGGCGAACGCCGCCACCGCCGCTGCGGCGCTGTACGCCGCGTGGCGCGCAGGCCGCGCGTCGATCGCCGCCTGAACGCCTGGCTCAGTCGCGGTGCTTGTTGCCGTGGCCGTGGCCATGGCCGCGGTCGTGCCTGTCGTCGTCGCGGCCGTGCTTGTCCCAGCCGCGGTGGCGGCCGCGTTCCCAGCCCGGATGTTCGTGCTCGTAGCGCTCACGCACCCAGGTGTCGCGCACGAAGTACACCGGCTGGCCGCAGGCGGCATAGCGGCCGCAGTAGCGGCGCCAGTCGCGCTGGTGCGCATCGGGAACGTAGAGATAGATCGGCCGGCGCGGCACCGACACCGGCGGCGGCGCGATCAGCACGGGTTGCGGCAACACGAGTGCCGGGGGCGGCACATCGCCGATGTTGATGCGCCCGTACACGCCTGGCTGATTGATGCCGATCGAGACGCCCACGCTGGTCTGGGCGAACGCCGGAGCGATCGCGCAGGCAGCCGCCACGCCGAGCAGGATTCTTTTCATCTGTCTTCTCCTTCAGGTTCGAGCGCCCGAGTGCGGCCCTCATGAATCACAACGCAGTGTCGCTGCGATTGGCCGACAGGCGCCCGTACGAACACGCGTGACCGCGCTTTCTTACCGAAGCCTAGTGCCTCCCAGCAACGCATCTCGCACGCGTTCGACAAAGCAGACAACTCCTACACGCTCACGGCATCGGTGCCCACGCACGGAGCGTCCGGGCGCTGTTTAATCGCCACGAGTCGAGAAGGCGGAGGAAGGTCATGACAATGCTTCACGGTGTCGCCGAAAGTCTGCAGGCGATGACGTTGTTGCACCTGCTGCTCGCCTTCCTCGCGGGCATCGGCTACATGATCGCCGAGGGTCAGCTGGCTCCCGTTCGCGTGCGCTTGTACGCCGGCGCGGTCGCGGTCGTGAGTGCCGGCTGGTTCGTCATCGACTCGCCGCAATGGACTGCTGGGGCGATGCTCGTTGCGTTCGCGATCGGCATCGTCGGGCTGTTCACCGCATTGGTGTGGGT
>Ga0068857_100006215_pt1 | contig 10210 bp, 10 predicted proteins | sample KBSCornC72_FD_66591 | JGI IMG/M metagenome (GOLD analysis project Ga0068857, IMG submission 66591) | Corn rhizosphere microbial communities from Kellogg Biological Station, Michigan, USA - KBS Corn C7-2 | ecosystem: Host-associated > Plants > Roots > Rhizosphere > Soil ...
ACGAGCAGCGCCAGCGCCGTCCCGAGTGCCACAAGGAGCGTGCTTTCGATGACCAGCTGTCGCGCGATCCGGCCGCGAGATGCGCCGAGGGCCGCGCGAACGACCACCTCGCGCTCGCGGTGCCAGCCGCGGGCGAGCTGCGCGCTCACGAGATTCGTGCACGCGATGAGCAGCACCAACGACGCGGCGGCGAAAATGACCGAGAGGAGCACGCGGTAGCTCGCGACCATGTGGTCGAGGAGCGGCCGGACATCGGCGTCGACGGCCTCCGTCTCCGTGCCGTACACCGTCTTGAGCGACCGCGAGAGGGCGGACATCTCGGCCCGCGCGCCGGCGAGCGTCGCGCCGGACTGCAGGTGCGCGACAACGAGATAGTTGTGCGAGCTGCGAACCGTTCCCGCCTGACCTTCGTGCGGGAGGTAAATGTCGGCCGGTTGCAGGAACTTGAATCCCGGCGGCAGCACACCGACGACGGGCGTGGGAACGTCGCCGAGGCGGATGAGACCGAGCGGCTGCCGCGCGTTCATGCGATCGCGCCAGAACTCGTACGAGACGATCGCGACGCGGCCGGGTCCGGGCGCGTGCTCGGCGTCCGAGAACTCACGTCCGATGACAGGCGCAACTCCCAGAGTGGAAAAAAAGTGACGCGTCACCTCGAGCGACGGCAGGCGTACCGGCTCGGCGTCGCCGGCCGCTGAAACGGTGCGAGGGTAAGGGAACTGTGCCGCGGCCACACCGGCGAATGACTTCGTCTGCTCGCGCCAACTCACAAGGTTGGGGAACGACGGCGGACGGAGCTCGCCCTTCGCGGTCTTCTCGCGAATGAAGACGAGGCGATCGGCGTCGCGAAAGGGCAGCGGACGGAGAAGTACCGTGTTGAACACGCTGAACGCAACGGTGCACGCCCCAATGCCGAGGACGAGTGTGAGCAGGGACAGCGCGGTGAACCCGGGGCTCTTGCGCAGCGAGCGGGCGGCCCATGAGAGATCCTGCACACTGCCCTCCGCGAGACGATGGCCGCGCTCAGCGCGCGCGGCGTCAGTGATCATTGTTTGATTGCCGAACCGCACGTGCGCCATGGCGCGTGCGGCGGCGGGATCGAGGCCGTCGCGTACGTGGCGCGCCGTCTCGAGCTCGAGGTGATGGGCGATCTCCTCGGCCAGCTCGCGATCGGCGCGTTCGCGGGCGAAGAGGTCGGCGAGCCGTTGTTTGGCGGCGTGGAACCAGGACATCACGCCTCCCGAGGCTCAGCGCCCAGCACGCGATCCACACCACCGATCGTCCGGCGCCACCAACTGATCTCGTCGGCGAGTTGTCGGCGGCCGGCCGCGGTGAGCCGATAGTACCGCGCGCGGCGCTGGTTGTCGCTCACGCGCCAATCGGCGACGACCCATCCGCGGCGGAGGAGTCGCTGCAGCACGGGATAGACAGTTCCCTGTTGAACCCCGCACACGCCGCCGGACAATCGTTCGATGCGCTCGGCGATCCCCCAGCCGTGCATGTCGCCAAGGCTGACGGCCTTGAGGACGAGCATCTCGAACGTTCCGGGCAGCAGGTCGCCGGAGCGATCCATCGTTCAGCCCCCCCGAGTGGTGTTCCAGTATGCCGCTTACTGGAGCTAGACACCGGTTGGGCTGAAAGGGTTGGGAAGTCATCTTCGTCTCGAGCGAGCCCGCAACCACCCTCGGCAAGTATCAGAACGTTAGCCAACATGACACCTGCATAACGCACCGTGATTCGCCTTCCGACGAGCCGTTACTGGGTACATATGATTATTAGAGCGTTCGGGTCCTCCGGGATTTCGGTGGGTTGTCCAGGATAGTACGGACTTCCTCATTAGAGGACCGCAATGGACGACCGGGCGTTGTACGCGACCATCCTGGGCATCGCGCCGCCATGGCAAGTGAGCCGAGTCGAGCTCGATGACGCAGCGAAGGCGGTGCATGGGTGGCTCGAGGAGCGGGCCGAGCGAGTTTCGCGTGTCCGGAGTGCGGCACGGTGTCGGCCACGTACGACCACGTCGAGCGGAGCTGGCGGCACCTCGACACCTACCAGTACGAGACCCGCCTCCATGGGCGCGTGCCGCGCGTCGAATGCGCCAAGCACGGCGTGAAGACCGTGACGGTGCCCTGAGCCGCGCCCCATTCGCGCTTCACGGTGCTCTTCGAGCGACTGGCGATCGCGTGGCTCAAGGAGGCGACGCCGCCGGCCGTGGCGCGCCGTTTAGGGCTCACGTGGGAAGAAGCCAATGGCATCGTCGAACGCGCGGTCCGCCGCGGACTCGCCCGCCGGCCCACCGCGGCGGCGCGCTATCTCGGCATCGACGAGCATTCCTATCTCAAGCACTTTCAGTTCGTCACGATGGTCGTCGATCTCGAGCGCCAGACCGTGTTGCATCTCGCCGACGATCGGACTGCCGACATCTTGGCTGGCTACTTCGAGGGCTTGTCGATCGACGAGCGGCTGGCCATCGAGGCGGTCGTGATGGACATGTGGGACCCGTATCGGCGCACGGTGTTGGACTACGTGCCGGACGGGGACCTCAAGATCGTCTTCGACCGGTTCCACGTGATGCGCCACGTGATCGAGGCGATGGATCAGGTCCGGCGGCGCGAGAACCGCGTGCTCCGGCAGCAGGGCGATCACCGGCTCACCGGAACCAAGTCTTTGTGCCTCAAGACGCGCGTTGCGGGCACGGACTTCACGGCAGCGCCTCGACGCCAGTTTCGCCGGCTCCGCAAGAGCACACTCAAATGGCCCGCGCCTGGGCGATGAAGGAAGCCTTCCGCCGGCTCTCGGACTACCGCTCGATCCCGGCCGCGCGGGGCCTTCTTCGAGCGCTGGCAGGCGTGGGCGATCTGCTCGCGGCTCCAGCCAATGATCCATTTCGCCGGGATCATCCGGCGTCATCTCAACAATGTCCTCAACTACATCGCCTACCCACTCACGAATGCGGTCACGGAGGGACTGAACGCCAAGATCCATGGATCAAGTATTCGTCGCGTGGCTTTCGGAATCGCGAGCGGTTCAAGCTGGCGATCTACTTCCACTGCGGCGGCCTCAATCTCGCTCCGTGATTATGAGAACGCTCTAATCTTTGAACCCACTACAAAGCCGGAAGACCCGAGCGTTTTAATAGTGTGTGTGCCGTGGCTTGCGTAACGACTATTTGAGAGGCGTGCAGTTAGACTATTGCGGAAATTGATCACGGTGAGTACACTGCGCGAATCGATGACGATGTATGGTCATCGATGCTTCGGCCCCTCCGAAGCTGCGCGTCGAGCGGTGGACGCGACCCGAGGTGCCCAAGCACCTCGCGTCTCCGCGCGACTGATTGGAAAGCGCAAGACGGCGATGCAGCCCACACAACTACGTCTCGACCGACCTCGAACCGCACCTGTTAGAGGTCCACTCAGCCTTTCATGCCACTCGAGAGGCCGATTGGAAACCGCGTGGTGAGTATCGCGTTGATCGCCCCGACGAGCGAGCGACGAACGAGGTACGACGGCCAGCCCGGTCGACTGTTACGGCTTGGTCGTTTCTTATTCACGGAGCGAAAATGCATTTCTCACGCACGCAGACAGCATGGAATTCTACTAGGCCGCGTGGCACATCTGCCGCAATCGATACTCGCGGCATTTAGCGCTGGCCGCGACCAGCCGCGCGAGCCCGCTCCGGCGGGGCCTGAAGCGAGACCCAGAGCGAACGTTTCGCCGGGGTCCCTGTAAGATCCGATCAGCCGAGTCGCCTTTCAATGAACTGTTGACCTGTGGTGGGACCTTCTCACGTCGACCTGCCGAGGAGCGCTGTAAAGATGAAGTCGCTGCGATTATGGGAACGGCTCTTCATTTCAAACGCCAGCGTAGGTGCACGCGTGCCGAAAACGAGTTCACACCCATGGCGCTTGATGAGTTTCGTTTTGATATCTGGCGCCGTAGTAGTTCTCGGTGCGTGTGAAGATCGCGATACGACAACTACTGAAGTTCGACCACGACCGAGGGCCAGTCGTTCGGTCGGCAAAAGGCCAGCTTCCATTAGGCGAGCCGAGGCGCCTTCGCCACGCTAAGCTCCTCCGCTCCGAGCGCGGCTGGTTTCTTTTTCGACGAGACGGGGACGCTCGTGGTACGCGTCAGGGACTCAGCTGACTTCCTCGCGGCCAACGCGAGCGTAGCTCAACTAGTGGCTGCTCGAGCAATCGGAACGGACTACCGTTGGAAGGGGCAAGTAAAGGTTCAACCCGCGGATTTCACGTTCTATGAATTGGCGGGCTGGCGAGATTCGGTTTTTGAGCACGTCTTAGGCCGCTTTCGAGAGCTGAAAAGCCTCGATCTCAACGAGAAAGAAAACCGCGTCGTTGTTGGCGTGGAGCCGGGCGCGCTAGACGCAATGCGACGACAACTTCCTGAAGTACTCGCGTCGTACGGCATTGATAGCAACGCTGTAAGTCTCGTGGCGCGATCGGGAGCATTGTCTGAGGCGAGATCGTTAGGAGGGTTTGTTGGCGGGAACGTGATCACCAATCACGCTGATACCCTCATTGGCGGCGTCGCCCAAGTCGCAGTCTCCCCTGGGGGGTACATCCTTTCTACAATCGGCGTCGTTCTGAACTACGGCGGGGTCAGGAGTGTGCTAACGTGCTCGCACTGTACGAAAACAGCGTACTCGCCGGATAGTGACACGTTATATCAGCCGGACATCCCCTATGGTTATGAATCCGCAGACCCTGGAACAAGCACGTGCGGGAGTTGGCCATTTACGTTCTCTTGCCGAAGCAGCGACGCCTCAATCATTAGGCTTTTCAGTGGAGACACGTCGGAAATTGGGCTAATCGCTCGAACCACCTATGGTTCATATTTCAATGCCGGATCTCTCACATGGGACACAGACCGGCCCTATTTCATTATCACCGGAACAAGCCCGAGTGTGAGTACTGGAACCGTTGTTCAGAAAGTCGGCAGAGCGACTGGTTGGACGTATGGATCTGTGACTGCCACATGCGTAGATGTTACCAACAACGATAATGGCGGCATTAAAGTGCTCTGCAATACTGAAACGGATTATTACTCTAGTGGGGGGGACAGTGGTGGGCCAGTATTCGTTTGGGACGGTGTGAACGTTGCATCGTTTGCAGGGATCCACGCCCTTCACGACGGATCTCACAAGTACTTCTCGCCTCTGACGCAAATTAACTACGACTTCACGTCTTCGATGTCAATTGCAAGGACGACATCCCTGTCAGCGCCATCGATCAGTGGAAGTGTAAGTTCGTCGCACCCATTGATTAGTTGGGCATCGATCTCGGGAGCAACCGAGTACGAGCTCTCGCGATCCTGGTGCGTCTATGACGGGCTTTCGCCTTCCTGTGCGAGCGGATCAAACGGATGGGAGTATGTCGGCAAAGTGTATTCAACCTCTGATGTCGATGCTGAAATGACGGTTAGCTCATATAACGGCGGCAGTGTCCCAGGCATAGGCAACTATGGCTGGGTTGGGTACAAACTCTCTGCGACCAACAAGCGGGACGTGTCCGGGATTAGTAACGAAATCTATTTCGTGCTTTCGCCTTAGTTGTTCACGCACGTGTTGGCAATGCTTGCCCATTTGAAGTCTCGCGTGCGTAGAAACCACGTGTTGCGCGTCGCCGTCTTGGAACGAACGAGAGTGACGGAGTCCCGTCTAATGAAGCTGGTGATTGTTTTGAAGAATGGACGATTGCTCAAAGCTACGATTCTCGCTGGCGTAGTCGTTGTAACTGCATGCCGCTCAGCCGAGATCGGATGTCCCGATATCTTGCGGCCTGGCATTGACCTAACAGTGATCGATAGCGTGAGCGGAGTTGCGCCATCAACGGCCTCAATCGTTATCGCGATGAGCGAGGGCTACACCGATTCCGTCAGTGCTCCCCTTATTCCGCCGAACCATTATGCGCTTGCGCTCGGCCAGACTGGAATTTTCAATATCGTTGTGAGGACGCCCGGCTATAGTGATTGGTCAAGTGGCGGCGTACGCGTGGCCGAGAGTGTTTGCGGTCAGCCAATTACAGTGGCGTTGACGGCAAAGGTGCGTCGATAAAGTGGGGTTTGAAGTTCCCCCGATTTAGTGGACACCTCCAGGGCCTCGACAGAGATTCGAGGCAGGAGGTGTGAGAGGTGGTCTGAGAATTTGAGACAGGTGGGATAGGTGGAAATCGGCGCTCCACGAGGCGATACTCTCGCCGACCAGGAGGCCCTTTCGAATGCGACGACCCCGCCGAAACCACTCCGCGGCGTTTAAGGCGAAGGCGGCCTTGGCCGCGCTCGAAGGCAACCAGACGCTCGCCGAACTCGTGCAGCGCTTCGACGTCCAACGGAACCAAATCACCGAATGGCGCCGACAGCTCGTCGCCAAGGCGGCGGACGCGTTTGGCGGCGAGAGCGAACAGCGCGAGCCGTCGATCGACGTCAAAGCGCTACACGCGAAGATCGGACAACAGGCCCTGGAACGGGATTTTTTGTCCCACGCGCTCAGTCGCGATCGCGGGCCGAGCGGAAAGCGATGATCGACCGCACGCACCGGCTGTCGGTTCCGCGTCAAGCGCGGCTCCTGGGGCTCTCGCGGGCGCCGGTCTATTACACGGCGCAGCCGGTGACCGAGGCCGATCTCGCGCGCATGCGGCGCATCGACGAACTCCATCTCGAGCTGCCGTTTTGCGGGTAGTCGCATGCTCCGCGATCTCCTGAACGGCGAGGGCGTCGTCGTTGGCCGGGAGCATGTGAGAACGCTGATGCGCCGCATGGGGATCACGGCGGTCTATCAGCGGCCGAAGACGACACCGGCGCCACCGCGCACATCCCGTCTTCCCGTATCTCCCGCGCACGTTCACGGCGACGCGGCCCAATCACGTTTGGGCCGCCGACATCACCTACATCCCCATGGCGCGTGGCTTCGTCTATCTCGTCGTGGTGATGGACTGGGCGAGTCGGAAGGTGTTGAGCCGGCGCCTCTCGTCGACGCTCACGAGTGACTTCTGCGTCGCCGCGCTCGATGAGGCGCTCGCCCGGTTCGGCACGCCCGAGATCTTCAACACGGATCAAGGCAGCCAATTCACGAGCAGCGAGTTCTTGAATGTCCTGCGCCGCCGGCAGATTCAGATCAGCATGGACGGGCAAAGGTGCTGGCGCGACAACGTCTTTGTCGAACCGCTCTGGCGTTCAGTCAAGTACGAGGAGGTGTGTCTCCGCGCGTACGAGACGGTCTCCGACGTGCGGACCGGGCTCTCGCGCTACTTCCAGTTCTTCAATCAACGTCGCCCACACAGCGGGCTCCGCGTTCGAACCCCGGATAGTGTTTTCTTTACTGCCCTGCCTGAACTGCAACTGCTCTCACCCCGCGCCCTTCCACTTATCTCAGCCGCCTGACCTGTCTCATTCCGTTAGGCCACCTCTGCTTTCGCAGACCGAACGTCATGTCGAGTACTCTTACCTCGTAGAGTGCAAGAATACACGGAGCAAGCCGTGGGTTGTTTGTTCGAGCAATGCGGCTTCCGCGATCACGTGCCGACCTAGTCCGTTCGCATGGCGACGAGCGGGTTGACGCGCACTGCGTTAAGCGCGGGGCCAAGTGAACCAGCGATGGTCGCCAGTAGGACCACGCCGAAACCGCTCGCCAGTGTGGCAGGATCAGTGGGCGCGATACCAAAGAGAAGGGCGTTCATCGCACGCGCCGCCGCATACGCCGCGATCACGCCGGGAATGCCGCCAATCAGCGCCAGGCGTGCCGCGTCGCCGACAATCATTCGTGCGACCTGGCCTGGTTCGGCGCCAAGCGCCAGCCGTACGCCAATCTCACGCGAGCGCTGCGTGACCATAAACGCGAGGAGACCGTAGATACCGATCGCCGTCAGCAGAAGCGCGAGGCTCGCCAGCGCGATCAGAATCCGAAGCTGCGCCCGTCGGTCGGCCGTCTGGTTTTCGAGAACGTCGCTGAGCAGTCGCACGTTGAAGACGGGCTGCTGTGCATCCACGCGTCGAATAACGTCGCGCACCTCAGGGATCAGCGCGGCGCTTCGCGCACCAGCGCGAATGATCAAGTCCTTCGGGATGTACAGGCTGCCGATCGCTCCGGGCGCCTGCGCGGCGGAGAGATAGAGTTGCGGCTCATTGGTTCGCTCGAGCCCACGCACCTTGATGTCTCTTACCACGCCAACGATGGTGTAATCGAGGCCGCGCGTGCGAAACGTCTTTCCGATCGGCTGCTCGTTCGGGAGCTCACGCGTGACGAACGATTCGCTCACGACAGCGACGAGTGGGCGTCCGAGCCGGTCAGGCTCTTCGATGAGTCGACCCTTCAGGACCGGGATACCAAGGACGTCGAAGAATTGCGGGGTCACGAGACGAAGGCTGACACCACTCGACCGTCGATTTCGCGCAGGCTGGCCCGGCAGCTCGACGCCGGTGATACCGCCCGTGAGCACCATCGGAAGTCCGCTCGTGTAGGCCGCGGCGGTCACGCCAGGAAGGGCGCGGACGCCAGCGAGAACGCGGTCGTAAAACTCCGTGCGCCGCAGCGAATCCATCGAGCGCGACGTCGTGAGCGTCGTGCGCAGAGTAAGCACCCCGTCCGAGGAGAATCCGGAATCGACGGCCTGCACGCGCCACACGGCGCGGGTCAGAAACGCGGAGGACACAAGCAGCAGAACGGAGACCGCGACCTCGGTGGCGACGAGCGTCGTGCGGAGACGCTGCCGACGTCCACCGCCGCCGCGTGTTCCTTCACGGAGCGCGCGGAAGCCGGTGCGACCGCCCGTTACCAACGCGGGGATGAGACCAAACCCCAATCCGGTCAACGCCGTGAACGCACCGGCGACGAGGAGCGCACGACTATCGAGGCGCGGTGATTGGCCGAGGGGGAGTGACGTCGGGATCATGTGCGACAACAACGGCACGGCGAGCATGGCGACGAGAACCCCAACGGCGCCTCCGATGATCGCCAGCACCAGACTCTCGGTGAGCATCTGGCGCACCAGCCGCTCGCGGCCGGCACCGAGCGCGGCGCGCACCGCCAACTCGAGCTCCCGCGCGGTGGCGCGAGCGAGAAGCAGGTTCGCGAGGTTGGCGCCGGTGAGAAGAAGAAGGCTGAGGCTCGCGCCGCAGAGCAGCAGCAGCATCAGCCGATACCGTGGCGACATCTCGTCGCGCAGGCGGAAGTAGGAGAACCACGTCTCTTTGTTCGTGTCGGGGTGCTCTTTGGACAGCCGGTCGAAGACGAGCGCAAGCTCGGCGCGCGCTTGTTCGAATGTCGCGCCCGGCGCGAGACGGCCGATGCCATGGAGGTAGGTATTGGTGCGATCGACGAAGTCCGTGTCGAGAAGGACGAGCGGTGTCCAGAGCTGAACCGCCGGCGCGGGAAAATGAAATGCCGGCGGCATCACGCCGATGATCGTGCGCGGCGTATCGTCGAGACGAATCGTTTTTCCAAGGACGTCCGAGCGGCCGGCGAACTGCGACTGCCAGAGTCCGTAACTCAGCACGACCGAACCGGCGTCGTTACGACCGGCGGCGGTCGTGTCGAAGACGCGTCCGATCAGCGGACGTACGCCGAGGAGCGGCAGTACTTCGGGCGACACGGCTTCGGCGGCGATGTGAACCGGTTCTCCGCTCCCCACGAGATTGCCTTCGGCCCCGGTGTATGCGCCCCACTGCCGAACCGTGGTCGTCGCCCTGGCGACGTCGCGGAAATTCGCCGGCGAGAGCTCGTTCATGCATCCCCAACCGGCGCCTTGGCGTGGCCCTTCGCACAGCCGAACGAGCGCGCCAGGATCGCGGAAGGGCAGCGGTCGAAGGAGCACGAGGTCGGCGACGGAAAACGTCGCGGTGTTCGCCCCGACGCCGAGCGCCGTCACGAGGATGACCGTGGACACGAACGCGCGGGATCGGCGCATTGTACGGAAAGCGTAATGCAGATCCTGCCGCAGCATCGATCCGTGGACGAAGAGCGCGTTGGGGACGACGTCGCGAACGGCGGCGAAGGCGTTCGCCGCGCCGCCGCGACGGCGCGCTGACTCCTCGAAGGCGCGTACGAGCTCGTCGCCGTATTCGGCGCGAAACGACGCGGGATAGAGTCGGAGCAGCAATTTGTAAAGAGACGCGCTCATTACATCCTCCGGGATGCCGCATCAACTATAGCCACATTGGCTATACTGTCAATGTAGACAATGGAACCTTTGAAACCG
>Ga0068857_100006219_pt1 | contig 10209 bp, 9 predicted proteins | sample KBSCornC72_FD_66591 | JGI IMG/M metagenome (GOLD analysis project Ga0068857, IMG submission 66591) | Corn rhizosphere microbial communities from Kellogg Biological Station, Michigan, USA - KBS Corn C7-2 | ecosystem: Host-associated > Plants > Roots > Rhizosphere > Soil ...
CGGATCATGGGAGGCCATCCTTCAGGCCGCCCGTAAGAATACGGTGACTCTGCTGTACAGCTCGCACGACACCGAGCACAACAACGCTGTTGCCCTGAAGGAATACCTTGAGCAGAATAAAAGCAGCAGAACCGCTCGACCGGCGCGCGCGTCTGTCGTTCGAGACACCCGGAAGCGGAAGTCCGCCGCAAAGCCACGACGAACACCTGTCGCTGGAAGGAAACGCAAGTGATCCTCGAATATGGAACAGATCAACACGCTTCTCGATCGGAGCAGAGCACAAGATCAATCTGTTCTGCCGGAAGAATTGACGATTCTTTACGGCGGAGATTTGCGCTTCTCGGCGTTTGACTTTAAGCCCTATGTAATCGGCAACTTCGTCAGCACAATCGATGGAGTGGTCAGTTTCGAGATTCCCGGAGAGTCTGGCGGCGGCGATATCAGCGGGTTCAATGAAGCGGATCGCTTCATCATGGGACTGCTGCGGGCCTCGGTGGATGCGGTGATCGTGGGAGCGGGCACCCTCCGAGAAGTTGCTCCCAGACACCTGTGGTTGGCGGAATATGTGTACCCAGAGGCAAGCGAGCACTATGCGCGATATCGCCAGGGGAAGCTTAACAAGCTAGTGCCGCCTCTAAATGTGATTGTCAGCGGCAGTGGCGCCGTTGACCTCCAAAGGGCCGTATTCCACACCGATGCCGTGAAGACACTCATCCTTACTTCGCCCAGAGGCGCGGAACTGCTCGCAAAACACGGGGTGGCGTTAACGTCGGCTGAAGTGAGGGCAATCGAAGGTGAGGAAGGCAAAATCGCTCCTGCCTCAATCCTAAGGCTTCTCCGCGATGAATTCGGAGTGAAGATCCTGCTCCACGAAGGAGGCCCGGCTCTATTCGGAGACTTTTTAGCCCACGGCTGCGTGGATGAGCTTTTTCTAACTATGGCGCCGCAGTTTGCCGGCCGGGACGCAAAACGACGACGCCCAGGCATAGTCGCAGGCGCGGAGTTCCTTCCGCAGACAGCTCCTTGGCTCAAACTGTTGAGCGTGAAACAGAGCGCAAGCCATCTCTATCTTCGGTACGACAATTCGCAGAACCGTGTGCGCTAGCCAACGGTTGTGGTCGTCAGAGTGCCTCTGGCAGCGTCTTTGCGGAAGTCAGTTCTTTTGATTGAATCAATCGCGGAGCGGCCGCACGCTCCTCATCCGGACGGTTCATTAAAAAGGCGGCGGCCAGCCTCCCCTGCCGTAACCACCAGACGCTGAAACTGCTGCTCGACATGTCTCCGCGCTCTACGATTTCCTCCGCGCCCGAAGGATCTCCCCAGAACTCGTAGGAAAGATCGAACACGTCAGAGAAAAAATAGGGGACATGAATGAATGGTGTGCGTTCCCCTAGCAGAGATCGAGCGCAGTGCTGGCCTTGCGAAACCGCGTTGTCCCAATGCTCCACCCGGCGATGTTTGTCGAACAGCACGTCATAGTAATTTGCCACATCGCCGGCCGCGAGGATATGAGCTTGAGAGGCTTCAAGGTATTCATTCACTGCAACGCCGTCCTTTAGCTCAATTCCGCTCTTGAGTAGTGGCTCGGTGATCGGAGTTACCCCAATGCCTGCTACGACCATATCGCAATCCAGAATCTCGCCACTTTGAAGCACGGCCGATTTAACTGCGCCTGCGCCCTTGAGTTCCATTACCTTGGTGTTTTTGGCAAACCGTACGCCGCGCTCCACATAGTAGTTCTCGAAGAACTTGGACATAACTGCGCTGAAGAAACGCTTCCAGATGCGGTCTTCGGGCAGCACCATTGTCGTCTCAATCCCCTTTTGCGCGAGCACAGAGGTCACTTCCATCGCAATGAACCCGCCTCCAATGACGACTGCCCGCTTAGCGCTTCCAGCCTTTTCACGAATCCGTTTCGAGTCTTCAAGAGTGCGTAAATAGTAGATACCAGCCAGATCGGCCCCGGGGATGTTCAGTCTCCTCACTTGCGCGCCGGTCGCCACGACGAGCTTTTCGAATCCGATTTCCGGGCCGGAGCGTAGATGAATTGTTTTCCGACCCGGGTCCACACCATCCACGACGCAGTTAAGTTGGACTTCGATTTCATGTTTGCGGTAGAAATCGTCTTCGCTAATGAAGATGCTTGCTTCCAGATCTTTCCCGGCGAGGAACCCCTTTGAGAGAGGCGGCCGCTCGTAAGGGATAGAATTATCGGCCGACACAATGTGCAATTCGCCTGGTCTGAGACCGCCTTCGACCAGCTGTTTGGCTGCGTACCCGGCCACCATGCCTCCGCCGAGAATCAAGTATTTGGAAGCTTTCATTGGGCGATCACCTCTCCTTCTCTGGTTCCAGTACTTACGATCTCCATAAAGCGTCGCGCCACCCGTCGCATATCGTAGGCCTCCACATCTTGCCTGCCCTGGTCGGCGAGCGAAGCTCGGAGTTGAGAATCCCCATAGAGTGTCTCGATTGCGTCTGCAAGGGCATCATCGTTTTCAGGTTCCACTAGCAGGCCGTGACTGACCACCTCCGGCGCCGCTGCTGCATTTGCTGCGACAATCGGCTTGCCAGCCGCCATGGCTTCGAGGAAGACGATACCAAATCCTTCCTGAATGCTGGGTAGACAAAACACATCGGCGCCATTGTACTCGGCGGCGAGTTGGCCTGCCGTAACGTCACCAAGCCATCGCACGGTGCCCTCGAGGTGTAGCTCTCTCCACAAGAGCCGCAAGCGCACGGCCTCGGGTCCTCCGCCGACGATGCGCACCTCCAATTCCGGAACCCGCATTCGGAGGATGGCTGCGGCGCGCAGTAGCACAAGAATGCGCTTCCGCGAATAGAACCGACACACGCACAGCACGATGAAGTGCTGTTTCGACGAAGTACACGCGGGGTTCTCGCGCAAGAGATCCCTCCACCTGTCCAGGTCTATCAACTCGGGAATAACCAGGGCATTGCGAACATGGTAGAGCTCGTCGAGACGCTCTGCACAGTAACGGCTGGGCGTGACAACCAGGTCCGCTCTTTGCGCATGCACTTTTTCGAGACGTGCCTGGTAGGCCAAACTTACGCGTGTTGCGCCCGTCTCGTAAGGCAACACGTCCGCGATGACACCTTTAATGGACGCGACATGCTGGGATGGACGACGGCCAGCGATCGAATATCCGTCCGCGTCAAAACCGACGATCGTGTCGCAGTTTGAAAATTCTCGATAGCGGAGCATATTGTTAAAGACAGTCCTCTTGACGGCATAGAGCGGAAAGTGGAATCCTGGCGTGACGAAATTCACTTCACCGCCCAAGGTACGAATTCCCTTCGCAAGCGTGTCGATGCCGATGAAGCAGCCGCTACCTTTCCAGACGTTAAGCGGAATAGCCGTAATGAATTGAAAAGACATTTATTTCGAGTCGTAAGAAACAGGTAACTCGGCAGCCCTCAGAAGCCTCCGTATCTTCACGCTACTGGGAAAACTGTCACGGTGCCGTCAAAAGTAATCGATATGGAGTCAAGAACGCGTCAATAAGACTGCGAAGGTTGCTGCGCAGATAAGGGTGCAGGCGATACGAGCCGTCCGATCCCGTTCCGGAGTGAATAATGCCAATGACCGCATTTCCTCGTTCCTCCGGCAGAGCTATCGAGAAGTGGTACGGCTCTCCAGCTAGTCCGTCCGACACCTCGAACCGGTCCGTTAGCCAGTATACGGAGGAATACTACCTGAGACTTGGTGCGGCCTATCGTGCCCGGTCCGCCAATGACGGGGCGTTAGCCGCCGGTTTCCTTGAATGGAAAGCTAAGACGGCTGGGCTCTGGTCGCACTTGCGGTTCGGTCCGCTGCATACGGAGACCCGCGGCGGTAGACACATTCTAGAGATCCCAGTCTATCTAAGCGAACTCGATCCTAGGGAAGTCCGAGTAGAACTCTACGCCGACGCAAAGGCCGGCCATCAGTCGTGCAGCAGGATATGACACCAGGGATCGCCCTGTTGGGATCTACCGGGGCTTATCTTTACTTGGCAACTGTGCTAGCAAATCGTCCCGTAACCGACTACACACCTCGCATCGTGCCGTCGAAGGAGGGGGCGTTCGTCCCACTGGAATAGATTGAGATTCTCTGGCAACGGTGAGGCGGCCTTTGATCCTCGTTTGGATTGAGGTGCGTCAACTGGCTCGGTGCGGTGGCATGGCGAGACTCCGTTGGCTTTTCACTAATGCGACTGCGATGGATATGAGCCTGTGGCGCCGGTTTCGCAAGGGTTGACAAGATCCTCCACTGGGGGGACATTAAGTTCGGGACCCAAGTATGCACACCGTTATGAATTGGACGCTTCCTGACGTGTGATGCGATATTTGGCTCTGGCTCTCGATTACGACGGCACGATCGCTACCGACGGGCGAATGTCGATCGCTGCGGCCTCGGCAATTGTTCGCCTTCGGACATCCGGTCGCCGGGCGATTCTGGTAACCGGTAGAAGACTCGATGATCTCTTGGCCGTCTGCCCGCACATCGAGTTGTTCGACTATGTTGTTGCGGAAAATGGCGCCGTCGTCTACGCGCCTCGCACACGAGAAGAGACTCTACTCGGCAAAAGGCCGCCGGCAAGGTTTATTGAACGGCTCCGCAGCCTAGGTGTCGATCAAATCGAAGTAGGACGGGTGATCGTTGCGACCTGGTTGCCGTATCATACCGCGGTGCTCCGCGCAATCCAGGAGACGGGACTGGAACTGCTTGTGGCTTTCAACAAAACCGCCGTCATGGTGCTTCCCACAGGGATCAACAAGGCTACTGGTTTAGATTATGCACTTCGAAAGCTTGGCCTTTCGTTCCATGAAGCAGTTGGCATTGGCGATGGCGAGAACGATCACTCTTTTCTCGAACATTGCGAATGCGCCGTTGCCGTTTCCAACGCCGTTCCCTCCATCCGCGAAATCGCTGCATTTGTGACTAAGAGCGAAGGCGGTCAGGGGGTAGCAGAGTTGATTGACGAGTTGATCGGTGACGACCTATCCCGAGTGCAGGGTGAACTCCCGGAGCATCTTATTGCGATTGGATTGCGTCCGGACGGAACAGAGGTAACGGTCCCTCCGTATGGGGTAAACCTTCTGATCGCCGGCCCTTCTGGGAGCGGAAAATCTACCGTAACCGCGGGGATAGTAGAACGTCTTATCGAGCAGACGTACCAAGTCTGCATCGTCGATCCCGAGGGAGACTACGGTGCTTCACAAGGGGTGATCACGCTAGGTGACCGGCATCATGCCGTCGGGATTACCGAAATCCTTGCCATTCTTGAAGATCCCAAGATTAACCTGAATGTCAATTTATTAGGCATTCAGCTCGCAGATCGACCCGCGTTCTTCGGGCAATTCTTCCCGAGCCTTCGCACTTTGCGAATTCGTACTGGGCGTCCACATTGGATGATTCTCGATGAGGCCCACCACATGTTGCCAATCGAGTGGGGGCACGTGACAGACGCCTTGCCGTATTCGCTCGGAGAGACCGTATTTGTTGCCGTGCATGCGGATCATCTCGCGCCTGCGATTTTGGCCCAGGTCGATGTAATCATAGCCGTGGGACCGTCGCCCGACCAGACGTTACAAACCTTTAGTAAGGTGAGCCGGCGTGTTCTGACTTGGCCCGAGGGCCTGTCGTATACGTCGGAGAAAGTCGTCATTTGGTTCCCTCGCGAGAGCCAACGTCCGTTCTCCGCGAGTATCATTCATGCTAGTGGTGAGCGCATTCGCCACCGCCGCAAATATGCAGAGGGTGATATGCGCGATCGAAGCTTCTATTTTCGCGGGCCGCACGGTCGCCACAACCTAAAGGCTCACAATTTAGCGATCTTCTCGCAGATTGCCGAAGGCATCAGCGAAGAGACGTGGTTGTACCATCTGTATCGCGGGGATTACTCGAGATGGTTTCGGGACAGCGTCAAGGACCCCTACCTCGCAGATCAGATGGAGCGCATCGAGCGGAGAGGGAATCTTCGACCTGAAGAAACCAGAAACCTAGTACGGGGTCTCATTGAATCCCGGTATACGCTGCCTGAATAGGGGGAGCAGAGAGTAAGCCCGCATGCTCCGGACCCAACCAATCGTGCCGTCGCATCAGATGTTGGGCAGCAGGTCGAAATATTCGTCGTCTTCGTTCTTGCCACCTTCTCCTTTGCCAAGCACCTTTTCCGACTCGATGAACTCAATACGCTCGATCCATTTGACCATCTTGTAGCCAAGTTGATTCTCCACTCGCAGCCGCAGGGGCGCTCCAAATAGCTGTGGAAGCCGTTGCCCGTTCATCTGGGAGGCCAACAGGCATTGCGCCTTCAGCAGATTCTCCAGGCTTTGCGTGTCGTAATAGGGGCCGCCATAAAGAGCTTCGCCAAAGGAGAAAAACGCGACGACTTTCGCTTCCGGTTTGGGCCGCACCAATTCGATGAGCGTCTTCATGGGAATGCCGCCCCACTTTGCGATGCCACTCCATCCCTGGATGCAGTGATGCATGGTGATGTGTTCGGCCTCACCCAACTCCTCCAGGTCGGCTAGAGAAAGCTCAACTGGGTTTTCGACAAGGCCTCCCACCTTGAGCTGAAACTTTTGGAAGCCGGTTTCCGCAAGGCGCTTCCAATCGTCCCGGATCGGCATTTTTCCGTTGGGCCAAAAATAGGGCGAGATTTCCTCCTCGGCATACTTCTGCCGCGGAGTTAGGCGATTCAACGTAAGCAACTGCATCGGATAAGTCACGGACTTGAGCGCATGCTGCAATCCGCGCGGGTGGTTCCATGAGATGTAGTGCGCCAGGATCCACGAGAGGACGACTACGCCTATGCCCACAAACCCCAGATACATGCCCAGATGTCCTTGCTCGTCTGTACCGAGCACTATATGATTCATATTCCGTGCGAATCCAGTGGCCACGATCAACGTGACATGTACGATGATGAATGCAAAAAAGCTGAGCATGGTCAGGAAGTGGATCGATCTGGCCGATTGCCTCCCGCCAAAGATGCGCGCGTACCTGGGGAAGCGATTCACGATAGCAGGAGACATGGAGATCCCTGTAAGAATCGCCAAAGGACCGAAGACAAAGACGACCGTGAAATAGGCAATCTGCTGCAATGCATTGTAGCCATAAAATCCATTCGGTTCCGCAGGCAGGTGAAACGTTGCGTAGTGCACCCACGTGTTCCATGCCTGTAAGAGGACAAGCGGCGAAGTCGGCACGATACGCCGCCACTGCTCGGTATCGAAGAGCATGATGACGAAGACAATACCTGTCATGATGAAGCCGTGAACGTCGATGAAGTGCCAAGCCCGCGCAATACCAACTGTGTGTCGGTAGCCTGGCGTCCCGACTAACGGCGAAATATAACGGGCGTCGTCCTTCGCTGTCCAGATGCGATCGTGTGGGACTGTTAGCGGTGTCAGCCGAATCCATTCGCTCCCCGGCGTGCAGCCATCGTTGAAATACAGACGAGGGTGATCCATCAGGATGGACAGACCGCTGCGAATCAGCATCATCACAAAAAGGAAATTGAAGAAGTGGCAGTAACGCACCCACACCGGAAATCCGTGCGGCCCTGCGAAGTTGTCGGGATAGATCTGAGGAACGGCTGGAACCTGAGGCAAGCCGGCGATAGCGACTTCGATCCAAGACACGGCAATTACAGAGAGGATCGCGATACCGATTCCGATCAGGATGGAAGGTCGAGTCCAGATACGAAATCGGCGATCGGGCGGATAGTGGACGGCTCTGTGTACCGGATCGAACGAGATCATATTACCTCCGCCAAATCACCAACTCGCGCTCGGCACCATTCGGTCGGGATAGGTTTCGCGGCGGGGAGCCTGATCAGCGCCTTTGCGTCGTGCTTCCGCCGTGTGTCCGCACTCGTCAGCTTATCGCAGCGGCCGATCGCAGGTGAACCGGTGGCTGGAGCAAGGTCAGAGCCAAGTTCGCGGCGAACAAGCCAACGGCCAATAGTTCGATCACGGCGGAAAATGGCAGCAGATGCCAGCCCACCTGTCCGTTCCCCTCATACGCCGGGATCTCAGCGGCGACGCGCAGAACGCATCCAATATTGAGCGCGGCCAGCGAAACCAGCATCAGACGAGGACTGTATAAGACGCGAGCACCACAGAACGCGGGTAGGATCCTCTGGCCGATCGCGAAGACCATGGTCGAAAGGAATCCCACGGTAAGGGCGTGCCGCGAGGCGCCCCAGATGCCGCCATTCACATCGCTCCAGGAGGCACGTACGGACAGAGCCGCCGCGACCAGCAGCCATACGTATGCCAGTCGGACAAAGACCGGAAAGCTCGGATGCACACCAGTCGTCTTCGCGGGACGAGAAGAAGGTTCGGCAATGTGCAGGGCGAACACTGCGGCCAGAGCCGCAAATGGGAGCAAAGCCGCAAACAACGTGAGCCGGCCGGCGTACTCCGCGAGAATCGCCGCCCAGGCCAGGGTAAGAGCGAGAAACAGGAAGCGCGGCCGTGGCTGGTCGAGTCCCAAAAACACGGGCAGCCACCGCGCGTTGAATCCCCATACGGCGGGAACCAGGAAGCCCCACGTCGCGAGCGTCACCATGCGTTGGTCAGATACATGCCCGAGTGCGGGTCCCGTGTTGCCGATGGAAACTTGGATGGTCGCAGCGAAATTTTGCGACAGCGTCACTAGAAAACCCAGTGTCGAGGCCATCACCATCCACATCCATGGTTCGCGTTTGCGCGGATTTGAGGCGTCGGCGGCCGGTGCCGCCGCACGATGACGGGAGACCGTCCGGAAAAACATCAGAAATGCTGCGAATTCCAATAGGGCAGTCTCCACTGCCATCCCACGATTCCTTCAAACCAGCGCAGAGTGATTCCCGCCGTCCATAGACTGTAGCAATACCACCCACGGTGGATGGCGAAGGCAGGCAGACTACCCATTTTGGCCAACGAATAGAATCCTATGCCCAGGATGAACGTCCCAATCCACCCGAAGATCTGCGCGTGTCCATGGGCTTGCAGAAATGCAGGGGACAGACTATCGAGCGCGTGGCAGTTGCTGATCGAGATCAGGTTCCAGACACCCAGAAATGTGCCCGGCAATAGCAGGAAGATAAGGCCGGTCAGGATATACGCAATTAACATGCGCTGCATCTTCACTTCACGCTTGACCGCAGCGTCCTGGCCCGCGACGACTAGGTTAATGGTGTTCATTTGCGGCCTCTGAGACCCGCTGTTCCATATGAAGAGCACGTGGGAAGAGAATGTTGTTTTCCAGGTGCACGTGGTGATGCAGGTCGCGTTCGAATTCCTCTAATCGTGATAAAGGGCCCGATAGGTGGGGCACGCGGAATCAGGCCGCGATATCCCGAAGATAGCTCGCGCATCTCAGCCAGCAACTCCCCGGCATCGTCGTGATCCGCGAGCATACGACTGATGGGCGTCTCGACCGAACCGAAGACCGCCGGCGGTGGGGCGGCTCCGCGAGAAACGGCTGATTCCATCTGTTCAAAGTAGGGAAATAGGATGTTCTCTTCCTTGAGCATATGAGCGGAGAGTTCCTGCGTCAGCGCGCCGAACAAGTCGCAAATCGAGGCTAGCTCCGGGTGCTCTTGGCCGTGACGGCCCACAAACTTTTCGAGCATGATTCCCAGGCGCGGACTCTCGCTACGAACATATTTGTGGTGGCGGCCGACAATGTGGCCGATTAACTCTCCGGCGCTGGCTCCGGCCCAGTTCGCGACGTCCACGGAGGCCCCCTCCTCCACTGCCGCGAGCAGATCCAGCGCGCATTGCACGGACACGCTAGCGCGCTCACATGCATCTTTCAGAGTTCGTTTACCGCCGCAGCAATAATCGATTCCGCGCGATTCGAAAACCCTCACGGTGGTGGGATGCGCGATTGCGATCTCTCGTACAGCCTGGTTCAGTTCCGGTTTCATAGGGCTTGTCTCCCAAATCAGAATAAGCGGGCGTCGTGAAGAAAGCTTTGACTAAAGTCACTGGATTGGCTAGATCACGGAAGAAAGCTCTGCCTCTAAACCTTCCAGGTCGAGGAATCGTGACCTGGTGGCCATTGATTCCAATGAATTCCTGTACTTGAAGCCGGACAAGGTTGCGGGAAACCAACTCGCGGACGGTGCCAATCTGCGCAGCCAGGTCCTGATGACTCGCCTGGAGGGTGAAACTACTTCCGCTCTCACTCTTAGCCTCGCGCAGAAA
>Ga0068857_100006223_pt1 | contig 10207 bp, 13 predicted proteins | sample KBSCornC72_FD_66591 | JGI IMG/M metagenome (GOLD analysis project Ga0068857, IMG submission 66591) | Corn rhizosphere microbial communities from Kellogg Biological Station, Michigan, USA - KBS Corn C7-2 | ecosystem: Host-associated > Plants > Roots > Rhizosphere > Soil ...
TCCCGTGCAACTTCCACTACACGAACCGTATTTCGACTTTACACTAATCAAAGTCACGCATACGAAGAATACTGTACTAACATCTAAAACTTATACATTTATTTACTTAATACAATAGAGCAAACTTATTGCGCATACTTTTTTCAGCATGTGACGAGTGGTTAGTACCAATCCGAGGAAATATTCACCGTGTCATGGTGATTCACGATTACTAGCAATTTCTTATTCATGCAGCCGAATTTCAGACTACAATCCATATTGAATTTTTTCCTATTTTGTGAGATTAGCTAAAATTCACATTTTGGCATCTCTTTGTTTAGGAATATGTGGCACGTCTATAGCCCACAACATTTAGGCCATGATGACTTGTCTTAATCCCTCTTGTCAAAACCCATATAAAGGTGAAATACTTTATTTTTTTTTTTATAAATAAAGCAAGGGTTTCCGTTAATTCATGGAAAAACCACAGTTTCACAACATTAACTGAAGACAGCCGTGCAACACTTGTATTTGAAGTATATACGTATATATATACATATAAATATTCAAGTTGTGGTAAGGTTTTTCGTGGATCATCGAATTAAATAACATACTTCACTGCTGGTGTCAGAAACGGTCTAGTGATTTCAGTTCCTGCGTTGCCACATTACTCTTGAGGTGAAATGCTTACACTTTCATTTATAGACTAGATTACTACATTTACACACCTAACCTATGGCATTCATAATTTACTGCTAAGACTACTTGGGTCTCTAATCCTTTTCGATACCCTAGCCTTCGTCCTTCGACGTCAGTTTTTACATAAAAGATTGCCTTCGCCTTCATCAGTCCCCTAGGTATCAACGAATTTTATCTCTACACGCTAGAGTTCTATCTTCTTACATAAAACTCTAGAAAAATTGTCCCTGTTTAAGGCGAATTTTGCCGTCTGAGTACCCTTTAAACCTATTAAAGATGACTAACACTAGTCTCATACGTATTGCCGCGACTGCTGGCACGTAATTGGTCAAGACAATTGTACATATCGTCATTATCAATATGTATACAGAACTTTATTCGATTTATCGATAAACTACTACCAACCCAACCTCATCAATTGATAGTACCATTCCTCCAAGTCACCAGTTCAGCCGTTAGGCCATTGACCAAAATTCCTCACTGCTGTACTTATTTGCCTTGGGATTTTTTCATCCCCAATGTGGTCGATCAACCTTTTAAGAGTCGACTAAGAGAATTATGGCTTGTTAAACCATTACTTTAACAACTACCTATCCCTAAGATTTTTATTTTCCTCCTAAAGCGGTAACCGTGTATACTTTTTTATACACTTTACTACCTTTTTTATATAAAGGATTTATTATTCACTTTACTTTAAGTTGGGCCAAAAAATCTAATACTCACCTGTACACCACTTTAATTTGAGACTTAGAACGAGTCTAAATTAAACGTTCGATTAGCATGTGTCAAGTACTTGGACAGCGTTCAATCAGAGCCATCACCAAACTCTTTTATTTTTTTTATTGATGTAAAGTATTTTCACTACTAATTACATCACTTATTCTTTTTTAATTTTTAAATAAATAAATTTTAAATAAATAAATTTTAAATAAATAAATTTTAAATAAATAAATTTTAAATTATTTAGGATCAAAATAAGCTATATTATGTTATTAGATATCACTAACTAAAAGAAAGAAGATTTTTAGATTGAAAGTCCGCAAATTAAAGTTAACTATTAATATTAAATTATTTATCACTTACTTATTTTTTCTATGAAAAACTTAAAAAAATTTTTTTTTATATTTAACATATAACTTTCCATTTAATCACTAAATTAATTATTAATATTTATTAAAAATGATTGATATCCTACTGACATAAATATAAATAAGTAGTATACCACCTACCATAGTATATAAAATTAAAATTTAATTAATTATTTTTAATAATACTAGGATTAGTTACTATATCAGAACAGCTGCTAGCGTAGCTAGCTAGCTAGCTAGCGTAGCTACCACCGGCCAGTACTACCACCACCACAACACAACCACAACCAGACCCAGCTGTACCTGCGCATGTACCAGTATCACCCAGTCCCAGTTCCTGTTTCAATCCCTGTTCCAGCAGGGACACCATTATTATTCACAGGATATAAACCTCGAGAAAAATACGAGTCCAATTTTTGAATTTGATTTATGGCTTCATTAGCCATAACCTTTTGTTGATGACTACTTAATTTAGTTACAAGATCAACATATGTTTCCATCAACTCCTCCTCTGTACCATTTTGGATGCCAGCCAGATAAAACTTTATTAAATTTTACAAATTGTGAATCATATAATTTTATAGCTTCATCAGCAGCTCCACATATAGCTTTATTGAGTTCAGGGGAAGTTTTCCTGGGGTAATTTCCCCCTAAACATTCCTGTTCAGGAAAGATGAAGGTTTAAAAGTAACTAATTTATTATCATAAACAGGTAAATCTTGTGGAGGTAGAGAATTTCTTTGTCTTTGAAAATAGCTAGGGAAGTGAGATTTGATAGAAGACGTTTATGGATATCATTCAAAGGATTTAAATTTTTTCCTTCTATTTTCTTAAAAAAAAATCCCTCACCATCGCATCGACTTAATCTATTTTTTTATTACTTTCAATAGGATTTGTCTCCTGCTGCGCAGTTGTGCTTGTACTAAATCTAAATTATCCTTACCTCGATCTATTTTCAAGATAATATTATTATCACCTAATTCCAAACCATTACTAGTAGTACTACTAATTAGACTAGTTATAGCAGCGTCCAATTCTACTAAGAATATTATATTCACAAACGTATTAATTACAATGACAATGATTGCAAGATAAATATAAAATATTTTTGCCGCATATTTCACAGTCACTACTTCAGTAATTAAACAAATTTTAAGATATATTAAAGCAAGAATAGATAACATGGACGGCCGATTCTTACTTGTTCACTAGAGGCCACAGTAAAATTCCACAGATAGCTTACTGATAGAGAAATGGGAAGATTTCTGATCTCTGGCTGATTTATTGGTTTTTTTACTCGTTGGGTAGTAGTAGTAGTAGTAGTGGTAGTAGAGTGGGTATATAGTATTGAATACTATATATCCTACCCCCCCTTTTACATCATTCTTTTATTACATTATATATTTGCTAGTAATATTTTATTAATGTAAGTCCAATCCATCTTTTATATAAGAAGAAGTTAGTACCACAAAAACTTGTGCTTGAATTACAGCAATAGCTAACTCTAAACCTGAAAAGGCAACAATGAAACTTAAAGGTATTAAACCTAGTAAAAATAAAACAAATCCTGAACTCATAATAGTATAGGTAAAACCACTTAAAATATTTAATAACATATGACCAGCAGTTCGCACACAAATTTATCCTTTAATTTTTATACGATAAGCCCCTTAAATAAATATAAACCTTTTAAAGGTTTAGTTCTATTTTCTTTTAAGTATAAAGATATACTAGGTTGACGATAACCCTAATGCTCTTACTACTGCTGCACCTACAGAAGGATATAATGTAACCACCTTATTAGTTTCCACCCACATTAGTAACCTCTATCTTTTTACTTGTTTTTGGAACTTTAATTGAAGGGTCGTTAAATACATTAAAATTTTCATCGTCACAACTAATTATTTTAAAAGTATATTTACTAAAACAGGTTTATCTTGGTTTAAGTAAAGATAATGTTCAATATATCTTTTATCAATAGATAAAGCTTTAATGGCATGATATATAGTAGAAGTCTGAGTTTCTACATCAGTTACCTCAACTTTAATTCCACTAGATTGATCTATTGACATTTTAGCTAATTCCATTCTTTTATTAGCAGCTATACGTATCTTTTCTATTGTGGCTGAATGTCTTCTTCATCCCTTTCCTCTATCGGGACTACAGGAGTTTTTAATATATTATATTCTGGAGAGTATACATCAAAAAAGTATTTTTCTCTAAGGCTATCAATATTACAGAATTCTAATATAGTAAGACTAAAGCTTTGTAACCGTGTTTTAATAATGATAGATAAATAGGCATACTTTGGTCATTTAGTAATCTATTAACATTATAATACTCCAATAATCTACGTCTTAAGTCCACAGAGCTACTACATATTTTTTACCATTTAATTTGTTAGTTCACATATAAATTCCTGGCTTTACCTTAATATATTTAAGGATAGCCTAGTTTATCTTTATCTGCATTAGAAAATTACCACCAGAAAATCTGAAGAATCTTTAGAATAATCCTAATTTTTTTTTTATTTGAAAATAATCTCACAGTCATTCTTCTGTTACCTATAGCTAAACCCTGTGATCTTGATATAAATTTATAATTAGGTGTTCGCAGGAAAATATAAGCTAGTGATCTTATGTTATTTAAGTTAAATATATGAGAACTTACAGTTACAGATTTTCTTATGGATTTTTTAGTAATAAATCGTTCTTTATCCTTTCTTTAAAGGTGTAATCTATAGATGGAACCTAGATTTTCCCTTTCTTTAAAGGTATATAAGATCAACTTTAATATTAATATACTAAATTATAATTAATAACATAGCTATTTTTAATTTCCTTTTTTCGCTAGGAGGACAGGCTATTGTGTTATCTTTAATCTCGGCTTACTTAATTTCTTCCCAGAACCGGATTTCCCGGCGACTAGAGTACACCTTACAGTATGATAAATACAGAAGAACCATCTACTCGTTGCTCTTTTACAATAATACTTCCTATTACTGATTTAGATCCGCGATTACCCATTCCTATTACTAGAATCTTTAATTATATTACTATACCCTCAGTGGTTAGCTGGGCCAGATAAGAAGTTTCCGTCTTATCTTTAGTTATTAAAGCTTTAGGGATTCCCCTCTCCGGAATTTGGTTCTTTTACACATTAAGTGAAAAACCTACTTCCACTTCTACATGTTAGCTGCTAATCTTAATCCAAGAGAAACATTACGTGCAAGATATGATATAAATTCAATTAAAACTAATAAAGGTAATAAGGCTAAAGGACAACCAGCAGGAACTAATAGAGAAAAGAATTTTAACCCATGTTTTTGGAAACCTAAATTAGTTGCCCCTAAAACTATGGTAAAACTAAGGGAAAATGTTAATACAAAGTGGCTTGTGGATGCAAAACTATAAGGCCCCATAAGGACGGACGACTTATAAACTTATCAAGTTGGACTATATCTTGATTACTCAGTTATTAAACATGAGTAACCTTTCACGTGTAGTCTCTGAGGATCCTACTCGGTGTTAACAACACCTTTAGTTTCCTGCTGATTCTTCATTGTTACATCTTTTAGAATTTTTACGCCTTTTATATAATGTATATAGTGCTGTGCGTTAGCAGGCTAATACCTATATAATAATTTTTATATAGTATCTAAAAGCATTAGGAGGAAATTACCCAGCATATTGTGAAATTAGATGAGTAGTAGTCTATGAAGATATTTATCTTCTATATTTTATTTATTCTGCTTCAGAAGGAGAATTTGAAGTATTATGTATTCTATAACTATTCATATTACTTTTAATTATTTTTATTTTCTCTACCCCTTCTTTTGTTAAAGGATCTTTAGATTTCATTAAATCAACTACTTTTACAAATGTAATATTATTTTTTAGTTCCAATTAAAGGATATTCCTTAAAGTACGTACAGGGCTTCAGAAAAAACTGAAACAATAAAACGTATTTCTTTACGATTTGAAACTGGATATCCTCTTCCACATTCTAAATAATTAACGAAACTCTCTAATAATAAGCTATCCCGAGAATGTTGAGTTATGGTAAATCTTAGATTTACCTTGTTCACTGTTTTATCTTTAGATTATTGGATAATAATTTGAAAGCTTCCTTCAGCTTCAACAAACCTATTAATCAATTAGTATATGGGATTCCATAGGTTGGTGGGTTTAACTACTACTGGTCTTTTGGCAGCTGCTTGCTGGTACTATATTAAGGAATGATTATGTAAATTTTGGTGATACTAAATTTAAAACAAATTTAATACCAACTAATTTAAGTAGACCTAGTTAAAGGTTATTTTTTTTTTCGATTAAATTAACAAATTGTTTAAATAAAAGGTAATCTGCTAACTTTTGAGTAATTAAAGGATATTTATAAAAATGATATAGAATTACTTTTAGATTTAAAAAAAAACTAACACGGGTACTCTAATGAATCTTTTCCGTGTTGGGTGGTGGTGGTGGTGGTGGTTGGTTGGAGGGGTGGTTGGTTTGGTTTGGTTTGGTTTGGTTTGGTTTGGTTTGGTTTGGTTTGGTTTGGTTTATATATTTTACCTACACCTCCTCATCTTCTGGGGGGGGGTCTAAGATTTTTCTATCTCTATTGTGCAAAGGTTTAACTTGTCATCCTGTTAACATTTTCTTTATAAATAGAAGTAGTAAAACATCCTTCCGTCTACAAACCCTGTAGTAATATTATCTGGGGTTGAAGAAGATAATAAGAATTACTCTTGCTAGGTATAGGTTTATCGGTTGAAGTAGAAATATAAGAAGATTTTGAAGAAGCAGCAGAAGTATAAGATGAGGCAGAACTAAATGAAGAATTTTTAATCTTCATATTTTTTGCACTTGCGCTCCCTGAGCTATATATTATGAAGATATACATTTTAAGAATAGAATGACTACTACTACTACTACTACTCATTAGCGCGCTGGCACCTTTTTACCATACCAATTAAATTATTTATTAAAATAAAAAGAAATAAAGTATAAATAAAAGGAAAGTATACTTGACCTTTTATATGATTTATTTGATTCGTTACTATGCTATGGATAGTAGCATATAAAGATTCTTGAGTTATAGATCAATTATTACTTACTAATTTATTATAATTTGTACTTAGAAGATTTATAACTAATAAAAAGAAAGCCCCTATAGTTAAGTAAAATCCTATATTAGTAATAGAAAGATGTATATTCCCTAAAGTTTCAATATTAATTAAATCTCTTATTTCAAATTGATTTAGAGGACTTAAACTATCTCTTCATATATTATAGTATAAATTGTCCACCTAGCAATTGAAATAGGATTTTAATATTAAAATAGGTATAGTATACACAAACCACCAAACCACCAACCAAATTACAATACAATACAAAACCAAACATAACATAGCTATAGCTATACATATAACACATACACATACATACATATATACATACATATTACTAAATAAGAAAAATCAAATAAAAACTTATATATATCACCATCACCTTATAAGTATATATATTATATTATATATTTTTCGATTAAAAATTAGATTATATATTTTTATATTAAAAATACATACGATTAAAATCAAACTAAATTTTAGTTATTTTAGTATAACTTATATTCCTATTTGTTTATAGAATTATCCAAAAGTTTGGATATAAAAGTACGAGATAAAAATAAACGAACAAATCTAGGTAAAATATATTTAGATAAAATATAAACAGTTAGAGAAATTATAACGAAAGTAAAAGTTATTTCATTTACAAAATAAAAAGGAACTAACTGAGGCATTATTTAACTAAAAATCTAAAAGATAGATAAGATTCGTATAGCACGAACCGACCTTTGCGTAAGATAACCACGAGCAAAGAACCTTAGAATTTAATAATCTTAAACACAGATAAAAATACCGTATGATCAGTCAGTCATACTATCTAAAAGTAGATGGTGAAACTCCGTATCTTCTTGCTAGTTGAACTCTGTGAATACGTTTAGCTATCTCAAGACTTGTCTTAACCTTTTCTGATAAGTCCTCAACTTTATTAAAGGCATTAACCACCTCTAACAATTTGATCACGATTTAATGAAGGAAGATCAAAGTTTCAATTATCACCTATAATATGACCATCCCCACAGTACCATTTAAAAAAAATTCTAAGATCCTCCACAGAAGCAGTCTGATATAATCGAGACTTATATCAACTTTTGCTCTAATTATCAAACTTAATAAGTCTTGTAAGTAAGAAATTTATGGGGGGGATAATACAAACCCTAGCTTGCATATTGTATAAGAGAAGAATTGCATTTCATTTTATTATAAAAATATAATATAGATAATAAATTATTATCTTACGTTAAATATATAACGAATAATGAGTATCTAATACGGCCTATATAGCATAAAGCCATACTTGATACATAACGTCTTCTTTTTTTTAGATACTGTATAATAAACTTGATACATAATAATGTAAACCATCTAGAATAAAAGAAGGATAAATTCCAGAAAGTATAGTAAACACAATCAAACTAAATAATAAAAAGAATTCTCTTTTAGTTATATCAGTAATGTTTTCTTCAAAAAATTTACTGAAAGATCCCCCAAAGGATATTCTATTATACATATATATTGTATATGCTGCAGATAATATGATAGAAGAACTAGAAAATATACCCAATAAAGGGAATCTTTCAAATGTACCATAAAGAGACATAAACTCTCCTACAAAATTTAAAGTTAAAGGTACTCCACAATTACCTAAAGATAGAATGAAAAAAAGTATAGAAAATAAAGGCATTATCTGAGCAGTTCCTTTATAAAAATAAATTAATCTAGTACCTGATCTATCATAGAGTACTCCTCCTGCACATATAAACAATCCACTTGACACAAATCCATGTGCTAAACCTAAAAGTATACCTCCTTCAATTCCTTGAATTATATTACTAAATACTCCTATTAAATAAACTGCGGCATGAGATACTGAACTATATGCTATTAGTTCTTTTACATCTATAGTTCTTAATGTACTAAAACTAGCATATATTATAGTAATAATACCTATAGTAAATATAATAAAAGTATAATTAAAAGATATTTGAGGTAATAGAGGTAAAATTAATCTAAATATACCGTACAAACTTAGTTTTAAAACAATACCTGCAAGCACAATACTTCCACCTAAAGGTGATTCTACATGAGCTTTTAATAATCAGCTATTTAAAAAAACTGTTGGAGTTTTTACTGCAAAAGCAATAAATATACCACAAAATAAAAATATTTGAGTAGTATATTCAAAACTACTTTTTAATAAAACATCGAAATAAGTTGTTCCCACTATTGAAGACATAGTTAATATAGATAATAATAAAAATAAAGATCCTAATACGTTGGTTTACATAATAAATGTCTTTTCTTTAATTTAGAGTTACTTCAATTCATACCGGCTAACATGTCACCTCTGCCTTATTACTTTATATAACTACTGGCCTTAGCTAATTTTCTAAATAAATTCATATTTAATTTTATAGATGGGATTTCCATTAAACCTTGTTCAGTTAAATGAGCTTTATCCTTCATAAAAAAAAAGGCTTTTTTTTTAAGTATGAATAATAATCTAGAGCTTTTACACCTTTAATAGGATAATTATAAAAGGATTAATTTTTCAAGAATATCTTGGTATTTAGTTACAACATAATATACAGCAGATTGTTTTAAAGCTAACTCTATTCAAACAAAATTTTGGTTTGGATCTTAAAATTTCCATTAACTCCGCATCTCTACTACTACTATGTTGAACAATTTAAAATTTTAATACCACCACCAGAGATTTGATTTCGATTTCCCTGACACAGTATAAGAAGAATTACGTATAGAGACCAAAAAACATCCACCCCCCCCCCCCTAGTTAAACCGGCTATATAGTTAAAGTTTGGAATTTTTAGAGCTACAGTAAAGGTCTAGCTACTGGTACAATGTCAGGGAAAACTAATGGCAATTCATCAGATAAACCTAAATTAATAGAAGCTCTTAAAGAAAGAATAATCTTTTCAACTCCTGGTTTAGTAGTTAAAGGTTCTTTATTTTTAATTAACACAACTGCTTGTTTAAAAAGTTTATAATAAGATCATTTTTTACTAATCAATGGATATGCATAAAGATAAAATGACATTTAAATCTTTTATTGATCTAACCATATATAGTTGTTTCCCCTTACACCCACCAGCCACACCAAAATAATCTAGAATTTGAGATAGTAAATCAGAATCTTTTCCGTGTAAACTAATTTTAAATATAACTCTTACTTGATAACCAGCCGATCTATATTGTTCACTTTTGGTGTTAACTATCATAAAACATCCTTCACCGTCTACATGTGACAAATCCTGGATCTAAAGTAAAAGACGACGACTGACTGACTTATTGG
>Ga0068857_100006232_pt1 | contig 10199 bp, 8 predicted proteins | sample KBSCornC72_FD_66591 | JGI IMG/M metagenome (GOLD analysis project Ga0068857, IMG submission 66591) | Corn rhizosphere microbial communities from Kellogg Biological Station, Michigan, USA - KBS Corn C7-2 | ecosystem: Host-associated > Plants > Roots > Rhizosphere > Soil ...
CGCGCTGCGCAGCGCCGCGGAGAGCTTCTTCACGATGGCCTGCGGCGTTGCACGCGGCGCGTAGATGCCGTGCCAGACACTGACGGAAAATTCCGCCAATCCGGCTTCCGTCGCGGTCGGAAGGTCGGGTAGCGAACTCAGACGGGTGGCGGTGGTCACCGCATAGCCCTTCACCTGACCGGATTTGATCTGGCTGGTCGACGACGTGGCCTGATCGCAGGCGAGATCGACCTGCTTGCCGAGCAGATCGTTCATCAGCGGCGCGCCTCCCTTGTACGGAACGGAGGTGAGTTTGCGGTCGATCGCCGCCATGAACATGATGCCGCACAGATGCGAAGCCGATCCCAGCCCGGCATTCGCGAGCGTGATCCTGTCGCCGTGCGTCTTCAGATGAGCCAGAAGATCCGGCATCGAGCGCGGCTCGAAGTTCGATCGCCCGATGATCGTCATCGGCGCCTCGGTGACCAGCCCGACCGGCGCGAGCGCAGACTTCGTGTCGTAGGGAAGCGCGCGATAGAGGGTTGCCGCCGTGGCAAGCCCGAGATGATGGATCAGCAGCGTGTATCCGTCGGGCGCGGCGCGTGCGGTCCGCGCCGTCGCGATGGTCCCGCCCGCGCCGGCGACGTTCTCGATGACGATCGGCTGGCCCAGCGCCCTCGACATGCCGGCGGCGGTCACGCGGGCGATCGTATCGGTCGGCCCGCCGGCGGTGAATGGAACGATCAGCGTGATCGCACGCGCCGGATAGCTGTCGTCCGCCAAAACCGGGCCGGCGGCAAAGCACAGCGCCGCGACGACAGACGCTGCACCGAAGAGGCGGCCGGCATGCATGTGTGCCTCCAAATCCTTCGCCGACGCCACGTTCGATCATCCGTATCGTTGTGTCCAATGCAAATTGTGAGATAGAATTGATGCAGAACAGGCAACTGTTGCTGATGAACCTGCGAAACCTGCGCACCTTTGTGGCTACCGCGGAACATGGCGGGCTTGGCCGGGCCTGCGCCCGCCTGCATCTGAGCCAGCCGGCGGCATCGCGCCAGATTCACGCGCTCGAAGCCGAACTCGGCGTCGCACTGTTCGAGCATGTCGGGCGCGGCCTGCGGCTCACCTCGGAGGGTGAGCTTCTGGTGCAGCGCAGCCGCGCGCTCCTCGCCGACGCCGAGATGCTGACCGAGCATGCGCGCGCGCTCAAGGGGGGTGAGATCGGCACGCTGAAAGTCGCCGCGACGCCGCAGATGATCGCGAACCTGCTGGCGCCGTTCCTGCCGAGCCACCGGCGGCGCCATCCGGGAGTCGACGTGCTGCTGATCGAGGGAAGCGCTTCGCAGCAGCGCAGCCGCCTCGAGCGCGGCGAGGTTCATCTGACGATCATGCCTGCCGGTTCGGGATTCGCACGCCGCCTGTTGGCCCCGGTGCTGGCGCTGGCGGTCATGCCGAAGTCGCATCCGCTCGCACGGCGCAGAATCGTGGACGTGGCGGATCTGGTGAAAGAGCCGCTGCTGCTGATGCAGCGCGAGTACGGATCGCGCGCGTGGTTCGACGCCGCTTGCGAACTCGTTCAGGTCAAACCCCGCATTCTGATGGAATGCACGACCGCCCACACGCTGATCGAGCTTGCGGCGGTGGACTATGGAATCGCCATCGTGCCGTCGACCTCGGCGATCCGCAGCCCGCGCCTGCGCGCCGTGCCGATCGTCCATCGCGGCGTATCGTTCGGACAATGGTCGACGATCTGCTGGGACCCGCGGCGTTTCCTGCCCTCCTATGCGAAACAGTTCGTCGAGGAGATTGCGCTTCACGCGGCGCGCGCCTTTCCGGGGCGCGAGTATCTCAAGCACGCACCGCCGCTGCCGAAGCCCAATCTGCCGAGCGATTCGTCCCGGCAAAAAGCATTCACTCCGGCGGTTCGGGCCAATCGCTCCGGCGGTTGATGAAGCAGATACTGGCCATGGTGAGCTCAAACGGCGGATAAAAGAATGTTCAAATTGCTGCTTGCGGCCCTTCTCCTTGTATCGATTCAATCCGCGAAGGCGGAGCCCAATGATGCGCAAAGACAATGGGCGGCGCGTGTCCTGGCGGCCAAGCTCAAGGCGCAGGCTGCTGCGACGGCAGCGCGAGAGAAACTCGCCCGCGGCCTCAGCCCGGAGCATCAGCAAGAACGTGAGCAGGCGAAGCAGGCTGCGGCGGAAGCGCGCGCTGAATTCGCGCGGCGTCACAAATCGACCAAGCCTTGATGCTGCGCGGCCGGCTTACAAAGCGTGCCGTCCGGCTCTGGTGCCGCTGCTTCGTTCGTTCACATCAGGGGTATCGCGCTCACCGCCAGATGCGCGTCATTGTGCTCCACCCGGCAGCGCCGCAACCGTTCGGTCACGACATCGCCGGTGTACGGCTGCAAATCCGGCGACACCATTCTGGCGACCGCCACGCCGATGTCCGGACGGGTCAGGTCGACGGAGAAAAGGCGAATACCTTTCCTGCCGAGCCGCTCGGCAAAGTCCTTGAGTTGATCCGGCGCGGGAGAGGGCGGCGGAGGGAGCGTGGACAGGTCCGAGGGCCGGATCAAATCGCATGTTGACGCTGCAAAAGATGCACGCTGGAGGTGCCGCCGGTCGATGTCGTTGAGGGCGGAGTCCCCGCGCTCCGCGCGCTTCGCCTCGGACAGCGGCGCCGCAAGCTCCATCTGACACATTTCGAGGATCGCGGCGCGCGCGGCGTCGCCCCAGTCGAGTCGCGCCGCGAGACCGCAGGCAAGTCCGCTGCCGTCGCGATCGAGCGATACCGCGGCGACGGCTGGAATCTCCAGATCGGTCGTGATGTCGAGCAGACAAGTACGGCGCTCCGTCCTGTCCTGCCGCAGCGCCACGATCAGGGTCATGCCGGCAATGGCGGCCGGATGCTCGAGCGGAAACGCCTTGGGCTGCCTGCCGCCGAGCCACCATAGTGCGGCGGCATCGCGCTCGCACAGCTCGAGTCCGGCCCGCAGCGCGGCCGACGCGAAGTCCGATCCGGCCGCGACGCCGGCCGAGAGCGCACCGACCGGCTCGATCGCGCGCTGCTCCGGCGGGCGGCGGATGCACAGGTCCGCTGGCAATGCGACGGCGGCGCCGGTCATGACGTCGCGCGCGTCGATCCAGTCGATATCGCCTTCGGGGATCACTTGCGTGATCCAGCCTCCACGCACCGCGTTCGCCGATGTGCCGGCCAGCCGGATATCTCCCGGGCGTGCGCCATCCGACAGGCGATCCGCCGCTTCGCCGAGACACGACACCAGCGCCGTTCCGAGCGTCTCGCCGCTTCCGGTCAGGCTGAGCCGCGGCGCCGCGTAGGCGCGCTGCTCATGGGCATTCAGGGCGACCTCCGCACCGACGCAACAGAAGCCGGGCGCCCACTGCGAGCCGATAATGAAGGTTCGCGCGAAGCGGCCTGCCAGTGCGGCGAGCGCGGGGGCGGTCTGACGGAGCTCGCCAAGCATTGCGGCGACGGGATACTGACCGAGATCGAGCGGGATCAGATGGGACATGGCTGCGGCGGCTCTGGGGCTCCACGCTTATGTCTTTCTACACGGAAAGCGGCTTTGACGATTCCGGGCCGGCAAAGAGTATGAGTTAGCTCACGTTGGATTCACGATGCCCGTGCCATGGTGTTTCGCAGGGGAACAGGATGGGGCATTGCCATGACAGGTCATGGGGGTTTCTCGCTCGGCAAAAGTGCGGCTGAACGCGCACTGCGGCAGCCCAATGATGCGGCTTCGCTGGCTGCGGCGGCGCCCGCGGCTGCGCAACCAGGCCCAATCAAGGGCCTCCACACCGAAATGGTGGGCTTCCGGCATTTTCTGGCAGATGTCCCGGCGACTGTCGCGCCCAACGGCAGCAATGAGCCGCCGGCCGAGAAAGTAAGAAAGCTGCGCCAACTTGCGAAAGGCCTCGCAACCGTCGTCAAACGCGACTTCAGGTGGATGCCGCATTCGCAGGCTATCCTGGATCGATATCCCGGTGTCGAGGTCTGGGAAAATCCCGGAATTCCCTCCGGCTACACGTATCTGCTTCAACTGATGGCGCACGATATCGTGTCGACGTCGTTTCCGGTTTCGGTCCTCGACGCCGGCATGACGGCCGCGCGCAACATGCGCTCCGCGCCGCTGCAACTCGACACGATCTATGGCGGCGGGCCGGCGGACTGTCCGCTGATGTATGCGTCGGACGCGAACGGGGCGCCGCGTACGGCACTGCGGCTCGGCGCGATGGCGGCGGATCCGGCCGACGTTCCCATGGGCAGGCCGCTGCGCGACATTCCGCGGGTGAAGGCCCCCGAGGACAATGCCACGCCGGGGCTCTTGACCGAGCCGCTCATCGCCGACGCGCGCAACGACAACAACGCGCTCATCTCGCAGACGACCGTGATGTTCCACATCCTGCACAACGCCATCCTGGCGCTGCTGCCGACGAACGATCCGGCAAGCGCGGACGACCCCGCCGAGGCGGCATTCGAGCGCTTTCTCTGCGCGCGCGGCGCCGTCACGCTGATCTATCGCCGCATCATCCGCAAGGATCTCCTCGCGCGCATCCTGCATCCGGCGGTACACGCGCTCTACGACGTGCCCAAGCCGCCTTTCCTGGAGATGAAGGCGGCGTCGCCGGGTGGCGATTTCCGCATCCCGCTGGAGTTTGCGGCGGCGGCTTTCCGCTTCGGCCACGCCATGATCAGGCCGTTCTACCGCTTCAACGACGCGCCGGGCGGCGGGGAATTCGGACTCCTGCGGGTGCTCGAGCAAAACTCGGCGCAGACCCCGATCCGCATGCCCTTCAGCCGGGAGTGGATCGTCGGCTGGTCGAATTTCTTCGAGATCGACGGCAGTCGTCCGAACTTCAGCCGCAGAATCGGTCCGAACTTCAGTCCCGATATGCTGAACGTGTTCTTCCCTGCCGTCGACGAGACCACGCAGGCCGGCCTCGCATACCGCGATTTTATCTCGGGCGGCGTGCTCAATCTGCCGTCGGCGCAGGTACTGATCGCGAAGCTACGCGCCATTCGTCCCGGACTGATCGAGAAATCGCCGTTCCTGAAGGGTGATGCCTATCGCCAGGACTTCAGGGCATTCCTCACAGACTATCAGCAGAAGGGATTCCTGCCGAATGTCGCGGTCGACAAATTGGTCGACAGCACACCGCTCGGCTTCTTCGTGCTGCTCGAGGCAGCGCTCGATCCGCAGACGCGGGGGCTGCGGCTGGGGCTGCTCGGATCGATCATCGTTGCCGACGTCATCCACGCCGCCATGGCGCGCAATCCGGTGTTCGGTGAGGGCATCGCCAGCCTGCCGGACGCGCTGAAGGCGCTGTGCCTGCAGACCTACAGCCAGAATCACCTGGCCGTCGTTCCGGACATCGGCTCGATGGCGGCCCTCATCAAGTTTGCCGCGCAAGGCAATCCGAAGCCAAGTTTCATCTGAGATCCGCTCACGGAAAAAAGGGAGACGTACAAATGCCGCTCGACCGACTGCGCGTCGCGAATATGGAGAACTGGGGCAACCTGGTGAAGGCGTGGGCCAAAGGCGAAAAGCCGAGGCCCACGACTCTTGACGAGTTCCGCGACCAGTGCGGCCTCGCCGACGTCGGTATGCACGTTCCGGCTTACGTGACCGCTGTCCAGTTCGCCCAGGCGCCTGGCAAGGAAACGCTGCTGTTGCGGCTGCCGACCGACGAACTGGTGCGCGATTCCGAACAGATGCTGCAGCAGCAGGTCATCGGTTATACGATTCCGGATTTCTACAACCGCATCTTCGACCGTCAGACCGGACCAAGCATTCCGCCGACCGACGTCATGCGGGTCCACGCCGAGCGCATCGGCGACTACACCATGAGTGCGTGCATGTAGGCAGCGGCCTACCACTCGTGATGGCGGATCGGGTCGCTCGGGATGCCTGCGCCGATGACGCCGGTGCGCAGGCGTTCCCAGTCCTCCGGACGGCTGATCGGATGACAGTGGAGAAGCCAGCGGCCGATCGTTCCTTCGGTCGGTCGCTCCTTGCCGCGCCATGCGAGACGCGTGACGTTGACGAAGCGGCGGCTTTCACGTTGCGCTTCATCCTGCCGGCCAAGATGGAACAGCGCCGCGGCGCGCCATGCCGGCATCGTCTTGATGATATCGTTGGCGCGGTCGGTTGCGTCGACGACGCCGGCGTAGTCGCTGCACAGGAAGCGGATCATCGCATGGTACGCCCATTGCGTCGCGGTCGGCGCGAGCGACGCGTTGAGCGCGTCGGCGGCGAGCCGTTGTGCATCGCCGAAGCGACCGCAGAAGGCGTTGAACAGCGCCGCGGACGTCAGCGTCCATGCGTCGTTGTCGTTCAGCTCCTGCGCCAGATCCATATGCATCTCGGCCGGGAAATACTGCTTCGACATGGCGTAGGCCCAGCCGAGGCACAGCTGGGCGCGTGAATCGACCGGATCGAGCTGGACCGCGGTGCGCGCGAGTTCGAGGGTTCGCGCCGCCGTCTGCGGATCGCGGAACACGCCGGGATGCACGAAGTGCACGGCATTGTTCATCTGGACGAGGCTGCTGTAGGCCGGCGAGAAGTTCGGCGCCTCGCGGATCGTGTCCTCGAAGATCTGGGTGGCGCGATCCCAGTTGTCCGGGCTGAAGCCGATGATCAGGTTCTGCCCGCGCAGCCAGCGATCGTAGCTGACGAGCGAGATGTCCGGCTCGGCCGCGATGCGCATCAGCCGCTCGGTCGTCAGCTGAACGTTCAGCGAGATCGCGATGCGCTTGACGATGCGCTGCTGCGCTTCGAACCAGTTCTCCAGGCTCAGCTCGAAATTTTCGCTCCAGATGTATTGACCGGTGGTCTTGTCGCGCAGGGTAAGGACAACGTTGACGGTGTCCTTGAGCTGGTAGGCCGTGGCGTCGATGCCGTAGACGGTCGACAGCCCGGACGCGCCGGCCGGGAATGAAACCTGCGACACGTTGTCCGCGACGATCCACTCGCGGAAGCGAACCAGGCATGCAATCAGATGATGCCGGAAGCCGGGCACCAGGTGCAGCTTGTCCGGCCCGACGCCGTTCATCTCGAACAGGTTCAGCACCAGCGCGATTTTAGTTGCAGGCCTCGTCGGCTGTGCCGGAAACGGCACCGGCGGCGCCGCGCCGGGCGCGCGTTCGCCGCTCGGGGCGGCTTCGCCCGGCGGCGTGACCGGCGCGGACTGGACCTCGATGCTCCCTTGCTTGATCTCCGCCACCAGCTGCTGGGTCTTTGCCGACGGCTCCATTCCGTATTCTTCGTCGAGCAGATCCCACAGCGCCTTGTAGACGCGCAGCGAACCGGAGACGTCCCCTTCGGCGGCGCGCGCCTGCATCAGATAGCGGCAGGCCTCCTCGTGCGTCGGGTCGAGATTGATGATCGCCTCGGCCACGCGCTTCTTGTTGCGGACGTCGCCGATCTCGCCGACCAGGCCGGCCTCGAGGCCGCGCAACAAGCGCTCCTGAAACGTCTGGCGCTTGGCAAGCAGCCAGACGCGGAACTCGGGATCGATATCCTCGAAGCCGGCCAGCAGGGTCTCGGCGAGGCGCGGGACGTTGAGCAGTAGCGGATGGACGCGATGGTTTTCAGCGTCCTTGATCACCGTCAGCAGGTCGATGTCGACGCTTTGCGAATCCAGTTCGATCGCCAGCTTCTCGGTCTGCAGCCCGTGATAACCGGCTTCGGACAGCGACTGCCGCAGATCGCGCAACGTTTGGCGCAGCGAGGCCCGAGCCTTGTGCTCCTCGGACTCGCTCCAGAACAGGCCGACAAGGCGCTCGCGGGTTTCCTGCCGGCTTTCGCTCAGCGCGACGAACGCCAGGACTGCGCGGGACTTGCGGCTCTTGAGCTTGACGTCGTGCCCATTAAAGGCGAGCGACATGTTGCCCAGCACGGAAATCGAGAGCGCATTTCCAGGAGTCGGCGTCAGCTTATCTATGATTGCATCCTTAGAGATGCGCGACCTGGATAGAGTCACCATCATCCCGAACCCAAATATTGCTTGGTTATCTATAGTTTAGGTCCGTGCCGCAGCGCAACTGCGCCCCATGACGTCGCCGGATGATTGCCGAGCGCTGCCGCCCCGTCGAGGCCGTGGTCTCCGTTCGCGTGGCGCATGTGTGCCGGTCTATCGGCGTAGCCCGAGGAGGCTTGCCGGGCTTCCAGGCGGCGAATCACGCTCGCTTCACGTTAACCACATACGATCTCCGACAACTCCCGGGCGCAAGAGCTTCGGGCGAGGGGCGGGGAATGTCGCAAGGGGGATTCGTCGTCGCGATGGCCGCAACCGTCGGCATCGCCGATTACGAGAAGCCGGCCGAAATCATCAGACGGCTGAGACGATGGGCGGTGGTTTCGCGATTTGGGGCGGAGAACGAATATCTGACGGTGTCAGTCGCGGAGGCGATGGGGCCGCAGGAGCAGACCGAAGGGCCGATCGGTCTCACTCCGGCCAAGACGGTGGTCGGACTTCTCCTCGCGGAAGATGAACCCAACGGCGAGAGCACGTTTCTACTGCTGCGGCGCCTTCCGCCCGGGATCAAGATTGCAGGGCTTTATTTCCCCGCCGAAGGATACGCCCAGATCAGCGGGACCTTCGATTCGCTTCAGTTGCGCACCAAAGGGCGGCATGCGCACAGCCGCGGATTGCTGAAGGGGCAGGACATTCGCATCGACGTCCCGGATCCCGCGCCGGGCGCGAAATGGACCATGGCCTGGCACATCGAGGCTGCACGCCGGCCGTGGGCCGGGGAATTCTTCGCATCCGCGCAACGTCCGCGATAGGGCTCGCTTCATGCGGCACGCCCAATTCACGGCGTCATCACGGGTCCATCACGGCAGGGATGGATAATCAAACGCATCGACAAGTTACACCGCTCGGGCCGCTCTGCGCCGACAACGCTCCCGGCCCGGCTGATTCTGGAGATGTGCCTTGATCTCGATTTGCAAAAGCCCCGCCGCAGCACCGTCCGCCAAGGCGATCATGCTCGGCAATCATCCGTTGTTTCGCGAGCTAGCGCGCGAAACGCGTGCGCGCGTTGCGGCCTATGCGACGACGCGGTATGTCCCGCGCGGTGAAACCATCTTCATGAAAGGCGACGCTGGAGGTTCGCTTTTCGCGGTCTGCAGCGGCACGGTCGAGGTGCTGGTTCCTTCCGCCGAGGGAAAGAGTGCCGTGATCAATCTCGTCAAGCCGGGAGAGATTTTCGGAGAAACCGGGCTGCTCGACGGCCATCTGCGAACCACCGATGCGCTGGCGTTCACCGATTGCACGCTGATGGTGCTCGAGCGCAGGGATCTGCTTCCGCTGATGCGCGACCAGCCGGAGATCGCCGTCAGGCTGCTTGAAATCCTGTGCGGGCGTATCCGCCAGACGACGGAGCAGATCGAGGAGATGATGTTCCACGATCTCGAGAGCCGGCTCGCGAAGACGCTGCTGCGCCTGGAGCGCTCGTCGCAAACGCCGGCGCGCGTCTCGATCACACAGCGCACGCTGAGCGAGATCGTCGGTGTGTCGCGCGAAGAGACCAACAAGCGATTGCAGCTCTGGCGCAAGGACAATATCGTGGGCCTGGAGCGCGGCAGCATCGTGGTGTTGCGAGCCGAAGCGCTGGCGCGGATCGCCGCGGCGTAATCTCTGCGGCGGTCGCGCGCCCTCTACCCCACGCCGCGACCGCCTGCTTTGCAGCCAATCCCCCCAACCCGGCGATTGTCCCGTCGGCCCATTCGTTGCTACGCTCCGGCCCGGCGACAAAACCGCGGAGGGGTCGATGCGTAAGCAAGCTTGGCTGCTGGCAGTCAGTGCATTGGGGGTGGTGGCGAGCGTCGCCTTCGGGGCTGCGAACGCGCAGGACAAGACGATCAAGATCGGCGCGCTGTTTCCGATGTCCGGGCCGGGGGCCTATTTCGGCGCGCAGGACAAGCAGGGCATCGAGCTCGCGCTCGAGCAGCTGAATAAAGACGGCATCAACGGCTACAAGTTCGCCATCCAGTATGAAGACTCGGCCTGCTCGCCGCTGCCGGCCTCGCAGGCGGCCAAGCGCCTGATCGACCAGTACAAGCCCGACGTCATCATCGGCGAGGAATGCTCCGACGCGACGCTCGCCATCATGCCGATCGTCGAGCAGGCCAAGGTGCCGATGATCAATGCCGGCTCGTCCTCCATCAAGGTCACCGACCCGGGCAA
>Ga0068857_100006237_pt1 | contig 10195 bp, 5 predicted proteins | sample KBSCornC72_FD_66591 | JGI IMG/M metagenome (GOLD analysis project Ga0068857, IMG submission 66591) | Corn rhizosphere microbial communities from Kellogg Biological Station, Michigan, USA - KBS Corn C7-2 | ecosystem: Host-associated > Plants > Roots > Rhizosphere > Soil ...
CCCATCCTCGTCTGCGGAGAGTGCCAGATGCTGGCGCGCTCCATAGAGCTGTGTGAGACGAGCGCGCGTATTGCTCAGACCCACACCTTCACGTACCGGCTTCACGGGCCCGCGACCGTTGTCACGCACAGTCAGCACCAGATCGCCGTCGTTCCGCTCGGCGCGCACCGCTACACGACCGACGTTTTGCATCTGCGCCAGCCCGTGCTGAAACGCATTTTCGACGAGCGGCTGCAGCACCAGATTGGGGACGAGCGCACTGTCGAGCGAGGGGTCGCTCTCGATCGAGACATCCAGCCTGCCCTGAAATCGCACCTCCATGATGTCAAGGTACCGCCGCAGCATCTCGAGCTCGCGGCCGAGAGTGATCTCCTGCTCGTCGGCGTCGCCGAGGGTGTGACGGAGGAGATCGCTGAGGCGGGCGATCATGCGACGCGCGCCGGGCGGGTCCTCGTCGACGAGGGTGGACACGGCGTTCAGCGTGTTGAACAGAAAATGTGGGTTGAGCTGCGCACGCAACGCGTTCAATCGCGCATCAGTGACCTGCGCATGGAGCTCGGCAGTTTCGGTACGCAGCTGCGCCGCCTCCGCCTCGAGCCGCCTCCGCTCTTCCAGGCGGCGCTGATAGCGGACGAAGTAGTTGCGTGCGAGACCAGCGCCCAGCACGATCACGTAGACGATGAAGTCGTAGAGAAACGAGAAGCGAGAGAAGACTCCGCGGGGCTGTGACGGAACGGGAAGGCGGGGCGCGGGAAGCGGATACAGGGAACCAGGAAGGGAAACTTGCGGGCGGCCTGGCTGCATGGGCGTGGGTGCCGGCACCAGCTGATGGCTGATGAACTTGAGCAGCGCATCGACGCCGATCGCCAGCACGACGCCGATGAGCAGAAACGCAAGGATGTGGTCGAGGGTCGGACGGTCGCCGCCATATCGCCGCGTCATCCAGAAGATGGGCAGCGTCAACACCGCCCAGAGCCCGTATTCGACGAGGGCGATTTGATCGATGCCCGACCTGATTTCGGGTCGCAGGGCAGCGCGCATCGCCGCCACCGCTGCAATCCGCGGATCGACGAGAAGGCCCGCGGCCGTGAGGACGGCGAGGAACGCCCAGAAGGCGATGATCGCGACAATCTCGCCAGCGGTCAGCCGCATGATTGAACCGCCGGTATCAGTCGATTCGTGCTGCGTATCAGTCATTTCGTAACGCCCAGCCGCCCCTCGTGACATCGCGGCAAATCCAGTCCGCGCTCAATCGTAGTATCACGGTGATGCCGCGAAACAAGTTAGCGCTTCCCAGCTCCCGCTTCCCCCGTGCCGCGATGATCGCTGCGGTGGGCGTTGGCATTCTGATCCTCGCTGCCTGGATTCACAATCGCCGCAACGCGGGCGACGCGCCAATCTATCGCACCGCCACGATCGAGCGCGGCAACGTGAAGTCGACAGTCTCTGCAACTGGTACGCTCAACGCCGTGCAAACGATTCAGGTCGGCACTCAGGTTTCCGGACAGATCGCCGCGATCTACGCCGACTACAACGATCGGGTGAGAAAGGGTCAGCTGCTCGCCAGCATCGATCCGTCACTCCAGAACCAGGCGGTGGAGGAGGCGCAGGCGCAGCTCGAGCGCGCCGTCGCCACGATGCAGCAGGCGCAGGACGACTACGCGCGCAACAAGGCGCTATACGACCTCAAGTTCATCGCCCCCAGTGAGTTCAGCGCCGTGCAATCCAACTACTCGGTGCAAAAGGCGAACGTGAGGTCGGCGCAAATCGCCCTCGATCGCGCGCGACAGAACCTCTCCTACACGAGAATCTACGCGCCGATCAACGGCGTCATCGTCGAGCGCAACGTCGACGTCGGTCAGACGGTCGCCGCGAACTTCTCGGCGCCGCAGCTGTTCCTCATCGCCAACGATCTGTTCGAGATGCAGATCCTGGCGCTGGTGGACGAGAGCGACATCGGCGCGATCAAGACGGGGCAGCCGGTGGAATTCACGGTGCAGGCGTACCCGGACGAGACTTTCACAGGCACGGTTCAGCAGGTGCGACTGCAATCGAAGACGCAGGACAACGTCGTCAACTACACAGCGGTGGTGGGGGTGAAGAATACGACGGGGAAGCTACTGCCCGGCATGACGGCGACCGTCCAGTTCCTTACCGGCCAGGCGCAGAACGTTTTGATCGTGCCCAACTCGGCGCTCCGCGTTAGAGCCACGCCCGCGATGTTCGCGCAGGCGCAGCATCCCGTCCTGCTCAGTGATGGTCAGGCCGGAGGAAGCGCGGGGATACTGTGGACCCTGGATCGCAACGGGAAGCTCGATCCCGTGCACGTACAGGTCGGACTCAGCGACGAAACTCACACCGAAGTTACGGCGCCAAACCTCGCCGCGGGAACGAAGGTCGTGATCGGTGTGATAGACGCCGGCAACGGATCGGACGAGGGCTCGAAGAGCCCGTTTGAAAATCCGCGACCGGCCGGAGGCGGCGAGGACAAAGGTGGATGATGGAAGGATCGACGTTGCTCAACGTCGCGGCGGAGAGCATCGCCAGGAACAAGATGCGGTCGCTGTTGACGATGCTCGGCATCGTGATCGGCGTCGCCGCGGTGATCGTGATGGTCGCCATCGGCAACGGTGCGAAGCTGCAAATCACGGCGGCGATCAATGGGATGGGCACCAACGTCATCATGATCATGCCGACGTCGACGACCCACGCAGGCGCGACCAGCGGCGCGGCGACCTACAGCAAGCTCACCGTCGCCGACGCGATGAAGATCAAGCGCGAAGCGACGCTGGTAGCGGCGATCTCGCCGGTGGTGGTGGCGGAGGCGCAGGTGATCGGCGGGGATGGAAACTGGAAGACCCGGATCAATGGCGTGTCGACCGATTTTTTCAAGATTCGCGACTGGAACACCAGCCTCGGCGAAATCTTCACCGACGCCGACGTGCAATCTGGGCGCAAGGTCGCGCTACTCGGCGCCACGGTTGCGCAGAAGCTGTTCGCGGGGAGCGATCCGATTGGCGCGCACATTCAGATCGGGCGAGTGCCATTCACGGTTGTCGGGATTTTGCGGGAGAAGGGTGGTGGCGGCCGCGGCGGTGACGAAGACGACGTCGTGGTGATGCCGTACACCACCGCGCAGACCCGTCTCAAGGGCGACGTCGACATCGGACACATGTTCGCCAGCGCCTTCACCGCGAGCCAGATGCCCGCCGCGCAGGAAGAGATCGCCGAGATCATGCGCGATGCTCACAAGCTGAAGCCGGGCGCGGAAGACGATTTTTTTCTGCGCAATCAGATCGAGATCATCCAGGCAATGAGCAGCACGACTCGCACGATGTCGGCGCTGCTGGCAGCGATCGCGTCGATCTCTCTGCTGGTTGGCGGCATTGGCATAATGAACATCATGCTGGTGTCGGTCACCGAGCGAACTCACGAGATCGGGATCCGGATGGCGATCGGCGCGCGCGGTGCGGACATCCTCAGCCAGTTCCTGGTGGAGAGCATCGCGCTGAGCGTGATGGGCGGACTGGTCGGTCTCGTCTGCGGCTACGTCGGCGCGACGCTCGTCGCACGCATCACCGGATGGAACGTTGTGACGCCGGTCTCCGCCGTGCTCATTGCGCTCGGCTTCTCAGCGGCAGTGGGTTTGTTTTTCGGAGTGTACCCCGCTCGCCGGGCGGCGGGATTGCGTCCTGTTGACGCTTTGAGGTACGAGTGAGATTGGAACCGCAGAATAAAAAAGGAACTGCAACTTAAAAACTACCGGCGGGCGGAAAAGCGAACTGCAACTTAAAAACTACCGGCAGGCGGCTCTCGGCCGAACCGGCCCATGGCCACGGGCTCTTCGGGGTGGCGTTCCTTGCGTGTTAGGGTGAGTTGCGGCAGGCACACCACCACGGCACCGTTTCCCAGACCGCCAATCGAGAAGCCCGCGGCCAAGAGCCGGTTCGGCTATCAGCCGCCTGCCGGTAGTTTTTAAGTTGCAGTTCGCTTTTCTGCCCGCCGGTAGTTTTTAAGTTGCAGTTCACTCGCCGGTAGTTTTTTATAGGCATATTTTTCCGACATGCCCACCCGCCGTGAGTTCCTCGGTGATACTACGCATCTGGCCCTGGGCCTCGGCGCACTGCGCGCCGGCCTCGGTCGGGTCGCTCTCTGGAACTACGCAGATTCCCCTGCGATCGAGAACCCCGCGCGTGTGGCACTCACGGCTGACACCATCTCCCTCGGCAACGATGCGATCAGCGCTGTCTGGAGCATCGCGAGCGGTGCGCTCCGTCCGGTTCGCCTCACCGATGGATTGAATCGCGCACCGCTCCCCGTTCTCACGCAGGCGTTCACTCTGACCCTCGCCGACAAAAGCACGATTGCCGCCGGCGACATGCGCATCACCGGGTCGCCCCGTACGGAGCAACTCATTGCAAATGCCCGCGCGTCACGAATGGCCGAGCGCATCGCCGGTCGAAGCGTTAGCCTCACACTCCGGGATGCGTCAGGCCGCGTCGAGGCAACCTGGCGCGCCATCCTCCGTGACGGGTCCCACTACATCCGCCAGGAGCTGACGCTCCGCCCACTCGGCGACGCCGTCCCGATCCGCGACATCACGCTGCTCGATTTCAACGCGCCGAATGCCGTGGTCACTGGGACCGTTCGCGGCACACCGATCGTCGCGGCGAATGCATTCTTCGGCTTCGAGCATCCGCTCGCCAACAACGGCGTGGACGGCGACCGGGTGCGCTGCCGGATGACGCGCACGCTCCCGCTCAGGCCCGGTACTTCCCTCACGGTCAGCTCGGTCACCGGCGTCGCGCACCCTGGCCAGATGCGGCGCGACTTTCTCGCGTACGTGGAACGCGAGCGTGCACACCCGTACCGCACTTTTCTCCACTACAACTCGTGGTACGACCTCGGCTACTTCAACAGGTATGACGAGGCGCAAGCGCTGGCGGCGATTGCGGCATTTGGAACGGAGCTCCACGAGAAGCGCGGAGTTGCACTCGATTCATTTCTGTTCGACGACGGCTGGGATGATCCGAAAACGCTCTGGCACTTCAACGCCGGATTTCCGAACGGCTTCGCGAACGTAGCGCAGGCGACGCGGCGTTACGGCGCGGCGCCCGGCGTATGGATGTCGCCCTGGGGAGGGTATGGAGAACCGCGCGAGCAACGGCTTCAGTACGGCAAGGCGCAGGGATTCGAGACGAACGAAAACGGTTTCGCCCTGTCGGGGCCAGTGTATTACAAGCGCTTCCGCGACACCTGCCTCGACATGATTCGCCGCTACGGCGTCAACCAGTTCAAGTTCGACGGGACGGGCAACTCGTCGAGCACGGCTCCCGGGAGTCCTTTCGACAGCGACTTCGACGCCGCGATTCACCTGATCGACGAGCTCCGCACCGAGAAGCCCGACATCTACATCAATCTCACGACGGGCACCTATCCGTCGCCGTTCTGGCTCCGTTACGCGGACTCCATCTGGCGCGGCGGCGAGGACCACGATTTCGCCGGGATCGGCTCGAGCAGGCAGCGGTGGATCACTTACCGCGACGCAGATACCTACGAGCACGTGGTGCGCGCGGGCGCGCTCTATCCACTCAATTCGCTGATGCTCCACGGAATGATCTACGCCCGGTCAGCGCACAATCTGATGACCGATCCGGGGAACGATTTCCCATCGGAGGTGCGTGACTACTTTGGCACCGGCACCCAGCTTCAGGAGATGTACATCACGCCGGCACTGCTCTCGCCCGCCAACTGGGATACGATCGCGGAATCCGCGCGCTGGTCGCGCGCCAACGCCGACACCCTCGTCGATACCCACTGGGTCGGCGGGGACCCGCTGCGTCTCGAGCCGTACGGCTGGGCGTCGTGGTCGCCGAAGAAAGGAATTCTTATCCTGCGCAACCCGAGCAGCGTGCCGCAGAAGATTGCGATCGACATCGAGCGCGCGTTCGAGCTCCCCGCCGGCGCGTCACGACGATTCTCCGCGACGAGCCCGTGGGCAGCGGACCGCGGCCGCGCGGCGATTCAGTTCCGCGCCGGTGAGGAACGGCAGATACACCTCTCGGCGTTTGAGGTGCTGACGCTGGAAGCGGTCGCACGATAGGCGCGGCTCATTCGATCACGGGCACGAACAATGTTTGACACTTCGGAGGCGTCGGCCCGATGCAGCTGACATCGCTCGACTGGGTGATCGTGGCAGTGAGCCTCGTGCTCTGCTATCTGCCGGCGATGTTCTATCTGCGGCGCGCACGATCGAGCGTGGCCGAATTTTTCACCTCCGGACAATCGGCGCCATGGTGGCTCGTCGGCACATCGATGGTTGCCACCACCTTCAGCACCGACACACCTAACCTGGTGACGGACTTCGTGCGATCCCACGGAGTGTCGTACAACTGGGTGTGGTGGGCTTTCCTGCTCACCGGCATGGCGACGGTGTTCTTCTACGCCCAGCTGTGGCGACGCTCGCGGGTGCTCACCGATCTGGAATTCTACGAGCTCCGCTACTCCGGCCGCCCTGCCGCGGCGGTGCGCGGATTTCGCGCGGTGTACCTCGGCCTCTTCTTCAACATCATGATCATGGCGACGGTTACGCTCGCTGCCGTCAAAATCGCCAACGTCATGCTCGGCTGGGGACGTTTCGAAACCATAGCGGTGTGCGGCACCGCGGTCGTCCTCTTCGCCGCGGTGTCGGGACTCTGGGGCGTGCTCGCCACCGATCTCGTGCAGTTCGTGCTCGCGATGGTCGGCGTCATCGCCGCAGCGTACGTCGCGCTGGATCAGCCGGCGGTTGGCGGCCTTTCCGGACTGCTCGCTAAAACCGATCCAAAGACGCTGTCGCTGCTGCCCGACTTCCACGACACGACGCTCACACTAACGGTCCTCGTAATTCCACTCACCGTGCAGTGGTGGTCCGTCTGGTATCCGGGCGCCGAGCCGGGCGGCGGGAGCTACATCGCGCAGCGCATCCTCGCCTCCAAGAATGAGCGACACGCGCTCGGCGCCACGCTCTGGTTCAACGTCGCGCACTATGCGCTGCGGCCGTGGCCGTGGATCATCGTCGCTCTCTGTTCGATGCTTGTGTTCCCGACGCTCGGTGATCTGCAGCGTGCACTGCCCCAGGTGAATCCCGCGCTGATTGGAAACGATCTCGCGTATCCCGCGATGCTGACGCTGCTGCCCGTCGGGATGAAAGGGCTCATCATCGCCTCGCTGTTCGCCGCATATCGATCGACGATCGAGACTCACCTCAACTGGGGCTCGTCGTATCTCGTCATCGATTTCTACCAGCGTTTCCTCGCGCCCGGAAAAACCCAGCGTCACTACCTGTGGGTGTCGCGGAGCCTCACCGCCGTGCTCATGATCCTGTGCGGGGTGTTCACGACATTTCTCTCGACGGCGAGCGAGGCATTCGAGCTTCTGCTCTCGGTCGGCGCCGGCACTGGTCTCATCTACCTCCTGCGCTGGTTCTGGTGGCGCATCAATGCCTGGAGCGAGATCTCGGCGATGATCTCTTCATTTCTCGTCTCACTGGCGTTCTTTGTCGCGAAGAAGATGGGTGCGGACATTCCCGATCCGGTGCCGCTCCTTGCAACCGTCGGAGTCACTACCGTGGTCTGGATTACCGTGACGCTCATGACTGCGCCGGCGGACCACGCGACGCTGCTGCGTTTCTACGAGCTCACCCGTCCAGCGGGTCCCGGTTGGGCGGCGTTCCGCGCGGAGTCAAAGCTTCCGCCGTCGCCAGACAGTATTCCGCAGATGATGCTCGGATGGACCGCCGGCGTGATGTTCGTCTACGCCGGGCTTTTCGGAACCGGGAGTCTCATCTACGGGCGAGTTTCCCAGAGCATTATGTGGGCGGTGCTGTTTGTGGTCAGCGGCGTGGTGTTGCTAGGTGTGGTCAGACGTGTGTGGGCTAGCGAGCCCGAGCTTGCCGGAGGTGAGACATCGGCGGTCGCCGCAGACCGTCCGTGTACCAAAGCGGTCATTCTCGCTGCCGGACGGGGAACGCGAATGCAGGCAGCAGATCGCGATGTCGCGTTGACCGACGATCAGGCTGCGGCTGCCGATGCGGGAATCAAGGCGATGATGCCGGTGAGCGCCGACGCTTCCAGCGCCAGCGCTCTCGCCGAGGCGCGCCCTTTTCTAGACTACTCGTTGACCGCGCTCGGCGACGCTGGGTTCACCGACGTCTGCATCGTACTCTCGCCCGAGGATCGAGCGATTCGCGATCGGTACACTCGCACCGCGATCCCAACGCGCTTTCGTGCGAGCTTCGCGACACAGCTCGAGCCTGCGGGCACCGCCGACGCGCTGCTTGCGGCGGAGGAATTCACAGCGGGTGAGCCCTTCGTCGTGATCAACTCCGACAATTACTATCCCCCCGAGGTGCTCGCATCGGTGCGTACGGCGACCGAGCCGACATGCGTCGGATTCTCGCGGGCGGGGCTGGTTCGGCGGGGCAACGTCTCCGCCGATCGCATCGCGGCGTTCGCGATTCTCGACGTTGGGCCGGATGGATACCTTCGCGGGATCGTCGAGAAGCCCGACCCATCGACGCTGGCTTCGGCCGGCTCGCCCGCGACGGTGAGCATGAATTGCTGGCGTCTTACGTCGGAGATCTTTCGGGCGTGTCGCGACGTGCCGCCGTCTCCGCGAGGCGAGCTCGAGCTTCCGGGAGCGGTGATGTTTGCGATCGACGTGCTCGGGATGCGGGTTCGGGTGATGCACATCGACGCGCCCGTTCTGGATCTGTCGCGTCGTGCTGACATCCCAGTCGTGACCGGACGGCTGAGAGGGGTCCCAGTGAAGCTGTGAGAATCACGGGCCTCGTGTGAGAGACGCGTTGCGGGCTGCGGGAATGAGTGATTACGAGGCGGAGCGGAAGCACGCTCTGTTCGAAAAGGCTGGCGCGGCACTGCTGCGGCTTAATCACATTGCTGGCGACGGTGTGCTGCGCGCCTGGGTCCCGGGACGCATCGAATTCCTTGGAAAGCACACTGACTACGCCGGAGGGCGGAGTCTCCTCTGCGCGGCGGAGCGAGGGATCTGCGTCGCGGCGGCGCCGCGAGGGGACGGTGTTCTGCGCGTTCGCGACGCGGTGTCGGGAGAGCTGATCGAGTTGGGGTTGGCCGAATCTGCTTCCATCGACGCTGCACCGCAGAGCGGCTTCGCCAACTATGTCCATGCAGTAGCGACGCGGCTGGTGCGCAACTTCGGGCTTCCACTCCGTGGAGCGGACGTCGTCATTGCGAGCGATCTGCCGCATGCGGCGGGAATGAGCAGCTCGAGCGCGCTGATCGTCGCGATTTTTCTCGCGCTAGCGCGGGTGAACGACCTGGAGTCGCGCGCGGTCTACCGACGCGCGATCAAGAGTTGTGAGCAGCTCGCGGAGTATCTCGGCACAGTCGAGAATGGCCAGAGCTTCGGTGAGCTCGAGGGCGAGCGCGGTGTTGGGACTTTTGGCGGGAGCGAGGATCACACGGCGATCCTTTGCGCCCGAGCCGGAGCTCTGACGCAGTACGGGTTCTGCCCCGTTCGTCTGGAGCGGAGCGTTCCCTTCCCCAGGGATCACGTGCTGGTGGTGGCAACGAGTGGCGTCGCCGCCGAGAAGACCGGAGCGGCACGCGACCACTACAACCGGCTGTCGATGATGGTTCGGGAGATCCTCGACCAGTGGCAGTCGACGACCGGGGAGCAGCAGCCTTCTCTTGCCGCCGCAATCGGTGCGTCGCCGGACGCCGCCGATCGCATTCGGGCGATGCTGGGCTTCGACGCAGCCGCGAAGCTCGCGCGGTTAGAACACTTTCTGGTCGAGAGCAATAAGCTCATTCCCGCCGCAGCGGATGCTCTCGCCAAGGGCGACCTCGAACAGCTCGGCAGCGTAGTCGACAGATCGCAGCAGGCAGCGGAGCAACTTCTGGGGAACCAGATACCGGAGACGAGTTTCCTTGCGCGGAGCGCGCGTGAGCTGGGCGCAGTGGCAGCGTCGGCGTTCGGGGCGGGATTCGGGGGCAGCGTGTGGGCGCTCGTCGCGGCAGCCGGCGGGGCGGAGTTTGAGGAAAGATGGCGGGAACGCTACTTGTCCCGGTTTCCAGTTGCCGCGAGGAATGCGGAGATGATGGTCACGCGCGCGGGACCGGGGGTGGTTGGGGATCTTCGGGGAACTGCAACTTAAAAACTACCGGCAGGCGGC
>Ga0068857_100006246_pt1 | contig 10188 bp, 12 predicted proteins | sample KBSCornC72_FD_66591 | JGI IMG/M metagenome (GOLD analysis project Ga0068857, IMG submission 66591) | Corn rhizosphere microbial communities from Kellogg Biological Station, Michigan, USA - KBS Corn C7-2 | ecosystem: Host-associated > Plants > Roots > Rhizosphere > Soil ...
CGATTTCGGCATCGCGCCAATAGTCCCAATACTCGATTCTGATCGGTGAGGATTTCCCGATCATTGCATTGCCATCGGGTGTAGTCTCTCCAACAACCAAAACTGCGGCGTTGTAAGACTCTCGAAGGTCGTTGATGCGGTTGAACGTGAAGGTTTCTCCAGAATCGTCGTCAGTGATTTCGAAAATACCTGTGGTATCTTTTACGACGCCAAGGAAATCTTCGCTGAAAGCAAATTCGTCGTACACGTGCAGCAACAGTGAGTCATACGCGCCAGCCTGATTAGGGACGACCCGAATGCGAGCGGTCAGCGCGTCCTTGGCTTCGAAGGATTTGGTGCTGACGCCGCGCAGGACGTAATCGGAAAATCGAAATTCCTCGTTAGCGATGTGCCGGGTGTATTCCCGAATTTCCTGAATGCTGAAATCGTAGTTTTCAAATTCCGGCCCGTTCGCGTGCGCGATGATTTGTGCAGCGCCGACTCGTAAATCGAGGGGATTAAAAAATGGAATGCCTGCGCCATTTCCATCTTTGTGCAAACGCTCGACCAACATTTCCCAGAGAGTTTTTCCTTTTTTTGCTTGGTCCATAATTCTGTTTTGTGGTTGTCCAGACGGATCGCCGATTTGCATCCGGACTAAGACTGCATCAAAACGTAGCAGCCGACGTAAGGAGGCTCTTGCTGATGCGAGGCCGTGTAAAAACTAAATATGAACGTCCTTACGTCGGCTGCTACAGTGTGATTGAATTGTCCGAGCACGAATAATAAGTGAGTTATCCCCCCAAAATCGCGGAGACTACTTTTCCGACGACATAACACAGTCCGAGCACGAAACTTCCGATGACAATTGCCATGGCGGTGTTTCCCTTGTTGATGAGATCGTTGAAATCAAGCTTGGGCGTCAGTTTATCAAAAATGACATAGCCAAATACGATCAGGAAGATTGCCAGAAATCCGAAAGAGGCGGTCGTGACGAGGTCGGGAAAGAATGCTTCGTTCAGGTGGAAGTCCATAGTTGAGTATTGATTGTTTTATTTTGATTAAGTTGCGGTTTACCAGCGTTTGAACCAAATCAGCCAGATAAAAAAACCACAGCATGCGATCGCAATTGGAACGGCGAGCACCCCAAACGCAACCCTGCCACCGGTGGTCGCACGATTGTTGTAGCTCTGATTTACGTATTGATCCGAATACATCAGATCGCGATCGAGATTGGTCGGCGTATAAGTTGAATCGCGTTGAACGCTTTGTTGCGCCTCCAGTTGAGCAACGCGATTTTCCAGTTGCTGGTTGTTGGCCCGCAAAGCCTGATACCGGGCGGGATCCATGTCGTAACGATGATGATACGCCCACCAGGCCTGGTCTTCGATGCTGCGATCCAGCAGCCACCACCAGAAGAAGCTACCATACGGATCGTGATAGACCACGACGGGTCGATACCAATACGGCTGAAAGACATTCCAAATGCGCGTTGGCCGTGTTTGAATTACGACGGTGTCAGGCACATAGACGGTCCGACGATAAGTGCGGCTCGACGGCGTGATCACCGGAGGGGCTGGTCCGCGATAAGAATCGTCGCGTTGCACCGGTCGTGGATTTTGGGAGTCCTTGAATTTTGTGAAGTCAGATTTGCTGGTCTCTTCTTTTCGGGCACGAGATGCGGCGGTATCAAAATTAAATCCTGAAGATCCAGAACCGCTGGACGTCCTGCTGGATTTGGAGACGGAAGAATCGTTACGGCTGCTGGAACTTGAAGTGTACTTACTCCCCGAACTTCCCGTGTAACTTTTTCCCGACGAATAACTCTTGCTGGTCCCGGTCCAAGTCGATCCGGAACTGTAGCTTTTGCCGCTGCCGGAACTGAAACTCTTGCTGGAGCCGGATGAACTTCGCGAACTGCTTCCGCCTGAGCTTCTACTACTGCTGAAGCTCGAACTTCGTGAAGAAGAGGAAGAGTAACTCCTGCCGCCTCCGCTGCTGTAACTTTTGCCGGCGTCAGCCGCGAATGGCGTCGCAAGCAAAAGCGCAATCGCCAGCCCTCGATTCAACCATTGAACTCGCCAACCAGTTTTCAATTTTGCTTCAGCATGCCACGACCTTCCAAAATGCCTATTATTTTTTGCGAGCGGAATTGTAAGGTTCGGGCTGGGACAAAAAGCGAGTGCGATGCGGCGCGGCGAGGTTCCTACCGGGATAGGGCATCGCGCCCTGCCCCTCGCGTAAATCATTCAGAAATTCACCGGTGCTAAAAACGCCTTGTCACAATTCGAAGGCTGCGACAAATTTCGGCCGGTGGAACCCGAGCGCAAGTCTGGAACGGAAACACTATTGCATTGGCCGAAATGGTTTGCAAGGGCTGCATATAGCGCTGTGCTTACTGTGCACAGCTTGACTCCTTAAATCAAAATCCAGCATGACTTCCAGCAACATCACGTCCCCGATCGCGCGGCTTCTAATCGTCGATGACGAAGAGCCACAAATGAAAGCGCTCTGCGAGACGCTCGGCAATCACGGCTACGAGACTATCGGTTTCACCAGCGCCAAGGCGGGCCTGGCGGCAATGCGGGAATCCAAATTTGATTTGCTCCTATCGGACCTCACCATGCCCGAGATGGACGGAATCACGCTGATGCGAGCCGCGCTCGAAATCGACGCGGATCTTGTCGCCATCATCATGACTGGCCAGGGGACAATTGAAACTGCCGTCGAGGCCATGAAAACCGGCGCGCTGGATTATATCCTGAAGCCTTTCAAACTGAGCGCTGTAATTCTCGTGCTTTCGCGCGCGCTGGCCATCCGGCAATTGCGCATCGAGAATGCCGACCTTCAGCGACGCATTCGACAAAACGCGGAGGAAGTTCAAAAAGCGAATCAAGAACTCGAATCGTTTACACACTCCGTTTCGCACGATCTTCGCGCGCCGCTTCGCGCCATTGGCGGCTTTTCCAATATTTTGCTCAAAGACTTTGGCGCGGAAATTCCTGAGGAGGCGCAGCGATTGCTCAAAGTCGTCATTTCGAGCGCCGGGCAAATGGCGCAGATGATTGACGGCTTGCTGAAGTTCTGCCGCTTAAATCGTCATTCACTTGCCATGCAACCGGTCAATCTCGCCTCGCTGGCAAAACAAGTTGTGCAGGAATTGCAAGGAAAGAATGCTCAAAGAATCCGGGTCAAAATCGGTGACCTGCCTGACTGTGTCGGCGACCCGGTCTTGCTCAAGCAAGCCTTCGTCAATTTAGTTTCGAACGCTTTCAAATTTACCAGCCGCGCAGAAAATCCGCTCGTCGAAATTGGCTGCCACCCCGGAACGACCGAACATACCTATTTCGTGCGCGACAATGGGGTGGGCTTCGACATGGCATACGCGCAGAAGCTTTTTGGCGTTTTTGTCCGCTTGCATTCAGAGGAAGAATTCGAAGGCCACGGCGTGGGACTCTCAATAGTGCAACGGATTATTCAACGCCACAACGGCCGCATCTGGACTGAAGCAGAAGTCAACAAAGGCGCGACCTTTCTTTTTACTTTGCCAGCGGCGAATTGAATCTGGGCTCTCGTTTACTTCTCGAATGTGGGTATCAAAAAGAGGCGAATGGTGCCCCGGCTAGGACTTGAACCTAGAACCAATTGATTAAGAGTCAACTGCTCTGCCAATTGAGCTACCGAGGCAACCTGGTGTGGATCAACGTTCGATCCAGTGCATTTGCACGGCACTTATTTTGCACGAGTGAGGCGCAAACGCAAGTCCGTTCCCCGGGCAATAACGCCAAAACTAGCTTGCTGATTTGAGAAACTTTTCGCCCAGGTCTTTCACGAGCGCTTCGAGTCCAGTCATGTCTTCGGGTTTGGTCAGATATGCTTTGACGCCATACTCGCGAGCGCGAGTTGCATTCGCATCGCTAAGTTGGCCGGTGAGCATGACCACCGGCAATTGCTGAAATTGTTTCTGCGGACGCAGCCACTCGAGAACATCAAAGCCGTTGATCTTCGTCATCATCGAATCGATAAGCAGAAGTGATGGGACCGGCTGCGAATCATTTTTCAGAAAGTGTATTACTTCTTCGCCATTGCGCGCAATATCGACTGTGACATCCGGATAGATTTTTTGGAACGCTCGTTGAAGAAAAAATCGATCATTCGCATCATCATCTCCCACGATCACTCGAATGCTTCGATTCATGGTCGTGATGCTAAGCTAATCCGGGTCAAGCAAAATGCAAGCGGCCTGCTTCATTTTCCTATTTTAGATGACGTTCGCTCAAAGTCGCCAAGGCCTGGGTGGCTGCAATCTCATTTACAATTGCGTCATCCATCGGCTACAAAATCCGCCATGAAATGTCCGGCCGCCGGTTGCGAATCAACGATGATGCAACGAACGACCATCGACGGTCTGCCGATGCTTACCTGCAGCCACGGCCACGTCATATGCGTGGATTCCTCCACTCAATTGGCAATATTCACGCGACAGCTCACGTCCATTGTTACGGCGCTTGCGACTCATATGCAGGCGGTGGAGCATAGCCTCGCGGAATTAAAGAAGGCCATCGAGAATCCAAAGGTCTGACCTGCAGATCAAGGGCCAGGCAGTGTAAAGAAGAAGGTGGCACCTTTATCGGGCGCGCTTTCGGCCCAAATTCGACCACCGTGTCGATCAATGATGCGGCGGACAATGGACAAACCAATGCCAGTGCCTTCGAATTGCTGCTCATCGTGCAGGCGCTGAAAGACTCCGAACAGTTTGTCGGCAAATTGCATGTCAAAACCGGCGCCGTTATCGCGAACAAAATAGACAGTTTCCCTGTTTTGCCGGAGTGAACCGATTTCAATCACAGGTTTATTTTTCTGTCGCGAAAACTTAACGGCATTCGAAAGAAGATTTACGAACACTTGCTTTAAGAGGGACGCATCGCCGTTGCACTGTGGGAGTTGGGATAATCGAAAGTCAAAATTAGAGAGACTATCGTTGTTGCGCAGTTCTTCGAGAACGCTTTGGACGAGGGACGTGACATTCACGGTTTGTCTTGAAAGGCTGCACCGACCGGCCCGCGAGAGCCTCAGGAGATCGTCAATCATCGTCCGCATTTGATCGACGCTCTTCACGACAGTATTCAGAAGACGCTTGCATTCGGCCGGTAATTGCGGTCCGAAATCCTCAAGGATGACTTTTGAAAACCCGCTGACTGCACGTAATGGAGCCCTGAGATCATGTGAGATGGAATAACAAAAAGCTTCAAGTTCGCGATTGGCGATTTCCAATTCCCGGTTGGCGCGCTGCAATTCATCTTTGGCTGAACGAAGTTCGGCTGTACGTTCGTCAACTCTCTTTTCCAGTTCCAGGTTAAGGAGCAGGACTTCGTGATTGGTGGCTGCGAGTTCACGCTGGAGTGATTGGATTAACCCCTCGGGGTCTTCGATTTGAAAGCGCGGTGGGTCAGTAGTCATGCGAATGCGCGTCGTCCAACAATGATGGTTGCGTCATCCTCGATTCTGCCCAGTGCGGCGAGGAGACGCGAAGCGATGCAAGCGGGTTCCTGGTGCCGCAGTTCGGAAAACTCGTCCCACTTCCAATGGGCTCGAAGGCCATCCGAGTGCATAATCAAGAGGTCGGAGGCGCTCCAAGGATGCTCGCTGCAAACAGGGCCTGGAGCATTCATGCCGATAACCCCGCGGCGGACGATAGGGCTGAATCTTTCAGCACTGCCGATGAGCCGGACTTCGACATTTCCGACATTGGCAAGTCTGAGTCTATTATTGGCCAGATCGAACCGGGCTAATGCCATAACCACGCCGCGAGTGGCGCGGCAGGCGCGTTCGACTCCGCGAAAGAGACTTTCCAGAGGTTGATCAAAGTGTTGCTCGACATAATTGCGAGCGGCGTATGAGGCGCGTTGCGCGAACGCACCATGTCCCAAGCCATCAATGATGCCGGCAAGAGCAAATCCTTTCCATTGTTTGATGACAAAAGAGTCGCCATTTTCAGGGCTGAAACTACGAGCACGGGTGGAGACACCGAACGTCATTCCTTTTGTGCCAACGCCTCCCGTCGGAGGCCGAAACCAACGATGGCAGACTATGTGGAGACCACTTTGCTGGCTGTCATAGAATTCCAACTCGTCCATCAGACGGTTTACTGTTCCCAATCCGATGCCGAGGCTGCCGGCTGTTGAAAATCCGTCGATCAAGGCCTGTTCCACGTCTGCGATACCCGGGCCATCATCTTCAGATTCTATGCGGATACCGGTCCGGTCAGGTCGCTGGACCGGAATGAGCCGAATGATGCCTCCAGAAGCGTGTTCGATCAGGTTCGAAGCCAACTCGCTGACGACCAAGGCAATTTCTTCACATTCAGTGGCCGAGAACCCAAGGGTTTGAGCGATCCTGGATGCTGCCTGGCGGGCCCGCACCCGATCCGCAGCGCTGTCGATCTTATTGGCGAAAGATTCCGCCGGCATAATATCGATTAACTTCTCTGCCATTTTTTGAGTGTAACCGTGGTGCCTTTGCCAACGGAGGACTGGATGTCCATTTCGTCCATGAGCCGCTTGACGCCAGGAAGGCCCAATCCGAGGCCTTTGCTGGTTGAATAGCCTTCCTGCATAGCCAGGGCGATGTCGGCAATTCCGGGGCCGTTGTCTATAAATTGCAGTTCAAGTCCCGAAGAGGAACCTTTTTCGATGCGACGCCAATGCATAACGCCCTGACCGGCGTACTTGAAAATATTGCGGGCTAATTCGGAAGCTGCGGTTACGATGCGGGTTGTGTCGGTGACGGAGAAGCCGATTTGAGCAGCGATTTCGCGCACCTCGCGTCGTGCAAGAACGATATCGCTTTCGGATTTTATGGGGACTTGTCCCTCGGGAGCGCTTGTCATGGTCATGGAGGCTCAGCGCTGCCTAATCGATTTGGGCCCCTGGGTGGTCATGTCGAGTGCCCGATCAACAGTCAGTGCGGTTTCGATATTTCCAAGCGTCAGGCCAATTTGAGTGGCAGTTATGGCAACCGCCGGGCGCATTCCGGCGATAATAGTGCGGCCTCCCATGAGAGTAACCATTTGGGCGGTTTCGGAAACCGTTCGAGCGAAAAAGGAATCAAGAGTTTCGACCTGTGAGATATCGAGAAGAACACCGGCAGCCTGATGCCGCTCCATCGCATCGAGAACCTTCGCCTGAAGGGCGGAGACCGTTGGATCGTCGGGATCGGGTGGCATCGTAACCAGCAGCAGGTTACGTACTTTTATGACTGAGATGTTGTTTTCCATTGGGTATCCGAGTTCGTCGCAACAGCTTTGGGAGTAACGGCCAGATCCATGAGGCTGAGAGCCGTGCGCAGGCCTGAAGCAAGCGACGAGCGCGTAACAACATTGGAAAGGTCGATACCAAGATGAACGAGAGTTTGTGCGATGATGGGGCGGACTCCGGTTAATATGACTTCCGCGCCGAGCAGACGCACCGATGAGATTGTTTCAATAATGTGTTGGGCAGTTTGGGTATCGATTGTTGGGACGCCGGTGATATCCAGAACAGCGACCGGGGAATTGGTCTCGGTGATGCGTTGAAGGAGCCGCTCCATCAGGTGCTGAGTGCGCTGGCTATCGAGCGTACCGATGAGGGGAACAAGCAGGATACCTTCCCAGACCGGCACAACCGGGACGGTTGCCATTTCCAGAATCTCCTGGGTCTGCTTTTTGATCCGCTCAGAAAGCTGCCGTTGCTCGGTCATGTCACGGGTGACCTTTCCAAAACCTAACAATTTTCCTGTAGGATCACGGAGTGGTGTGATGATTACGTTCGCCCAAAAGCGGGTGCCGTCTTTCCGAACGCGCCAACCCTCGTCTTCGAACCGCCCATCGCGTTCGGCGGCTTTGAGTTCCATGTCCGTCTTGCCTTTTTCGATATCTTCTTTTGGGTAAAATCTGGAGAAATGTTGACCGATGATTTCTTCGGCCTTCCAAACTTTGAGGCGTTCCGCCGCAGGATTCCAGGAGAGGACGCGACCGGCAGGATCCAAGGTGATAATCGCGTAGTCCTTTATACTGTCCACGAGCACTCGCAACATGTCGATCGATGTCACACCGTCTTTCTCAGTGCTCACGGACTTTGCCGAAGTTGATGGAGATGGTTTTTTCATAGAAGAAAGTGTTGCGAAGTCTAGAGAATCATACGTGCTCCGATTTAGCTTCGGAAAAATCTGAAGAACGGCCGGCGCAATGACAAGGCTTTTTTCCATCACTTGTGTTGATTCTGAGTTACCGTAAACGTGAATCCATTTGTCAGGTCCCTCACAGATCGGGGAGGCGTAGGGCCAACAACAAACGACACCCCAGTGACCACCTAACGTACGGCAGAAGGATAAAAGCGGTGCGGAATTGTTCTAACTAAAACGAACATTTACTGACACTTGCGCCGACACCAATTACGCGGTTTTAAAATCCAAAGTCATCGTCATCGACTCGCGGGCAAAAACGCAACCCGAATAGGGTCGATTGCATCATCGCATTCTGGCGTGCGCGAGAGGCGAAGCTAAAGCACAGTCGGCCAATCCCCAACGGGGCAAAGACCCTATTCGGGCCACCTGTGGAGGTCTAGTCGCGCCCATTATGACGGTCCTTGGACAATCTCAAAACGGAAACGCGCAACGACACCAGGGCGTTACTAAAAGAAAACCTATTGTAGGTTTCGTTGTGAAGGAGTTTTAGCCGTTCCGATTGCTGTAAGTCCCTCTTTGTTAACAACTAACAAATGGAGCCAGCTGTCGGATTTGAACCGACGACCGACGGTTTACAAAACCGTTGCTCTACCACTGAGCTAAGCTGGCGCTCCGAAGCAAAATGCTACATCAAAAAAGAAAGCGCCCGCAAGGTTTATCACGCTTGCGGGCGTTCGTTGGCGCGCGACGCGCGAGGCGTCAGCCATTCCCCGTTTACTCCTTCACTTGCCCTTCACTTGTGATTCCAGGTTTTCCGCCATGCGGAGGTGTTCCTGAAGTGTGGGCAGGGTCTTCTCGGCAAAGGCCTTCAAATCAGGATCGCTCAAGTTTTGAGAAGCCTTTTCGAATTCTCTGACGTCTTTCCTGTGGTCGCGGACCATGTTCGAGACATAGTACTTGTCAAATTCCGCGCCGGAAAGATTTTGCAGTTTGTCGAGGGCGGAGGTCTCGTGACGTGACAACTCATTTGGAATCAAAGCGCCTTTCTTTTGAGCGATTTGTTTCAGGTCGTCATTGGCTTTTTGATGATCGGTGATCATGCGTTCGCCGAATTCCTTAACCGCTGGGCTACCGGCTTTTTGCTTGGCCAGTTGGCCAAGTTGAACTTCTTCCATGCCGCCGCGCGAGGCGTCGGTTACGAATTTGAAGTCTTTACTATTTAATTGGCCTCGCTGGCCTTCGGTATCAGCCGCGAGAACCGCACTGGAACTCAGCAGCAGCGCCAGCCCCACACTTCCGACAATCGTTTTCCTGTTTATCTTCATAATATCCTTTTGGTTTTGGGCGGGGCCGTTGCGGCTCCCCACCGCTATGCTCTTAAGGAAAACTCGCGCCGGAAGGATGTAGCAGCAACGGGGCGAATTGCCCAATCGCTGATTATGGGCAACGGATTTGATTTCAGCGTTGTCTGTGCGACGGTAAATCCATGGCGATAAGAACAGGGACACGAACTCGGCGGAAACCCAGAGCGGCCACGGCCGATGTTCTGGGGCAAGCACCGCCAAAGGAACGCATCAATCCAAAGTGGCGCCTGCATTTCCGCAGGTTGACCGAATTGCGCGACCAGATTCTCAGTCACCAGGATGGGCTCTCAAAGGAGGCGCTCGATCAACAACCCGGTTTCAGCAGTCATATGGCTGACGCGGGCACGGACACGTTTGACCGCGACTTTGCGCTTGGCATGCTCTCTACGGAACAGGATGCGCTTTATGAAATTGACGAAGCCATCAACCGAATTCGCGATGGCACATACGGCAAATGCGAGATGACGGGCAAGCCCATCGAAACGCGACGCCTTGAAGCCATACCTTGGACACGTTTTAACGCCGCGGCAGAGAAGCAGCTCGAACGTGAAGGTGTGGTGAGAAAGGCGCGCCTGGGTCCGCGAGAGACGGTTACGAAGATGGAGGCTACATCGGGGGAAGAGGAGCAAGAATAAGGGTGGGAGGGTGCCATACCCCCTCACCCCCCTACAGGGTGCTACAG
>Ga0068857_100006254_pt1 | contig 10182 bp, 5 predicted proteins | sample KBSCornC72_FD_66591 | JGI IMG/M metagenome (GOLD analysis project Ga0068857, IMG submission 66591) | Corn rhizosphere microbial communities from Kellogg Biological Station, Michigan, USA - KBS Corn C7-2 | ecosystem: Host-associated > Plants > Roots > Rhizosphere > Soil ...
CCCCCTCCGCAGATCCATCAATCAATTACGAGTGCCATCTATTTTTTTGTCTGAGACGTGTTCACCCCTGGCACGTCTTTATCCTATCGTGTGTAAATTCTCTCTTTGTGCTCTACTGAGCGGCCTGTTCGGCTTCTAACGAGCGCGCCCATTCCTGGCACGCATCTGCCTCTGCCTGCCGACCCAGTTTTTCCAGGGCGATCGCCTGATTATACCAGGCGTCGGCCTCACGTGGCGCGTGTGTGGTCGCTTGAATAAACGCGGCCAGCGCCTCTTCTACGCGCCCTTGAGCAAACAAGGCCAGCCCGCGATTATTCCACGCGGCAATATAACCTGGATCGAGGTCCAGGGCGTGGTCGAAGGCCACTACCGCCTCCTCCTCGTGTTCAAGTTCGTGTAACAGACTCCCTTTGTTATACCACGCGGAGATCAGACCGTCATCATAGTGCAGAGCCTGATCGTACGAGGCGAGCGCCTCCTCGTGCATGTGCAGGCTTGCCAGGACATTGCCCCGATTATACCATGCGCCCGCCATTGCCGGGTCAAGCTCCAGGGCACGGTCATAATCGGCCAGGCTCTCGGCGTAACGGTGTAGATCACGCAGATCATTGGCTTTATCAAACCAGGCCATCGCGTTCGAGGGGGTTAAAAGGGTTGCCTGTTGATGAAGCTCAAGCGCCGCTTCTGGATGTTTCAAACGGCGCAAAATATTGCCCTTGGTATCCCAGAGCGCTGTATTCTGAGGATCGAGCTTGAGCGCGTGCTCAACCGCGATCAGGGCGTCGTCATAGCGTTGCAGGCTGAAGAGTGTATCGCTCATGGCCTGCCAGACGACGGTTTGCTGTGGATCAATCAGCAGGGCTTGATCGAAAGCTTTGAGTGCTTCGTGAGGACGGCCCAGCTCCACCAGCGTCATACCGCGCCCATTCCAGGCAAAGACCGAGTTTGGATTGAGCGTCAGAGCCTGCTCATAGCACGACATCTCTTCGTCGTAGCGTTGCAATTCGTGCAAAACGGTTGCGCGCGAGATCCAGAGGTCGGCGTCGTGTGGCTGGAGCGAGAGCGCCTGATTATAGGCCAGCAACGATTCCTCGTAGCGGCCCAGGTGCAGGAGGGTTGCGCCCCTGCCGTTCCAGGCATCAATGGAGAGCGCGTTCTCGTCCAGCACCTGTTCGTAGGCGGCCAGCGCCTGAGCGTAATCAGCCTGTTCATAGGCGCGATCGCCTTGCGCCAGCCAGTCGCGTTTTCCCGCTTGCGGCTGCGCGGCAAAGCCTCCCTGGGGGATAAACTGCCGCGCCTTTGTCATCACTGGCGCGGATGATGCGAATTGAGCCGGGGCCGGTGAGGGCGCGGAACTGGTTGTGAAATCATCGGTTGTCCCGCCAACCACCACGCGCGAACGTTCTGACGGCTTCTGTGGCGCAGGCTCTTCCAGCACCATTTTCACCAGGAAGGCGACTGGTCCATCTTCGCCAAAATCGGTGACGCACACGCTGCCCGGCTCGCGCACCGTACTCGAAAAGATCCTGGCCATTTCCGCTTCCTGCAAAAAGTCCTCGCGCTCTTCTGGCTGCGTCTTGTATGGACGCAGGACACGCACGATGACCGGTTTGCTGAGTAAACGATCAAACGCGCTGAGCGTCACGCTATTGCGATCCTTCGCCTGTAACATATGAATTTCGTAGCGATTCTGCAAGATTGAGCCGACAATGGGCAGTCCACAATTCGCGCAGAAACGCTCTCCGCGCTGGTTTTCGTGCCGACACTCCGCGGTATCCAGACACATGACCATAGAAAAACCTCTCCCCTTCCGAACCTGCGCCAGAAGTTTACTCCCGTATTCGTTGAATCCCTGGACGACCAGTATTATGAGCGCCTCTACTGTAACGAAAATGAGGTGGTTTTGTCAATCTCTGACCACATATTTCTCTGCATCTTTGTGCCTTATGGTGGTTCGACTTGCCCTTTTGTTCTCCTTGTTAGATAATGCCAGCAGAAATGCGGTAGAAAAAGCTATTCTGAAAGCTTATAGTAGAAACCTGATTCTATCCTGAGTAATAAAGAAGGCGATGTCATGCAAGAGAGTTGTGTTGAGCAAAAGAGCGGAAACGAGCAGATGAATCTGGATGAGCGCGCGAAAGAGCGCAACGAACAGGAACCGGGTCAGACGATTCGCGTTCTGCTGGCTGACGATCACGCCCTGGTACGCGAAGGCACGCGCCGCCTGATTGACGCGGAGAGTGATCTGGAGGTCGTGGCGGAGGCCGCGAGCGGCGAAGAGGCCATTGAGGCCGTAAAGCGCGTGAGACCGGATGTCGCACTCATGGATATCGCTATGCCCGGTATGGGCGGGATCGAGGCCACGCGGGCGATCAAGGCTGATTATGCCGCGACCGCTATCCTGGTGCTCTCAGCCTATGACGACGAGCCATATCTCGTGGCTCTGCTTGAGGCCGGTGCCGCCGGCTTCTTGCTGAAAAATGTCAATGGCCGCGAACTGGTGGAGGCAATTCGCTCTATTGCACGCGGCGAAGCGGTTTTATCGCCAGCCTTAAATGAGAAGGTCATGCGCCGTTTCTCCAGCCGACCCTCCGTTCAGCCTCAGCGCCCGGCTGATTTGCTGAGTGAGCGCGAGTTTGATGTCTTACGTCTGGCTGCACGCGGTTTGCCCAACAAAGAGATTGCGCGTCGCATGAATCTCAGTATTCGCACGGTCCATAGTCATCTGGCAAATATATTCGCCAAGATGCACGTTGGTTCGCGCACAGAGGCCGTTTTGTTCGCTTTGCGCCAGGGCATGATCTCGTTGCAGGATACCTATGACGACCACTAAGCCGCTTCCGGCTCGGCGTTTTTCTCGGCCCGTACTATTCCTGCTCTCGTGCGTCTTGATCCTTGGCCTGTTTGTCTGGTCCTTGCTCAACTATCGGATCGAGCCGACGCAACCGATTTTTTATGGACGGCGCGCGATCTATAGCATTATACTGCTGGCCGTTGTGCTGGCGCTGCTTGGGCGCGTGTTGCTCATACGTATTCTCAGAGTGGAGTTGGGCGGTCGGAGCGATTACCATACCTCGTACGCGCTGACCTGGCAATTACTCTTGCTGCTGGATGTTGCCGCGCCAATCTATCTGGCTGCCGGGGTGCTGCTGGGGGTATTCGCCGCCGTTCTGGCCGCGCTGGTCACACAGACCATTGTGCAGGGCTATACACGCTGGCGTGGCTTGATTTCCTGGACCGATGCCGTCTATCGTGTGGCTGCGACGGGCTTAGTGATGCTGGTAGCGGTAACTGTTTTTCAATCCATCGAAGTGGTTTTTCTGCCTGCCTCTCCGAAACTTCGTCCAGGGACAAGTTATCTGGAATCTTGGGAACTGCTAGGGACCTTGTTGGCCGCGCTGGTCATGATGTTGTTGTTTATTGCGATCGCGTTACTGGTGATTATGCAGTCGCGTCGCCTGGGATTGCGCACCGCGTGGCATGAATATAGACGTTCTCCGGTTTTTCGTTTCCAGTTGCTGGTTATGAGCGTTGCCCCGCTCTTGCCAGTTGTGGACATCTTCGACAATGTTGTAGCCGAGCTGGCCTGGATCTTTTTCCTCGTCCCTCTGCTGGCCATCTTCTATCTGGCTTTGATCAGTACACGCCTGAGTTTGCGCACGACTGAACTCCAGCAATCACTGGCGGATTTGCGGAGTGCGCGCCAGCGCCAGGATGAGTTGCGTGACTATGCCTCGCTGGTGACGCGCATTCAAGAAGCGGAGCGCAAGCGCCTGGCGCGTGAGCTACATGACGATACCGCGCAAGCCCTGATCGCGCTTTCGCTCGGCCTTGATGGTCTGGGGCGAGCCGTAGACAGGGTGGATTTGCCGCAAAGCGATCGCGATTGGTTGACCAATTTGCAAGAACTGGCCGATCATACGCTGGATGGCGTGCGGCGTGCCTGCCGCGATCTGCGTCCCTCAATTCTTGATGATCTTGGTCTCCAGGCGGCCCTTGAATGGCTCTGTGATAGCTCCAGTAGCCGGGGAGTCGCTTCAAGCTTTACCTGTACTGGCGATGTGTGTTCCATGTCTCCAGAGACCGAGATTGCCATTTTCCGTATTGCTCAGGAAGCGTTATCCAACGTCTGGCGTCATGCGCAGGCCGCGCGTGTTGAGATGAGCGTTACCTACCTGCCTGAGAGCCTGCTCCTGCGCATTCAGGATAATGGACGTGGCTTTCTTCCCACGCGCGCACGCGAAGTCAGCGCCGATTCACAGAGCGGTCTGGGACTAGCCGGAATGCGCGAGCGAGCCATGTTGATTGGGGCCGATTTACAGATCGACACGCTTCCAGGCCGTGGTTGTACGGTGACATTGACATTACCGCCGAAACAGGCGTCGTAGCGCGGCCTGAGTCCACGCATTATGCATGCTTCCGAATGTTGTAGCAGGCGCGGTGAGATGGATATGAGCAAAGCCCTGGATCTCGTTTGAGGCCCAGGGCTTTGCTCATATGCGGAAAGCTGTGCAGTCTAGGGGCTGTTGGTAGGAGCCCTACCTATTTATGGACGGGATTTCTGGGTGTGTTTGGATGGCGATTATGGCGTCCATGATGGTTATTGTGTCCGTGCTTATGCATAAGATGAATGTTTTTCCCGTGATGGGGATGTGAATGGAGTTTCCCGTGGGGATTGGGGATCGCGCCATGAGTGATACCGCGTTGCCAATTCCCCGCGATCGAGTGAACCCCTGTCGTATAGGTCGCACTCCGAGTTGTCTTCTGGTTCGCACTTTGCGCAAAAGCGCCTGATGTGAGCAAGGATAGGCCCATAGTTAGACCTAAACCAGTCGCTGTAAGGATTCTGGTAAGTTTTAACATGGTATTTCCTCTTCTTTCTGTCTGCGGACGTCGCGAAGAGCAATTGATACCCCATTTACCTGTGCAGAAAGAACAGGTGTACAAAATAGTCAGGCGTTATTTATATTTTGTCGTCGGTAGTTGGGCTACTACCAACGCTGCTGGAATATCTCTCTTCGCTTGCTTTTACCATACTAGCCGCAAAAAACTGAACGGATGATGGGGTTCGCCAGCGCGTTTCAAGGGAAGCGCCGCTTTTGAACGCTTGAGGCAATGGTTCTGGCGGAGATGATCGCGCAGGAGCAAGCAAACACGGGCAGGTAAGCGCGTGATATAATAGAGAGGACACCCGAAGGTTGCCCGCAAAATCTGCTGGAGATAGAAGGTTTACCTCTCTCCTGGCCGCAAAAACTTTTTCACCGAGGATTGTATACGATGTCTACTCACGAGGACGTGTTTGGCGCGCGAACCAGCCTGGAAGGCGTGGCGGGCGCGATAACCTACTACCGTTTGGGCGTGTTGAGGGAGCGAGGCGCTGATCTCGACCACCTGCCCTTTACCGTTAAAGTTATTTTGGAGAACGCGCTGCGCCACGCGGGCAGCGACTTGGTTAGCGAAAAGGACGTGATGGCGCTGGCAAACTGGACGCCAGGGAGCGCGGCGCGGTCCGAGGCTGAGTATGCGTACATGCCAGGCCGCGTGCTTTTGCAGGACTTCACTGGTGTGCCATCGGTGGCTGACCTGGCGGCGATGCGTTCGGCGATGGCGCGCATGGGCGGTGATCCGAGTAAGGTTAATCCGCTGGTGCCTGCTGATCTGGTCATCGATCACTCGGTCCAGGTCGATCAGTTTGGTTCGACCCTGGCTTTCCAGCGCAATGTTGAGCGCGAATACGAGCGCAATAGCGAACGTTATGGCCTGTTGCGCTGGGGTCAGCAGGCGTTCAGCAATTTCCGCGTTGTCCCGCCCGGAACCGGCATCTGCCACCAGGTCAATCTGGAGTTCCTGGCCAGCGTGGTCATGACCAGAGAAGAAGACGGCGCGACCGTCGCTTTCCCCGATACCCTGGTTGGCACCGATTCGCACACAACAATGGTGAATGGCCTGGGCGTCCTCGGTTGGGGCGTCGGCGGCATCGAGGCTGAAGCTGTGTTGTTGGGCCAGCCGCTCTATTTGCTGACGCCCGAAGTGATCGGGGTTCGTCTGAGTGGAGCGTTGCCCGAAGGCGCGACCGCGACCGATCTTGTGTTGACCGTGACCCAGATGTTGCGCAAACGCGGAGTCGTTGGCAAATTCGTCGAATTCACCGGCTCTGGCTTGAGCTATCTCGCGCTGGCCGATCGCGCGACGATCTCTAATATGTCACCTGAATTTGGCGCGACCGCGACCCTCTTCCCGGTTGACGAGGAGACGTTGCGCTATATGCGCATGACCGGGCGCCCTGAAGAGTTGATAACCCTGGTGGAGCGCTACGCGAAGGCACAGGGGCTTTTCCGCACCGACGATCAGCCTACGCCGCACTTTGACGATCTGCTGGAGCTTGATCTCTCCACGATTGAGCCGAGCCTGGCCGGTCCGCGTCGTCCCCAGGATCGCGTGCCTATGCAGAGTCTGGGCAGCGTCTTCCGCGCGGCCTATCCCGATCGCTTTGTCGCCCTTGATACCCATACCGAGGACGCGCTGATTCGCTATGCTGGCGAGGGTGGTGGTCACCCCGATCCCGACCCGGTGGAGCAGCAGGACGAACTGGCTAAGAAAGAGGCACGTGGGCGTCATAACGGACATGTCAACGATGTCACCGTCCAGATGGGCGATACCCAGGTGCATATGACTGACGGCTCCGTGGCCATTGCCGCGATTACCAGTTGTACCAACACCTCGAATCCTTCGGTTATGATTGCCGCCGGTCTGCTGGCCAAGCACGCCGTTGAACGAGGCCTCTCGGTCAAGCCAACCGTCAAGACCAGCCTCGCCCCCGGTTCCCGCGCGGTTATCGATTATCTGAACAACGCCGACCTGATCCCGTATCTTGAGGCGTTGCGCTTCCACCTCGTGGGCTACGGGTGTACAACATGCATCGGTAATAGCGGTTTGCTGCTTGATCCCGTCGCGCAGGCTGTGCAGGATAGCGACCTGGTTGTTGCGGCGGTCTTAAGCGGCAACCGCAACTTTGAGGGGCGTATTCACCCGCAGGTGCGCGCCAGCTTCCTCGCCTCACCGCCGCTGGTCGTGGCCTATGCCCTGGCCGGAACCGTCGATATCGACCTGGCCAGCGAGCCGCTTGGCGCCGATATTAACGGCGGCGATGTCTACTTGCGCGATATCTGGCCCTCACAAGAAGAGGTGAGCAGCGCGGTGAGTAGCGCCGTCTTGCCAGAGGTTTTCACCAAGAACTATGCCTCCGTTTTCGAGGGCGATGAGCACTGGCGCGCGCTCTCCACGTCCACCGGGCAACTCTTCCAGTGGGATACTAATTCCACGTATATCCAGGAGCCACCGTTCTTCCAGGATATGGCCGAGCAGCCCGCGCCGATCAAGGATATTCACAATGCGCGCGTTCTGGCCCTGCTCGACGATTCGATCACGACCGATCACATCTCGCCAGCAGGCAGTTTTGCCCCGACCAGTCCGGCGGGCAAATATCTGATCGAGCATGGCGTCGAGCGGCGCGATTTCAACACGTATGGGTCGCGGCGCGGCAATCACGAGGTTCTGGTACGCGGCACCTTTGGGAATATCCGTTTGCGCAACAAGCTGGTCGGCGGCAAAGAGGGCTTCTATACCGTTCACCTACCCGATGGCCAGGAGACGACCATCTTCGAGGCTTCCGAACGTTATCAGCAAGAGGGCGTACCGCTGCTGATTATCGCGGGCAAAGAGTATGGATCGGGCAGTTCACGCGACTGGGCGGCCAAAGGACCGTTGCTGCTCGGTGTGCGCGCGGTCATCGCGGAGAGCTTCGAGCGTATCCACCGCAGCAACCTGGTCGGTATGGGTGTTCTGCCGCTGCAATTCAAGCTGGGCCAGAGCAAGGAGGTGCTGGGCCTGACGGGTCGCGAGACCTACAATATCGTTGGCCTTGAGAACGACCTCAAGCCGCGCCAGGAGGTCACGGTGAAAGTCACCCGCGAAGATGGCTCGACCTGTGAATTCCAGACCATCGCGCGCCTCGACAGCCCGATCGATGTCACCTACTACAAAAATGGCGGCATCCTGCTGGCCGTGCTGCGCAGGCTGATGCAAAACTAAGTTGTTTGTGCATGAGAAATGATGGATGTCCGAAAAAATCGATGAAATCGATTTTTTCGGACATCCATCATTTCTCATGCACAATAAAAGTAAAAGGGAGGCTGACCTTCCTACCAAATTGCCCGAATCGCTTTTTTGATATATACTCTCAGTGGGGAAGAATTCTGGCAGGCTGTCGGGAATCCGCCTGCGCCGTTGATCTGCCAGAGTATTCTGGCGCTGATCGCATTCTTCTGCCTCTTTCTTTTTTGGGAAAATCCTTCGGCCTGGCGCACCATTGCATTATTTTGTGCTTATTTCGCGTTTATCTGGTTGCGAGGTCTTTTTATTATGGTCAAAGCAAATGGTTATATCGGCAAGCAGGTTGGGAATTATCGCGTAACCGCCAAAATTGCGAGCGGCTCTTTCGGCACAGTCTATCGGGCACAACATACTATTTTGCCGCGCACCGCCGCCATAAAAATGATGCATGTGACGCACCTCAATTCGCAGAGGGAACGTGATGGCTTCCTGAAAGAAGCGAAGCTGCTGGAACAACTCAAACACCCGCATATTTTGCCGGTTTACGACGTGGGCATCGAGGACGATTCGCCCTATATGGTAGCGGAATACGCCGCGAAAGGCTCGTTGCGCACGCTACTCAAGCGCCGGGCGCGCCGTCCTGTGGCTCTAGATGAAGGCGTGCGTATCCTGGCTCAAGTCGGAGAGGCGCTCCAGCATGCCCATCAACAGGGGATCGTTCACCGCGACCTTAAGCCGGAAAATATTCTCTTTAACGGCGATGGAGAGGCGCTGCTCGGCGATTTTGGCATCGCGACGGTGCTGGAAACGGCCAGTATCAAACATGTCGATGCCAGTGGCACGCCGCCCTATATGGCCCCGGAACAGTTTCAGAATATGATCAGCAAAGAGAGCGACCAGTACGCGCTTGGCTGCATCGCCTACGAGATGTTTACCGGCGAACGCCCTTTCGATGCCTCAGATATCTTCGTGATGTGGCTCTATCACTTGCGCGATACTCCCAGACCGCCCACGCAACTCAATCCGCAACTGCCCCTCTACGTCGAGCAGGCGATTCTCAAGGCAATGGCGAAAAATCGCCTTGAACGTCACATTGATACTTACGAATTCATCAACGCGCTGCGCCAGGGAGCTGAGACACGCACGTTGGGGCAGATCAGCATGTTTGCGACCAGTCCCGCGCCGGTGGGAACCACGCAACCGCGCCGCACGCGCGAACTGGACGCCTCGCAGCGCGATAAAGGGCAGTGGATTGCTGAAGGGAAGGCGCGATTCAAGCACGGGCAGTACGCGCAGGCGTTGGAGGCGTTTGAATGTGCGCTCGAAATCGATCCCGATTCAGCTTCCGCCTATAATTTTCGCGGGCTGGCGCTGGAAGAGTTGGGACAGCTACAGGAAGCTTTGCTCTCTTACGAGTCGGCGATCGCGCACGATCCCAATTTTCCCGACGCCTGGCGCAATCGCGGCGAGGTGCTTTATGCTCTGCAACGCTATGAGGACGCGCTGGTGGTCTATGAACGTCTGTTGCGGCTGGAACCGAACAACGCTGCCGATTATAACCGCAAAGGCAACGCACTCTGGAAATTGGGGCGCTACAAAGAGGCGTTGGAAGCCTACGAGCAGGCGATCCACCTCAAACCGAGCCTGGCGCTGGCGCATAATGGACGCGGAAACGCATTGCGTGAACTTGAGCGTCTTGAGGAGAGCTTAGTGGCCTATGAACGCGCTATCAGCCTTGACGGTCAGGAAGCTATTTTTCAGAATAATTACGCGCTGGCCTTCTATCGTTTGCAAAATTATGAACGTTGCCTGGTGGCCTGTGAGCACGCGCTACATTTGCGCCCTGATTACGGGCCAGCGCATCGCAACAAGGGAGACGCGCTCTGGCAACTCAAACGCTATGAAGACGCGTTGGGAGCATACGAGCGCGCGCTTCAACTCGATTCGCAGGACGCGCAGGCGCAAAAGGGGCGTGGCTGTTCACTCTGGAAGCTCAAACGCTATGATAAGGCGTTGCAGGCATATGAAGCAGCGCTGGAGCTTGATCCTTCGTTCGCGTTTGTCTATTAT
>Ga0068857_100006255_pt1 | contig 10182 bp, 8 predicted proteins | sample KBSCornC72_FD_66591 | JGI IMG/M metagenome (GOLD analysis project Ga0068857, IMG submission 66591) | Corn rhizosphere microbial communities from Kellogg Biological Station, Michigan, USA - KBS Corn C7-2 | ecosystem: Host-associated > Plants > Roots > Rhizosphere > Soil ...
TGACAGCACCGCTCGGCATGATCGGCGTGTCGCTGTTCCTGCTCGCCTTCAATCAGCCGTTCGGCTTCGTGTCGCTCCTGGGCACGATCGCGCTTGCCGGCATGATCATGCGCAACTCGGTCATCCTGGTCGACCAGATTGACCAGGATATCGCCGCCGGCCATGCGCCGTGGAACGCGGTGATCGACGCCACGGTGCGCCGCGCGCGGCCGATCCTGCTCACGGCGGGAACCGCGATCTTCGCCATGATCCCGTTGTCGCGCAGCGTCTTCTGGGGTCCGATGGCTGTCGCCCTGATGGGAGGCCTGCTGGTCGCAACCGCGCTCACGCTCCTCTTCCTGCCGGCGCTCTACGCCGCCTGGTTCCGGGTGAAGAAACCGGTTGGCGAGCGAACGGTGGCCAACGACGCGCACGGGCCGGAGCTCGCGATCGCGGCGGAATGATCGTCCCTAGGACAACCGGCCCTCCGCCGTACGCACATCACTGGTGCGTCCGGCACTGACCGAAAGCACGATCTCGATGCCGCGCACGATGTCGTCGGTCGCCATCGACGGGCCGCCGCCAAGCTGTGCCGCCTGCTCGGGCAAATAGGGAATGTGCAGAAAGCCGCCACGGAACGAGAGGTCATGCCGGCCAGCCAGGTCCATCAGCGCATAGAACACGTGGTTGCAGACGAAGGTACCCGCGCTGTTGGAGACGGCCGCCGGCAGGCCGGCACGGCGCATCTCCGCCACACAAGCCTTGATCGGCAGAGTCGCGAAATAGGCGGCCGGGCCGTCGCGCACCACCGGCCGATCAATCGGCTGCTTGCCGTCATTATCGCGGATGCGCGCGTCCTGGACGTTGACGGCGACGCGCTCGAGGCTGAGCTCGCTGCGGCCGCCCGCCAGTCCGACACACAACACGATGTCCGGCCGCACGTCGTGGATAGCGCCACGCAATGCAATGGCCGAACGACCGAAAGACGTCGGCAGGATAGCGGTGTGGACCGTGAGGCTCCCCTTCCGCCGTTTGAGCCGTTCGACGGCCATTGACGACGGATTGACCTTGTCGCCGCCGAAAGCATCGAAGCCCGTCACCAATGCTTTCATTCCAACCCAGTCCCCGCAGCCAACGAAAAGGGCGCCCCAACGGGCGCCCGACGTTAACCCTGCCTGAAGGCAATGGCTACTTGTTCGCGGCGTCGACTGCGCGGCGCGCCATGACATTCACCAGGTGCGCGCGATATTCGGCGCTGCCGTGGATGTCGCTGTTGAGGCCGTCCGCGGGAATCTTGATGTCCTTGATCGCGGCCGAAGTGAAATTCTTGGCCAGCGCATCCTCCATCGCCTTGACGCGAAAGACCGCCGGCCCCGCGCCCGTCACCGCGACGCGCACGTTGTTGCCCGTCTTGGTTACGAACACCCCCACCATGGCATAGCGCGAGGCAGGGTTGCGGAACTTCATGTAGGCCGCCTTGTCCGGCTTGGGGAAGCTGATCGAAGTGATCAACTCGCCGTCGCTCAGCGCGGTCTCGAACAGGCCCTTGAAGAAGCTGTCGGCCGCGTGCTTGCCGGTGTTGGTTGTGACGGTCGCGTTCAGGCCGACGACCGCCGCGGGATAATCCGCCGCCGGATCCGAATTGGCAACCGAGCCGCCGATCGTCCCGCGATTGCGGACCGCCGGATCGCCGATCCCGCCGGCGAGCTCCGCCAAGGCCGGAATCACGCGCTTGACGTCAGCCGAGGTCGCGACATCTGCGTGCTTGGTCATAGCGCCGATCACAACATTGGACCCTTCGACCTTGACGCCGGCCAGATCCTTGATGCCGCCGAGATCGACAACGTCGCTGGGACGGGCCAGCCGCTGTTTGAGCGTCGGGATCAGGGTCATGCCGCCGGCCATGGGGCGGGCCTCATCCTTGCCCTTCAGCGCGGTGACCGCGTCAGCAAGGCTCTTGGGGCGATGGTAAGCGAAATCGTACATCTCTTCCTCCCGTTACTCGGCCGCCGCGCGCGAAGCGCCGTGTATGGTCTGCCACACGCTGAGCGGTGTGGCAGGCATCGGTACGTGCGTGACGCCGAGCGGCGCCAACGCATCACGGACGGCATTCATGACGGCGGCCGGTGCGGCAATCGCGCCGGCTTCGCCACATCCTTTCACGCCCAGCGGATTGTGCGGGCAAGGCGTGACCTTGTAGCCGAGCTTGAACGACGGCACGTCGTCGGCGCGCGGCATGGTGTAGTCCATGTACGAGCCGCTCACGAGCTGGCCTGTCTCCTTGTCGTAGACAGCGTTCTCGAGCAGCGCCTGGCCGACACCCTGGACGATGCCGCCGTGCACCTGGCCCTCGACGATCATCGGATTGATGATATTGCCGAAGTCGTCGACCGCGGTGAAGTTCACGATCTGGGTCTCGCCGGTATCGGGGTCGACCTCGACCTCGCAAATCTGCGTGCCGGAGGGATAGACGAAATTCGCCGGATCGTAGAAGGCGTTCTCATCCATGCCGGGTTCGAGCTCGGCCAGCGGATAGTTGTGCGGCACATAGGCCGCGAACACTGCCTGACCCAGCGGTACGTTCTTGTCGGTGCCGGCGACCTTGAAGGTGCCGTTCTCGAACACGACGTCGTCGACCGACGCCTCCATCAAATGAGCTGCGATCTTCTTGCCCTTGGCGATGATCTTGTCGGCCGCCTTCATGATGGCCGACCCGCCGACGGCGAGCGATCGCGAGCCGTAGGTGCCCATGCCGAACGTCGTCGTCGAGGTGTCGCCGTGAACGACCTCGATATTCTCGATCGGCACACCGAGCTTGTCCGAGACGATCTGGGCGAAGGTCGTCTCGTGGCCCTGGCCGTGGCTGTGCGACCCGGTGATGACCTGCACATTGCCGGTCGGATTGAACTTGAGCTGCGCCGACTCCCATTGGCCAACGCCGCCGCCGAGCTGACCGATTACCTGTGAAGGCGCAAGTCCGCAGGCCTCGATGTAGGACGAGAAGCCGATGCCCCGCAGCTTGCCGCGTGACTTCGCCTCGGCGCGACGGCTCTCGAAGCCCTTGTAGTCGGCGATCTTGATCGCCTCGTCGATGATCGGCGGGTAGTTGCCTGAATCATACTGCAAGGCGACCGGCGTCTGGTATGGAAAGGCCGTCGATGGAATGAAGTTCTTCCGGCGCAGCTCCGCCGGATCGACCTTCAGTTCCTTCGCCGCTTGCGACACGATGCTTTCGACCACGAACGTCGCTTCCGGGCGGCCCGCGCCGCGGTAGGCATCGACCGGCGCGGTGTGTGTGACTGCTGCCCTCACGTTGGCGTAGATCAACGGCGTCGTGTACTGCCCCGCCAGCAGGGTGGCATAGAGATACGTCGGCACCGCGGTCGAGAAGGTCGAGAGATAGGCGCCCATGTTGGCGATGGTGTCGACTTTGAGCGCCAGGAACTTGCCGTCCTTGTCGAGCGCCAGCTCAGCGTGGGTCACATGGTCCCGGCCGTGCGCATCGGTCATGAATGATTCCGAGCGCTCCGCCGTCCATTTGATCGGACGGCCAACGCGGCTCGCCGCCCAGCACACTGCAGTCTCTTCGTTGTAGCAGAATATCTTGCTGCCGAAGCCGCCGCCGACGTCGGGCGCGACCACGCGCAGCTTGTGCTCGGGAATGCCCAGCACGAAGGCTGACAGGATGAGTCGAAGTACGTGCGGATTCTGCGACGTCGACCAGAGCGTGTATTGACCCGTGCCCTTGTCGTACTCGGCGGCCGCAGCGCGCGGCTCCATCGCGTTGGGGATCAGCCGGTTATTGACGATGTCGATCTTGGTGACATGCGCGGCCTTGGCGAAGGCGGCGTCGACATCGGCTTTCACGCCGAGCTCCCAGTCGTAGATCAGGTTGCCCGGCGCTTCCGCATGGACCTGCGCCGCACCCTTGCCGAGGGCCTTCGCCAGATCGACGTTGGCGGGCTTCACCTCGTAGTCGACCTTGATCTTCTCGGCCGCGTCCTTGGCCTCATCGTGGCTGTTGGCCACGACCATCGCGACCGGATCGCCAACGTAGCGCACGGTGTCGGCGGCCAGGACCGGATGCGGTGGCGCCTTGTGGGGCTGACCGTGCTTGTCCTTCACGACCCAACCGCAAATCAAACTGCCGACCTTGGCCTCGGCCAGGTCCTTGCCGGTGAAGATAGCGACGACCCCCGGCATCTTCTCCGCCGCCGAAAGGTCGACGCCCTTGATCGCGGCGTGAGCATGCGGCGAACGCAGGAAGTACGCGTAAGTCGCCCGCGCGAGGGGCAGATCGTCGACATAGCGGCCCGTGCCGGTCAGGAAGCGCAAATCTTCCTTCCGTTTGACCCGGGCGCCGATTCCGGTGGCGGCGGTCATGGCGGCTACACTCCTGCGGCTTTCATGGCCGGTGCGGCGGCCAGGATGGCTTTCACGATGTTGTGGTAGCCGGTGCAACGGCAGAGGTTGCCCTCGAGCTCGTGGCGCACGGTGGTTTCGTCGAGCTGGTAGTTGTGGCGCTTCACCATATCGATGGCGCTCATCACCATGCCCGGCGTGCAGAAGCCGCACTGCAGGGCATGGTTGTCGCGGAACGCCTCCTGCATCGGGTGAAGCTTGTCGGCACTGGCCGCAAGTCCCTCGATGGTGATGACCTTCGCCCCTTCGGCCTGGACTGCCAGCATGGTGCAAGACTTCACCGACCTGCCGTCGACATCGACGACGCAGGCGCCGCACTGGCTGGTGTCGCAACCGACATGGGTGCCGGTCATGCCGAGGTGCTCGCGCAGGAACTGAACCAACAGTGTGCGCGCCTCGACCTTGCCGGAAACGGACTTGCCGTTGACGGTCATGGCGACGGAAATGGTCATTACTCTTCTCCCTCACATATTGGTTCAGGCCGCGCCGATGCGCGCCGCAGGGCTTTCGGCGACTGTCGCAAGCGCGCGATATGCCGGTCAAGCGAATTACGGAAGACGTACAACGGTCGGCAAAAAGCCGCGCCTAGCGACTGAGCAGGAACACGATAATCAGGATCACGGCGCCCACGCCGATGATCGTCCAGTCCCGGTAGCCGCGCTGCGCCGCAGCAGTCGGACTCGGTGGCCGAAGATCGTCGAGCGAGGTCACCTTGCTAGTCCGCGGAGGCCACCGGCGCCGGTGCACCCACGCTTTCGGCGAACTTGCCAAAGAACTGGTCGGCGAGTTTCTTGGCCGTGCCGGCGATCAGCCGGGCGCCTACCTGGGCAATCTTGCCGCCGACCTGGGCGTCTACGTCGTAGGTGAGTATCGTGGCGCCGGCATCGTCAGCAAGCTTGACCACCGCGCCGCCCTTGGCGAAACCCGCGACCCCGCCCTGCCCTTCGCCGCTGATCTTGTAGCCATTCGGCGGATCGATATCGGACAGCGTGACCTTGCCGCTGAAGGCCGCGCTCACCGGTCCGATGCGCAGGCGCACTTTCGCCGTCATCTCGGTATCCGACAGCTTCTCGAGCGATTCGCAGCCCGGAATGCAAGCCTGCAGCACGGCTTGATCGTTGAGCGCTGCGAACACCTTTTCCCGCGGCGCCTCGATTTTATATTCGCCCTTGATTTCCATAAGGTTACTCCGCTCCTCGGGCCTGCATTACCACTTGCTGGTATAGGAGTCTGGCGGCGGTTCTGCCAGAGGCTCGCGGACCGAGAGATAGATGGTCGCCAGGTACGGCACGGCCATCAGGACCGCCAAGCCGGCGAGCCAGTCCGCCTGGGTGTTCCAGAAAAGTGTCCTGATTACCCAGCGGCCACCATCCGCCGCAATGAAGCCGCCGATGCCGCCGTCGTAAAGCTTGATGGCCCCTTCCGTAAGGATCATGACGGCCGCCCAGAAGATGAGGAGGCCGGCCAGGATGACTTCTGGCAGGACCGGCCGCAGGCGGCTCAGGGTCCGATCCATGCGCACATAGCCCCGGCTCGTGTCGTAGCCCAACAGGCGGCCGAACGAGAGCGCACGCAACAGCTGCTGGGGCCGCGGCACTGTCTGGGTCCGCAGCAAGGTCATGACCTTCCAGGCCATCAAGCAGAGGCCCGGAATGACGAAGCTCCAGATCGGGAAGTCGCGATAGCGACCGTCGATGGCGATCTGCCGGAACCAGGTGTCGCTCACCCGGATGACGCCGTCATACCAATCGATCGAGATGACCACGAGGTAGAAGATGCAAAGGATGGTCAGGGCAAGGTAGAGCATCTGCGCCATCAGATCGGCGCGCTGCAGGATGCGAAAGCGTGGCAACTCACGCCAGGCGCGCCATGCTTCGCGCACGCGCGCACCATAAAGCGACGGATCGGCCATCTTGCCGGTGAGGCTGTCAGCGATGCCCCGCAACAGCGCGTAGCTGAAGGCTCCCAGCAGGAGTGCCCAGAACACCACGCCCAGCCATTTCTCGATATAGAAGGTGCGCGACACGTCGATCCAGACGGACTGGACGTAGCAGGTCGCGATCAGCTGGGTGAACAAGGCGAACACCGCGATCTGCTTCCCATTGGCGCGTTGCCGGCCTGCCGTGAATAGCAACACAAGCAGTCCAGATAGCAAGGTCGATAAGCCAAACAGGATGCGCCAGTGCGGCTCGGCCACGACCGGCTTGCCAAGCTCGAATTTGTCGCCGCGATAGGCGTCGAGCAGCCCCCAGGTCGCGCCAACCGTCCCTTCCTGACGCGCCTTCCAATACTGATCGAAGGCTTCGACGACGTTGTAGTCGAAGTGCTCGCGCTCGGCCAAACCGCGAAACAGCGAGAAGAAGCGGACCTGCTCCACCCGGCCTGGTCGCGCATCGGATCGCATGCGTCCGTCGGACGGCCAGCCCGTCTCGCCAATCACGATCTTCTTGCCAGGAAAGCGCGCCTGTACCCGATGATAGATATCGAGGATGTGCTTCTCGATGCTCGGCTTTCCATCCGGCTCGTGCCGATCGAGCCCGATCGGCTCATCCTCCCAGTAGGGCAGGATATGAATGGTGATGAAGTCGACCTCGTCGGCAAGCGATGGATTGCGCAGCCAGAACTCCCACACATCGGCATAGGTCACCGGCTGGCGAACGCGCGACTTCACCATGCGGATGTAGGCGCGGAGTTGGCTGGCCGTCAGGTCTTTGCGCAGCAGCACCTCGTTGCCGACGATCACCCGTTCAACCGCATCGGGATACTTGTTCGCGTGGTCAATCAGCAGGTTCACCTGCTGGAGGTTCTCCTTGTCATTGCCGTTCAGCCAGGCCCCTTCCCAGACCTTTAGGCCGTATTTGCCGGCGCGCTGCGGCACGGTCTCCAGGTTCTCGGCGGCCGAATAGGTGCGCACCGCCTGCACCTTCCCCTGCAGGCGTTTCAAGTCCTGCTCGATCTGGTCGGGCGTAGGAAAGGTGCGCGACAGTGGGCTCTGACCTGGCCGGTACGGCGCAAAGGAGACGCTCTGGAGCGGAGCGCTGGTCCAGCCGGCGATCTCGACTGGCCTATTGGGCAGCCACCACCACATAAGATTGAGCGCCGTCACGACCGTAAACGCGAGCAACGCTGCCAAGGCACGCATGGCAGGCTTTGTAGCAGGATGACCGAGGCGCGCCACTGCGACGGCACGACGTTTTGTGGATCGCCAAGGGCGAAACGCGAGTGGTCGCGTGTCCGATCAGACCGCGCCCAACTGCACCCCGGCAATGGCCTGGCGCACAACCTGGTGGCCGCGGAACAGCACCGCCTCCTTCCAGTCGTCGGTGTCGGGATAGAACTGGCGCCGCATCGCCGCGCGCACCGGCTCCGCCTCCTTGCCCAGCGGGTCGCCGTATTTGTGCAGCCAGTGGTCGGCCCGGAAGGCCTTCTGCCCGCGCTCGCGCTCGAACGTGCCGAATTCAAGCGTGCACATGGTGAGCCGTGTCGCGGGTTCGGTTAGCACGCGATTGAGGCCGTAGTGGCCAAGACCGTCACGCGCCTGCGAGGCGGTCTGGCCGCGCTTGGACTCGGTAACTGATTCGCCCCAAAAGGCCCGAACGCGGCGCGAGCCAGCGGAATCGATGTCGTAATGCGTGATCGGCTCGCCATACCCATAGGGGCCAAGCCCGGTGTGGAAGTCGATCACGGCGACGTCGCTGCGCCCCTTGAGGAACCGGTCTGCGATCGCATGCAAGGTGCGGTTCGACCAGCTTGGCCCGCCGCCGCCAAAGAACATGCCATCGGCATGACTGTACTGGCCGCCAGAGATGGCGCGGAAATACGCCACGTCCCCCACCTTCTTGCGATATTCCGCAAGCTTGGCGTCGGCTGTCTTGAGGCTTGCGTCGCCGAAGTCTGCCGGCACCAGCCAGTCGGCAATCTCGAGATATCCCTCGTTCACCGGATACGGCTTGGTGTGGTCGACATAGTTGCGGTTGAGGTCGTTGCCCTCCTCCGTCACTCGCCGCGTCCAGGCAAAGCCGTAGGGGTTGATGGCGTGTACGAACAACAGGGCCGTATCCTTCGGCAGACCCGCGGCGCCGACAGTGGCCAGCCAATCGACCTGGAAGCCCGAGCCGCAATAGCCTTCGACGCCATGCGTGCTCGACAGCGTGACGACGATCTTGCTCGCATCGTCCGGGCCAAGGCGTGCCACATCGGTCGATAGCGCCTCGCCCTTCGGGCCTTTGGTTGGATTGTCGTAACGCGAAGTCACCGCACCTGCGATCCGCACCGCGGCGAGGAACTTGTCGCGGGCTTCGCTGTAGTCAGCGGCGAAGGAATGGATGTTGGGCATGGGTCAACCTAGGTCCGAAGAGTGAGCCCGCCGTCGACCACCAGCTCATGGCCGGTGATGAAATCAGCCTCGTCAGATGCCAGCAGCAGCGCACCGCGGGCAATATCGATCGGCTGGCCGAGCCGGCGCAATGCCGCCTTCTTCTCCCACACCGCGCGGATCTCCGGATTGTCGAAGTTGGTGCGCGTCATGCCGGTATAGATCGCGCCGGGGCAAACATAGTTGGCGGTGATGTTGAACTTGCCGAGTTCCAGGGCCAGCGTGCGCGTCAGCCCGCCAACACCTGCCTTCGAGGCACAATAGGCGGCAAGCCCGTAGTCGGTATCGAAGGCCATCACCGAGGCGGTGTTGATAATCCGCGCGCGGCCCTTCTCCGTGGCCCGGGCCTTGAGCGCGGGAATGGCCTCGCGGCAGAGGCGGAACATGCCGCGCACGTTCACCCCGTTCACTCGGTCCCATTCTTCGTCTGTCATCTCCTCGACGAAGGCTCGGCCGCTCACGCCCGCATTGTTGAACAGGATGTCGAGGGCGCCAAATCTCGATAGCACCGCATCGACGATGCGCTTGGGCGCCTCGTCAGCCGTGATGTCGGCCTTGAAGGGCGCAATGGCGTTGCTGCCGCCATGGACCTTCTCGATGTCGGCCTCCGGCCGATCTACCGCCAGGACCTGCGCGCCCTCATCTGCGAACAGCTTGGCAGACGCCGCGCCGATCCCGGAGGCGGCGCCCGTGACGATCGCGACCTTACCTTCGAGCCGGCCCATCGTCAGCTCAAGCGACCGTCAGGACGACCTTGCCGGTCGCCTTGCGCGACAGGAGCGCGTTCATCGCCTCCGCCCCCTTCTCCAGCGGAAAGCGCATGGAAATGTGCGGCTTGAGCTTGCCCTGCGCGTACCAGGCCAGCAGCTCATCGAAGTTCTTGCGCGCTTCCACCGGTTCGCGGCCGCGCCAGGCGCCATAGAACACGCCACGCACGTCGCAGCTCTTGAGCAGCGCCAGGTTTGCGGGAAGTGACGGAATGCGGCCCGCCGCGAAGCCGACCACCAGCAGACGCCCATACCAGGCGATGCAGCGAACCGCCTGATCGAAGGCATCGCCGCCCACGGCGTCATAGATGATGTCCGCACCGTTGCCGCCAGTCAGCTCCTTCACCTTGTCGCGCATCTTCTCCTCGGCGTAGTTCACGAACATGGTGGCGCCGTATTTGCGGCAGATCTCCATCTTCTCATCGGAGCCGACGGCGGCGATCACTTTCAGCCCCAGCAGAGCCCCCAGCTCGACGGCGGTAAGACCGACGCCACCCGAAGCGCCGGTCACGAGCAGAGTCTCACCCGGCTTATAGGAACTGCGCTGCTTCAGCGCGTAGTAGGAGGTGCCGTAGGTCATGGTGAAGGCGGCACCGTCCTCGTAGCTCATGTTCTTCGGCATCGGCAGCAGCGCGATCT
>Ga0068857_100006256_pt1 | contig 10181 bp, 12 predicted proteins | sample KBSCornC72_FD_66591 | JGI IMG/M metagenome (GOLD analysis project Ga0068857, IMG submission 66591) | Corn rhizosphere microbial communities from Kellogg Biological Station, Michigan, USA - KBS Corn C7-2 | ecosystem: Host-associated > Plants > Roots > Rhizosphere > Soil ...
CTCCCTGTGCCGTTTCGGCGTGGTTTGCGATGAGGAAATCGTAGAGAGAACCCGGTAGCGATGGAAGCCATCGCATTCGGCAAAATCTTTTGTCGTGACGACAACAATGAGTGCTACGGAGGCCCACCATGGACAAGCTGCGCGCCCTGCAATACCTGCTCAAGGTGGCGGACACCTTGAGCTTCTCGCGCGCCGCGAAGGCATTTGGCGTACCGGCGTCGTCGATCTCGCGCCGCATCACCGACCTGGAGGCCGAGCTCGGCGTGGAACTGCTGCACCGAACGACGCGCATGGTGCGGCTCACCGAGATCGGCGCACTCTACATGGAGCAAGTGCGCGCCGGTCTGGCCCAGTTGAACGATGCCGACGAGCTGGTCGGCCAGCGCAGCAGCATGCCGAGCGGCACGCTGCGCATCAGTTCGATGCCGAGCTACGGCCAGTTGCTGCTGATGCCGGCGCTGCAGGACTTCTGCGACCGCTATCCCGACATCGTGCTGGACGTGCATCTGAGCGACGCGCTGGTGGATCTCGGCCGCGACCAGATCGATATCGCAATCCGCGGCGGCCGCCAGCCGCAAGACCGCGTGGTGGCGCGCAAGCTCGACCCCAACCGCTTCATCCTCGCCGCCTCGCCGCAGTACCTGGCGCAAAAGGGCACGCCGCGCTCGCTCGACGACCTGCCCGCCCACAGTGCGTTGATGTACCGCGGACCGAACGTGCTGATCAAGTGGCAGGGCCTGGACGAAGATGGCTGGCGCGAGGTCCCGGTCACGCCGGCCTTCATCAGCAACGACGGCGCCAGCCTGATCGCGATGGCCTGCAAGGGCCGCGGGCTCGTCCTGCTGTCGGAATGGGGCCTGAAGGACTACCTGCGTCGCGGTGAGCTGGTCCAGGTCACGCTCGAGCAGCCGGTGTCGGTCGGCCGGGGCGGCGAGTCGGGCATCTACCTGCTGTACCTGCAGACCCGCTACCAGATTCCGAAGGTGCGGGTCGCCGTGGAGTTCCTGATCGAGCGGCTCGCAGCGCCCTGAACGTGGGCAAGGGAATTCCAGACTCACCGACAGCCCGATACGGAGAGTGCGCGCTCACACTTACTCGGCCTCAATGGAGGCAATCGAGACGATTGAAGCAGTCGATCAGCAGTCTCCGCGGTCGAGTGCTAATATGCCGGGAACCGAAAGGAGTTCAGCGTGTCTGATGCTTCCATGAACATTTCCTCTGCCACTGCTTTGACCGTTCGCGATCCGTGGGCGCTGGTGCCCTCGCTCGGCAATCTCGATGCCTACATCTCCGCCGTCAATCGGGTGCCGTTGCTGACCCATGACGAAGAGATCGACTTCGCGAAGCGGCTGCGCGCGAGCGGCGACCTCGACGCCGCCGGCAAGCTGGTGCTCTCGCACCTGCGTCTGGTCGTGTCGATTTCGCGCAAATACCTCGGCTACGGCCTGCCGCACGGCGACCTGATCCAGGAAGGCAATGTCGGCCTGATGAAGGCCGTGAAGCGCTTCGACCCGGACCAGGGCGTTCGGCTGGTCAGCTATGCCATGCACTGGATCAAGGCCGAGATCCACGAGTACATCCTGAAGAACTGGCGCATGGTCAAGGTCGCGACGACCAAGGCCCAGCGCAAGCTGTTCTTCAACCTGCGCTCGATGAAGCAGAGCCTGAAGGACGATGCCGAAGACATCGACACGCACCGGTCTACCTTGACGCAAAGCGAGGTCGACACGCTCGCCAGCTCGCTCAACGTCAAGCGCGAGGAAGTGCTCGAGATGGAAACGCGCCTGTCGGGCGGTGACGTCGCGCTCGAGCCGCAAAGCGACGACAGCGGCGAAGAAAGCTTCGCGCCGATCGCCTACCTGGCCGACGAGTCGAACGAGCCGACCCGCGTGCTGGAAGCGCGCAACCGCGACTGGCTGGCCGGCGACGGCATCACGCTCGCGCTGGACGCGCTCGACCCGCGCAGCCGGCGGATCGTCGAAGAGCGCTGGCTGAAGGTCAACGACGACAGCTCGGGCGGCATGACGCTGCATGAGCTGGCCGCCGAGTACGGCGTCAGCGCGGAGCGGATCCGCCAGATCGAAGTGTCGGCGATGAAGAAGATGCGCAAGGCGCTGGCCGAAACAGCGTGAACAGCTGCCTCAGCAAATGACAACGGCCCCGAACGGGGCCGTTTTTCTTCAGGCCGCCGCGGCGATCAATGTCTTCAGGTCTGCTGCCAGTGCATCGGTGCCTGAGCCGTAGCGAATGAACAACCGCAGCTTGCCGTTCGTGTCGAACACATACGACCCGGCCGTGTGGTCCATCGTGTAGCTGTCGGGCGTGCGGCCAGGCACCTTCGCGAAGAAGACCTTGAACTCCTTCGCGACGTCCTTGGTCTGCTCGACCGTGCCGCGCAGCGCCACGAAGCTCGGGTCGAAGCTGCCCATGTAGCCCTTCAGCACGGCCGGTGTGTCGCGCTCCGGGTCGACCGTGACGAAGATGCCCTGCAGCCGCTCGCCATCCTTGCCGAGCGACTTCTTGACCTGAGCGAGCTCGGCCATCGTGGTCGGGCAGACATCGGGACATTGCGTGTAGCCGAAGAACACGACGACGACCTTGCCCTTGAAGTCGGCGAGCGAGCGGCTCTTGCCGTCCTGGTCGGTCAGCGCCAGCGAGCGGCCGTATTCGGCGCCAGTGATGTCGGTGCCCTTGAACTGCAGTTTCTCGGCCGGGCCGCACGCCACCAGCGACGCGGCCAGCATCAGCGCAGCGCCCCACAACATCGATCGACGGTTCACAGCAACGGGCCCAGGTAGTGATCGAGCAGCATCGCCGCGAACAGCAGCGAAAGGTACAGGATCGAGTAGCGGAAGGTCTTGCGCGCGAGCGTATCGGAGTAGACCCGCAGCAGCCGCCATGCATAGCCGATGAAGATCGCGCCGAGCACGACGGCGCAGACCAGGTAGATCGGCCCGCTCATGCCCGAGACGAACGGCAGCACGGTCGCTGCGAACAGCACCAGCGTGTACAGGAAGACGTGCAGCCGCGTGAACTCAGACCCGTGCGTGACCGGCAGCATCGGCAACCCCGACTTGCGATAGTCCTCGGCACGGTACAGCGCGAGCGCCCAGAAGTGCGGCGGCGTCCACAGGAAGATGATCAGGCACATGATCAATGCCTCGGCGCCGACCTCGCCGCGGATCGCGGCCCAGCCGAGCACCGGCGGCATCGCGCCCGAAGCGCCGCCGATCACGATATTCTGCGGCGTCAACGGTTTCAGGATGACGGTGTAGATCACCGCGTAGCCGACGAAGGTTGCGAAGGTGAGCCACATCGTCAGCGGGTTGACGACGAAGTACAGCAGCGCGCTGCCGGCCGCGCAGAGCAACGCGGAGAAGGTCAAGGTCTGCACGTTCGTCAGCTGGCCGCGGGCAGTCGGCCGCCACGCGGTGCGCGCCATGCGCGCGTCGATGCGTTGCTCCACGACGCAGTTGAACGCCGCGGCCGCAGCGGCGACAAGCCAGATGCCGACCATCGCTGCCAGCGCGACGCGCACGTCGGGCAGGCCTGGCGTTGCGAGCAGCATGCCGATCACCGCGCAGAACACGATCAGCTGCACCACGCGCGGCTTGGTCAGCGCATAGAACTGGCGCACCCGCGAGGGCAGCGAGGTGGGCGGGACGGCCGCGTGGGCAACGGATTCGTTCATGGGGGTCGGCGCCTTCTCAGGCCTCTCCGACATCTCCGGCATCGGATGCGCCATTTTACGAAGCGCCTCCGGTCGCGACCCGAACCCGGGCCGGGTCGTGCAAATGCGCCACTGCATCAGCCTGCGTCAGCGGAGCCAGCATCCGCACGACCAAGGTCGTGAGCAGCACGACAAGCATCGCCGCGCCACCGGTGTGAGCCAGCGCCGACAGCAGCGGCCAGCCGAGCACGACATTGCTGAGCCCGCTCGCCAGCTGCCACAGCGCCACGCCGACGAGAGCGATCGCCCAGCGCCCGGCCGCAGGCTCACGGCGCGCGCGCAGCAGCCACGCCAGCCACACCAGCGCCGACAGCAGCACTGCGGCGCCGATCCGATGCGCCACGTGGATCGCGGTCAGCGCAGCAAATGGCAGGTAGCCGCCGTCCTTGCCTGCGCCAAGCTCGCGCAGCAACGTGAAGCCGTGCTCGAAGTCCATCGCCGGCCACCACGCGCCCTGGCAGGTCGGAAAATCCCGGCACGCGAGCACCGCATAGTTCGTGCTGACCCAGCCGCCGAGCGCGATCTGCACGATCGCAAGCAAAGCGACGATCGAAACGCCGCGCCGCAGCGAGGCCGGCAACGCGAGCGGCACCGGCCGATACGACTCGGACTGCACGACCAGCAGCGCCAAAAGCACGAGCCCGCCGAGCAGGTGCGCCGTGACGATGGCCGGGTAGAGCTTCATCGTCACCGTCAGCGCGCCGAACGCACCTTGCAGGCACACCCACACGAGCGTCGCGCTCGCCCACCACGGCGAGATCGCCTGCACCGCGCGCCGCTTCGCCCACCAACTCCAGGCCGCGAGCAGCGCGATCAGCGCGCCGACGCCGGTCGCGAGATAGCGGTGCGTCATCTCGACCCAGGCCTTGCCGTGCGTGACGGGGCCGCTGGGCAGCGCCGTCTGCGCCGACTGGATGTCGCCGTGCGCGCCGAGCGGGCTGGCGCTGCCGTAGCAGCCCGGCCAGTCGGGGCAACCTAGGCCCGAGTCGGTCAGGCGCGTGAAGGCGCCGAACAGCACGAGATCGAAGGTCAGGAACAGCGTGAGCACCGTCAGCGCGTGCAGCCGGCCGCGCGTGCCGGCGTCGCGATGTCGGAACCACAACCACGCAAGTGGCAGTGCGGCGAGCAACGCCCCGAGCAGCGCGATCGTCGCGCCCGGCGTCAGGTCGTAGGCGGCTGGGTGGCTGGTCATGTCGACTCGTCAACGCCCGGGCTTGTCCCAGCCGGCGGAAGCCCGCAACAGCTTTTCGACGTCGCGCTTGAACTTCGCCGGCTCCGGGTCGACCGGCACGCGCATCATCCAGTTGCCGAGCGGGTCGACGATGTAGACGTGCTGCTCGAGCGTGCGCTGCGATGCCGGCGCGAGCCATCCGGTGAGCGCGTCGCGCGGCACGCGCAACACGGTCGCGCCGGCGATCGCGTCGAGGGTCGCGCTGCGCGGAGTCGCGGCATCGTCGATCAACCAGACCTTGTCGACCCGCTCCTTCTCGCGCCCGAGCGTTTCGCGCAGCTGGCGCTGCAGCCACAGGTAGTGCTCGCAGCGCGAATCACATGCGCCGCCGGAAACGACGACGAGCAGCCATTGGCCCTTCAGCGATTCGGCGGCGACGGGGCGGCCTTGAAGGTCGCTGAGCGGCAACGCAGCGGGGATCGGCCGCAGCGGCTCGACCAGCTCGCTGTAGTTCGTGCGGCCTTCCGGGCGGATCACGAAGTAGGCAAGGTATGAAGCGACCACCGGCGCTGCGCACACCAGCAGCACGATGAACATCTTCAGCCGCCCGCTCGCGGTGCGGCGCACCACGTCATCGGCCATCGCCGGCGCGGGCATCGAGTGCACCGTGAAGCTCAGCGGAGCGCTCGATTCAAGCGAGGCGCCGGAGCCGGGGGCGGACGAGTTGGAACCAGACATACAAACCAGCCATCAATGCACTCATCGCGAACCACTGGAACGCGTAGCCGTAGTGCTTGTGAACATCGACCGCCGGATGCGGCCACTGCCGCAGCAGAGCATCTCCCGCGGTGGCAGCCGAATCGCTCTGCTGAACCGACACAGATGCGAGCGGCAGATGGAGCTCGGCCGAAAACGCGGCGAGGTCGAGATTTTGCCGGATCGCCCCGCCCTGCGTCGCCGAGAACTCGAAGAGCCGCGAAGGCGGCGGGGCGATCAGACCGTGGACCTCGATCGTGCCGGCCGGCTCGTCGACGCGCGGCAGCAAGGTGCGGTCGCGGATATCGCGCGGCGCCCAGCCACGTTGCACGAGCACGGCGTCGCCGCGACCGTCGAGCCGCAGCGGCGTCACGACAAAGAAGCCGGGTCGGCCGTTCATCTGCCGGTTCTCGAGGAATACCGTGTGACCGCCGACCCACTGCCCCCGAAGGACAGCCGGGCGATAGTGCTGCCCGTCGGCCTGCCCTGTCTCGCGCGCCAGATCGGCGTTGCCCAGCGGCGCGAGGTGGCCGCGCGTGTCGAGCGCCGTCTGCAGCGCAACTTTTTCCGCGGCGCGCGACAGTTGCCAGGCACCCAGACGCGCGGTGATCGCGACCCCGAGGATTGCCGCGATCGTCACGATCGCGAATCGGCGCGCGGCCGTGCGGCTCATCTCGCATCACCTCGAAGCGGATAATCGACTCGCATGAAGATCCTGATCGCGCTCGCGTTCGTCGGCATCCTCGGCGCGCTGGCGACGGCCGGCGTGTTCATGATGCGCGACGGCCGCGACGGCAAGCCGAAGACCGGCAACATGATGCGGGCGCTCGCGGTGCGCGTGGCGCTGTCGGTGCTGCTGTTCGCCTGCATCCTGCTGGCGTACTGGGCGGGGTGGATCCAGCCGACCGGCGTTCCTGTGGGCAAGTAGTCATCGCCAAAAAGCAAACGCCGCTCGACGCGGCGTTTGTTTCGCTTGAGCGCTGGAAGTTCAGAGCCAATACACCACGACGTACAGGCCGAGCCAGACCACGTCGACGAAGTGCCAGTACCAGGCAGCACCCTCGAAGCCGAAATGGCGCTGCGGCGTGAAGTGGCCCTTCATCAGCCGGATCGTGATGAACAGCAGCATCATCATCCCGACGAACACGTGAAAGCCGTGGAAGCCGGTCAGCATGAAGAAGGTCGAACCGTACGCGCCGGAGCTGAGCTTCAGGTTCAGCTCGGTGTAGGCGTGGTGGTATTCGTAGAACTGGAAGCCGAGGAAGGTGGCGCCCAGCAGCACGGTCAACCACATCCAGCCGATCGCCATCGCGCGCTTGTTCTCGATCAGCGCATGGTGCGCGATCGTCAGCGTGACGCCCGAGGTCAGCAGGAGCATCGTGTTGATCGTCGGGATGGGCCACGGGCCCATCGTCGTGAACGGGTCGACGATGCCGGCCGGCGAGCCGGTCGCGCCGGCGGCGGCGGTCGGCCAGACCGCCTTGAAGTCGGGCCAGAGTACCGCGTTCTCGAGGCTGCCGAGGTTCGGCAGCGCGTGCAAGCGGGTCCAGTACAGCGCACCGAAGAACGCACCGAAGAACATCACTTCCGAGAAGATGAACCAGCTCATGCTCCAGCGGAACGAGATGTCGATGCGGTCGCTGTAGAGGCCACCTTCGCTCTCGCCGATCGCGGTGCGGAACCACTGCTGGAGCACGAAGGCCCAGACGATGAAGCCGGCGAGCAGCACCCACGCCGCCCAACCGTGACCGTTGACCCATTGACCCGCGCCGAAGATCACCAGCAGCAGGCCGAACGAGGCCTGCACCGGAAACCGCGAGGGTGCGGGGACGAAGTAGTAAGGCGTGCTGCCGTGGGGTGTCGCTGCCGACATGTTTTCTCCTATGCCCGATCTACCTGGGTTCTTGCTTGAGGTTCTTGGAAATTCGATTCACTTCGCGACGCCGCTCGCCAACACCCAGTTGACGATCACCAGCAACACGCCGATGAAGAGCACCGCACCGATCACTCCGGCGATCACCAGATGCACCGGGTTCAGCTGACTGACATCGCGTTCGTAGTCCTTCGACTTGCGAACGCCGAAGAAGGACCATGCAACCGCCTGCATCGTCTGCAGGAACGACAGCTTGCGCCGGCTCGCTTCGCGCAGGCCATCGCCGCCCAGGGGCTCGTTGCCGCTCACGATTTCGGCTCCGGCGGAACGCTGCCGCCGACCTCGAAGAAGGTGTACGACAGCGTGATCGTCTTGACGTCCTTCGACAGCTTGGGGTCGATCACGAACACCACCGGCCACTGCTTCGATTCGCCCGGCTTCAGCGTGTACTGGTTGAAGCAGAAGCACTCGAGCTTGTTGAAGTACGGCATCGCCTGCATCGGCGCGTAGCTCGGGATCGCCTGGGCCGCCATCGTGCGGTTCTGGACGTTCCTGAACTCGTACATCACGGTCGTCATCTCCCCCGGGTGTACATCGACCGAGCGCTTGGCCGGGTGGAATTCCCACGGCCCGCGCGAATTCGCATCGAACTCGATCGTGATCGTGCGGCTGGTGTCGATCTGCGTGTTCTTCGCCGCGCTCTTGGGATCGGCGCGCGCGCCGCCCTGCACGTCGAGCTCGGCGAGCGACAGCACGTTGATGCCCAGCGCCGTGCAGATCGTCTTGTAGATCGGCACCAGCGCATAGCCGAAGCCGAACATCAGCGCGGTCACGACGACGAGCTTGCCGAAGATGCGCCGGTTGTCGCTGCGCAGCGCGGCGGCTGCGGCGGCGTTGTCCGGATTCGGTGCGGTCGACATTCGCGTCAGCCGGCGAGCAGGATGTTCTTCACGATGAAGCCGACGAAGATCGCCGCCGCGATCGAGGCGAGGATCAGCCCCAGGCGCAGGTTGTTCTTCTTCTGTTCGGGCGTCGTCATCGTGCGTGCCTTCGCGTGGTTCAGCCGACCACCTTGGTCGCCGCTGCGTTCAGCTTCGGCGGGTGTTCGAAGGTGTGGAACGGCGCCGGCGACGGCACTTCCCACTCGAGGCCTTCAGCGCCGTCCCACGGCTGCTGCGGCGCCTTCTCTCCCTTGCCGCGCATCATCGGCACGACGACCCAGAGGAAGAAGTAGACCTGCGCGAGACCGAACGCGAACGCGCCGACCGAGGCCACGGCGTTGAAGTCGGCGAACTGCATCGGGTAGTCGGCATAGCGGCGCGGCATGCCGGCCAGGCCGAGAAAGTGCATCGGGAAAAAGGTGACGTTGAACGCGATCAGCGACCACCAGAAGTGGATCTTGCCGCGCGTTTCGCTGTACATCACGCCGGTCCACTTCGGGCCCCAGTAGTAGACGCCGGCGAAGAGGGCGTACAGCGAGCCGGCCACCAGCACGTAGTGGAAGTGCGCGACGACGTAGTAGGTGTCCTGCAGCTGGATGTCGATCGGCGCCATCGCGAGAATCAGGCCGGTGAAGCCGCCCATCGTGAAGACGAACAGGAAGCCGACCGCGAACAGCATCGGCGTCTCGAAGGTCATCGAGCCGCGCCACATCGTCGCGATCCAGTTGAAGATCTTCACGCCGGTCGGCACCGCGATCAGCATCGTCGCGTACATGAAGAACAGCTGGCCGGTGACCGGCATGCCGGTCGTGAACATGTGGTGCGCCCAGACGATGAACGAGAGGATCGCGATCGACGCGGTGGCGTACACCATCGAGGTGTAGCCGAACAGCTTCTTGCGGGCGAACGCCGGGATGATCGCCGAGACGATCCCGAACGCCGGCAAGATCATGATGTAGACCTCGGGGTGGCCGAAGAACCAGAAGATGTGCTGGTACATCACGGGGTCGCCGCCGCCGGCCGGGTTGAAGAAGTGCGTGCCGAAGTGGCGGTCGGTCAGCGTCATCGTGATCGCGCCGGCGAGCACCGGCATCACGGCGATCAGCAGGTACGCGGTGATCAGCCAGGTCCAGCAGAACAGCGGCATCTTCATCAGCGTCATGCCGGGCGCGCGCATGTTCAGGATCGTCACGATGATGTTGATCGAACCCATGATCGACGAGGCGCCCATGATGTGCATCGCGAAGATGCCGGCGTCCATCGACGGGCCCATCTGCAGCGTCAGCGGCGCGTAGAGCGTCCAGCCTGCGGCCGGTGCGCCGCCGGGCATGAAAAACGAACCCACGAGCATCAGCGCCGCCGGGATCAGCAGCCAGAAGCTGAAGTTGTTCATGCGCGCGAACGCCATGTCGGGCGCGCCGACCTGCAGCGGGATCATCCAGTTCGCGAAGCCGACGAACGCCGGCATGATGGCGCCGAACACCATGATCAGCCCGTGCATCGTGGTGAACTGGTTGAACAGCTGCGGGTTCACGAACTGCAACCCCGGGTGGAACAGCTCCGCGCGGATCAAGAGCGCGAGGATGCCGCCGATCATCAGCATCGTGAACGAGAACAGCAGGTAAAGCGTCCCGATGTCCTTGTGGTTGGTCGCATAGACCCAGCGGCGCCAGCCGGCGGGCGCGCCGTGGTGGTCGTCGTGGGCGTGAT
>Ga0068857_100006264_pt1 | contig 10177 bp, 7 predicted proteins | sample KBSCornC72_FD_66591 | JGI IMG/M metagenome (GOLD analysis project Ga0068857, IMG submission 66591) | Corn rhizosphere microbial communities from Kellogg Biological Station, Michigan, USA - KBS Corn C7-2 | ecosystem: Host-associated > Plants > Roots > Rhizosphere > Soil ...
GGCGCCGACTTCTTCGACATCTCGTCGGGCGGACTGATCTCGGGGGTCCGGATTCCGCTCGGCCCCGGCTATCAGGTGCCGTTCGCCGAGCAGGTGCGCGAGACGGCGGAGGTCGCGGTCAGCGCGGTGGGACTGATCACCGAGGTCGCCCAGGCGGCCACCATCGTCGAAAGCGGCCAGGCCGACGCCGTGATGCTCGGGCGCGAGATGATGCGCGACCCGCACTTCGCGCTCCGCGCCGCGCACGAGCTGGGCGTCGAGCTCGACTACTGGCCGCCGCAGTACCTGCGAGCGCGCTGGCCCTGATCGGGGCGGTCAGTCCTCGAGTGGCGCCGTTCCACGCGGGTACGCCAGCAGCACCAGAGCGGAGACCACCCATACCGCGCCGATGACCGCGATCAGGATGCCGGCATCCCACCCGGCGACCAGGCCCGCGATCGCGGCTCCCACCGCGGCGGCGGTCGTGCGCAGGCCCGACCCGACCGTGAACACCTTGGAGCGCAGGACCGGCGGACTCTGCTGCTTGCGCAGCAGCAGCATGGCCGCGGTGCTCGGCCCGGTGCAGAGGCCGGACAGGGCGATTCCGGCGATGGTCCAGGGCAGGCCCAGGTTCGCCGCCGCGATGATCGTCAGCAGCCCAGTGCCTGCGAAGCCCACCAGCATCACCGTCTCGGTGCGCCAGCGGCGCGGCGGCCGCCCGGTGGCGATCAGCGAGCCCACCAGCGAGCCGACCGCGAAGGCGGTGACGATCCACGCGCCCCGTTCCGGCGTGCCCGAGCGCTGCAGCTCGAGCGCGACCGCGCAGATCGGCAGGCCACCGGCCCCGAGCTGGGCGATCGTGCCCGACAGGGTCACGGTGGCGAGCGGACGGTGGGTGACCAGGTAGCGGCTTCCGGCGACGATCGCCGCAAGGGCCCCGTGGTCGGGACGAGGCCTCGAAACCATCCGGACCCCTGCCACCGCGATCGCCCCGAGCAACGACGCCCCGGCCACGATGAACGCCCCCGCGCCCGCGGCGCCGAGGCTCACCACGATCGCGGCCAGGCCAGGGCCGGCCACGGCGCCCACGTTGTACGACAGCGCGTCGGCCGCGTATGCGCGCTGCTCGTCGGGAATGCCGTCGGTCACGAAGCTCGACAGGCCGCCGAGGAAGAACGGGGATGCCGCTCCGGAGACGATGAGAGCGCCCACGATCACCCCCAGCGGCACCGCGCCCAGAAACGCGCTGAGCACGAAGGCCGCCGCCGTGATCAGCCCCGATCCAGCGATCCACCACCTGGGATGCTTCGCCCGGTCGAGGATGACCCCGACCATCGGTGCCGCGATGACGCTCGGTGCGAGCGACGCCGCGACCAGGCCGCCGCCGATGGCGACGTCGTGCAGGCGCTGCACGGCGAGGATCGGCAGCACGACGGTCGCGCCGGAGCCGGCGATGCGCAGCGGGATCGACGCGGCGAGGTAGCGGGCGGCGCTCACGGTGCTTAGCGCTGCCGCCGGGTCGCGTCCTGCACTTCGCCGACCAGCTCTTCGATGATGTCCTCGAGGAACAGCACGCCCCTCGTGGCGCCGTTCTCGTCGAAGGCCCTGCCCAGGTGCGAGCCGGAGCGGCGCATGGTTGCGAGGGCATCCTCGAGTTCGGCGTCGTGGTAGATCGAGATCAGCTGGCGGATGCGCTTGGGCGGAACGGGCTCGTCGAACTCGTCGTCATCCAGGTCGATGACGTCTTTGAGGTGCAGGTACCCACTGGGCTCGCCTTCGTCGTCGACCAGCACGTACCGGCTGAAACCGTGCTGGGCGACGGCGCGCTCGACGTCTGCGGGGGTGGTGTCGTCGGGGAGCGTGACGAGCTTCGGCATCGGGACCAGCACATCCTTGACCGTCTTCGTCGTGAACTCGAAGGCGTTGCTGAGCGTGCCGGTCGAGTCGGTCAGCACGCCCTCGCGCGTGGAGGTGGCGACGATGGTGGCGACCTCGTCGAAGTTGAATGCCGAGTTGGCCTCGGTGCGCGGCTGCACGCCGAACAGCCGCACCGCGCCGTTCGAGATCGCGTTCAGCACGACGATGACCGGGCGGAACACGGTGGCGATGCCCACCAGTGGCGTTGCCAGGATCAGCACCGCCCGGTCGGGCACCGAGAAGGAGATGTTCTTGGGCACCGTCTCACCAAGCACGACGTGCAGGAACGACACGATGACCAGCGTGATGATGAACGCGATCGTGCTGATCACGGCCGCGCTCCACCCGGTGAGGTGCAGCGGCACCGACAGCAGGTGATGGATGGCGGGCTCCGACACGTTCAGGATCAGCAGGCTCGCGATGGTGATCCCCAACTGCGTGGTGGCGAGCATCAGAGTGGCGTGCTCCATCGCCCAGATCGCCGTCTTGGCGGCGCGGGACCCCGCCTCGGCCCGCGGCTCGATCTGACTGCGGCGGGCCGCGATGATGGCGAACTCGGCGGCCACGAAGAAGGCGTTGACGGCGAGCAGGATGACGAGCCAGGCGATCCCCCACCAGTCGGCGGCGCTCATGCGGCACCTCCCTTCGCGGGGTCGGAATCGGCGGATGCCTCGTGGTCGTGGCGCGGGGTGAAACGCACCCGGTCGATGCGCCGCCCGTCCATCCGCTCGACACGGAAGGTGCCCGCGTCGATGTCGACCGTGTCGCCGACCTTGGCGAGCCGGCCGAGCTCGCTCATCAGGAAGCCGGCGACGGTCTCGTACGGCCCCTCCTCGGGCACGACGACGCCGGCTCGCTCGATGAGCTCGTCGGGGCGCAGGGCTCCCGGGAAGGTCAGCCAGTCGCGGCTGCGCACCACGTCGGCGCGGGCGCGGTCGTGCTCGTCTGCCACCTCGCCGACGAGTTCTTCCACCAGGTCTTCGAGGGTGGCGACTCCCGCGGTCCCGCCGTACTCGTCGACCACGACCGCCATCTGGTAGCCCCGGCCGCGCAGCTCGCCGAGCAGGGTGTCGAGCTTCATCGTCTCGGGCACCCGCAGGGCGTCCGACTGCAGGGCTGACACCGGCACCTCGGGCCGGCGCTCGCGCGGCACGGCGACCGCCTGCTTGATGTGGACCAGGCCAACCACGTCGTCGATGTCGTCGTCGATGACCGGGAACCGTGAGAATCCGGTCTTCCTGGCCAGTTCGACCACGGCGTCGGCACTGGCGGAGCGGTCGATGCTGGCCAGTCGCGGTCGCGGCGTCATCACGTCGGCGGCGGTGTGATCCGAGAACACCAGGGTGCGGGCGAGCAGTGTCGCCGTGTCGCGGTCGAGGGAGCCCTCGCTGGCCGAGCGGCGCACCAGGCTGCGCAGTTCTTCCGCGGTGCGGGCCGAACTGAGCTCCTCCTTCGGCTCGATCCCGAACGCGCGCAGCAGCAGGTTGGCGCTGCTGTTGAGCAGCCGCGCGAACGGCTTGAACACGACCGTGAACCCGAGCTGGAAGGGGATGACGACCTTGGCCACCTGCCGCGGGATCGCGAGCGCGAGGTTCTTCGGCACCAGCTCGCCGATGATCATCGAGAGCAGGGTCGCGATCGCGATCGACACCACGGTGGCGACGGGCAGCACGGCTTCCCGGGGCAGATGGATGGCGGTGAACAGTGGCTGCAAGAAGTGGCTGAACGCCGGCTCGAGGGTGAAGCCGGTCAGCAGGGTCGTGAGGGTGATGCCCAATTGCGCGGCGGAGAGATGCGTCGAGGTCCGTTTGAGACCGCTGATCACGGGGCCGAGCATGGTCTCGCCGCGCTCCTGGCGGGCCTCGAGATCGGCGCGATCGAGGTTGACCAGCGTGAACTCGCTGGCCACGAAGAAGCCCGTGCCGATGATGAGCACGATCCCGATGATCAGGAAGATCCACTCGGAGCTCACGGCGCGCTTCGGTTCGTTAGGCGGCCGGACGGGGGGTCATCCATGATTCGCCCGAGTATATCGAGCAGCAACTGACGTTCAGTGGTCGGCGACCATGTACTCGGTCATGGTGAACGGGCCGGTGAGGTGGTCGGCGAAGCCCGGGGTCGTCCCCTCCGGGGTGAGCCGCCAGGCCTGGTACGCGTGATTGTGGGCCGCCGACTCCCAGGTCTCGACCAGCAGGAAATGGTTCGGGTCGTCATCCAGCAGGATCTCGGCGCCGAGGTTGCCGTCGAAGGCCCGTGTCGCCACGAGGGCCCCGCGGAGAATGCGCACCGCCTCATCACGGTGGCCGGGCTTGACCGAGAAATCGAGGATCGCGTAGATCATGGTCACCAACTTACGGGCAGGGCCTTGCCCTCCTCGTACCCGGCCGCGCTCTGGAAGCCCACGACCGCCCGCTCCTGGAACGCCGCCAGGTCGCCCGCTCCCGCATAGGTGAACGAGCTGCGCACCCCCGAGGTGATCATGTCCAGCAGGTCCTCCAGCGAGGGCCGCAAGGGGTCGAGGTAGATCTTCGAGCTCGAGATGCCCTCGGCGAAGAGCTCCTTGCGCGCGAGCTGATATGCGTCGAGGCGGCCGAAGCGCTCGTGCACGGCCTTGGTGGATGCCATGCCCCAGCTCTGCTTGTACAACCGGCCCGCGTCATCCGTCTCCAGAACGCCGGGTGCCTCGATCGTGCCGGCGAACCACGAGCCGATCATCACGGATGCTGCCCCCGCCGCCAGCGCGAGCGCCACGTCGCGCGGGTAGCGCACCCCGCCGTCGGCCCAGACGTGCGCGCCCAACTCGCGCGCGGCCTCGGCGGTCTCGAGCACCGCGCCGAACTGCGGGCGTCCGACAGCCGTCATCATGCGGGTCGTGCACATCGCACCCGGCCCGACGCCGACCTTGAGGATGTCGGCCCCCGCATCCACGAGGTCGCGCACGCCCTCGGCCGTCACGATGTTGCCCGCGACGACCGGGATGCCCAGCCCGAGCTTCTTCACGGTGGCGAGCGCGCGCAGCATCCCCTCCTGATGGCCGTGCGCCGTGTCGAGCACGAGCACGTCGACGCCCTCCTTGGCGAGCGCGGTGGCCTTCGATGCCACATCGCCGTTGATGCCCACCGCCGCGGCGACGCGCAGTCGGCCTCCTTCGTCGAGAGCCGGGCGGTACAGCGTGCCGCGCAGGGCGCTGCGGCGCGACACCGTGCCGATCACGTGGCCGTGCCGCTGCACGAGGGCGAAGTCGATGTCGGCCGCGACAAGCAGGTCGAACGCAGCCCGGGGCCCTTCGAGGTCGTCGGCGTCGAGCGCCGTGATCGAGCCGTGCACCAGGTCGCCAAGCCGCGCGTCGGGCAAGGCTGTTCCGAGTCGCGACGCCGGCACCGCGCCGAGCTCCTCGCCCGACGCGCCGCGTAGCACGATGCCGTGGCCCTCGGCCGGCGGCAGCTGCCGGAGTGCCTCGGCCACGGTCTGCTCCGGCGAGAGCACGATCGGCGTGTCCCAGGCGACCGGCTGTTCCTTCACCCACCGGATCGCTTCGCCGAGCTCCTGAAGGGGCAGGTCCTGCGGCAGCACGCCGAGACCGCCCCGGCGGGCCAGGGTGGCGGCGAGCCGCGGTCCGGTCACCGAGTTCATGTTGGCCGACACGATCGGGATCGTGGCTCCGCTGCCGTCGCCGGGTGCGAGATCCACATCCAACCGGCTGGTGACGGCCGAGCGGCTGGGCACCAGGAACACGTCCGAATAGGTCAGATCGTGGGCGGGGACGGGGCCGAGAAAGCGCATGAGTCAACGGTAGAGGCAAGAACGCAGCTTTTTCCGGCGCGTACCTCACTCCGGGGACGGCGCTCGGGCCGGGGAGTGATTAAGCTGGATGTCGGTGTGACCACCGGCAGGCCCCACCTCCACAACCCGATATCGAGAACTGAGAGTGGGCGGTCAAGCCGTGTCGAGCCCCATCACCGGAACCGCATCCGACGACCCGAATTCGGGTGAATTCGGCGCCAACGAGTGGCTGGTCGACGAGCTGTACGAGCGATACCTCGTCGACAAGAACTCCGTCGACAAGAGCTGGTGGCCGGTGCTGGAGAGCTACCACCCCGTCACCGACCCGACGCCGACCACGTCGATTCCGGTGGTCGAGCCGGAAGCCGCCGCCCCCGCCGAGGCATCTCCCGTGACCGAGGCTCCTGCCCCCGAGGCGGTCGAGCCCGCCGAGACCACCGCCGAGCAGTCGGCAGCGCCTGCGGCGCCGGCTCCATCGGAGCCTGCGCCCACCACCGCCTCGACCCCGGTCGCCCGCACCACCTCGGCCCCGGCCAAGCCGCAGCCCATCCCGGCCGAAGCCCCGCAGACCTCAGGCATCCCCGTCGTCGACGGGCAGGACGCCTCTCCCGCCGAAGACGTCGTCACACCCCTGCGCGGGGTGAGCAAGACCCTCGCGGCCAACATGGATGCCAGCCTCAGCATCCCGACCGCGACGAGCGTGCGCACCGTGCCCGCCAAGCTGATGATCGACAACCGCATCGTCATCAACAACCACCTGCGTCGTGCTCGCGGCGGCAAGGTCTCGTTCACGCATCTGATCGGCTGGGCGATCGTGCGCACCCTCAAGGTCTTCCCGAGCCAGAACGTGTCGTACGCCGAGCCCGACGGCAAGCCCAGCGTCGTGGTGCCCGCGCACGTCAACCTGGGCATCGCCATCGACCTGCCCAAGCCCGACGGCACCCGTTCGCTGCTGGTGCCGAACATCAAGCGCGCAGACACGATGACCTTCGCCGAGTTCCTCGCGGCCTACGAAGACGTGGTGGCCCGTGCACGCAGCAACAAGCTGACCGCCGCCGACTTCGCCGGCACCACCATCTCGCTCACCAACCCGGGCGGCATCGGCACCGAGCACTCGGTTCCACGGCTCACCCAGGGCGCCGGCTGCATCGTCGGCGCGGGCGCGCTCGAGTACCCGGCCGCGTTCCAGGGCTCGTCGGAGCGCACACTCGCCGAGTTCGGCATCGGCAAGACCATCACGCTGACCAGCACCTACGACCACCGCGTCATCCAGGGCGCCGGGTCTGGCGAGTTCCTCAAGATCATCCACGAGTTGCTGATCGGCCAGCACGACTTCTACGAGGACATCTTCGCGGCGCTCCGCATCCCCTACGACCCGATCCACTGGGCCGAGGACATCTCGGTCGACCTGGCTGAGAAGCCCGGCAAGACGGCTCGCGTGCAGGAGCTCATCAACTCGTTCCGGGTGCGCGGGCACCTGATGGCCGACATCGACCCGCTGGAGTACAAGCAGCGCACGCACCCCGACCTCGAGATCGGCAGCCACGGCCTCACCTTCTGGGACCTCGACCGCGAGTTCGTCACCGGCGGCTTCGGCGGCAAGCGCGCGGCGCTGCTGCGCGACATCCTGGGCGTGCTGCGCGACACCTACTGCCGCACGGTCGGCGTCGAGTACATGCACATCCAGGACCCCGAGCAGCGGCTCTGGTTCCAGCAACGGCTCGAGCAGAAGTACGAGAAGCCCTCGCACGACATGCAGCTGCGCATCCTGAGCAAGCTGAACGAGGCCGAGGCCTTCGAGACCTTCCTGCAGACCAAGTACGTCGGGCAGAAGCGCTTCAGCCTCGAGGGCGGCGAGTCGACCATCCCGCTGCTCGACGAGATCCTCCAGGGTGCGACGGACGCCGGCCTCGACGAGGTCGCCATCGGCATGGCGCACCGCGGCCGTCTCAACGTGCTGACCAACATCGCGGGCAAGACCTACGGCCAGATCTTCCGCGAGTTCGAGGGCACCCAAGACCCGAAGACCGTGCAGGGATCCGGCGACGTCAAGTACCACCTCGGCACCGAGGGCACCTTCGTGGCCGCCTCGGGTAAGGAGATGCCGGTCTACCTGGCAGCGAACCCCAGCCACCTCGAGGCCGTCAACGGCGTGCTCGAGGGCGTGGTGCGGGCCAAGCAGGACCGCAAGGGCGACGGGCAGTACTCCACCCTGCCGATCCTGTTGCACGGCGACGCGTCGATGGCCGGGCAGGGGGTCGTGGTCGAGGGCCTGCAGATGTCGATGCTGCGCGCGTACCGCACCGGCGGCACCATCCACGTCGTCATCAACAACCAGGTCGGGTTCACCACGCCGCCCAGCGAGGGCCGCAGCTCGATCTACGCCACGGATGTCGCGAAGACCATCCAGGCGCCGATCTTCCACGTCAACGGCGACGACCCCGAGGCGGTCGTGCGCGTCGCGGAGCACGCCTTCGCCTACCGCCAGCAGTTCAAGCGCGACGTGGTCATCGACCTCATCTGCTACCGCAGGCGCGGCCACAACGAGGGCGACGATCCCTCGATGACGCAGCCGCTCATGTACAACCTGATCGAGGCGAAGCGCTCGGTGCGCACGCTGTACACCGAGGCGCTGGTCGGCCGCGGCGACATCACCGAAGAGGAGTACGAGGCCGCTCACCGGGACTTCCAGGAGCGGCTGGAGCGCGCCTTCGCCGAGACGCACGCGGCCCAGACCGGCACGATCCCGGTGATCACGAGCGACGAGCACCCGAAGAACGACATCGAGCGCCCGGTCGCCCAGCAGGATGACAGCACGGTCGAGCCGGAGTCCACGGCGATCGCCCAGAGCGTCGTGGAGCTGATCGGCGACGCGCACGACAACCCGCCCGCCGACTTCACGGTCCACCCGAAGCTCCAGCAGCTGCTGAAGAAGCGCTACGAGATGAGCCGTCAGGGCTCGATCGACTGGGGCTTCGGCGAGCTCATCGGCCTCGGCTCTCTTCTGCTCGAGGGCACCCCGGTTCGACTGGTCGGACAGGATGCCCGGCGCGGCACCTTCGTCTCGCGGCACTCGGTGTTCCACGACCGCGAGAACGGCCAGGAGTGGCTGCCGCTCGCGAACCTCTCTGAGACCCAGGCCCGCTTCGCGATCTACGACTCGCTGCTGAGCGAATACGCGGCCATGGCCTTCGAGTACGGCTACTCGGTCGAGCGCCCGGATGCCCTCACGATCTGGGAGGCGCAGTTCGGCGACTTCGCCAACGGCGCCCAGATCGTCATCGACCAGTTCATCTCGAGCGCGGAGCAGAAGTGGGGCCAGCGCTCCGGCCTGGTGCTGCTGCTGCCGCACGGCTACGAGGGTCAGGGCCCCGACCACTCCTCCGCGCGCATCGAGCGCTACCTGCAGTTGGCGGCGGAGAACAACATGACGCTCGCCCGCCCGTCGACGCCGGCATCCTATTTCCACCTGCTGCGCCGCCAGGCGTATGCGCGACCGCGCCGTCCGCTGGTCGTGTTCACGCCGAAGTCGATGCTGCGGCTGCGCGGCGCCACCAGCGAGGTCGCCGACTTCACGCACGGCAGGTTCGAGCCGGTGCTCGACGACGCCCGGCACCTGGGCGCCGACACCTCGGGGGTGCGCCGCATCCTGCTGCACTCGGGCAAGATCCACTACGACCTGCTGGCCGAGCTCGAGAAGCGTCAGGATGTCGCGGGCCAGGTCGCGTTGGTCCGGCTCGAGCAGTTCTACCCACTACCCGACGCCGAGCTGCGGCCGATCCTCGACCGCTACCCGAACGCCGAGTTGGTCTGGGTGCAGGACGAGCCCGAGAACCAGGGCGCGTGGCCGTTCATCGACGTCGAGCTCGTGAAGCACCTGGGCGGCCGCACCATCCGCGTGGTGTCGCGCCCGGCATCCGCGTCGCCGGCGACGGGCTCCTCGAAGCGCAGCGCCGCCCAGCAGACCGAGCTGATCGAGCGGGCGCTGACGCTGTAGCCGAAGGAGGTCGAACGGCCGGGGCTCCGCCGTGGCCGTTCGATGCTCGCTCGGCCGGGCTCGGCGAAGCCGACCCGTTCGACGGAGAGGGACAGCCCGTTCGACCTAGAGGGAATTGAGGATCGCGGAGCGCAGTTCGTCCGGCGCCTTCTCCTGGCAGGCCTTCTGCATCTTGATGGTCATCGTGAGGCCGACGAGATGCTCGCCCGTGCAGTCCTCGCAGTTCTCGAGGTGCTCCGTCACGTCGCGGAAGTCCTCGTCACTGAGTTCGCGGTGCAGGTACTCCTCGAGTTCGGCCTTGGCCTTGTCGCAGCCGCAATCGGTCATGTCGTGCTCCTGGGGGATGCGGGCTCCGCGGCGGCCGGTGTCGCCGTGGCGAATCCGCGCTCGCGGGCGTAGTCGGCGAGCAGGCCGCGCAGAAGGCGGCGCCCGCGGTGAAGTCGGCTCATCACAGTGCCGACGGGTGTCTTCATGATGTCGGCGATCTCCTGGTAGGCGAAG
>Ga0068857_100006266_pt1 | contig 10174 bp, 11 predicted proteins | sample KBSCornC72_FD_66591 | JGI IMG/M metagenome (GOLD analysis project Ga0068857, IMG submission 66591) | Corn rhizosphere microbial communities from Kellogg Biological Station, Michigan, USA - KBS Corn C7-2 | ecosystem: Host-associated > Plants > Roots > Rhizosphere > Soil ...
GAGCGGACAGTGCGACGCACAGGGCGTACTTGATCTTCGGAGCGTTCATGGGAACCTCAGTGTGGTGATGAGCTTGCGCTCGGATTAGAGCTCAGGGCTCACTTGTGGAACTTGTTGTCGAACAGGGAAACGCCATCCAGCGCGGCCGGGTCGAAGAAGGATTGGGGTTCCGGCTGGAGGCCGAACAGCGTCGTCTTGATCGCGCTCGCGGTGTTGATGTTCTCCTGGGTGGAGCCCAGGTAGGCCTCGAGCACGTTCTCCATCGGGAAGCCGTAGCGCATGGCCTCGGACCGGCAGGCCACCATCGTGGCGGCGAGATAGGATGCGAGGTCGACCATCGCGTCCTTGCGGGCGGCTTCGAGATCGTTGCTGCACAGGCGGTTGAACTCGAGCACGCGCGTCCAGGGCCTTTCGTAGCCGTGGGCACCGAACCTGTCCTTGAGACTTTCGCGTGCGCGCTCGAGGATGCCGAACAGCAGGGGCTCGAAGCCCTGGTAGCCGACGCCCAGCTTCACTTCGTCCGGCGTCTCGTAGTGGTCGATGATGCGCAGCTTCCAGCCGATCTCGGTGCTGAGCCTGCACACCGCATCGAGCTCGGAGCAGAAGATGCCCATGCGCTCGGCAGCGGACTGGGGAACCTTGTTCCGGTCGAACATGCCGTGGAGGCTGGATTCGGTCGCGACAGGGAAGCGCTGTGCAGTGTTGAAACGCTCGATGTTGAAGGCGAAGCTGTGCTCGCTGGTCCGGCTCAGCACTTGCTGCATCTGAGCAGCAGTCAGATGTTGGTACATGGTCAGTCCTTGATGAGGCGCATGAACTCGGCGCGGAGTTCCGGCGCGGAGAGGAAGCGGCCGCCGAGCTTCGAGGTCACGGTCTTCGAGCCCTCGTCGCGGACGCCGCGGCTCTTGACGCAGTAGTGCTCGGCCTCGATCACGACGGCGATGTCGTCGGTGCCCAGGATGAACTGCAGTGCGTGATAGACCTGCATCGTCAGGCGCTCCTGGATCTGCGGGCGCTTCGAGAAGAACTCGACGATGCGGTTCAGCTTGGAGAGGCCGAGCACCTTGTCCTTCGCCAGGTAGGCGACGTTGGCCTTGCCGCTGATGACGACGAAGTGGTGTTCGCAGTTCGACTGCACCGAGGCGTTGCGCTCGATCACCATCTCGTCGTACTTCATCTTGTTGTCGACCACCGTCGCCTTCGGGAAGTTGAAGTAGTCGAGGCCGTAGAAGATTTCGTCCACGTACATCTTGGCGACGCGACGCGGCGTGTCGTGCAGCGAGTCGTCGCTGAGGTCGAGACCCAGCAGACTCATGATGGAGCGGAAGTGCTCCTGGATCTCGCCACGACGCTCCTCGTTGCTGAGGCCGGTTTCGACCATCGGCGTTTCGACGCCCTTGTCGATGAGGTGCTGACGGACCTTGAAGCCCAGTTCGGGATCGGTTTTGCTCATGGTGTTCACGCGATTGCGCAGAAGAGGTGTTGCTGGATCGAGAGCCGGAGGCCGTTCTCGATGGCGTACTGGGCGGCGTAGCCGTAGTTCCTGGCCGTCGCCACGGGGTCGATGAGGTCGTGATCCCAGGCCGAGCTGATCTCGCCCTGGTACGGCTTCTTGTAGACGGCGATCGGGCTCACGTAGAGCGGGATGCGATGCTCGCGTGCGAAGACCTGGGCCCACTGGGGCACCTTGTTGTACAGCGGGTCGTCGGCGCTGATGAGGAACTTGAGCGCCGTCGAGTCGAAGACGTTGCGGAGCACGGTCTCGCTTGTCGGCGTGTAGGTGCCGGTGAGCTCGGAGGCCTTCGGGCTCACGACGATGGTCGTCTTGTCCAGCATCTCGCGGAGACCGAAGGCCGTGTTCTCGGCTTGGCGGAAGAAGCGCGCCTGCGTGCCGTTGGTCTCGATCTGGATGCGGGAGAAGAACGGCGCCGCCACGTTCATGAACCGCAGCAGCGTCTGGACCTGGAGCGTCGGCTCGCCACCCGTGATGACCAGGATCTGGCTGGCATCGAAGCGCTCGTCCTCGATGATGGAGCGAAGCAGGAAGCTGGGATCGTACTCCGTGGCCTCGCTGAGCTTGAAGTTCGTGTCGCAGAAGGCGCACATGCCAGGGCTCTTCTCGGCCGTGGTCTTGTCGCCGAAGTTGCAGCCCGCGAGGCGAACGAACCACGCGGGCTTGCCGGCCTCGGGGCCCTCGCCTTGAATGGTGAGGAACGGCGCGCCGGTGACGTAGAGCAGAGGCGAGTTGTCGAGCTCGGATGGCTTGACGATGCGATCGACGTTCTGGATCACGCGCTGGATGGGGATGACTGTCTGTTTCACGAGAGGCCCTCGGTCGAGAAGACGTGTTGGCTGTAGGCGGGGAACACTCGCTTGCACGCCTTGATGATCTGGCGCTTGAGCACGAGCGTTGCGGGGGTCGGGACTTCGATGCCCAGTTCCAGGCCTTGACGCTTGGCCCACATACGGTTCGAGTCGCCGTACTTGTCGAAGAGCGGGATCAGGTTGCGAGACCCGAAGTAGACGCGCTGGTAGCCGATGGCGGCCGCGGCTTCGAGGAACCGGCCGTTGCGGTTGTCGAAGATGCCGAGCTTCCCGTCCTGCGTCGGGATCGGCGGGTACTTGATGTACTTGAGGCGCTTCAGGCCCTCCTTCTCCATCGACTGCACCGCGATCATCTCGCGTTCCAGGTACGACTGGCCGTAGTCGAAGAACAGCAGGTCGGGCTGCTCGATGCGACGCTCGGCTTCGATCAGGCAGTACAGGCTGTCCCAGCCACCCGAGAAGAGGATGGCGGTGCGGCTCGACTGCCGGATGCGCCAGAGGTCAGTCACGACGGGTTCGGTCTTGTCCTGCACGACGCAGGACGTATGGAAGGACGAGGGCATGGGGCCATTTCCAGTTGAAGGGGAAGAGAGGGCGCGGCTGCATGACGCCAGCGTGGCTGGGGATGTCGAGGCAGACGTGAACGAGCCAGCCGAGGCACCACCAGGCGGTGCCGAAGGCACAGTAGCTGAATGCGGCCACGAAGGCAATGACCAGCAGCGAGTGGACGAGTCGATACGGGATCAACTCGTTCTCGGTCAGGGTCCAGGACCAGACGTACCAGTCGTGGAAGCCCGACTTGCGGAACTTGCGCTCGACCGGCAGCCACACGAGGTCAGGTGCGACACACATGGCGGCGGCACCGTAGTGGCCGGTGAGCAGAAACGGGATGGCCGAGGCCGCGTGGACAAGTACGTGCATAGGAACTCCTATTTACGGTTTGAGCCCTGCAAAGAAGTCCGTCTTGTGGTACTTCCCATAGCGCTTGATGATCCAGTACTGCCGGCTCAGGTCTTCCTTCGGAACCGTCTTCACGGTGTCGAAGAGCGTGCCCATCGCTGTCTTCTTCACCGAGTAGTCGATGGCGCAGGCCTGCTCGTACTTCTTGGTCTGGAGGATCAGATCGAAGGCACGCCCCATGGCAGGCAGCACGCGCTTGTCGAAACCGACGCCTGCCTTGTAGAAGAAGCGCGCGATCTCCGTGCCCTTCAGCTTCTTGGCGATGGCGATCGAGGCCAGACCGTTCAAGGTCTCGCAGCCCTTGTTGATCTGCTCCGCGTTGTGCAGCAGCATCAGCGTCGGGAAGCCATCCATCCAGTACTCGTACTCGATGAAGTTGCAGATGGGGCAGCTGCACTTGATGCGGCCGTAGTTCCCTTCGCGCGGCGGGATCGTCCCGTTGATGAAGTTCTTGAACTGCTGGCCGTTCAGGTACGTCGTCGAGTCTGAGGTCACGACCTTCTGGTGCAGGTTCGCGATCACGGCTGCGAGGCTCATGCCGATGACGGAGCTGAGGCCCAGCAAGTGGTAGTGCTTGTAGTCGGCCGGATGGAGCATGCCCACCAGCATGTGGGCCGCGATCGCCATCGGGTTCGCGCCCACCGCTGTGTCGAGGATCGAGCCGCGCAGGCCGGCGATGCACAGGCTGTCCATCGGCTCGGCGAGCGCGATCTTCTGCCACTTGGCGCGGAGCTGCGGTGTCAGGCCGTGGCTCACGTTCATCAGCGCCCACTTGGCCTTGCGCGCCTTGACCATGACCTTGGAATTCGCGGCCAGCATCCGGGCGCCAGCTTGCACCAGGATCGGATCGTCGACGAGCGAGAGCGGAAGGTCGAGACCGACGCCCGAGTCCGCGAACGTGTCGTGCAACGCCGTCAGCTCGATGGGATCGATGAAGTCCTTCAGGCCGGTGAAGAGCTGGAAGCCGCCCGAGTCCTGGATGCGGTAGCACAGCTTGCCGAGCTCTCGCGCTTGATGAAGGTGCGACTCCTTCATCACCTTGTCTTGCGCGTTGTAGAGCCCGAAGTGCGTGCGCTGCAGCAGCTCGCGACCCGGATGCCAGGCGTCCTTGAGTTTGATGCGCGCGCTGTGAGCGATGCGCTGACCCATGCCCTCCATGATGCGGACGCCGGCAGCCTTGCCCTCGATCTCCTTGCGGTACATGTGCGGCTCATACGAGCCGTGGAACGGCTTCTTGATGAGAGACTGGTTGTAGAGCTGCTCCATGGCAGCAGGCGCCCAATAGTATCCGGGCTTCGGAAGCTGTCGCATCGTCTTCTTTCTATTTCGAGAGCAAGAGCTTGCGGCCTCGATCGAGGAACTCGCGCATCATCTTGGCTTGTTTGGCTTCGAGGTTGAAGTTGGCGCTCAGAACTGTCGCATCAGCGTTCAGCTGCAGGAGGTACTTGTGCTCCGGCTTGAGGACGTGCTTGATGGCCGCAACGGAAACCTCGGCATCGAACTTGACCAGGGTCCACGTAGGCGTCACTTCGGCGTCGATAAAACTGTTGATCGACTCCTTGATCTTGAGCAGCTCCTGCTCGGTCAGCACCGCATTGATCCACAGCAGGAAGATGCGGGTCGGCGGCGCTCGGAGCTCTCGTCTCTCATCGACGTAGGTACGTGGTACCAGATCGTTCATGTCACCACCTCATTCGGTAGACGCGTCCACCGTATTCGTTGGTGGACACGAAGTGTCCGGTCTTGATGTACTGTCGAGGTCCGGAGCTCGTGTCCTCGGGTTCGGACTCCGGTTCAGGCTCCGGCCTCGGAGGCGGCTCCGGCGGATCACCCGGTTCGAGGAATCGCACGTCAGCATCCGTAGGGCTGGGCCGCTTATGCTGCCGTGCCACATCGAACTTGTTGTACGACGGACGGTCGATGAAGCGCAGGCCAAGCGTGAAATGGACATGACCCTCGTCACACCGACGCTTGCGAGCCTCGAAGCGGGTCTCTTTCGTCTTCAGGGGCAGACCGCAGTCAGGACAGTCTTGTCTCAGGATCGGCTTCAGATACATAGCGCTCTCAGCTGCTTCACTTTCTTCATGGGCATGTTGCCCGGGTCCCACAGGTCGACGCCCGCGGCCTTTGCTGCCTTGGTAGGCTCTTCCTCGTCACGGTACGGCCAGTACGGGCTGTCCTTGCCACAGAGATCGAAGACCACGACCTTCACCATCGTCTCGAGCGTCGGCTGTGCCAGCTCCGTTGCCTTGATGCCCGCGTCATCTCCGTCAAATGCTAGGACGATGCGTTCAGCGCCGGTCATCTCGATCAGTTGGCTCTTGCGTGTCGACCACGACTGCGTGCCCAGGATCGAGATGGCTGGGATGCCCAGCGTCTGCAAGCGCAGAGCATCGCGCGGGCCTTCGCACAGCACGATGGTCTTGAGGCCGAGCTTATTCATCAATGCTACGGCCTGGTCGTAGAGGAATAGCCCGTAGTCATGCGACCAGCCACCACGCGAGTTCAGATAGCTGGGCTTCCCGTTCTTGTCCTTGCGTGTCCGTGCACGGATGTAGCCCCTGAGCTCACCCTTGACCATGACCGGGAAGTAGAGCATCTTGGCGCTCCTGATCCCGTCGTCGTAGATCGCACGGCACATGCGTGCCTTCACAACTTCGAGCAGGAAGTCGGTCTTGATCTCTCGCCAGACCTTGCCTGCGGGCAGCGGATAGAAGACGAGCTTGACCTCGCCGGGGTCCTGCCTGCGTTCGCGCAGGGTGTGGGCATACTGCTCGCTGGGCGGTGCCCACTTGTAGGCCTTGAGGCCGAGCATCGGCGCTACTTCATCCCAAGGCGCGGTCTTGCCACAGCCATAGCACTTGAAGAAGCCGGGACTCTTGGTCGACTGCGAGTGGAAGATGCGTCCACTCGGTGTGTTCTCGGAGTGGAACGGACACGAGACGAACGTGGTGTCACCAGACCCACGCTTCTTCGGACCAGAGTAGTGGCCGAGCTCTCGGATCACGTGCTCCAGTTTACGACTGTCCATCGTCAGAGTTCCATGGGTTGGCCGAACAGCCTGCGCTCCAGAGCATTGAAGGGCTGGAGCGCATTGAAGTCGGTGCGCTTGATCCACGTCCACCACTGCGCGCAGATGCGCTCTTGCGGTAGGAACAAGGTGTCGTACGCCAGGGTTGGAAAGCGGTAGAACAGATACCGCAGAGGGTCGGAGTCGGATACCAGCAGCTGCTGGATGTCCTTCAGGTCGGTTGACCACGCGAGGTAGGAGCCCTTGTGCTTCAGGTCGTGCAGACCGTAGAAGTGAATGGGCGTCTCACCGGCAAGGAAGGCAAGGCTTCGATGCGTCGAGGTGGAGACATTATTTACAACACCGATGAAGTCGGGTTGCAATGCTCCGAGCACGTGACGCAACTTCTCCCTGTAGTTCTGACCATCGGTCGAGTCGATGATGGACATCATGTCCCGGAAGTCGGGATGTCCACGGGCCGGCAGCCACTGAGCGCCGTGGTTGAAGAACAGCTGCACCTGCTTGTCCCGCGATGGGATCGACAGCGTGTGGGTCTCAAGGTCGGTGTCCATCTTCCACCGACCTCGTTTCGGACCCACGCCCTCACCTTCATACTGCGTGAAGTGAGGGAACACGACCTCTTGCCCTCCACCGAGGGCCATGTAGCCTCTGAGCTTCATGTCTTGCGCGCGCCAACGAGGGCGCGTCCTTTCTCTGTGAGTGCGAAGTCACCGCGGCAGTTGCAGGCACAGCCATCAATGAGACCGCGGGCAATGAGCGACCTCATCTTTGCGAGCACGAGCTTGGGTGGCGTCTTGTCCCCTTGAGGAAAGGCTGGCGTCACCGAGTTCTCGAAGCCCGGCCACGGACAGCCTTGGCGTTGGACATGGAACAGACCGGCGACCTTCCAGTTGGGGAGATCGCGCAGGAGTTCGAGGATCGGCAGGTCGGGGATGTCCTTGCACTGCAAGCGCTTGGGGATCGACGATGCCTCACGGACAACGATACCCTGGGCCTCACAACCTGGAGGCAGCTTCGTCGCTCCGTAGAGAGCACCCAGCTCGCTCGTCATCATGAGCGCGTGCTTGGAGACGGGGTCGGCGATGGGGACGACGGGCTGCGGCTTGAGAGGCCAGCGGATCGTCCACATGCCGTAGTAGTGCTTGTCGGTCCGACGCTTGATGGCTCGGAGCTTCATGCTGCTTCCTTCTCTTTCGGTTTGGCCTTCGCGCGCTTGCGGTAGTCCTTGTCGAAGACGGCCAGCGCTTCCTTGATCTCGGCTTCGAGGTCGACGCCCAGGTACGGGAAGCGCTTGTTCAAGAACGCGAGGCACTCGTCGCTCCGGTATGGCTGGAGGATCTGCTTCATGATCTCGTCCTTCGACTCGGTCAGGTAGCCAGCCTTCACGCCATCGTCGACCGCGGCCTCGATGTGGGCGAAGAGCTCAGGCAGAGCCCAGCCCCACTTACGGCTCTTCGTGTCCTGGACGCCGATTTCCATTTCGATCTCGGGCTCGACCGTGAACTCGAGATCGAACTCGTCCTTGTAGGCCTTGGTCACGCCGTAGGTCGCATCGTACTGGAGGATGTGCATGAACGGCAGCACCATCGAGTACGGCACCGTGAAGTACGATGCGTCGTGGACGATGCGGTTGAACCTGACCGGGAACTTCGCCTTGGCGTCGAGACCGATCATGGCCTTGAGCTTCGGCTGCAACCGGTAGTAGTTCATCATGACCAGACGACTGCCCTTGACCGCGACCTCGGATGCGAAGCCTTGAATCGGCGCGTTCATACCACGACGCACCTGGCGGCTCACGATCTGGCGATCCTTGGTGAGGGAGGCCCACAGGTGACGGATGCGATAGATCGGGCTGTAGACGTGCTGCTCGTTCTCCGCCTTGTCACTCATGCGCTGCAGCCACTTGTGACCCATCTTGAACGCCGAGAACATCTTGTCGATGATGTTCTGCGCGTAGTCCTCGCGGTCGTCCTCCATGAGCGCGCGGTACTGCTCTTCGAGATCAGCCAGCTCCTTCTTGTTGCCGGCCTTGTAGGCGACGCCCATCTTCTCCTTCAGCGCATCGAACTCGGCCTTCTTCGTGTCGTGCCCGAGGGTCGATGCCGACTTGCCGTAGATGGTACCGAAGACGACGGCCTTGATGGCGTCGCGCAGTGGGTCCGACTTCTCGACCCACTTGTTGAAGAACCGGTAGACGTTCTGGATGTGGACGTCGCCTTCCTTCTTCAAGCGCGTGGCGATGTCGTCGGTCTCGATCACGCGCTTCAGCAACGTGATGCGAGCCTTGTCCTTGCACTTCTTGAGCTCGGCCTCGTAGGTCTCGCGGATCTCCTTCGCCATCGGCAGCTTGATGGGCTCGCCCTTCGAGTTGACGAGGATCATCGGCGGATGCTTCTTGATCCAGGCTTGGCGCAGACCCTGGCCGACCTTGAACGTCGCCGCCAGGATCTTGTCGAGCGCAACGATAGACCAGCCACGTACCTCGTGCGCCGAGTAGTCGAACCGGATCTGGAGATGACCATCGGCAGTGATGAACATTTCCTTGATGATCTTCGACAGCTTGCCGCGAGTCGGGATGTTCTGGAGATTGGGATTTCGGCTTGCGAGTCGACCCGTGTCGACATCGAAGAACACGATGTCGGAGCGGAGGTGATCGTCGAACAGGCCGTCGATCGCCTTCAGCAGCTTGAGCCATCCCTTGACGTTGGTGCCCAGCATCTTCGACGCCGCGGTGTACTCGCCGAACTTGGCAACCAGGAAGTTCCGATCCTTGTAGGTCTCGATGAACTCCTTGTCGACCGAGGGCTCCCCCTTCTCGGTCTTGTTGATGGCCTCCATGCCCATGACATCGAAGAACAGCTTGGCCTTGTGCTTCGGCTTCGTGAACGAGAATGTCCAGGCAGCGTTGCCGGAACCGAACAGGCCGCCGGTCTTGAAGCCGGCCTCGGCCAGCAGTTGCTTGTTCGCTTCCTTGACTTCGGGGAAGGTCTTGAACTCGTCGCCCAGTTCTGCGATGGCCTTGACCAGCACCGAGTCGGGATGCAGGAGCGAGCGCAGGTACTTGCGGTTGACGAGCGAGCCAGCTTCCTTCAGGTGGGACAGCTGGTGGATCGTGTCGCTCATCTGACACAGCATGTGGCGGATGAAGAGCGGCCGATAGTTCTTGCCGTCGACGGTCTGGAAGCCCGCGCGCTCGATCTGCGAACGCTTGATGCCGAGCATCGAGACCGTGTCCATTGCGGCGTACCGCAGGAAGTCCTTGTCCTTCGGACTCACGTTCGCGACCGTGGCTCGATCTTCCTTCGTGAACCCGGACTCGAGCAGATAGAAGTCGTTGCCGTAGGAGGCGAAGACACCGGCCAGGCCGTTGGCGCTCATGCGCTTCTTGCCCACGCCGTCGCCGTAGACGCCCACGTACTTGAGACTCGAGCAGTTCTCGTCGAGGTTGTGCTCGCCTGCCATGCACTCCCAAATGGGCATGCCGATGATGTCGAGGTGCAGCGCCTTGCGAATGACGCGCAGGTCGAAGGCACCGTTGAAGCAGATCATGAGGCACTTGCGCTTCATGTCGCCGAACCTGTGCTTGAGCTCGCGCTTGATGTACTTCCGTTCGTCGATCGAGAACGGGTTGTCCGCGTGCGGGTGGTCGATGGGCAGGACGTAACCCTTATTGGGGCTGTGGTCGAACGTCATCTGCATCGTGAAGATGCGGTTCTTGTTCACCGTCAGGTTCTTGGTCTCGGTGTCGAGCCCGAACTCGCCGCCACGATCAGCCACCGCATCCCACTCGACCATCATCTGGTCGAACTTCTTGATCGTGTCGACCAGGACCGGCTTGACTTCGAGGCCCGCCAGGCT
>Ga0068857_100006269_pt1 | contig 10172 bp, 6 predicted proteins | sample KBSCornC72_FD_66591 | JGI IMG/M metagenome (GOLD analysis project Ga0068857, IMG submission 66591) | Corn rhizosphere microbial communities from Kellogg Biological Station, Michigan, USA - KBS Corn C7-2 | ecosystem: Host-associated > Plants > Roots > Rhizosphere > Soil ...
AATTTCGACGCGCGTTTCACAACGCCGCTCGACAACCAGGGCCTGATTTACGGAGCTGTCAATTCTTTTTTGAATGACACTAACGACCGTGTGGTCGTGCCCGGCGACCTGACTCATTCGCTGTTGTACAATCGCGCGAACCGTGTCGATGCCTACGAAATGCCGCCTCTGGCGAAGAACATCGTCGATACAAATGCGGTCACGACAATTGCTGCATGGATTAGTAGCCTCTCAGCGGGTCCGGGCGTGACTTTGAGCACTCCATCAACATCCGTCGAGGGGAGTTTTTCAGTCACAGTCACTTTCACCGTTCCAATCACTGGACTGACGACGAACCAATTCACGGTGTCCAACGGCACGATTACATCGCTTTCAGGTAGTGGCGCCAATTACACGATGACAATTTCGCCCGCCGTACCCGGACAGGTCGTTATCCGGCTGCCTGCAGGCCGCGTGCAGGATGGCTCCGGTCACTTGAATTATGCTTCAAACCCGCTATCAGTAACGCTTTTACCGGGTCCAATGTTGCTGCATCGCTGGAGCTTTAACGGCGATGCTAACGACTCGGCCGGTGGCGCGAATGCGACTCTGGTTGGTACAGCAAGTGTAACAAATAACCAATTGCAGCTTCCGGGTGGCGGACCATTCGCAAACTATGCCTCTGTTAACGTCGGCTCAACGCTCAGCACAAATCCAAGCCTGACGGTTGAAACATGGTTAACGATTAACACACTGACGACCTGGTCCAAGACGTGGATATTTGGATACGACGATCCTGCGGGTCAGCCAGGACTATCGCTCATCAATTTCACTCCGAGAACCGGTGGCGGACCGCCCAAGATTGATTTCGATACGAGCATCACGGGGGAAATGAACACCCTCGGCGGCGGTGACCCGGCGTCGCTTGTGACGGGCCACGAATATCACGTTGTCGCAACCTACGACGCTTTGAACAATTTGATGTCTCTATATATCGATGGAGTGCTGGCGGACTCGGCGTCAATGGCCGGTTACAATATCACGCAATTGGGATTCAACACCGGTCGATTCGGCTGCGGCTATTTCTATGGGGATCCCGATTTCAACGGTTCAATCAACGAGATGCGAATTTATAGCGGCGCCCTTTCGCCCTCAGATATTGCGAACAATTTCGACGCCGGATCGGAGGTTGTCATTCCTCCTGGCACGATTATACCGAAACTGCCGGTCATAACGTCGTTCTCGGGAAGCGCGACCAACTATTTCGGCTCCGCTGCTCAAACCTTCGCTGTATCGGCCTCGGGCTCGGGTCCCCTCACCTACCAATGGCTCCATCAAGGCACGAACATGCCGGGTAGAACGTCAACAACGTTGCTTATCGGAAATCCATCTGTCTCAGATGTCGGCGCGTACCAAGTTGTGGTAAGCAACACGGCGGGTGCCGTGACAAGTTCGACAGCGAATCTGACGCTGTTATTAACATCACTGAAACATCGCTGGAGCTTTTCCGATCTTGCCGATCCCTTCGGTGGTGCAAATGTAACTCTGGTCGGCAGCGCGGCATTGGCAAACGGCAGTTTGCAACTGCCGGGGGGAGGCACATTTGCAAACTACGGTTCAGTCGATCTTTCCGGCACGCTTGCGAATAATTCGAGCATTAGTGTCGAGTGCTGGGTGACGTTGAGTGCGCTTCAAAATTGGTCAAAGGTGTGGATGTTCGGCCAAGATGCCGGCGGGCAACCCGCTCTCTCATACATCAATTTTACCCCGCGAACGGGTCTGGGAGGCAACCCGCCCAAGCTCGATTTTGATCCCAGCAACGACGTTGAATTCAATACAACCGGAGGCGCAAATTTCGCATCGTTAACTGCAGGTCATCAGTATCATGCCGTCGCTGTTTACGACTCCGGCTACAATCTCATGACTCTTTATCTTGATGGCGAAGCAGTCGATTCAGGTTCAATGGGTGGACACAATATTGCGCAACTCGGTTTCAATACGGGGCGTTTCGGCTGCGGGTATTTCTATGCGGATCCAGACCTGACCGGCGCAATTGACGAAATGCGAGTCTATGCTGGAGTGTTGACAGCAAACGATGTAGCGAACAATTTCCAGGCCGGGCCAAATGTCCTGACTGAACTTAGCTCCACTCCAGGAATTAATATCTCGATTTCACGAGCCGGCCTTCAACCCATTCTTTCGTGGCCAGTCGGAGTCCTTGAACAAGCAAACGAAATTACTGGCCCATGGACAACACTCTCGGGTGCTCAGTCTCCTTACGTGCCTCCGACCTCGAGTCTAAAACGATTCTTTCGCGTTCGTTTGAATTGATCTGTAGCGAAACCGAAGCGCCATTTCGTATCACACAGCAATCGATGATTTCCAGTCTGGAGCCGACGCTTGCGTCGACTGATTTTGGCGTTTCCTCAAACCGACTCCATCCTGTGTACTGGCGCTTCTGGTAATGCGCGCACCGATTTTCAGTGAAGCTTTTGGGCGTTCGCCAGCCTTTGCAGAACCTCTAGCAACATTACTCTGCACCATGATTTCCTCGCTGACATAGATATGCCCGGCTAAAACATCGCGAATGGCGCATATAATTTCTTCGGGATCCTCCCGTTGCAGTATGTAGCCATCGGCACCGGCTCGCAGCGCGCGATTGGCATAACCAGGGTCCGCGTGCCTGGAGATGACCAGCAACCGGATTTTGGAATTGCCATATTTCGCACGCAGTTTCTTGATTAGTTCGAAAGCGTGTTTTCCAAGCAACCTGACATTTGCGACGACCAAATCTGGATGGAGACGAGTTATTTCTCTGAACGCATCACTTAAGTTTTTTGCGATACCGCAAATAGCCAGATTCTTTTCGGCGTCAATTTTGTGTTCAAGCTCCTCGCTAAATGCACCTTCGTTGTCGATGAGAAAAATCTTGCGAGCGGGTGAAGAGAACTTGCGGACCGGCTTTTTGGCCATAAGACTGTTTCGCCATACAGGTTCCAAGCATGGATTGCCAGCTTTGAAACGTTTGTCAGTCATCAGCGGCAAACAAACATTATGACGATTTAGCCCGGAGCCTTCAGCTTCGATTCGGACGCTAGAAGATTTTGCAATGAAGTAAAGTCAAATTGTGAGCAGGCCTCGGCCTAGGTAATTTGAAGCCAACGATTACATGTTGATCGACAACGCTACCTGCCATTAAATTTCTGCATAACACGAAACACTTTATTGGGTACGAGTTATGGATGAGAGCGACGTCAACAGAAGCATTCGCCACATATCAAACGCGATTGACAAGGCAAAGAAATCGGATGAGCCATTCTTTCACTTGCGCCTCACCGACATTTTTCCGCCAGATACATACGCACAATTGTTAGAGACGATGCCGGCCGGCGAAGATTATCGCGTCATGTCTGGCCGGACAAAGTCAACCCGCACCAATGACGGGCACGGAACGCGCGTCAAAATCGATTTGTTCCCGGAATACATTCGCCATTTGCCCGAGCAAAAAAGAAAGATTTGGAAGCTCGTTGGCAAGGCGCTCTGTTCAAAGGAAGTGCGCGATGCGTTCAGGCGGCAACTTGCACCCGGGCTGGAGAGGCGCTTCGGCCCCGGCTACGGGTCCGTCGGAATGTATCCAATTCCTATTTTGACGCGCGACATACCGGGTTACAAAATTGGAATTCACCCGGACACGCACTGGAAAGGGATGACCATTCAACTGTATCTACCTCGCGACCGTTCGATTGAGCATGTCGGCACGATTTTCCACAAGCGCACGGGCGAGAAATCTTACGAGAAGGCGTTGCAAATGCCATTTGCGCCCAACAGCGGCTACGCCTTCGCAGTTGATAGGCACACCTACCACTCGGTGGATACGGTTGGTCCGGAAGTCAAAACGCGAGATTCAATTTTGCTTACCTATTTTGTAGATAAAAGTCCGCTGCACATGTTTCGGAACCGTGGGAGGCGTTTTGGGAACTTCGTGCTCAACGAATTCCGCTCGATTCGCCGGAGAGGCGACGCGCCAGCGGCTGCGCATTAATCTATAATCCGTCAGCTAATTTCCGTGTCCAGTTGCCCGCCGTCGCCTAAGTGCAATTTGCTTTGTTCACATTACCATTCAAAGTGCGTGCGCAATTTCGCAACTTGCTATGCGCCAATCCGCAAAAATTCTCGATTAGACGGAGCGCCGGAGCGCGACAATGAGAAAATGTTTACTTTTGCTGGGACTGGCTATGATCGGTTCCCATTGCTTCTGGCCGCAGTTCGGACAGGCACAAGAGGCATTTGTCGCCAAGCCTTTTCCCGGAGATCTGCATCCCAACAATTTCTATATCCTGGAAAACAGTGCTTACCAGGTCTGGATCGAGCGCCATCACGGAGTCATCAGCCGCATCCGGGACAAAATGGGCGAACTCGACCTGATCGTCGAGCCGCGCCTGGTCGATAACTGGCGATTCTGTCTTCCGATTCCGCCGACATTGACCGACCCCGGAACGCAGGCGAATTACTTCCTGGGTAAGGACCAGACGCTGAGCGCGGTCGAACAAACGAGCAATTCCGTCACGCTGCGCTGGACTGGCCCACTAAAAAATACCGATGGCACGACCTTCCCACTCTCCGCTGCAATGGTGGTCAATCTGGCCGGCTATGATATCGAATTCCGATTCGATCTAACAAACAGCTCGCGGCTTAAAATCATGGAAGTTTGGTATCCGCTGCTCGGCGGCCTCCAGGGATTAGCCAACCGCCGAGCCACCCTCGTCCATATCCCTTGGCGCGAGGGCGAAAAGAACAGCGACATTTTCTGGAATACTCGCCTGCCCTATGAGTTGGGTAATCCGTTTCCTGAATATCTCTATCCCGTCGAGCCGGGCAAAATGCCCGAGTCCTGGATGGACGTTTACAACAAAGTGCTGGGGCGCGGGTTTTACTTTGGCTTGCACGCCGGTGATGGAGGCGGGCGCCGGATCTTGCGCATCGAGATGCAGCCCGGGGTGGGCGTCTCGCGCCAGGGCGATTCCTGGCCGCGCCCGGAGGAACTCACGCCCAATATCCCCGTCGGCCTGACGCTCGGCTGGGTCTATTTTTTCGACCCCAAAGAGACATGGGCCGGCGAAGAATTCCATGGCGCGCTCACCGTGCTGCGCGCCCACAGCGGCGACTGGCGCGCGGCGGCCGATTTTTATCCACGCTGAAAATCGTGCCGTATGAAGAAGTTGCTGCTGACATTTTTTCTGGCCGTGCACTTCATTGTGGTCGAGCCGCCCGTTGGTGCGCAAATCCCTAACGGCGATTTCGAAATCGGCAACCTCGCCGATTGGACCATCAGGGGCACCGCGTTCGTCCTTGGCGTCGCGGGCCAGGGCGGTAGTTTCAACAATCCCCACCGCGCGCGCTTCGCCACGTCCTGGCGCGTGCCAGGCGATCCGCAGGAGGGCTCAGTCGGCTCGCTGCGTTCGGAGGATTTCAAGCTGACCAAAAGCCGCCTCTCTTTCCTCGCCGCCGGTTGGCAGGGACGCGGGGCCCAGCCGCCCGTCCTCTGCTATGTCGCGCTATGCCTGGCCGAAGACGGTCGCGAATTGGATCGCCTGCCCGCTCCCAACACGACCGGGAATTTTGTCGGCTGCCATCTCGACGTCGATCCAGCCTTCATAGGCCGCAAGGTCTATGTCCTCGTAGTTGACAATAACCCCGACACGGTCGCCGAAAATGGCGGTTTCCAATACATCGCCGTGGACGATTTCAAGCTGGAGGACGGACCGCAACCCGTCCCGACCCGGCCCTTCGCCTTCGACTCCCGCACCATGTTTAAACTCGAAGATCAATTTCACCGCCTGGAGCTGCGCAAGGATAATGGCGCTATCCTGCGCATAGTGGACAAGGTCGGTCGGCTCGAGTTCTGCCGCATGCCGCAGGATGCCGAGAATTTTTCGCTAATCACCTCCGGCGGTGAGACCATCGTGGGAAAAGACCAGATGCTTTCATCATGTGAAATATCCAACGCCGCCGCTGTGCTGCACTGGGATGGCCCGCTTAGAACCACTCAAGGCGGCCGGTTTGACACAAGCGTTTCGCTACGCTTCGAACTGACGCAAGGGGCAGTTCGCTTCAAGCTCGACGCAACGAACCGCAGCAGCCAGCGCCTGAGAGAGATTGACTATCCACTGCTGGGTGGGGCGCTGTTCGCTCGGGACGACGCATCCGCCGGCGGCTGGACGCTCTTCGCTTCCGATTTTTCCTCAGAACTGCCCGCTCGCTATGAAGGGACTTATCCGGGCGCGATGGCGATGCCCTGGATCGAGATCGCCTCACGGGATCGCGGCCGCGGCCTTTTCTTCGCCGACCTGGACTCCCGCTGCCGTTACAAGAGTGTACGCGTCGAAAAAACCGGCCTCTCGCGCGTGGATGGCGGGCAGGTCCTGGGCCGCTTTTACTGGCATCATACGCCGCACCTGCGCGCTGGCAGCAGCTTCGACGGCCCGCCGGTGGTGCTTCGTTTCCACGAGAACAATTTGCAACAAGCCTGCCGTTTTTATCGCGACTGGTTCGAAGTGCAGTTCGGCCCGGTCCGCGCGGAGCAAAGCTGGTTGCGCCAGGATCCGTGTTACCAGGACGTAATGCTCCTCCTACCCGAAGGCAACGTGAACATGCGTTTCAAGGACCTCCCACGTTACGCCGCCGACGGCTTGAAGTGCGGGATGAAGACGATCATGATAAGCGGCTGGAACCTCGGCGGGCACGACGGCTGGTATCCCTATTACGAGCCCGACCCGCGCCTGGGTACTTGGGATGACCTCCAGGCAGCGCTGGCCGAAGTCCATCGCCTGGGCGCACGGGCGCTCTTCTTTGTCAACTACTCCCCGGTCCACCCCGGCACGAAATGGTTCAACGATGAATTACAGCGCTATTATCTAGGCGGTGGAGGCGGCTTTGGCATGGGCACCATAGGTGCTCGCCTTTCGATCACTCACACTGAACTCGGTGCGGCCAGCGCGGCCTCGATGGAATATCGCCGAATCATCGTGCACCAAATGAAAAAGCTGGCGGAGATCGGCGCAGACGGTCTGCACTTTGATAAGCTCCTCTGCGGCAACGGCGTGAACACCCGCGACGAGTTACCCGCCGGTGTCGATGCCGACTTTGCCGAATCGGGCGAACTCATCAAAGACGTTGACGAAGTGGCCCGCGCCTGCCGCGCGATCCGCCCCGATTTCGCCTTCTCCTTCGAGTCAGCCTGGGATCGCGTCCTTCCGTACTGCGAGGGCAGTCACTGGTGGGGCGATCCCGGTACGGGCGTGATGAAGATGACTTTCCCGGAATACAGCGGTATGACTTCCATCACGCAGCCCTACGACTACAATATTCTCAACAATTGCGTACTACAGGCCTATCACTGCATGATCGGCCCCAAATGCTACACCGCCTCGATTGGCGATCCAGTTTTTGCGCCGCTCGCGCGTTACATCGGCGAGGTGATGAAAATTTGGGAGGCGCAGAAGCAGACAATCTTCCTTGGCGAGCGGTTGAGCCGTGGCGGCCTGAAACTGGAGAATCCGTCAGCGGTCGGTCTTAATACCTACCGCAACCGGACAAACGGTCAGCGCGCGGCGGTACTGGCCAATAGTGCGCCCGCGTCCACCGCCGTGCGAATCCGCGGCTTCGCTGATCCGAAAAACCAACGGGTCAAAATCTTTCAACCCAACCAGCCCGTCCGCGGTGTGCTTCTCCCCGCGACTCTCAATCTCCCGGGCGAACAGTTGGCCGTAATCGCCGAAGACACCCAGGAGTAAAGGGGGCGAACTGGAGCTTCAGGAACTGATAGCCTTTACCACCAATTAATCCCGACAGGTCGGGACTCTACAATTGAGCAAGTGGGCAAGATTATCACCGAAAAGTTGGCTCCAGAGACAGGGCTCGAACCTGTAACCCGCCGGTTAATCCCGACTCGTCGGGACTCTACCATTGAGCAGATGGTCTCGTATCCATCGAGCAGATTTCATGCTTTTGATTTGGCGTTCGCGTTTGGTCGCCAAGGAGCGAGAGTGATGTTCTTCGGTCCAAACTAATTCCCACGGACCATTTTTGCGCGAGTATTTGCCGCGTATTTCGTCAGTTCGGTTATGTGATGCAAGACGTGAAACCATGTTATCTGTATGCCCGATGTAAAACTTCCCCTTGGGATTTTGAAGGACATAGACCCAAAACATGGCTTTGTGAAAAGTTGTACAAATGTTCACAAAATCAAAACACCAAAATCAATTTGACGCGAGAGACGCAGATTTGTAGATTGCGCCTCCCTCTGGGTTTCCAGAGCAGATCTATGGCAGAGTCCCGACATGTCGGGATTAACCGGCGGTTTGTAGCGAAACACCCAGAGCAAGTTATCGAATTTGGGTTCCAGAGTAGCTCAATGGTAGAGCAGCCGGCTGTTAACCGGCGGGTTACAGGTTCGAGCCCTGTCTCTGGAGCCATTTTCCTTTCGAAATCCCAATACTGGACCAATGGTGGAGTCCCGACGCGTCGGGATTAACCAGATTACAGGTTCTTCCGACTTGTCGGGATGGAGCCAATCTTCGCTCCTCTTAAGGGAATCATCGTTGGCAATTTGGACAATAGAACGTGCTCCTTGCTGCCTGGACAATCCGCCGAATCGGAGTTCCGCACACAAGACATGGCTTGCCCTCTCGATCATAAACTCGCAGCCGTTCTTCGTAGGAAACGGAAATATCTGCGCTCCCAAAATAGAAAAGGCGGTCTCGTCCATTTGCTCCTTCGTAATCCAATCGAGCTGTGCTGCCGCCTGCGATAGCCTCGGTGAGAACGGCCCTGATGCTTTGGCGAAGGCGCTCAATGTGCGCGGCCTTTAATCTCCGAGCGGCAACTTTCGGCGAGACCTTCGCCTGAAATAGCGCTTCGCTCGCGTAAATATTTCCTACGCCTGCGACAACTGTTTGATCCAGCAGCTTTACCTTGATTGGTTGGCTGGATTTGTTCAGGCCGCGCGAAAAACTTTCTGCCGAAAAGTCGGCTGACAATGGTTCAGGTCCCAAATTCTCAACCGCCGAGGTATCCAAGGTGAATCTTCCGAAATACCGAGTGTCTTCGAAAATAAAGTTTTCTTTGCCAAGATTCAGCACGACCGCGGCGTGTTTCGGCAACTCTGCTTTCTCGGGCAAAAGATACATTCGTCCAGTCATTCCCAAATGGCCGACCACAATAAATGGCTTAGCGGTCCTCGCCGCGCGAAGATTGAACAGTAGATATTTGCCTCGACGAGTAAGTCCTGCGAATTCTGTTCCGCGCAAGACGCTTTTTAGCTGTCGAGGAGATGTTGGCGCAATGACTCGCTCGCGGCGAACTCCGATCTTGCGAATGGTTTTGTTGCGGAGCAGAGGTTCCAAATATCGGACCAATACTTCCACTTCTGGCAATTCAGGCACGATATTAAATTGTCGTTCAGCATCCGAAATGGCAATGGCTGATTAGATCTCCCCTTGATCAACTCGAAGGCCCGCTTCGCACGCGAGCATGCAATAAATCCAGAACTTCATCATCCGTCGTCTGATTAAACGAATCATAATACCGTCCCACGGCATCGAAGTCCGGATCGACGAGCAAAATTCGCACGTCGTCAGCAACGCGGTTAAGGCGTTGGACTGCATTGGTCGAGGCTACTGGCGCTGCAACGATGACTCGGCGAGTGTCTCGTCTCTTTACAGCCTCGACTGCGGCTTCGGTCGTTGCGCCGGTGGCCAAGCCATCATCGACGAGTAAAACGGATTTGTTCGATAATTCAGGCAAACCATCCCGACGAAACGTTTGCGCGTATCTTTGTAATCGCTCTTGCTCTTCGTCGATCACCTGCTTGAGTTGCATGCGAATCAGTGGATTGCGGCCTATGACGGACTCATCGAGCACAACAACGTCAGGTTCGGCCAAAGCGCCGACGGCGAACTCGCGATGCAATGGGTGCCCAATCTTGCGCACGATGACGACGTCGAGCGGCACTTGCAGGATGTTCGCGACCTCCGCTGCGACCACCACGCCTCCACGAGGCAAACCCAGCACGAAGTCGGGCCGGATATCATGTTCAAGCAGATAATGGCCGAGCCTCCTTCCTGCATCTTCACGTGATGCAAACATAGGTTACTGATCGCCCGGCTATTAGAAAAAATCAATGCTGGACCTTG
>Ga0068857_100006272_pt1 | contig 10170 bp, 23 predicted proteins | sample KBSCornC72_FD_66591 | JGI IMG/M metagenome (GOLD analysis project Ga0068857, IMG submission 66591) | Corn rhizosphere microbial communities from Kellogg Biological Station, Michigan, USA - KBS Corn C7-2 | ecosystem: Host-associated > Plants > Roots > Rhizosphere > Soil ...
CCCGGTCCGAGGTGTCCTCGTCCGGGCGTGGATCGGCACGGTGCAAGTCTTTAGCCGATCATGAGCACTTCACCACGCAGTCGGCGCGTTGTCAAGCACCGGTGCGGTGGCGCGCGCCAGGTCGGCCATGGACCATGCGGTGACGGTGGACCGTCCGATGCGCACCCGGTGTAGCGGGTGCACGCCGTGAGCGTAGGCCCAGCGGGCGAAGGACCGCGGGTCGACACCGAGCAGGGCGGAGGCCTCAGTGGTTGTCAGGGTTGTCCTCACTGCCGGAACGCCTTCCGTAGTTGGACGAAGTGCTCCGCGAACTCGACCGGATTGCGCCCGCTCCGATACGCGGCCCAGCACAGTTCGGCCGCGCGGTCTCCTGGCACTCGATCGTCGAGCATGATGTCCAGGGCCGACGAGACAGATTCCGGTATGTCAACGACCTCGATCTCGCCGTTGCGGGCCATGAAGAAACGGTCGCTCACGCCACCTCCGCTCTGATCGTCATGCCCAACCACAGCCACTTGTCCCGCGACCACATGGTGTCGCACCGGGGGCAGCGGATGATGTCCAAATACGGGTCGGCGGTCAGTGCCGCACCGCAGGTGCCTTTGTCGTCGGTGATCGGGCACGGTCCGACGTACACCCGGTCGGACTTGACCCCGACCACCGCGGCGAGGCCTCCGCGTAGCCGTCGCATCTCGGCGGCGAACTCGTCCACGGCGGGGTGATCGTCACACGCCCACTCCAGCCGGTTGCCCAGCCAGCGGGTGAGCTCGAGCACGGTGGGCGCGGGCAGCCCTTCGCCGCGGTCGCGTACGTCCCGCCAGTCCCGCACCCACAGGTCGAGGATGGTGGCGACGGAGACCTGCCCGGTCTGATCGCGCCACAGGTCGTGAACCGTCCCAACTCGCGCCGGCATCATCAGGTCGAGCGGGTCGACCCGCAGCGGTAGCGGTGCTTCCCGTGATCCGCTGACGCGTTGGCCGTGGGCTTGTCCGGGAAGCAGGTTGGCGGGTAGCAGCGCGTACAGCTCGACGATCTCGACGAGGGTGCGATCCAACCATGTACGGCAGCCATTGCAAACGGCGGCGCGCTCGTACTGGCGGCGTTGGTCGATGACGCAGAGGTGCTCGGTCACTCGAACTTCACCCACGAAACGTCCACGGCCCGCTGTGCGCCTCCCTGAGCCTGTGACCCTTCCGCGCCCGCACCATCGTCGGCGCCCCGTTCGTCGGCCTGCGTGGCGCTGGGGCGGTCCGTTGGTGCCTTCTCGTGAGCGCCGTCCGTTCGCTCCCATGCCGCCTGCTCGCCAAGCACGCGGAAGATCGCTTCCCAGTGCTCGGTGCATGCCTTGTGGATCGTGCCGTTGCGCAGCCACACCGGGCCGCGCTCGTCGATTTCGCCCTGATCACATCCGCTGATGAGGCATACGTCGGGCAGCGCAGCGAACTCTTCCGCGTGCCAAGGGTCGGCTGGCGGTGCCGTCTGGTCGGGCTGGGCCGCACGCCACGCGTCGACAGCGGAGATGAGTGCGGCCGACTCCGCCTTCGGCTTCGTTGGCGTGTCGGCACGCATGGACCGCCACGCCCTCGCCCCCTCCACGACTGGGCGCATGGCGTTAGCCTTCGCCCACGCCTCGTCGCGCTCGGCGCAGACCTTGAGCAACTGCCCGCGGTGCAGTTGGGCCGAGTCGATCTCGCTCATCTCAGGCTCCGATCAGGTGGACGACGGCCATGGTGCGGTGGCCGATGCGGGGCGAGTTCGGGTCGGTGGGGTTCATGCGATCTCCAGGACGGGCTGCAGCGGCTTGACCAGCCGGGCGACGATCAGCGGCAGGTAGTCGGCTTCGCGTTCGACGGTGATGCACCGGAAGCCTTCGATGACGCACGCCTCGGCGGTGGTGCCGGACCCGGCGAACGGATCAAGACACACACCGCCGGGTGGGGTGATGAGCCGGACGAGCCAGCGCATCAGGTCGAGCGGTTTGACGGTGGGGTGCGCGGTGCCGCCGTCGCGGGGTCGTTCGGTGGTGGGCGCTTTGGCCTCGTAGCGGAAGGTGGGGAAGAACCGCGACGCGCCGCCGGTGTCCTCGTAACCGCTGGTTGTCCAATCGGCCGACGACTTGCCCATGCTCGGCGTCCGGTTGTGCGCTTCGGCCGTGTTCCGCCGGGGCCTATCGGTGCTGATCGTCACCCCGCTCTGTCGGTCCAGCTCGCCGGCGGCGGCCTCGTCGAGCACCACATTGGACGGCCAGCGGCCGGCGTCGTGCGACTCGAATACGGCCGGCTTTGGCTGCCAGCCGTCGTCGTTCATCACGCCCAAGACGGTTTTGCCGCTCGTTGTGCGGACGTGCTCGCCGGGCACCCGGCAGGCGTCGATGTTGAGCGCCCCGGTGCCGTGGGCGATCACGTTGGCGGCGACGGTGCCGGACAGTGGTTTGCGGGCAACGACGATGGGTTCGTGCGCGAGGTCAGGCGATGTTGCGGCCCCGGCCGGGAAGAGTAGCGCTGCCGGCCCGGTAGCACTCCCGGCCGCAGAAAGCGCGAGGGTTGCGCGCGAGCGCAGCAATGCGGCGGCGAACAGGCTGTCCGCAGCCTCGGCAAGCGACGATAGACCACCGCTCGGGCTGAGGTTCGCCCGCATGCTCTCGGCCGTGAGCCTGGACAGACAGGACGACAAGGTTTTCAGGTCGGTTGTCGTGCTTGACGTGGTTGCGGTGGTGGACGTGCTCGCTTCGGAGCAAAGGGCGTCCCAGCACCCGCGCCATGATGAGACGATGTTCAAGCCGGTAGGTGCCGTCGATGCGGACGGCAACATACCCGTCGGATCGGATGAACCGGCCGCCGCGCCAGTTCGGGTTGTCTGATCCGCTGCCAGCGCTAGCCATTCGGTCTCCAGTCGGTCGAGGTGCGAGCCTATCTGGACCAGTATATCGGCCTGGCTAAAGGGTTTCACGGCATGGATCACTGGCTCATGTGCTGGTTTGAGTGCGGTGCCCCAGCCGGACCAGCGGCGCGCGTCGTCGGTGGCGGGCGCGGTGATGTCGGCAACGCCGTTCGCTGTCAAGCCTTCGCCGTAGACCTCGTTTCGATCGCCGAGGTTCTGGCGCTCGTGCCCATCGCGGTACCGGTCGCGCTGCCCGATCACCTCGCGCTGCGCCCCGGCCGCCTTGTCGATGGCCTTCGACACGTCCAGCGATTTTGGAAACCCGCTGCCGTACAGCCACGAGATCGTGTCGCGGATCTCGAAACCGGCGTCCTCGACCGCGCACGCCAACCGGTGCCAGGTGCGGGTGCCGCCGGAGGCCAGCAGGTGCCCGCCGGGCTTGAGTACGCGCAGGCAGTGCCTCCACAGCTCGACGTTGTACGCGATGCCGGACGCGTCCCAGGCTCGACCCATGAAGCTCAACTCGTACGGCGGGTCGGTGCACACCGCGTCGACGGATGCCGTGTCGAGCTCAGCCAGCACGGCGAGCGCGTCGCCGTGGTACAGCGCGACCGCCTCGTCGGCGTAGAAGGGGTTCATGCGGCACCTCGGGTCTGGCGTCGAGTCTCGGCGTGGTGGTGGCGGTCGTAGGCGAGATGGCACCGCTGGCACATAGCCCGCAGGTTGTCCGGATCGCAGTTCTCCGGCGTGTGATCCAAATGCGCGACGGTGAGCACAACCCGCGACCCGGTCACCTCGTGCGGCTTACCGTGGCGGGCGAGGCACCAGCCGTCGTGGCGGTCGCACTCGCCGAGGCACTCGCAGAACCAGCCGGCGCGACCGGCGCGGATCGTCAGCGAGATCGCGCGCCAGTCCTTCGGATAGCGGCTGCGCTGCGAGGCCCGGATCGGCATCAGGCGTCCCTCCGGAACGGGATCACGTTCGGTGCGTCGGCAAGTACCTGGGCGGTGTGTCGGCAGAGCGCGCACGACGATTCGCCGGAGGCGAGGCGGCGGGCGGCGAGACCGTGCGGGCACTTGGATGGCAACGGAGGAAATTTGGGTTCGTCGATAGGAGGCTTCGCGGCCACAAACGCAAGATCCGTAGTAGAACCAACCACTTCTTCCTCCTCCTTCTCCTCGTGTCTCCTCGTGTCTCCTATGTCCGACGGTTTCCGTCGGGCGTGAGTACCAGAAACCGTCGGGCGTGACGTCGAAAACCGTCGGGCGTGAGGGTCACTTTCCGTCGGGCGTGGTGGATCTTCAACTGCTTTCACGCCCGACGTTTTCCGTCGGGCGTGCGCATCACCCATGAGGTTCAACCGGTACCGAACAGTGTTAGGACCATCGATGCGAATGGCAGCTCGGCGATCGACGATCAAGGCATCTCCGAGGAGAGGTTCGACGGCACGCTCGACGGCCCGGAGATCGGCGCCCGTGGTTGGCCCCGGCCTACCGAGAGCATGCTGCGCGAGCGCCTCATGACCCTGCCCGTACCACGGGTGCTTATCCGAGTCCTTCGATACAACAGCCATATACAGAAGGACGACCATGGACTGCGGCGGCACCTTGCCTGCGTACTTGACGAACGCCGCCAAGGCGTTGGAGGCACCCACTACGGTGGTCACCCGCCCTCTCCTAAGATCCGGTCGGCCACGTCGACGGTGTGCGAGGGCAGTCGCAGATCGTGGATCCGATGGCTGGCGAGGTGGCCGCAGGTATCGCAGATCGTCTCGCCGGCGTGGTTCGTCTGACCGGAATTGATCAGCACGTGAGTCGTGACCGTCTTCAGTGGACGGGCCCGTTTCTGTCCCGCAGTTGGCCGAGCCTTCGGAAACCGACTCATGACGCCAAGCCTTCGTCCCGGTCTGACTGAACTGCACGCCGTCCATTTGCGACACGCCGACGAACCACCGTTCGCGCCGAGACACCCAGCCGTTCGGCGATCGCCCGTGACCCGAGCCCGCGACGGTTGAGGCGTTCGATCGCGACCGCCTTCTCGGCGCGGTTGAGTTGGATCCGCTCACCACGGCACGCGCGCTCCACCGCGATCTCGTCGACCAGCATCGGATCGGGCTTCGGCTCGGTCCACGCGGTCAGCTTCAGCCAATCGCGATCCACCGGCACCGCCGCGGCGAGTACGTACAGCAGGGCTTCGCGCTCGGCCGGGTTGGTCATGATGTACAGCCACCGCTGGTTGGCCTCCGCGCCGTCGTCGCGGACCCGGGCCGCCAGCTGGTGGGCGATGAAGGCGAGGCGGTCAACGTCCATGGCGGCCCACTTCGTATACCTCCCGCGGCCCGTCGACGGTCCACACCAGACCGGCGGCGATGTGCGCGTACTGGGTGCGCTCCCGACGCTCGTGACGTTCGCACGGCGTCCTCACCGGGCAGGCGCGGCACAGTTCGAGCGCGGCCCGGTTGTCTTTGCTGAGCACTGTTGGACCGTGGCCGGTGGTGATCCAGAACAGTTCGGCGGTGTGGGGGTCGCACGCGGCGTGCTGCCGCCAGTCGACGTCGTGCGCCGGGTCGACCTCGAGGCCCCACGCGGATCTAGGCACTAAGCACCTCCGCGTATGTGCACTGGTTGGTGAGCCGCACGATCCTGCCCTGCACTTCCACCGGCGTATCGGCCGGGTCCTTGTACCGCGACACCAACCAGCCCGCGTTGGCGGCGTGGAACCGGTGCGCCTCGACATAGCCGTGGCAACCAGTAGTCCCGGACCCGCAGAGCACCAGCAGGTTCGACGGCAGGTTCGCACCGAACCACCTGGTGCCGCCCATGCCCCGGGCGCGGCGGTGGTGGATCGAGTAGTCCGTACCACGTTGGTCGCCGACGAGCTTGCCGCAGGCTTCACATCTGTAGCCGCTTCTCTCCAGTACCGCGGCGACGGTGCTGTTGTCCGGGCCGCTAGGCATTGCGCAACCGCTCTGGTCTGTTCGCGCCGACGATGTACTCCGCGCCGGATGAGACCGGCCCGCCGGCCGCACGGCGCCGCTCCTCGAAGGCGTGGCCACAAGACCAGCACTCATGGCGCACCAGCGGCCGGTTGGATATGTCGTCTTGGTCGACGGTCTGGTGCATGCGCTTGCCGCACCTGACGCAGCGGTATGGCGAGTCCTCGATCATGCCGGCGCCCCGTTCAACTCGGCCTTACGCTTCGCTCCGGCCTTCGACAGGTGGTCGTAGGTGGCCGGGGAGATCTCGCCCGCCTTCCGGCCCGCCTGGATGTTCTTGCCGATCGTCGCTATCGCTTCCGTGTCGGCGGCTTTGGCGATCTCCTCCAGCCAGGCGTCGCGGAGCATCTCCTGCTCTGCCGGATCCCAGTGCGGCTCGTGCACCCGCTGCACGGGCGGAGCGTCGTTGGCCTCCTTGCCGTCGTCGTCCGTGTCTGGCGCCACACCGGTCACTGCAGACAGCGCGTACCGGCGGGCGTAGGTGATTGCGGAGCCGAGTTGCTGCGGCGTGCCGGACGGCAACGGGTAGCGGCCGGTGTCGGACTCGCCGGACTGATGGCGCAGCGAGTACTCGAGCACGAATCGACCGGCTTCGTCGAGCGTCGGCTTGGCCGAGAACGACAGGCCGTGCTTGGCCAGCAACGGAAGGACAACCGTCGAGACGCCCGCCAGATCGGCGTACTTGATGATGTAGTTGCCCATGTCGGCGGTGTTGCCCTTGGCGAGTCGCGGCAGTTCCAGCTGGAACGCGGCCAGCGCCGACGCGAGGTTCTCAGTCACGGTCCTGCCTTTCGTCGCATGCCGTGCACAGCGGCGCCGTCTCGGTGGTGTCCCCGCACACCTCGCAGAGCTCCATCGGGGTCAACTCCGGCACCTGCGGGTCTTCGGTGTTGTCTTCCATGACGAGGTGCAGGCTCATGACGCCACCTCCCACAGGTAGCGCTGGACATGCTCGGTGCCGCGGGCAACGCGGGGCCGAGACGGCGTGTCCCAGCCGGGGCGAGCCGGTCGCTCGGCCACCACTCGGTAGCCCGCTGCGCGCAGGGATCCGCCGCCTTCACCGGTCTGCGTGTACGTGATGAGCCGCCGGTAGCCGAGAGCCGCCGCGGCGCGCCACGCGGCGGCGTACAGCATGGACCCAGCGTTGGGCGTGCCGTCCGTAGCGCAGCGGGTGACCTCGAGCGTGTCCACCGCTACGGCGCGGGCGACCGGCCGGCCGACAATGACGACCCCGACAAGCTTGGCGTCATCGGCCGCCCCGATGGAGAACTTGTGCCCTACCGGCGGCAGGTGGTGGCGGTGCCATTCGGAGACGAACCGGCATGCGTCGTCGAACGACACGGGGACGAGGTGGAGATCGCTCACGACACCCTCCGCCGTAGCTCGTTCCGGCGATCTAGGAGAAAGTCCCGCTGGCCACGGTCGGCAGTCCGCGCCAACGCGTAGTCGATAGCGCTGAGGTTGTCGTCCGCGACGACTGCGTGTTCCTCAATCTCAATCACCATCGGCGCTCCGCACTCGTCGCAGCCGTCGCAGTCGTGGACCATGCCGCAGTCGACGATGTCCACCCCGACGTCTGGCCCGGGGTTGTCCTTGCCCTGCAGGGCGATCAGGGTGATGACGCCGACGAGGAGCAGGAGTGCGGCGACGATCTCGCCGGCCATGAGGTCGGTCATGGCTGCACCCGCCTCGCAGTCAAGGCCCAGGTCTCGACTTCCCAGCCCGTGATCTGGTAGATGACTTCGACGTCCTCGCGCGTGTTGCCGAGGTAGAGACGGTCACCGGATATAAAGAGGAGGCTCGGGTCGGAGGCTTGGATCGCCGCGATGCTGATGCGCGCGTGGTCCGGGTATTCCTCCACGATTACCTTCGGCGCAACGCGGGTGAGGACCACGTCGCCGAACACGATCTCGTCGCTCACGTCGCATCGCCCTCCTCGTACACCAGCCGCCGCACCATGGCCTTGAACTCGTGCGTGGTCTCCCCGTGCCAGATCGGCGCCAACGGTGGCGCGGTCTGCTCCGGTTGCTTGAAGTGCCGCATCCACCGCCGGTGCTGGCGGTAGGCGCTCCACCACTGGGTGAGGCGCGGGCCCCAGCCCCACATGGCGAGGACGGTGACGGCGCCGAACGCGTAGGAGGTCATCGACGCCTCCAGTTGACGAGCACTATGGCGGCCATTGCCGCGATGGCGGTGACGGCGATAACGATGTCGCCGATCACGTAGTCGCTCATGCCGACACTCGCCCCCTCGACGGCCCGTGGACCACTCGCAGGTATTCGTCGTTGCTGGGGAAGCACTGCGCGCAGCAGGCGAGCCCGAAGACGAGGCACTGCACCGGTGTGACTTCCCTGGTCTTCTGGGCGCGCTGGACGCTGATGCACGAGGCGCCGTTGGCGTACTGGCGGTGCACAGTGCCGAGGCGGTTGATGACGACGAGCCTCATGGCGTCGCCGCCGTCCGGTCGAACTCACGCCCGGCCAACTCGAACCGCAGTGTCGACCCGAGCACGTCCACGGCGAGCAGCACGTCGCGCAGTGCCGGGGCGGGCAGGTCGCACATGGCGGCGTGCATGTCGGTGAACCGGGTCCGCAGCGCCCAGTTGAACGCGGTCCGCGCGGCTTGGGCTTCGTCGTTGGTGAGCGAATAGGGCGTTAGCTCGGCGACGATGTCCATGGGGTACGGCGGCGGAGGCAGGGTGTCGGTCATGACCCGTCTCCCGGGTTCCAGGAGTGATTGAGCCGAACCTCACGCGAGCCATAGTGGTCGCGGTAGGTCCCTGCGCAGACCGTGCACCGCGCGGGGTCGGGCACGTAGTCGCCGCAGTCCTCCTCGTGGTAACGCGGCTTGACGCAGACACCGTCGAGCGCGTTGAAGTTGGCGTCGTACTCGTGCTGGCCGCAGGTCGGGCGTTCCCAGTCGGGCGCGCTCCAGATCAGCCGGGACTTAGCACCGTAGCCGAGCGCGGCGGTGACGTGGTCGCACTTGATCCACATGTGCGTCTTGTACGGGAACCGTCCCGTGTGGATCCCGACAGCCTCGGCAGCTTCGGCGAGCATCCGATCCGGTCCGTAGTCCACGCCGAGGTTCAGGCCGTAATCGTTACGGTCCAAGCCTTCGGCAATAGCCGCCGCGAGTATGGTTACGAACTTCTCGCCTTGGCCCTCACGAATCGGGTGACGGTCAGCCAGGATCGTGCCGAGCATCATGGTCATGGCGCCGAAGTCCTGCGACTGTCGGTCGGGTTCGTCGCCGCGGATGGCCCTGAAGACGGGGGCGCCGATCTGCTCGGCCCACCACTCGGCCGCTGCACGCGCCGCCGCCTCGATCTGGGTACCCTGTGCCTGTGACATGTTGAGCCAACCTCTCTTCGTGTCTTGCGGGGCCGGTCGGCAGGACCGGCCCTCGCTCTTTCTCTGGTCGTGCACGTTTGCGGGGCTGCGGCCAACCAGCCAGGAAGGGCCGCAGCCCCCCTCAGCCCGTGGGGGTGGGCCGAGGCGCCGCGCCCGAGCGGGAGGCATCGGAGGGCGCGGGGTTAGGGGTCTGCGGTTTGCGCCTGCCGAGCGGGCTGACGCCGACGATCTCGACGCGCATGCCGTCACCGAAGCCGTAGGAGAATGCGTCGACTTGACCGACGCCGAAGTACTCGGCGGCGTCGGTGCTGATGCGCACCGTCACCTGCTCGGCGATGTTGTCGACGCCGTAGACGATGGCCGCCCATGAGATGCGACCGGGCATCGTCACCGAGTGCGGGCCCTGGACCAGTCCGGGCTCGACCCGCACGCCACAGATCCGGCACAGGTAGTAGGTGACGTCGTAGCCCTCGCCCTCGCACACGCCACCGCACGAGCCATCGCACGGCACGTGCGCCGACTCGGTGCGCAGCGTCGGGTAGTGCCCGACCTCGCCGTTGCCTTGGTCGTAGGCGTGGAAGTGCCCGGCGGCGTCGACGGTGGACCAGTTGGGATCAGGTCGCGGCCCCCGAGAGTCCACGTTGATCGCTTCGTGGGTGATCTCGAACTCACACAACAGCGGCTCGCCGTTGTCGATCCGGGCCTTCGAATAAGCCATCTTGACCTTGCTCACGCCGCCACCCCCGGCCAGTACCTCGGCCTCGGCGAAACGGGACGGGGGTCGAGCGGCTTCGGCGAGGCCGGTGGTGGCGGTGTTCCGCCGGGGCGCGGGTTGCCCGGCCCGGGGCCAGTCATGAGGCCACGTCTTCTACGGTGTCGCCGGCGAGGATGCGATCGACGTCTTCGCGTCGAATACGGCGGTGGCCGCTGGGCAATCTGATC
>Ga0068857_100006280_pt1 | contig 10163 bp, 9 predicted proteins | sample KBSCornC72_FD_66591 | JGI IMG/M metagenome (GOLD analysis project Ga0068857, IMG submission 66591) | Corn rhizosphere microbial communities from Kellogg Biological Station, Michigan, USA - KBS Corn C7-2 | ecosystem: Host-associated > Plants > Roots > Rhizosphere > Soil ...
GCCATGCCGACGATGGGGAACGTCCGCAGTCCCGCGCTGTGCGCCTCGCGCTCGCGATCCCAGCCGATGAGGGCTGTCAGCACGAAGGTAAGTGCGATCTGCTGCAAATCCTTCCAAAGTTCCGGCGATATTGCCAGCCACTCAAGCACGGCGCATGCCCTCCTGAGTCATGTTACTCTGAAGTCGCATCGGCGGTGCATGCTCCCCCGGATTACACTTGTTCTGGCTTGTATCGGGGTCCTTTCCCTTTGGAACCTGCTCCGCGCACAGCAGCCGTTCCGGGAATGGCCCGCCATCGAGTACGAAAACTTCAAGCTCCCGCCGGACTATCAGAACGATGCCGAGTGGGTGCGAGCCCGGCTGCGCTACCCAGATATCTACGGCTATCCCAATGATTCCCGAGTTCGCCTGGCTGACGGCCGCCCGTTTCCGGGCTACTGGACTATGGATTATCCACGCTCCGATCGGCACCTGCTGCAGGGCATTCGGCGGCTGACTCGCATCGACACCCGATCGGTGGAACAAGTGGTCAGTCTGGATGGCACCGACGACATCTATAACTTTCCTGCCGCCTATGCAGTGGAGGTCGGGCACTGGGATCTGCCCGAGAAGGAAGCCGGACAACTTCGCGAGTACCTTCTGCGCGGGGGCTTTCTGATGGTGGACGATTTCCATGGATCGAATGCACGGGATAACGACGGCCTCAATGAATGGGAGCAGTTCACAGACAGCCTCAGCCGGGTGTTTCCGGGCCGGCAGGTCCAGGACATTCCCAACAGCGATGCGATTTTTCACACCGTTTCCGATTTGACCGAACGCTTTCAAGTGCCGGGGGCGCAGTACTTCGAGACTGGGCGCACCTACGAAAAAGGCGACACCGGCAAGGAGCCGCACTGGCGCGCTATCCGCGATGATAATGGCCGCATCGTGGTGGCGATTTTTCACAACATGGATTTGGGCGACGCCTGGGAAGTTTCCGACGAGCCGCGCTATCCGGAGAAGTGGGCATCGCTGGCCTACCGGATCGCCGTGAACTATTTCATTTACGACCTAAGTCACTAGATTCCGGCTCATTTCGCGGACCGCAGACCAGAGGCTCCCACACAAGCTCCGGTGCATCCATTGCGAACTCGCCTTCGAATCGTCGGCCGATCTCACCGGATGCCCAACCTTTGGCTTCTGAAATCGTCCGCGCAAAGTGCTTCAGAACAATGCCAGTATCGGCATCGGCTTCCCGGCCGCCGTAGACGATAACGCCCCATCCGTTAGCGTGCGGGCAAATGCTAACAACATAGGGGATGACAACGGCAATGAAGCCCTCGACTATGTCCATCGCGTTCAGTTTACTGAAATCGCAAAGTGTTATCTTTAGTTTTCATGGCAGAACCGCGCAGTTACGCAGAGATTCTCCGGAACGGACACGTTCTGGGCAGAGATTTTCGCGTCGCGTTTGGGGATAGCAAAATCGAAAATTGCCTCTTGATCGCACCGCATGGAGGAGGCATCGAGCCGGGCACTTCCGACATCATGCGCGCCGTGGCCGAGACGGGCGGCTGGGCCTGGTATGAGTTCGCAGGCTTTCTACGGAAGGGCAATAAAGAAGCCCTGCATGTTGCCAGCACGGAGTTTGACGAGCCTACGCTCATGGGTATGCTCCCTCAGACGAATTTCGTGCTCTCATTTCACGGCGCGAGCGAAGCTGCGGAACCACTGGTGTTTGTGGGCGGCAAATGGAGTCTAGGTCGTCAAACGATGATCGGATCGATTAACAGCGCCTCCGGCGATCATGGAATTCGGGCCGTGGACGCACTGGAAACTGCCGCCGCCGCGCGTCTTCAAGGCTTGGACGATTCGAATATAACCAATCGCGGGAAGAGCGGGCAAGGCGTGCAACTGGAGTTCTCGCGCGGAGCACGCAATCTGCTGTTTCCGCCGGATGCTTCACGAGAAGCACGCGGACGCCGTGGCGCCCAGTTGCGGCCTCTGGCTGCCTCCATCAACGTGGGCACAAAACAACTGTGCGAGATGTTGAAGCGCGGGTAGCTCTTACTTCTTGCCTGAACTCTTGGCGGCCTCTTGCTCCGCTACGCGAGCTCCGCGCAAGGTGTTCGCAAGGCCGTAATTCCCTTCGTGGCAGCCGAATTCGTAGATGGGTCCTTGACCCGTCGTCATGACAAGTTCGGCGGTCCAGGGCTGATCCCAGGTCTCGCGATCTTCCACCGTAAACCTATACAGGATCGTATTCGGATCTACGCGCGTGAAGCGTTCCACTACGTGCAGCTTGTCGCCCGATCCCCGGAACGGATTGTAGTCAGTGAAGTTGGAGACGTCCACCACCAGCGTGTCGCCTTCCCAGTGACCTTTCGAATCGCCTCGCAATTGGGGGATACCGTTCGGGGCGTGCGGTTGACCGTTAGTGGGAATGACCCGAACGGAGTGGTTCATTTCATGCAGGATCGTCACGTATCCCTGGCCCTGTTGGATCTGCAAATTGTTGTTATAGCCCTGGGGAAGCATCGGCACCGCATCGTAGCCCAGAATGATGCAGCGCGCGCTCAGCGGCCGATTTTCAGGGCCGTCGAATTCATGGCCGCGATTCTTGGCGGCGATGTCGGCGGCTCTTTTCCGTGCTTCCGGCAGCAGCGCAGGAATCTGACCGGTCGGCCCGATGATGAGCGAGGTGCGCCGATCCCATACAAGGCTGGACTGGGCTTTGTCCAAGCCGAATTGGGCGAAATCGTAATGCACATCGGCGGCAGTGCCTTTCTCGGCGGGGAGGCCTTCGGATAGATCGAGAGCCAGGCGATCACGGTCTTTCTTTTGCGCCGCGGCTACTTCCTCAGCGGTGTAGAACTCTTTCGATCCGAGAGCCTTGGGCCGTTCGAGCGGCGTCAGAGTGGAGTTGGTCCAAAACCCTTGCAGATCGGGCACACCTTCGGGAGTTCGCGCGACTTTAAAGGTCTTAGCTGTGGATTTGGCCGCCGGCATGGTTGCCTGAGGGGCTTGGCCAAAAAGGAAAGTAGTCCCGAGCGCCAGAGCGCCCAGCAAAGCGAATCGAGTTCTCATGCAAAAACCTCCGTGGCTGACCCGTACACGAGCCAGCCAGATCATATCGCAATTGCGGGAGGGGCGAAACGGGGCTAGGCCAGCCGTTTAGCGCTTTACTTGGTCGACGTCCACGTCCAGGGTGTGGCCGATCCGGAAGCCCATCACGCCATCCGCGTGGACCTTGCTCTTCGGCTGGCGCGCGACTTCCTTGCCGTTCACGCTGAAGATCACGTTGTCGCCTTGAACCTGGACGCCAAGCGTGTTTGCCTGTTTCCCGTCCGCGCCTTCCTTGACGATGGCTGCGTTCGGGGTCCAGTCAACTACGGTCTTGGGCGCGGCGCCCTCCCAGTTGGAGATGAAATACTCGCCCGACTGGCGGACCAGGAAATAGGTATAGGTCGGCGTGGGGCCCATATTGCTCCCGCCGATCACCAAGCCATAAGACACCGGATGCGAAGCCTTCTTCATCTGGGTCAGACGAGCCGAATAGGTGTAGTTGCCGGACTTAGTCCAGTCGGCGCGCCACATGGTCCCGGTGGTGCCCATCTGAAAGTGGTAGACATCCCCCGTTTGGGAAAACTTGATGCCGGTGGGCGCGCCACGATCCGGACGTGCGCTCCAGCCTGCCGGGAACTGACCACCTGCAACGGCACGGTCGGGGTCACCTTTTCCGCCCTCTTGGGCAAATGCAACGACGGTCGCGGTCAAAGCGAGCGCCAAAACTAACGTACGGGATTTGTGTAAGGGATTGATCATAACGGAGATCCTGCTACAGGAAGTATATCAGCCCGGCTTCCTGCGCTTGGTTAAAAGCCGCTCAGTGGTAGAGACGCGCTTAGGGGAGAACTGGTTAGCGGCACCGATGAAATAGGGGCGAAACTCGCGAATCCAGTAACGCAAATACCCGGTGTTATGGATATCGACCAGGGTATCGCGGTAGTGATCCAGCAGCCCTCGCGCCAGCATTTCGCCAGTCCTAAGACTGCTGGTCCGAAGTACGGTCGAAAGCCAACGAGCGTTATCCGGCAGATTACGCACCGCGGCCAACGCCATCACCGAAGAAAGCTCGACAACTGTCCGGCCTTGGGAGTCGGCCTCTTGTTTAAGCTCCATCCATTGATTCCAGAGACGTTCCGGCGATGGCAGGACGGCGTTCGGGATCTGCGAAGCTTCATTGCGCAACAATCGCCACTCTTCGCGCAAGCTTTTCACGTTTAGCGGAGGCGTGTTCACCGCCTGAGCGAGGCGGGCTGAGGAGCGCTCCAGGCCGTCCAGAAGCTGATCCACGGATTCGAAGGTGCTGCCCGGTTCCAGGAGCCCATCTTTCTGGAGAGTGGCCGAGATCTCCTGAATCAGCTCGCGGCCGGCGCCCGCCAGATCCGAGAGGGCAGCTAAAACCCATACAGGCGACGCTCGGAAGGCCGCCAGGCCTGCGATCTCGACCACGTTGCCCGCTGTTCGCCGGATCAGGAAATCGTCGGGGAGAGGGTCGCCCTTCGAAGCTTCCGATTCTACTTGCCCGACGTATTCCACCAGAAACCGGGAGGTGGATTCGACCAGGGCATAGTACAAACGCGACCGCCGGACGCGCGCAGGCAGGATGACGTCGCCCAGCTCGTGCACCGTGCCCCCGACGATCGCCGAAAGCGAGCGCACCACGCGCTCGGGCAGCGAGTAAAGGTAACCGGCGAGCCGCTGGCGATTCATGCAGATGTATCTGAATCTTAGCCTGTACAGCGGTTGCGCCGGATAGGCTTTGGCCATAAACTCGATTGATATGCTTCGCACAAAGTCGTGGGTAGCGCTGGTTATGGGCATGGCCGCGTTTGCCGTTTGGAACCTGACGTCCGCGCGGGCCCAGCAGGGAACGCCTGCCTCGGGCGAGTGGCGCGTCAACGGAGGCGACACCGGCAGCACAAGGTATTCGCCGCTGGCTCAGATCGATGCCGCTAACGTTAAGAATCTCCAAGTTGTCTGGCGCTGGAAAGCGCAGAACATGGGACCCACCCCGCAAGCGGCCTGGGAAGTGACTCCTTTAATGGCGGGCGGCAAGCTGTTCTTCACAGCCGGAACCGGGCGCACAGTGGTCGCGGCGGACGCAGCCACTGGCGAAACCCTATGGACCTATCGCGGTGATGATACCGCCGAGCGCGGAGCGGTGCGCGCCAACAATCGCGGCGTCAGCTACTGGAGCGATGGTCGCGGCGACGATCGCATCTTGTTTATCACCCCGGGTTATCAACTTGTCGCGCTGAACGCCAAGACTGGCGCTCCAGTGGCAAACTTCGGAAAAGACAGCCACGTGGATCTCTGGCTGGGGTTGGACCGGCCCGTCGTCCAGAATGGAACCATCGGCGCGACTTCGCCTCCCATCATCATTCGCGATGTCGCAGTGGTCGGCGCTTCTCTTAAGGTAGGCGTCGCGCTGCCGACGCGGCTGAACACTCCCGGATACATCCGGGGGTACGACGTCCGCACCGGCAAGCTCTTGTGGACCTTCCATACCGTTCCGCAGCCGGGCGAATTTGGCGCGGATACCTGGGGTAAAGACGATCGCGGTAAGGACTCCAACACGTTCACGGGCAACACCGGCGCGTGGGGTCCACTGACGGGCGATGAAGAGCTCGGCTACGTTTATATTCCAGTCGAAGCGCCCAGCGGCGATACCTACGGCGGACAGCGGCCCGGCGCGAACCTATTCTCGGACAGCGTAGTTTGCCTGGACGCGAAGACCGGGAAACGCGTGTGGCATTACCAGTTAATTCATCACGAGATGTGGGACTACGATATTCCCGCCGCGCCGATTCTGCTGGATCTGACTGTCAACGGCAAGAAGATCAAGGCACTGGCGCAGGTGAACAAGTCCGCGTTTACGTTTGTGTTCGACCGCACCAACGGCCAGCCCGTGTTCCCGATAGAGGAACGTCCCGTTCCCAAAGGCAGCGCACCAGGCGAATGGTATTCGCCGACGCAGCCGTTTCCCACCAAGCCTCCGGCGTTCGATCGCCAGGGTGTGACCGAAGCGGATTTGGCCGATTACACGCCCGAAATCAAGGCTGAAGCTTTGAAGATCGCCTCGAATTATGTTCTAGGTCCGATCTACACCCCGCCGATCGTGAAAGACACGGGCGGCAAGCTGGGTACAATTCAGCTTCCAGGCGCAGGCGGTGGAGCTAACTGGATGGGCGGAGCGGTGGATCCGGAAACCGGAATGCTTTACATTCCTTCGACAACGAGCCCGTACATCTCGACGCTTGTTCCCGGGGGCGATCGTTCTGAGATGCCCTACATCGCCGGTGGCGGCGGCGGAAATACCAACGTTGCGGGCGGGCTGCCGCTCATCAAGGGTCCGTATGGCCGCATCACGGCGTTCAACCTGAACACCGGCGACCAAGCCTGGATGATTCCCAATGGTAAGCCTGCGGCCAACATTGTGAACAATCCGGCGCTAAAGGCCGCGGGCATCGACGCCAGCAACTGGGGCGGCGGACAGCGCTCGCCGATTCTGATCACTAAGACGATGTTGGTCGAGGGCAGCGCTGACTTGCGCTTCATCGATAAGAAGACCGGCGCGATCATTCATGAAATGCCGCTCGGTTCGGCAGTCGGTCCCACCATGACGTACCTGGTGAACGGCAGACAGTTCCTGGTCGCGGTGGTGAATGGGTCGCAAGGCGGCGGAGCTGAACTGGTCGGGCTCGCGGTGGGACAACCCGCAGCTCCAGGCGGCGGACGTGGCGGGCGCGGTGGACGCGGCGCTGCGCCTCCCCCCGAAAACTAAGAAACGACAAATCACTATATGGTCCTTACAAAAGAAGAACTCATCGGTAACTTGCAAAACGAGGTTCGAATCCTCCTGCACCTTACGAGCAAGGTACATCGCAACCAACTTGACTACAGACCGACGCCGAAGCAGCGCAGCACCATTGAGCTGCTCAGGTATCTCACCATCATGGGTCCCAACTTGATCCCCGCGATCAAGACCGGAACGTTCGATGGAGCGGCGTTCGGCGCTTCCCAGGCCGCGGCCAATGCCATGAACTTCGATCAGGTGGTGGCTGCGATCGAGAAACTGAGCAGCACCTACGCCGAGCAACTTGGGGCATTTTCCGACGCGGACTTCCGCGGCCAGATCGACATGTTCGGGCAGAAATCCAGCCGGGGCTCCCACCTGGTGTTCCTCCTGGTCAGTGGTCATGCTGCCTATCGCACCCAGCTCTTCTGCTACCTGAAGGCCTGCGGCCGCGATGAGCTGAACACCATGAATCTGTGGGGCGGCATGGATGCCCCCGTGCAGGCCGCCAGCTGAGCCCATTCTAAATAGGGAGTTACTCGTGCAGAAAATCCTGACCGCCGCATTGATCGTGACCGGGCTCGCCTATGCTCAAGCTGGTGAATGGACCAGTTACGGACTTACTCCCGGCGAAACACGCTATAGCCCGCTCAATCAGATCAACGCGACCAACGTGGCGCGGCTGGGCCTCAACTGGTCTTTCGAGGTCGGCAAGGGCGGCGGGAATCAGGAAGCGACGCCTTTGTTCGCGAATAGCACCATCTACAGCATCACCAACTGGAGCATCGTGTTCGCCGTGGACGCGCGCACCGGCAAGGAAAAGTGGCGCTGGGATCCGGAAGTAAATCAGGATAAAACCCGCTCCCAGATTTGCTGCGGTGTTGTGAACCGCGGACTGGCGATGTATCAGAACCTGATCATCGCGCCTATCATCGACGGCCGCCTGATCGCGCTCAATGCTGAGACCGGAAAGCCCGTTTGGGAATCGCGCGTGTCGTATTCGAAAGAAGGCTACACGGTGACCATGGCCCCGCGCATCGCCAAGGGGAAAGTGATCATCGGGGTCGCGGGCGCTGAGTTGCCGATCCGTGGATTCTTCTCCGCCTTCGACGCAGCGACAGGAAAACTCGCCTGGAAGTTTTACACGGTTCCCGGCGATCCGTCCAAGCCTTTTGAGAATCCCGCGCTGAAGAAAGCCGCGGAAACCTGGTCGGGCGATTACTGGAAGCTCGGCGGGGGCGGATCGGTGTGGGACGGCATGGCCTACGATCCCGATGCCGATCTTCTGTACGTCGGCACCGGCAACGGCGGGCCTTGGCCCGAAGAGCTTCGAAAGTCCAAGGGCAAAGAGAATCTGTACCTGGCTTCGATTCTGGCGGTGAAGCCCGATACCGGCGAACTCAAATGGTATTTCCAGGTGGTCCCCGGCGATTCCTGGGACTACGACAGCGTGCAACAGCTGCTGCTGGCGGACGTCACCATCCGCGGCCAGCAGCGCAAGGTTCTGATGCAGGCCAACAAAGACGGGTTTTACTACGTCATCGACCGCGTCTCGGGACAGTTCATCTCCGGCCAGCCGTTTGCGAAAGTTACGTGGGCGCGTGGTCTGGATGAACGAACCGGCCGACCTTTCGTCAATCCTGAAGCTCACTATGGCGCTGACACGATTCAGATTTCGCCCGGCCCCGGAGGCGCGCACAACTGGTCGCCGATGTCTTTCAATCCGACTACCGGATTGGTTTACGTGCCGACGTCCATGGTGAGCAGCTCGAATTTTGCGATCGATCCGTCGTTCGAGTATCAACCCGGGCGAAGCAATATCGGAGTCAAGCGCGGCGCACCTCCAGCGAATGGTCAGGGTGTCGCTCCGCCTCCGCCGCCCACGCTGCCTGCTCCTCCGGCAATCGGCCCTGAGGCTCCTCCAGCGGGTCAAACCAATGTGTTGGTCGCGTGGGATCCGGTGGCGCAGAAGGAACGTTGGCGCAACACCGGCGGCGGATCCATTGGCGGTGGCACGGTGACCACGGCAGGCAACCTGGTGATCCAGGTGATCCCCGACGGCCGTCTGGTGGCCTACAGCGCCGACAAAGGCGAGAAACTGTTGGATATCCAGACAGGCTTGCGGGGTGGCATGGGCCCGCCGATCACGTATCAGTTAGACGGCAAACAGTACATCGCGCTGATGGGCGGCACGGGTGTGGTGATCGCTCGCAATGCTGAACCGGGCGCGGCTCCGCCTCCGCCGAATGCGCAGACAGTGCTCCCCAAACTGATGACGTTCGCGCTCGACGGAAAGCCGTTGCAGTAGCTTACTGAACACTTTACTCAACACCCAGCGCGAGCAATACGTTGCCGGGGATCCCATTTCGGACGCCCACATAACCAGAAGGCACGAACAGGATGCCTCCGGCGACAACAGGTCCCGCAGCGCCCATGGAACCGCCTTTTGCCGTGACTCCATTCACGGTGGCGAATTCCTGAATGGTGTTGTACTGCCAGACGATCTTCCCGTCGGCGGCAGATAGTGCCCGCACGATCCCGTCCCAGCCGCCCGAAAACACAATGCCCGGAATCGCAGTCAGCGGACCCTCATGGCCGGGATGCTGCGCCATCGCGGGCGCAAGCTCCGGTTGCGTGAACCACTTCCGTTCGCCGTCGCGAAGCTGTACCGCGGCGATGCCGCCCGGGCCGAGGCCGAAGTACGCGTTCTGATCGTCGACTGCACCGCCCCAAACGATCTTGCCGCCGAATTCACTGGTGTTGTTCACGAGTGCGGTTTTCCAAATCACCTTACCCTTGTTGTCCGGATCGTGCGCCCAGACGTTGCCGCTCTTTTGTCCGGCGACGAGGATGGTGCGTCCGCCGGCGAGAGTCTTCAGAATCGGGGGCGCGCCGAAATCGTGATCGGGACCTAACTCCTTGGGACAATTCTCGGCCGGCGTCGCTCCGTTGCATCCGGCCAACCATGCGTCATTTTCGCTGTCCTGAACCGACCACAGGATCTTGCCGTTGTTCAGATCCATCGCGATGATGGCGTCGGTAGTGTCTGCCGCGGGCAGTGTGTAGGCATCGCCCGTGCCGATGTAGAGCGCATGCCGAGCCGGATCGATGGTGGGCGAGTTCCACACGCCGCCTCCCGCGGGAGCGAAGCGCTGCACTCCATTGGTGTTCTTTCCGATCGGCTTAGGTTCTTCGGCGATGGTGTAGGTTTTCCAGATTTGTTTGCCGGTGGCGGCATCCAACGCGACCACGCTGCCGCGGAACGTGCAGCAGGCATAATTCCGGTTGGGACCCGCACCCTCTTCGCCCGAAGCGACCGGGA
>Ga0068857_100006291_pt1 | contig 10159 bp, 8 predicted proteins | sample KBSCornC72_FD_66591 | JGI IMG/M metagenome (GOLD analysis project Ga0068857, IMG submission 66591) | Corn rhizosphere microbial communities from Kellogg Biological Station, Michigan, USA - KBS Corn C7-2 | ecosystem: Host-associated > Plants > Roots > Rhizosphere > Soil ...
AGGCGCGTATTTGAGCGCGGGGGATCTGGTGGCGTCGATCGGGCAACTGGATCGGGTGCGCGTAAAAGTGTTCGTCGATGAGCCGGACTTGGGGCGTGTGGCGCGCGGCAAGGCGGTGGTGATCACTTGGGACGCGGTGCCGGGAAAGCGATGGAAGGGCGTGGTGGACAAGACTCCCACGCAGATCGAGGCGCTGGGGACGCGGCAGGTGGGCGAGGTGCTGTGCGTGATTGATAATCCGAACAACGAGCTGCTGCCGGGGACTAACGTGAATGTGGAGATTAACACGGAGGCGGTGGCTAGCGCGCTGACGATTCCCAAAGAAGCGGTGCGGCGGGAATTGGGGCAGGCGGGGGTGTTTGCGCTGGCGGGGAATACACTTGCTTGGAAGAAGATCACGCTGGGGGTGGCGAACACTACGCGGACGCAGGTGGAGGGGTTGAGTGAGAGTGACGCTGTCGCGCTGCCTTCGGACAAACCTCTTAAAGAGGGGATGGTTGTGGCGCCGCGGTTCCAGTAAATCGGCGGGAACTTGGTACATCGCTGCGGTGTCTATCCAGGCGAATGCGGATCAGCTATCGGGTGTCTAGCATCGCGCTCGTGCTGGTCGTCATCGGGATGTTTCTTTTGCCCAACTCTATATTGGTGCGTCCCATCGCTCCCACAAGGACTTTAGTTGATGGAATGGTTTCCTTTGATCCTTGCTTTACGACGTGGGAGGAGAGCGGCTGGCTAATTCGGCTCTCCGTTCTCGTTTGGATCGGAACATTTCTGTACTTGTTCGTACAGGGGCTTCGGAATCGGACCGTCCCACGAGCGGTGGCTATTGTGAGCTTCCTCGCGTTTGTCCTCAGTTTGCACAATCGGCTTTGGCGGGTTCAAAATTGCGGTTCAGGTCTTGGAATCGTTGTCTTTTGGGTTTGGATTATGGCGGTGGGTCTTATGTGCGTCCAGCACATTATTCAGCGGCCAGTTCGAGTCTGATCCGCGGTAAGCAGTTTTTCGACGTGCTTGGCGAGCACATCCACTTCGATGTTCAGGCGCGTGCCGGGGTTGGCTTGGCTTAACGTCGTGTGCGTGTAAGTGTGGGGGATGATGGCTACGCCTAGCTCGGGGCCGTCTAGCGTGGCGATGGTTAGGCTGATGCCGTCGATGGCGATGGAACCTTTGTTGACCATGTAGCGATTCAGGCCTGCGGGGACTTGAAGTTTTAGCCACCAGTTGCCGTCGCCCAACTGATCGAGGGCTGTCAGGACGGCGGTGGCGTCGACGTGTCCTTGGACGATGTGGCCGGAGAGGCGCGTTACTGGCGTTACGGGGCGTTCTAGATTCACGCGGGCGCCGGGCACTAGGTCACCGAGGTTGGTGCGCGAGAGGGTTTCGGGGGCCAGGTCGGCGGAGAATGAGTGCGCTGTGAGATTCAGGGCGGTTAGGCAGACTCCGTTGACGGCAATGCTCGAACCTTCGCTCGCGTCGGAGAGCACGGTTTGGCATTCGATCACCAGGCGGGTGCCGGCGGAGACGACGGTTCCTAGTTCTTCAATAATTCCGGTGAACATTTTCTGTCATCTGCCCTTTTCCAGCAGGGCTTCTACGGCGAATTCGTTGGATGTGATCTGGTGCAGCTTTACGTCGTGGAACTGAATAGCGTCGGAGCGGCGGCGGCGGCCGGTGCCTCCGGCTACCGGTAACGACTGGGTGCCGCCTAGGATCTTGGGCGCGTAATAGAAGTAGATTTTGTCGGCGATGCCGGACTCTAGTGCAGTCCAGTTGACGCGGCTGCCGGCTTCGATCATTAGCGACAGGTATTTTTCGCGCGCTAGCAGGGTGACTACCGCATCGAGGTCTACGCGGCCATCGGAACCTTCCAGGACTTCGACGCGCACTCCTTTCGATTCGAGGCGGCGGCGGCGGTCGGAGGAGGCGGCCGAGGTCGTGACTACCAGCACGTCGTTGCGCGCGGAGGTCACCATTTTCGATTCGGCGGGGATGCGCAGGAGAGAGTCCAGAACAAGACGAAGAAGCGGGCGGCTGCGTTCTGCGCCGGTGCGGTCGGTCAGGCGGCAATCGTCGGCTAGTACGGTGCCGATGCCGGTGAGGATGGCGTCGGAGCGATGGCGCAGCGTCTGCACGTGGGCGCGGGCGGGCTCGCTGGTGATCCAGCCTTGATTGTCGTCGGGGGCGCCGATTTTTCCGTCTAGTGTTACGGCGGCTTTCACAATCACAAGCGGGCGACCAGTGCGCATGTAGTGGACGAATGCTTCGTTGAGTTGCGTGGCGCGGGCGGTGTAGGTGGCGTCGGTTTCGCTTTCGATGCCCGCGTTTTGGAGGGCGCGAAAGCCGGAGCCGTGGACTTGCGGGTTGGGGTCCTGCATGGCGGCTACTACCTTCTTGATGCCGGCGGCGATGATTGCGTCCGTGCACGGTGGGGTGCGGCCTTGATGCGAGCAGGGTTCTAGGGTCACGTAGAGGGTAGCGCCACGGGCCTGCTCTCCGGCTTCATCGAGCGCGATTACTTCGGCATGTTTCACGCCCGCCCAGGTGTGGAAGCCGCGGCCGACGGCCACATCATCGCGCACGATGACGGCGCCTACGGCGGGATTGGGGCTGACCCGGCCTAGGCCTTGGGCGGCTAGATCGAGCGCCTCTTCGAGGTAACGGTTCATCTAATCGAACTCATTTAATCGAACAATGATGCCACGAACTGTGCGGGGTCGAAGGGGAGCAGGTCGTCGAGTTGTTCGCCTACGCCGACGTAGCGGATCGGTAAATTCAGTTCGCGCGAGATGGCTACTACTACGCCGCCTTTGGCGGTGCCGTCTAGTTTGGTGAGAATGATGCCGGTGACGGCGCTGGTCTCGGTGAACTTACGGGCTTGCTCCAGACCGTTTTGGCCGGTGGTGGCCTCGATCACCAGTAGCACTTCGTGCGGGGCTTCGGGGATGACGCGCGATACGGTGCGGCGCATTTTTTCGAGCTCGGCCATCAGGTTGGTTTTGGTGTGCAGGCGGCCGGCGGTGTCGATGATCACATAATCTACTTTGCGGGCTTTGGCGGCTTGCACGGCGTCGAAGGCTACGGCGCTGGGGTCGGCTCCGGTTTGCTGCTTGATGATTTCGGCGCCAGTGCGCTGCGCCCAGACTTCTAGTTGCTCGATGGCGGCGGCGCGGAAGGTGTCGGCGGCGCACAGCAGGACGCTGCGGCCTTCGGATTGGAGGCGGCGGGTGAGCTTGCCGATGGAGGTGGTCTTCCCTGCTCCGTTGACTCCTACTACGAAGATCACGGCGGGGGGTTGTGATACTTGGGGGAGCGGGCGTTCGGTGGCTTCCAAGATTTCTTGCAGGTGTTCGCGGATCAGGGCTTTGATTTCGGCAAGGTCGCCGAGTTGATGGCGTTCTACGCGCTGGCGGATGCGTTCCAGGATTTCGGCGGTGGTATTGGCGCCGATGTCGGCGGTGATGAGCGCGTATTCGACTTCTTCCAAGACGTCGGCGTTGATTTCTTTACGGCCGCTGACGGCGTCTTCTAATTTTTCCATTAGACCGGAGCGGGTCTTTTGGATGCCGGTTTTCAGGCGGTCTAGCAGACTGGTGCCGTCGGGCGAGGGAGAGCCGGAGGGGGGAGTGCCGAAGAGAGTTTGGATGGCCATGGAAGGGCTGAAATTCCAGTTTAGCAGCGCATTAACAGAAGTTCTGAAATGAGCACGCCATTGAGCGATGGTTACGCTTACAGAATTTGAAAATACTGTGTACGGCACGGCGACGCCGTTCTTTATGATCGTATTACCAAACTTCGCACGGAAGCGGATCGTGTAGATGCCTGAGGTTTGAACGTTGGCCAAATCGATGAGCGGAATCTCCCACGTTGCCGTTGCTCCTTTCGCAATTTTCTCCACCACATTCCGGGAGCAAAGCGGAAGATCGGGCGGGGCCGGATGCGGATTGTAGCGGGGCTTTGGCAGGACTGGATCGCCGTTTTCGCCCGCAATAAAAACGGTGACCAGCCCGGGACAACTGGTCCAGTGGAGTTCGTCGGGCCCAGCAATTAGGTCAATCTTACTCACATCAACATGCGGGCCGCGATATTTGTTAATGACTACAAGTTGCAGAACAACGTTTGTACTAGCGGGAGACGGCTCCACGCTGAGTAGCAGAGACGGCCTGGGGGGATACTCCTTGGGCGCTCCTAAGGAGAGTCCAGCGCTCAGGAGCAAGCCGATTAGCAGCAACCAGCTTCCCAATCTCGGCGGCTTGCTACAAGACGTCACGCTCAAGAGGTCATTGTAGTTTGAATTCCACTCCACGCTCGTGATTCAATTGTTCACTGAAGGGTCGATCGACAGTCGAAAGCGGGGCTTGCTTGTCGACATGCTCGCGAGTGGTCCAGTGAAGCGTGTCGCCGTCAACAGAGAAAGAAACGGCGGTTTGGATAATGCCATCGTTGAATGCAATTAGGTAGAAGTCGGGCGTCGGGTAGACGGACTGACTTACGGGCGCCGGCTGCTGGTAATACGCCGGCGCCGCAGGTTGGGCCGCGATGTAATAGGGCTGGCTCACGTATCCATAGTTGTAATAGGGATCGCTATAGTAAGGCGAGTAGCCGTAATTGTAGGGATAGCCAAAGCCGTAGTAGGGATAACCCCAGCCCCAATAGGGAGAGCCCCAGTAACCGCCGAACCCGATAAAGGCGCTGGATCGGAAACCACCGCGGAAACGGCCGCCAAGGCCTCCGCCCCGGAAGCCACGATTGAAGCCTCCCCGAAATCCGCCCACTCCGCCCCGGAAGCCGCCACCGTTGAAGCCGCTGCGGAAGCCGCCCCCTCCGCCGCGGAAGCCGGCCCCTCCGCGAAAGCCACCGCCACCGGAGAAACCACCCATGCGCCCGCCACCGCTAAACCCGCCGCCGTGTGCGCCAGCGCCGCCTCCGTGTCCACCGCCACGTTGGGCGTAAACCGGTGAAGAAAGTAGCGGAGAAAAAAGTAAAACGGAGAGAACCGCGCATGGAAGTCTCATGGATTGAGCATCTCCTGATCCGAGAATACTCTCGCACACCCGAGGGTGCAAGCGCGATTGAATCGCCTGTCTAGCCCATGCTGCCTTCGTCGGCGGAGGGGCCGTAGATCGAGGGGACGGCTACATTGTTGAGGCGCAGATACACGGACAACTGGCCGCGATGATGAATCAAGTGGTTCAAAACGAAGCTGCGGACGACAGCGATTTTCGGCATGCTCATGAGGGTCTGATCGCCGCGCTTCAGGGACCACATTTTCATGAACGTGTCGTCGGTGGCTCCGGCAATCGCGCCGCGCGCCGCGGCTACATTCTTATCGAATGTAGCCAGTAATTCAGCGTTTGACTTAGCCTCAAAGGGTTTGAAGCCGCTGGCCATGTCCAACGAATCCTGAGCAATGCTGACCGTAGCCCAAGAGGGCATATCGGCGATATGCGACGCCAGAACGCCCATGGTCATGGACTTCTCATGCGGTTTATAGCCGAACTTGGCTTCGGGAACGCGCTCGATCACTGTCCGGCAGGTCGCCATTTCGTGATCGAATTCCGGTAACAAGGCATCTTTGATTGCCATAAAGCCTCCGTAAACCTACATGCTTCCTTCGTCAGCAGACGGCCCGTAGATCGAGGGCACCGGCGTGTTGGTGAGACGCAGATACACCGACAGTTGGCCGCGGTGATGGATCAGATGGTTCATCATGAAGCTGCGCAGGACGGCCACTTTGGGCATGCTCAACAGAGCCTTGCCGTCATTCAACAGGGACCAGGATTTCATCAAGTCCTCATTGCTCATTCCGGCAATGGCGGCGCGGGCTTCACCAGTATTTTTGTCGAAAGCGTCTAACAACTGTTGGCGGTTGGCGGCCTCAATTGCTTTGTAATCGCCTTTGGCGAAATCCATGCTGTCGGACTTGGCGATAGCGATCGCAAACATGGGCATCTCCGCCACGTGGCAGGCCAGGCGGCCCATCTTCATGGATTTTTCGTGCGGAGTCCAGTCCCATTGGTTTTCGGGAACGCGCTCCAACACCTTACGCGTGGTGCCTACCTCGTGGTCGAATTCGGGGAGAAGAGAGTCGCTGATTTTCATACCGGTCCATTGTACCTTGCGGTGCTGCGGTAAAATAGAGGTATCCGTGGAGAATATCGGGCGCTATCGGATCATCGGCGAGTTGGGCCGCGGCGCCATGGGCGTGGTGTATAAAGCCCAGGATCCCGCGATTGGCCGCATGATCGCGGTCAAGAGTATCCGGCTGGGCGAACTCACCGAAGAAAGCGAGCGGGAACGGCTGCGCGAGCGCCTGTTCCGGGAAGCACAATCCGCGGGCATCCTATCGCATCCCGGCATCGTAACCATTTACGACATCGCCGAAGAGGGCGGGCTGGCGTACATCTTCATGGAGCTGGTGAACGGGCCGCCGCTCGACAAAATGCTGAAGGCGCAGCAGACGCCCGATAAGGAAACGCTGCTCAGCATTCTGCGCCAAGTGGCGGCGGCGCTGGACTATGCGCATAAAAAAGGCATCGTCCACCGCGACATCAAGCCCGCTAACATCATGGTGCACGAAGACGGCACCGCCAAAGTCACGGACTTCGGCGTGGCGAAAATCGTTTCCCAGCAAATGACGCAGGCCGGGACCATCATGGGCACTCCCAGCTACATGTCGCCCGAGCAAGTGCAGGGCGGGAACATCTCCGGACGCGCGGATCAGTTTTCGCTGGCGGTGATCGCCTATGAAGTGCTCACTGGAGAGAAGCCATTCATTGCGGACTACCTGCCCACGCTGTTGTTCAAAATCGTGCGCGAGGAGCCGGCTCCGCCGCAGCGGGTGAACGGCACGTTATCGGCGGACGTCGAGACGGTGATGCGCCGGGCTCTCGCGAAAAATCCGGCTGACCGCTATGACAATTGCGTGGATTTCGTGAACGCGCTCTCAGTGGCGTGCAATGCTTGCGGGGATTGGGTGCCGCTGCCGCGCGGGGTCAGCCACAACATGCCGACGGCGGGATCGGGTGACGGGGTGGGGGGCACACTGGCCGCGACGGTCGCGGAAAATCTGGCGGAGACGATAGCGGCTCCCCGTACGGTGACACCGCCGCCGGCCGCCGTGAAACGGGTCTTGCCACCGACCGAAGAGATGCGGCTGCCGAAGTTTGAACCGGCGCCGCCTCGTCAGCCCGCACCCGAGGACCTACCCGCCATTCCGCCTGCGGCCACGCCGCTAACGGAAGCCGAGCCGCCAGCGGCCGCTCGCCATACTGGACGCAATGTCATCATCGGAGTACTGGCGGCCGGATGGGTTGCCGTAGCGATCTTCCTTCTATGGCCGAAATCTCAGCCGGCCGCGCCGACGGCGCCTTTAGTGGTGGATTCCGCAGTCCCCGCGCCTGATCCTGCGCCGGCGCAGCCCATTGTGGAACCCGCGCCGGCTGTGCAAGCTGCACCGGCGCCGGTTGCGGCGGCGGCGAAACCTGCGTCACCGAAAGCGCCGCCGGGGCCAACCGAGGCTTCCTTTGAACTGACCACCACGCCCGCCGGCGCCGAAGCAACCTTCGACGGGAACGCGGACCTGAAGTGCACTACTCCGTGCAACTTGAATCTGGCTATGGGGCGGCATACGCTGCTGCTAAAGAACGCGGGGTATCGCGAGACGCAAAGGGTGTTCACGCTGCCCAACGATCCCGGCCTCATTGTGAATCTGGAAGCAACCGCTGGCATGTTGAGTTTGGTGACCAATCCCGCCGGACTCACCGTCATCATCGACGGCCAGGAGCAAACCCGCAAGACGCCAGCGAACTTTTCGCTATCGGTAGGCGAGCATCGCGTGCAGGTACTGCGCGGGGGCGAAAAGCAGGAGTTCACGGCGCAGATTCGCGACAACGTGGTCAGCCAGAAGAGTATCGACTGGGGACAGTAGGCCGTCGGAACTCCTATTCGACTCCAACCGATTTTCGCCTAAATCATTGTTCGTAAGGCATGGTACGATTACTCGCTAATGAGCCAAGGTGAAGGCCCACTTGAGATTACCGTCCGAATATCCGATTTTGATCTTTATTGGCATGTGCTGATCAGTCTTTTTGGTAATTTTCGTACAGGACCAATAATGCTCGCAGTCCTGGGATGTGGTGCGTACTTTTTGTTGCAAACCGGAACGGGGCCCTACACCGTAGTCTGCTGGCCTCTATTCATGGCCGGCTTGCTCCCATGGCTTGTTATCAAGAAGAGTCCCTTGCGGAAAAATAAAATCCACTACGTCCTCTCCGATTCCGGAATTTCCACTGTTTCGAAACCCACGAGCCAGTTTGCTGAGTGGTCATGGGTGCTACGGGCATCAGAAAATCGCCGTTGTTTGTCGATTACTTTTAAACCCAACAGCTTTATTCTGATCCCAAAAGATCAGGTGTCGAGCGAACAACTTGTAGCCGTGCGAACGATGCTTAGGGATCATCTGAACAGCAAAGCGCGCCTGCGGTCGGATACCGACTGAACCGCCGCTTACTCGTGAACGGAAGTATCGAGGAATGCGCGCAGGCGATGGCTGCGCGAGGGATGGCGGAGCTTACGCAGCGCCTTGGCTTCGATCTGGCGGATGCGTTCGCGCGTGACCGCGAAATGCTGGCCGACTTCTTCTAGCGTATGCTCGCTGCCGTCCTGCAGGCCGAAGCGCATCTTTACGATTTTCTCTTCGCGGGGGCTTAGGGTTTTGAGGACTTCGGCCGTTTGCTCGCGCAGGTTTAAGTTGATGACGGCTTCTGAGGGCGACACCACGCGGCGGTCGATGATGAAGTCGCCTAGATGCGATTCTTCTTCCTCGCCCACCGGAGTTTCGAGTGAAATCGGCTCCTGTGCGATGCGCAATACCTTGCGCACTTTGCCGACCGGCAGATCCATTTTGATGGCGAGTTCTTCCGTGGTAGGCTCGCGCCCGAGATCCTGCTGCAACTGGCGCTGCATACGCACCAGCTTGTTGATGGTCTCGATCATGTGCACCGGAATGCGGATGGTGCGGGCCTGATCGGCGATGGCGCGGGTGATGGCCTGGCGCACCCACCACGTCGCGTAGGTGGAAAACTTGTAGCCACGCAGGTAATCGAATTTGTCGACGGCCTTCATCAAGCCGATGTTGCCTTCCTGGATGAGGTCGAGGAATTGCAGTCCGCGGTTGGTGTAGCGCTTGGCAATCGAGACTACTAAGCGGAGGTTGGCTTCGATCAATTGTTTCTTGGCGATTTCGGCTTCCTGCTCGCCGCGTTCGACGATCTGCAGGGTGCGGCGGAGCTCGGTGGCGGTGGCGCCGGATTCCTCTTCCAGTTGCTGAATGCGTTGGCTGAGCTGCTTGAGCTCCTTGCGCAGGTTGCCGGAGGCGCCGTTGGCGGGCGCTTCCAGTTTGCGCTGCAGGCGCGCGATCTCGCGCTCGATGGGCCGCAACTGTTCGACTACGTTGCGCAGGTTTCCGCCCAGGGCGCGCCGCATGCCGGAAGTAAATTGAATGCCGCGGATCAGGCGCGAGATTACCACCATGGTGCGCGCCAGGCTCCAGCGCAGCGTGCGGTGCATCTTGGGCTTCATGCTGCGCGAGATGGCTTGCAGCTTCTGGCGGAATTGCTGAGCCTTGCGGTAATTCTTGTCGATTTCGGCGATAACGGCAAGGAGTTCTTCGGCGCGTTCGGGAAGAATTTCATCGGCGACCACCAGATCCGGCATGATCAGCACGTCGCGGATCACGGTGGGATCTTCGCGCAGCGTCTCCGGCATGGCCAGAATTTCGCGAATCACCAGGGCCGAGCGGGAGATGGCTTTGCGTACGGCGGCCTGGCCGCGCTCGATGCGCTTGGCCAGTTCGATTTCGCCTTCGCGCGTGAGCAGCGGCACCGATCCCATTTCACGCAGGTACATGCGCACGGGATCGTTAGTCTTGTCGTTGAGTTCCTGGACGAGATCGAGCTCGCCGGGTTCTTCGGCTTCTTCAACTTTTTTATCGAACTCGGCTTTAGGTTCTTCCAGGATCTCGACGCCGGCGGTGTCGAGCTCGGTGAGCAGGTCGTCGAGTTCGCGGCCGCCCGGATAGTCTTCGGCGAGCAGATCGTTGACTTCGTCATACAGCACGTAGCCCTTCTGCTTGCCCGCGCTCATGAGCTGCTTCATCCGT
>Ga0068857_100006306_pt1 | contig 10152 bp, 9 predicted proteins | sample KBSCornC72_FD_66591 | JGI IMG/M metagenome (GOLD analysis project Ga0068857, IMG submission 66591) | Corn rhizosphere microbial communities from Kellogg Biological Station, Michigan, USA - KBS Corn C7-2 | ecosystem: Host-associated > Plants > Roots > Rhizosphere > Soil ...
AGGAAAAATAAGAGTAGGAAAAAGAAGGCTCACGCTGTTTTGCACCCAGGCAATATATGCCTCACGTCGGTTGGCAAATAAAACATCAATGGATCCAATTCCATTAAATTCAATGAAAGGACCGGATGAAGTGGAATAATTATTTGTTTGCATGGCAAGATCGACGGAATTGATCTTCTCTTTTGATCCTGGATAAAGCAAGTAGTGCAATGAAGTTGTATAGGCATTATAGCCTATCCTTGTTACAGTGTCATTTTGGGCGTCATAATTGTACAACCTTGGCGTAAAGCCGACATCGGCAATAAAGTTGGTATTCACCTTGTGCCAGCCCGCTGAGATATTTAATTTTTTATCCGTGTAGCCAATGCTGAGCATCCCAAAACCGGATGAATCTGTATTACCAGGATTGAATGAGTGATAATAACCTGCCCTTCCATTGAATTTTGTATTACCGGATAAAAAGTTGAATTCAGCACCCGCAACGCGATTGAAATCCGAAATTTTGTTTGCTAAATCGCCGGTACCAACCGCCTGGCGGTTTGTGATCATAGCACGCAGGTTTGAATACTTCAGCACTCTTTGATCGAGGGCAGCGACCGTATAGTTCTGTGCGGGCAAACCGTATTTTTTTCCAACCTCAATATTCATAAGGCCAATGCGCAAACCAGGATTGAGATTTCCGGTAAGCCGTAACCCTGCGACAATAGGCACAACACTACCATCCCCGGTTAGCCCGATACGTCGCGACACAAACGGAATAGCAATGTTTTGCAATCCCATGTTTGCAAAAAGGTCGCTGTTCTCCAGGAAGAAAGTTCTGCGCTCTGGGAGTAATACGTCAAACCTGTCGAGATTTATGATCTGCCTGTCTACATCGACTTGTGAAAAATCCGGGTTTATGGTTGCATCAAGATTCAGTGATGAATTGATGGCCACCTTCGCATCAAGTCCTGTATTAAAAGACGAACTATAATTTTTGTTTACTTCATATGCCCTTGCCGAAACGTAAGGTACGAACGTGTTGTTGCTTTTGAGTTTTGGGATCCCATCGGCGAAAACAATTTTACCAAGACAATTCAGGTTTGCGCCGAAGAACTGGATGGGAACCTGGTTCCATGTTGAAAAACAGTTATTGGTCATGTCATTCCTTATGAAATTTATGCTCCAATGATTCAGGCTCTCGGGAAATCGTAATGACTTGAACGGAATGGCGATTTCTGCTGTCCAGTACTCGCTGGATATCTTAGTTTGCGAATACCATTTTGCGTCCCACTCAAACGAGGCGCTATTCACCTGCACAATCCCTTCCATTTGTGCGTTGGCTGCATTTACACCAAACGTATAGCCGGACGTATGTTCAGCCGAAGGATCTAACACAACGGAAACTCCATCGCTGTAATAGGGATTAACATCTCTTTTTAAAGATTGTATCACGGGCGATTTGTTGCTGAGATCAGCTTTGACCCCAAAGTATATGAACTGAGCATCGTAAATTACTTTTACCTCAGTTCGCAACTTTGCGCTCCCGCTATCAATGGGCCATTTGTTTATAAAGCTGTCGGCGATAGCTGCGCCTTGCCAGTCCGCCTCATTCAACTCACCGTCAATAACAATTTTAGACACAGCCTTATGAATATAGATCGAACGATTCGTGAGCGAAGCCTGGCCAATCACCTGGTCAGGTGAGATAATACAAGCTATGATCATGACCTGCCACGCTGACAATAAGCGCCACATCTTCATTGATTTTACAGCAAAGGGAAACCTTAAACAAAAGCCTTTTTTGGGTATCAGCCGTGACGTTAGAATTGCTGCGGATAAAGCAATTTTTTACTCACAAATGCATTTCGTCGGTAAACAGGGTATATCCGGAGATTCCTTATGTACGCCGGGCGTCAACTGAGGTTACCTGCAATTTTCTTATGTAAATTTCAGTATGCGTTCTGCAAAATACCAGCGAAAGATATTGCTGTTTCACATAGTTTTTTGGGTAGTGTACTGCATTACAAATTCTTACTTGTGGCAAACATTTGATAAAACGTATAATAACACAACTGTCTACGGTTTGACAAGATTGCCCGTAAAAATGATTGCCGTTTATATTAACCTTTATTTGCTAAACCGTTTCTTCTTCAAGAAAAGATACTTCCCATTTTTTATTTTTTTCTTCCTGAATCTCATTGTAGCAGGGTTCGTACAGACCTGGTTATCGGCTCCGGGCTTCTTCGATTACGAAGGCATTACTCAATATTCATTACCTATCTGGTCCGTTGTAACCTTAAGTGGTGTCATACTTATTGTTCATCGGTTTTTTGTCAAGGTTAATGAATCTAAGCAGTTGGAAATTGAAAAAATAAAAAGTGAATTAAGTTTTTTAAAGACACAATTCCAACCTCATTTTTTGTTCAATACGCTCAATAATATTTACTCACTGACTTTCAATAACGGTCAACTCGCTGGCAGATCGATCCTTCAGCTATCAGCTCTATTGCGATACATGCTATACGAAGCAGGTGAAGAGCTGGTAGATTTGCAGAAGGAGATCGATCATCTGAATGATTATATCGCACTGGAAAAAATGAGGTTTGCAACCAGGCTAGAGCTTTCATTCAATATTTCCGGTCCTGTTGCTGAGAAAAAGATAGCTCCCTTATTGCTGATGCCGCTACTGGAAAATGCATTTAAACATGCATCAAATCGATTGGATGAAAAGGTCTGGATCACCATTGATTTGATAGTTAAGGGCAAAGAACTCTATTTTACAGTTGAAAACAGCGTCTTCGCTGACGGGAAGATCCAAATGCAAAGCACGTATTCAGGAATTGGGTGGGAAAATGTAAGGAAGAGGTTATCTCTGTTATATGAAAATTATACCTTGAGTCACGAGTTTAAAGAAAACTGCTATCATGCTTTTTTGATGATACCTCTTAATTGAAAAATATGGTTCAGCTAAAATGCCTGGTCGTTGATGACGAGCCGCTGGCTCAAAACGTGATAGAAAATTACCTGGCAAATTTTTCATTTATCAGGCTGATCGCTAAATGCGACAATGCGCTTATTGCACTGGAATGGATCAAAAAACAGAAAATCGATTTGATCTTCTTAGACGTTTCCATGCCTTTTATCTCCGGGATAGATTTTATCAAAACATTGAAGGACCCCCCTGTTGTCATATTAACCACAGCACACAAGGAATTTGCCATTGAAAGTTATGAACTCAATGTGCTGGACTATTTGTTGAAGCCCATTTCCTTTGAGCGATTTCTTAAGGCGATCAATAAGCTAAACATGGAGACCGCTGAAATTAAAAAACCTGTGACCACCAGTGCTAAAGACGATGCCTTCATCTATGTGAAGAGCGAAAAGAAAAATGTAAAAATATTGCTCGGAGATATTTTATTCATTGAAAGTTTGAAGGACTATATTAAAATTCACACTGGTGATAAAACAATCATCACGCAGGTTCCCATCTCAACAATAGAGCAGAGGCTGCCAGATAACTTTTTACGGATACACCGATCCTTTATCGTAGCAAAAGATAAGATAACTGCCTATACCCAGCATGACCTGGAAATAGGAAAACTTCAAATACCTATCGGTAGAAACTATAAAGCAATCGTACAGAGAATTTTTTCCCAATGAAAAGGTAGTGGATCTATCTTTCCAGAAAATATCGCTAACTGAATCATGCGATCAATTGCCGGGAAGACGGGAAGGCGGGAATTTGAGAACTATTTTCTTATCATCTTACCGTCCGAGGCTTCGGACTTGCCGGCAAATGTCCTTAACTGTGAAGGTTACCATCTAAACACAATCTTAAAATTCAGCAAGCGTGGAGTTAGCCGGTTAGGGACCGCAAAAACATTGTTTGCAAAATCTTTGATGAGCATATAAGAGATGGTATTCTCCCGGTCAATTAGGTTGAACACTTCAAGGCTGGCCCAGATGTTATCAAAATCACGGAACGGGCTGTGGCTTCTCCGGTTGCTTCGATCAGCATCAAGCAGCAGCACACTGAAACCAATATCAACGCGAATGTATGGATCAATGATAAGAGCGTTGCGGTACTTCACACTACCGGGAATATTGTAAGGAAGATTACTTCCATAAATCATGTTTAGATAGACCTTGAAATTTTTATTGGTCGATAGATAATCCTGGAAAAACATTCCAAAGGTGATAAGTCTGTCTGTCGGCCTGCGAAACCAACCACCAGGAACCTTGGCGCTGTCTATCGGTTGATTGAGTGAATCAAGTGTGTAATCAGTGTAGTAATCATTTTTAATATTTTCCTTCGTACGCATAAAGCCGAGGCTGATCCAACTTTCCGCATCTTTCACTAACTCACCGAACAACCTGGTTTCAATACCTGCGGCATAAGCTGTCGCGTCATTATTTCCATAATAACGTACACGGACATTTTCAATATCGTAGGGATTTACGTGCGTCATAGATTTATAGTACGCTTCCGTTGTCCATCGAAAAGGGCGACCACCCAGTCCACTGAAATTATAATCAAAGCCGGCCGTGCCCTGGATACTCTGCTGTGCTTTCACATCGGTATTTAAAGTTCCATCATAGCGCCGGAGTTCGCGATAAAATGGCGGTTGATCATAGACGCCGGCAGCAGCACGGAAGACAATATCATGTCGCCAGTTAGGTCTCCAACTTGCACCAAGGCGTGGTGAAATAAGAGACTCCTTATTGAGTGAATTATAATTGTAGCGAACACCGGCTTGCAGGGTGAAAGAATTGGAACTATCACCAAAGACAATATTGTCCTGGAAAAAACCAGAAATTTTATTGATGGTAAGGTCAGCCGTAGATTTGATGACATCATTCAATTGTAAAACGTCTGGTGTATGGGGCAATGAGTAACCCGCGGAATCCTGGTATTCCCATTCATTCAGCTTATCGTTGATAAGGGTTTGATCCACCCCAAGGCCCCATTGAAAAAAATGTTTCCCCTGATCATAAGAACCCCGGTGAGAAATATTCCAGTCGGTAATGTCCAAAGTGTTTCTTGCATAATTCTGAAAAAGTCCTGCACCAAGTGGATTCACAATTAATCCATAAGTGGGTTTACTTTTATCAAAGTCTCTTTCCCCAAAAAGATAGGCACCTGTAATGTCAATGTTTTCTTCTTCATTATTTTCAAGTCTTGAAGCCAGCCATTTAAGTCTTAACCGTCGATTTGCCTGGTCAGTAACAGATATGCCAACCATGTTGGTGTAGTATTGATCTTTTTCCCGACCATCAAAATACACATCCAATGCAAGGTTGGCGGAGAAGTAGGGAGAAAAGACTGACGAAGTAAGCTGGCTGAATTCAGGTTCGAAGGAAAATTTTGTTTTGGAAATATTCCCTAAAAATTCCGCCTGCCATTTTGCGTTAAACTGGTAATTGATCAGCGCCTGCAGATCCGTAGATGAGGGAACATAGTTGCCCTTTGTTTCCTGGCTGCTTAATAAATTCTTGTTCGTGCGATTTCGCAAGCCAACGAGATAACTCAATTTGCCTTTTGATGTAACACCTTCCACATGAAATCCCTGTTCAAGAATTCCCACATAGGCTGAACCACCGAAGGCCTTTGGCTTTTTGTATTGAATGTCGAGCACGCTGCTCATCTTATCTCCATATTTCGCCTGGAAGCCACCCGCATAAAAATTTATATTGCGGACCAATTCCGGGTTGATAAAACTCAATCCTTCCTGCTGAGCATTGCTGACAAGATAAGGTCGAAATATTTCGAAGTCGTTTACATAGATCAGGTTCTCATCATAACTGCCCCCGTGAACATTGTACTGCGAAGTAAGTTCGTTATTACTACCTACAAAGATTTTGATCATACTTTCTACCCCTGTTACAGGAGACGGTAGATTCAGTGTGTACTTTGGATTGATCTGTATAAACCCGGCGTTTTCCCTGTCCCGTTGATTGCTAATCGTCACACCGGGAAGAACGGTCGCCCCTCGTTCCATTTTCACAGTCACGTACTCTTCTTCGTTTTCATTCAGTAAAAAATTTTTTTGTTCGACTTTATAGCCCGTATAGGAGAACTGAATAGCAAAGGCCCGATTGGCAATAACTTTTAACCTAAACGTCCCCGAATCGCTCGTAACAATTCCCGACTGCCTTCCCAATATCACTACACTGACCTTTGAAAGAGGGTTTTCATTTTCGTCCAGCACCTTGCCGGAAACAAAAGCGTATTTTTTTTGAGAATAAGCGAGCAGCGTTAGCAGTAAACAGCAGAGTGTAAAAATGAATTGGCGGCAGATTTTCATAAGAGAATTCGGAACAAGATACAAAACTAAGAGATAAAAAAAGTTTGAAAATTTTGAACTACATAGTAACATAGGAACATAGATAGCACATAGATCTTTATGTGGTTCCTACTGCGATCTGTGCCTAATGTGGTGATCAATTCAAACCTGGCGCGCTTCTATGTCTTTTCCTTAATTTTATTGATGTTAATCTTATAAAATTGTGTGATGGAGTATATCGACTATTACAAAGTGCTGGGCCTTGGTAAAGAGGCAACGCAGGACGAGATAAAGAAAGCTTATCGAAAACTGGCAAGAAAACATCATCCCGACCTTAACCCCAATGACAAGGAGGCACACAAGAAATTTCAACAGATCAATGAAGCTAATGAAGTGCTGAGCGATCCCGAGAAAAGGAAAAAGTATGACCAGTACGGAAAAGACTGGCAACATGCAGAGCAATTTGAACAGGCAAGGCAATCACGACAAGGAGCACAGCATTTCGGTGGCGAGGGTTTTTCAGGTCATTTTGATGAAGGTGATTTCTCCGATTTCTTCGCGTCCATGTTCGGCGACACAGGGGGTTTCAGGCAACGTCAAACAAAATTCAGGGGAGAAGATTTCCAGGCAGAACTGCAGTTGAATTTGACAGACGTTTATAAAACCCACCAACAGGTACTAAAGGTCAATGATAAGAATATCCGGATAACCATTCCCGCAGGAGTCGACAACGGACAAAAAATAAAGATCAAGGGTTTTGGAGGCGCCGGTATCAATGGTGGCCCCAATGGCGATCTTTACATTACTTTCCACATCATCAATAACACGGGATTCAGGCGCCATGGCAATGACCTTCATAAAAACATTGAACTCGATCTGTACACCGCCATGTTAGGAGGAGAAATAACTATTGATACATTGGACGGGAAAATAAAACTACACGTTAAACCAGAAACGCAAAACGAAACGAAGATCAGGTTAAAAGGAAAAGGATTTCCTGTCTATAAAAAAGATGGCGAATCCGGCGACCTGATCGTTACATTTAAGATCAAGATCCCGGTCAATCTTACAGAAAAGCAAAAGGAGTTATTTGAGCAGCTATCAAAATTATCATCATAACTAAATTTTTTATGGATAATACAGACATGGTCATGCTCGATGATTTTTGTGCGAGTCACCACATTGAAATTTCGTTTATACAATCACTGGAGGAGAATGGCTTGATAGAAACCGTTATAGTTGACCAGGCCTTGTACATAACATCAAATGACCTCCCGAAACTGGAACAAATAACAAGATTACACCAGGAGCTAAACATTAACCCCGAAGGTATTGATGCGATCAACCACCTGTTAAAACACATTGAAGAGATGAAACAGGAGATTGCCCATTTGAGAAATCGCCTTAATTTTTATGAAGACGAGAATTAGTGCGAATTGAAAAACTCAACCTTGTCCGTAAATATCTTTTTTTCGCTCATTTTGAAAGCCGAAACAATTTGCGGAGCCTCTAATCCGCTCTTGACGATCAGTTCCGCATTCGTAATAACTCTCGCTTCATCCCACATGCCCTCATCAATAAAGGATTGCAATAATTTAGTTCCTCCTTCTACAACTACGCTCAGAATTTTTAACTGGTAGAGTGCATTGATTATTTGATGGACGAGGCTGACATCTTCCGTAACCCGGTAAAATAATAAATTGCCGTTCTCTTCATGTTTAATTTTATTGAACACGATCGTTCTTACGTGGCCGTCAAATATTTTAAGACGCGGAGGCAATTTCAGATCCATATCAACTACAAGTCTTACCGGGTTTTTGCCTGTCCACAATCTTGTCGTTAATTCCGGGTCGTCCGATAAAGCGGTATTTGTTCCAATAAGGATCGAGGCTTCCTCCCCTCGCCATTTGTGGACCATCCTGTTTGTAAATTCATTGGTAATATAGAGACGATCACTACCCTGCCCTGCTATTTTATGATTTACGGTTTGAGCCCATTTTAAAATAATATAGGGACGATGTTTTGTGTGAAAACCAAGGAATCGTTTATTAAGCTCCTTACATTCTTTTTCCAAAATTCCAAATTCGACTTCTATACCAGCCTTCTTCAATTTTTCGATTCCCTTTCCCTGCACGACTGCGTCATTCAGACGGGAGTCCACTTCTTTAAATGGATCGCGACAGCCGATGATAACTTTTGGAATATTACTCCTGATGATAAGGTCAGCACACGGGGGAGTTTTGCCAAAATGAACACAGGGTTCAAGCGAAACATATAAGCTGGACTGTGGAATCAGATGACCATAGCCATTTTCAATAGCGTGTTGTATACAATTGGGTTCAGCATGGGCCTCTCCATATTTTTGATGATATCCTTCGCCAATGATTCGATCATCGTGTACCAGGATGGCCCCGACCATTGGATTTGGCGCCACATAGCCTGCTCCGAGTTTTGCTAACTCGAGACACCGGTGCATGTATTTTTCGTGAATTGTCAATTGTGAATGGGCAAATTTACTCACGATTCACGACTCACGACTCACGATTCTGAGTAGTCCCCGTCATTAGCAGCTATCTTTGCTCATGACCATTGATGAGGCAAGAAGTGAAATCATTGAAAGCATGGAAGGCATTTACGAACAAAATGAGGCAGCCAATATTGCAGAGCTACTAATGGAAAACATTACAAGATTAGCGAGATCGGAAAGAATTATAAAGAGAAATGAACCTTTATCAATCCCGCAAAAAAAACAGCTGCAATCTTCAATTGTTCGCCTGCAAAAACATGAGCCCATTCAGTACATAATCAACGAGGCCTGGTTTGCAGGCATGAGATTTTATGTTGATCGAAACGTGCTGATCCCAAGGCCAGAGACGGAAGAATTGGTGGAATGGGTGGTGAGAGACGCCAAAGGTCAAACGTCAAACGTGAAAATGCTTGATGTGGGAACTGGCAGTGGTTGTATTGCGATTGCTTTAAAAAGAAAACTTCCTGGAGCAGAAATGTGGGCTTGTGATGTGAGTGATGAAGCGTTGAATGTGGCGAGAATGAATGCAGATAGCTTGCAGGCGACTATTGATTTCGTTCCATTGAATTTTCTCGACGCCGACCAGAGAAAACAATTGCCTGGCGTTGATATAATTATCAGCAATCCACCTTACGTAACGCAAATCGAAATGGCCGATATGAAAAAAAATGTTGTCCGTTATGAACCTTCAACCGCCTTGTTTGTCCCCGACAATGATCCATTACTCTTTTATAAAGCCATTGCGGAATTTGGGTGGGAAAAATTAAGCAAAGGTGGAACTGTTTACGTCGAAATACATGAAAACCTGGGAGAGCAAGCGACACAATTGTTCTTTTCGAAAGAATATCAAACTGTTGAATTAAAAAAAGATTTACAAGGAAAGGACAGAATGATAAAAGCTATTAATTGATCCGTGAATATTCTGTTTTATTAACTGCATTGGTCATCGGCGAGAAAGAAGAGAGGATTAACTTATTATTTGTTATTACCTCGACCATAAGGTTCTGGACGGATGTGTTGTTTATATACTGGTTCGGTTCGTAATTGAGTATTAATTCTTTTAACTCATTGTCATAGTTATAACGACCACCTCCACCGGGAACATCAGTCCGTGAACCAAATTTGCCATCAGTTGAAAAAGTGTAAAATTCCGTGGCGAGACCATCTATCGGTATCCAATGCGAAGTCCCATTATCCTCTATTTTATAGACTGCAACACTCATCCACTGCCCTATAATCAAATTTGACGAAGATTCTTTTTTGCACGAAGTAGTAAAAAATAGAAGCACGGATAAGCAGAGTATGGAGATCTTGTTTTTCATAGATGGATCTAATGGCTAAAACTAATAAGCAGATCGG
>Ga0068857_100006314_pt1 | contig 10148 bp, 9 predicted proteins | sample KBSCornC72_FD_66591 | JGI IMG/M metagenome (GOLD analysis project Ga0068857, IMG submission 66591) | Corn rhizosphere microbial communities from Kellogg Biological Station, Michigan, USA - KBS Corn C7-2 | ecosystem: Host-associated > Plants > Roots > Rhizosphere > Soil ...
CTGGCTGTGAAATCGGCCGACTTCACGAGGTCCAGCTTCATGGACTTCGCGACGGTCTCCAGATCGGCGCCGGCGTGTATCTGGTCATTGGCCTTGAGCGCGGCTTGATTCGACAGTGAAATGGAGGCGTTGGTGATATAGCGGTCGCGCACTTGGGCCTCGACGTCGCTGAACTGAGCGGCTGCCGGGGGAGTTTTCTGATCGAGCACCACGATTGCGATTTTGTTTCCTGATATCAGCAGCGAGTCGGAGACGTCATTCGCCTTCATCCCAGCGAGCGCGGAGGTTATCTCCGGTGCGGGACCGAGAGAGGGAATCGGCTCGCCGGCCTTGGCGTCCTTCACCGTAATCACGTCCAGGCCGAACTGCTTGGCCACGTCCGCTGCCGAAGCGGGGGCCTTGAGCAGCGCTGCACGGGCCTGATCGACAGTCGACTGCATCTTTTCGTTCACACCTTGTTTCTTGAGTTGTTCGGCGATGCTGTCTTTGACTTCCTCGAAAGGCTTGACGCGCGCCGGCTGTTTTTCCTCCATTTGAATAATGTGATAGCCGTACTCGGTGGTGACCAGATCGCTGATCTCATTCGGCTTGGCCGAGAACGCAAACTTCTCGAAGGGCGGCACGGTCTGGCCTTTTACGATGAAACCCAAGTCTCCGCCATTCTGCGCCGAGCCGGGGTCCTGCGAATTCTTCTTGGCGAGCTCGGCGAAGTCCGCGCCGGACTTCACCTGTTTTAGTAGATCCTGCGCTTTGGTCAGGGCGGCTTTCTTTTCGGCGTCCGACTTGCCTTGCGTCATCAACAAAATGTGGCGCACTTTGACGCGTTCCGGCGTGCGGAAGCTGTCCATGGAAGCGGCGTAGGCAGCCCGTAGTTGAGCGTCGGTCACGGTCATGCTTTCCGCCATCTTGGCCTGGTCCGCGACTAGCACTTGAAAAGAGCGTTTTTCGGGAATGGTGTACATGCCGCGCTCGCGCTGAAACTCCTGCTGCAAAAGCTCGGGAGTGGTTTTCACCTGATCGCGGAATTTGGCCGGCGGGAAGGCGATGTATTCGATTTTCGCGGTCTGATGTTTTTTAATCACCGCCTGGTCCACTTCCGCTTGCGTTACCACTACACTGGCCATGGCCACGTTCTGCACTTTACGCAACAGCAACTGCTGGCGCATCATTTCGACACCGCCCGCGAGGGTGAGGCCCTGCTGGCTCTGCAGCGCCGCCTCCAGTTGATCGGGAGCCGCCAGCTTCCCGTCCTTGAAAAATTGCGGATAAACCGACATGAGACCCGTCAGCACTTCTTCATCGGTAACGGCCAGACCCAGCTTTTCGAAAGCATAGGTGGCGGCGCGATCCTGCACCATTTGATCCACCAATTGCGGCAGATACACTTCCACGGCGTCCTTGGGCAACTGGCCGCCGGTCACCAAGCGATCGGCGGCCGCCTTGGCGTCGTCGACCGTGATCGTCGAGTTACCCACTTCGGCCAGGACGTTCTCGCCGCCGGTACTCGATGCAGTTGTCAGCCCGCTACTGGGGATAAGGTATGTGACCATTGACGCGGCCACGATCAGCAGCAACCCTCCCAACATATACTTGGTAAATTTGGCGCCGCTACGGAACAAATTGAACATTTTTGTGAAGCTCCTACGTGGGGCAAAAACCGCCTAATGTTTATTGTACTCCAGGCTCGGGCAACCGCCTGAGGCACCTAAAAATTTATCGAAACGTTTCGGGCATAAAAAATCTCTAACTGGATCGAGCCTTGGGCGGGGGCTCTTCCGGGAGTGTTATGGCATTTGAATTGCCAGTGATGTTGCAGGAGGAGCTGAGTTGTGAGTGCCAAGGAATGCTCCATGATTAGTCTTGTGTACTGTGAGGACGCTAGACAGCTTTTGGACGGGTTTGGTGAGACCGTTCGGGAATTGACGAAGCTTCACGAGGAGCAGTTTCTGTCGATCGTTGGAGGCGACCTGGATAGTGCGCGCTTCGATGATTTGATCTTCATGGCGAATGAACGCAAACACGAAGCCAAGTATGCGTATCTTCACCATCTGGAGGCTCACAGATGCTCAAAATTCGATGCGACAACTGACTAAGAGTGAACGCGCAAAAATTACCGACAGCATGCACAGTATCCAGTCCGCGCGAGCTTCTCTGGCGGACATCGATGAAACCAAAGTTCCCGACGTCGATGAGATTCAGGAGTGCCTGGAAAACGCCGACAAGAATCTGCGCGGAGCTTTAAGGGAAGCGCCAGAACAGAAAAAACCTCTCACCTAAGGGACCAGGCAGCCCAAGCCGCATTCTTCATGCACTGCTCGCACCGCCTTTTCCAGGCCTTCGCGGCGAACCACAATCGCTATGGTTAGTTCGCTGGAGCCTTGTGCGATCGCAATGATGTTGATGTTGTGGCGGGAAATCGCGGTGAAGATACGGCCGGCTAAACCGGGGGTGCCGCGCATACCCTCACCGACTACGGCGATCAGGCCCACGTTGGAATCCACCTGGATGGGTTTCACATAGCCGTGCGTGAGTTCGAGCGTGAAGGTTTCTTCCATGTGCTCGAGCGCAGCCTTCAATTCCGACTGGCGTACCAGGAAACAGAAACTTTGGCGGTAGCTGGAACTGGTGATGGCGAGGAGTTCCACCCCTGCGGCATCCAAAGCTTCTAGTGCCTCCGCCATCAGGCGAGTGCCGCTGATTCCGGCGCTAGCGGGCTCGACGGCGACCAGCGCTACTTCGGTCATGGAGGTGACGGCGTGCGGGCCGCCGGCGACATCGCTGCCGCGGCCGAGTTGCGCGACGATGCGCGTTCCGGGCTTCTCTGGGGAGAAGCTGTTTTTGCTCCATACAGGGATCTGGCGTTCGATCAGCGGTGCGAGCGTGCGCGGATGCAGCACCTTCGCTCCGGCGTAGGCCAACTCGGCGGCTTCGTTGTAGGTGATTTCGTCCAACACGCGGGCGTCGGGGATCAGGCGCGGATCGCCGGTCATGATGCCATCGACGTCGGTCCAGATCCACAATTCTTCGGCGTCCAGGGATGCGGCTAGGATGGCTGCCGAGAAATCCGAGCCGCCGCGGCCGAGCGTGGTGGGGCGGCCATCGAGCGTGGCGGCGTTGAACCCGGTGATTACCGGAACCACACGTTGGTCGAGCAGCGGGCCTAACACCGCTCGCGACTTTTCGCGGGTCTCGTCCATTAGCGGGGTGGCGTTACCGAAGACGTCGTCGGTGGCGATCACTTGCGCCGCATTCACGGCCGCCGCGCGGGTTCCTTGCGATTCGAGATACGCGGCCATGAGAAGCGCCGAGAGGCGTTCGCCGATGGCTATGGCGCGATCGACCGAAGACAGAGGGCGCTCGCCCAGCAGCAGGATGCCTTTCGCGATGCGCTCGAATTCGGCGATCAGTCCGCGCACGCCGTCGAGCGCGGTTTCCTGGAAACCTTCGGGCAGCAATTCGTGGCAGCAGCTGAGATGACGGTCTGTCAGGGTTTGAAGGTTGGCATCCAGACCCGCTTCATCGCCTGCTTCGGCTTTGCGGAGTGAGTCGAGCAAGAGATCGGTGACTTTCGACATGGCCGATACTACGATGGCCACCGGGCGCTTCGCGTGTTGTTCCGTGGTGAGGCGCGCGGCTACGTCGATGCGTTTGGAGGAGCCCATGCTGGTCCCTCCGAACTTCATCACGAGAAGATGACTACGGCTGTTCAATGATGTCCCTTTCCATTGGAGGTGCGTTCGCGCACCAGTTTCAAAATGGCTTCTTCCACTTCGCTGGGTGAGAGGCGGGTGGTGTCGAGATATTCGGCGTCGGGTGCTTGGGTCAGGGGCGCTTCGGTGCGGGTGCGGTCGCGATGGTCACGCTCGGCGATTTCCTGCGCGATCTCGGCGACGGCGCCGCCGGACTCGGTGGCTCGGCGCACGGCGCGTACTTCAGGCGCGGCGTCCAGGTAGACTTTCACCTGCGCGTCCGGGAACACTACGGTGCCGATGTCGCGGCCTTCCATCACAACGGACTGGGTCGCGCCGATGCGCCGCTGCTCTTCGCGCATGGCGCGGCGCACGCCGGGGGCCATGGAGACTTTCGACGCGGCTTCGCTGATACGCGGTTCGCGGATGGCGGCGGACACGTCCTCACCGTTCAAGCGAACCACGGTGTCCCCGGCAGTGAAGTCGATGCGCGCTTCCTTGGCGAGTTGTTCCAGGCGATGCAGGTCGTCGAGATCCACGCCGACGCGTAGCGCCCATAGCGCGACCGCGCGGTACATGGCGCCGGTGTCGATATAAGTGAAGCCGAGGCGCTGAGCGATGGCGCGCGCGATGGTGCTCTTGCCCGCGCCCGCAGGCCCGTCAATCGCAACAATCAATCGTTTTTGTGTTTCGGCGGCGATACTTCTCAGTATCCCACGCGATCTCGTTATTACTTCGCGCTGGCGGCGGTTTTTTCGGTGACGCGCAAGGCTTCGATGCGTTGGCGGTATTCGGGGTACATGGTTTCCGAGCCGCCGCGGGTTACTTCGTAGGGGAGCTTGTACTTCGCGGAGAACTCGTGCAGGAAGGTGTTGGTGCCCGGGAGGTGGTGCGGCACTTCGCCTAATTCGCGCGGGACTTCCGTTACAGATTCGCAAGGGTAGGGCGCGAGTTCCTGGTCGCGGGTCCACACCCAATTTTGCGAGCGGACCATGGGCTCGGTGAGATACACCGGATCGGTCACGAATTCGAGCATGGTCAGGACGTCGCCGTGGCGGATCCAGTGTTCCACCAGCACTCCCTTTTCGCTGCGCGGCACGCCGTTGCGGCGGATGAAGCCCGGCTTCAAATGCGTGGTGGTCACGGTGAGCATCTGGCCTTCCCATTTGCCGGTGGAGAAGCCTTGCCAGGTGTGCGCGGCGTACTCGGGCGGATGCGGCCGGCCGTCCATCCAAATGGTACGTTCGGGCGCTTGCCAGGCGATGTGCGTGTGATAGGCGATCACCTGTTGTGTGGCGAGGTCGACCTCTTTCCAGATGCGCATGTTGGACGGGCCGCGGGTGCCGTAGTCGGCGGGATGCGGGCGGCACTGCCACTCGGGCAGCGTCAGGAGAGAAGCGTCCCAGGCGTCGGCTTTGGCGCGGGCGGCGGCGTTAATGGGCAGGCCTAAATAGTCACCGAGTTCGGGACCGGGGCCGCGTTCCGGTTGGTCTTCGTGCTGCCGCTGGCCCCACTCGCCTACCAGATCGACTTGCGCGTAAACAGGCGCGCTGACGATCGCGACCAGGCACACTATCCCGAACAGCTTCATTCGTAACCCTCCTGACGAGACGGCAACGCCTCAAATTGTGTCATGGTGGGCGGAGCCGGTCAAGCGTATTGCGGCAGGGGCGGGCTATCTGCGATAGAATCCGTTCATGCCGCAAGGCGGGGAGTGACGGATGAATTTGAAGACTATTGGCGCGTTGGCGATGTTCGGCTTGTCGGTGGCGTTTGGCGCGGCCACGCCCAACCGGCAGGCGGACGTCGTCGAGACTTCCAAGGGGCCGCTCAAGATCACGCCGCTATATCACGGCAGTGTGATGTTGGAATTCGGCGGTAAGATCATTCACGTCGATCCGTGGGGGCAAGCCGACTACTCGGGGCTTCCGCAGGCCGACCTCATCGTCATCACGCACACGCACGCGGATCACATGGATGCGGCGCTGCTGAAGACGCTGCGGAAGGATGGCACGATTCTGGTGGCCCCGCCTGCCGTTACCGATACGCTGAACGGCACCGTGGGCGACACCGATGCGGTCAGTAATGGCGAGAAGAAGACTTTTATGGGGGTGGAGATTGAAGCGGTGCCGATGTACAACTTGAAGTTGGGATCGGGGCCGGGAAAGCCGTTTCACCATAAGGGCATCGGTAACGGTTATGTATTGAGCTTCGGCGATACGCGCGTGTATTTTTCGGGCGACACCGAATGCGTGCCGGAGATGAAGGCGCTGAAAAACATCAGCATCGCGTTTGTGGCGATGAACCCGCCGCGGACCATGCCTCCCGCGGAGGCTGCCGCATGTGTCGCGGCGTTCCAGCCGAAGATTGTTTATCCGTATCATTACCGCGGGCAGAATACGCAGGAATTCGCGGACGCCCTGAAGAGCAGCCCGGGTGTCGAGGTGCGCTTGCGTAAACTGGAGGGGGAGCCGTAAATCATGGAGATCGATGCCAGTCAGGTTATTCGCGATGAGACGGAGCTAGCGGCGCTATATCCGCCGGCGCTGGAACGGTCGGTTCGCAAGCAGATGAATCATCTGGACGAGCACTGCCGTGCGTTCATCGCCGCGTCGCCGATGGTGATTGTGGGCACGCAGGGGGCGACGGCGGCCGACAATTCGCCGCGCGGCGACGTTCCCGGCTTCGTCAAAGTTGCCGACGACCACACGCTGCTGATTCCCGACCGGCGCGGTAACAACCGTCTGGATTCGTTGCGGAATCTGGTGAAGAATCCGGCGGTCGGACTGCTGTTTTTGATTCCGGGCGTCAATGAAAGTTTTCGCGTGAATGGCGAGGCGGTGATCAGCCGCGACCCGGCTCTGACGGAGCAATTCGTCATGCAGGGGCAAGCGCCGCGCACGGTGATTGTGGTGAAGGTGAAGGAAGCGTATATTCAGTGCAGCCGCGCGCTGGTGCGGTCGGACCTGTGGAATCCGGCAAAGCACGCTGCGCCGGGAACGCTGCCGAGTATGGGGACTGTGATGGCCAAGCACACCTGCGGATTCGTGGAGGCGAAGGCCTTCGATGAAGAAGCTAAGGTGCGGGTGCCGGCCACGCTGTATTGAGGAGGGGACTATGAATCGCAGAGTATTGTTAGGCGGGGCCGGTGTTCTGTTGACGCAGGCTCTGGTCTCGAACGCACAAACCGGCGGCAGGAAGGTGCTCTTCGAGCACGCACTGCCGGACTTGAACTTGAAAGACTGGTCGGTTACGGCTGTCGAAGTGTCGTACGCTCCCGGCGAGAGTTCGGCCGCGCATCGCCATCCAGGCATCACCATCGCGTATGTTCTCGAAGGAGAGATTCGCTCCAAGGTGGGCGACGATCCGGAGAAGACTTATGCCACCGGCCAGATGTTCCTTGAGACGCCGAATCAATTGCACGGGGTCTCGGGCAATGCCAGCAAAACCAAGCCGGCACGGCTGCTGGCAATTCTGCTTGCGGAAAAAGGAAAACAGCTTACAACACCGGCGTAAGCGTCAGAATCCGCCATGCGGGCGGTAGCCCGGTCTGGCTTGCACGCGATACTTCTTGCCTGCGTCGGATAGCACTTCCACGGAGATTTTGCGGAAGCCTTCGTTGGGGTTGGTCTGGGGATAATACGTAACGGTGTAGGAGTTGCCCAGATCCTCGCGGATGGCTTCGAACGCTTCCACCTGCTTCTGCCAGGTTTTCGCGAAATAGGATTTGCCGCCGGTGCCGTTGGATATACGTTTGAACACGTTCGACGACACGGGGTCCTTGGTCACTTCGTTGGTGGAGATGACGTAAATCGGAATGCCTTCGTCTTCTGCCACGGCGCGCACGTCGTCGGGAGCTACCATGCTGGCGTTGTCGGGACCGTTCGAAAACACGATCACTACCTTGCGTCCCGGCACTCGGGCGGCGTCGCGCAGGGTGAGCAGCAGGCAGTTGTAAAGAGCTGAATCGTCGCCAGCGACGGCGCTGCGCAAGCCGGAGACGGCGTCGTTGCGTTCTTTGGTGAGCGAGGCGGCGCGCGTCAGGTTGCGGCTATAGGTGTAGACCGCCACCGAATCCGCACGGTCGAGGCCGCGCACGAAATCGGCGATGGCGTCGGAGGCGTAGACGAAGCCGCGGTACATATAGTTGCTGGTATCGAACAGCACGAAGACGTTGGTGCCCACCACCGCGTCCGGCCGGCCTTCCACTTTCACCTGTTCGGTAATTTGCATGGGACGCATGGAGCCGTCGGGCTGGACTTCGAGCGGCGGTTTGTTGCCCTCGGCGAAGCTCGATAGCTTTTGCGGGATGCCGTCTTCCAGGATGCGAAAATCCTTGGGTTGCAGGCCGTTTATGTAATGGCCTTTGTTATCGGTGATGGTGAACGAGAGCACCACCAGATCCACTTTGACGCGAAAGGTGGGGCGGTCCTGCGCCACCGCCAGTGCCACCAATAAGAAGATGAGACCAAGTCGCCGAAACACGCTGCTTTCCTCCCTGATTCCGATCCACTATTCTGTCTTTTGAATTTGCGCAACCATCTGCTTGCGCGCTTTTTGCCGCACGTCGTCGCCTACCAGGCGGAGCGAACGCAAGAGCGCAGGCCAGTCTTCGAGATGCGTGGCGAAGATGCGTTCGACTGTCTGCTGGGTCCATTCCGGCACGCGTAAATTTAATTCCGCAGGACGCATGTGGACTTCGTCCGCTAGCGCCGCGTAGAACAACAGGTTCGATTCCCAGCTTTCCGCGAGAATCCGGCTGGAATATCCCATCAGTGTGGGGAACGTGCGTAGGTTTAGCAGCGCCGGTTCATAAGAAGTGGAGAGCAGCGGTTTAGGCGTCCCAAACGCGTGCGAGATAGTGCGCGGGTCGAGCTCTGCGGGAGCCGCGGCCGCCAGCCTGCGCAGATCTTCAGCCAGCGCGGAGTCGCGGTCGTTCGGCGCCAGTTCGCGAGCCACCAAATACATTTCAGACGGCACCACGTTTTCAGCCGCCCGGCGGACGTCGCCTTCCGCCAGCATGCGCTCGATCTTTTTCAGTCGTGACGGCGGTACATAGTGATCGAGCACGGCGACGACACGCCGCCGCTCGGCTTCGTTCAGCGCCGATTGCGCGAGTGACGACTCGGCGTACGCCATGTTCAAACCCACCCAGTGCAATTGCGTGGGCGTGACGTTCCACCAGCGTGGAATCACCGCACTCAGAATCATCTGCGGCACCAGATCGCCCCAAATGAGAGCTTGTTCGCGGGAGGGAATCAGGAAGTTCTGCTCGGCTTCCGCCAGCGCGTAGGGCAGGGCGATCAGGGAACCCACCAGCCGTCCGCCGGCGTTGCTGGGCCAACCGCTGCCCAGCACTTCGGTAGCGAGCCAGGTGCGCTGATGATCCGGACTGCCGTAGAAATCGTGACTCCGCACGAAGGCTGGGTTGGTGAACAGAACCTGCGCTCCCGGCGGGGCGTAGTGTACGTAGTTAAGACCCACCAGGGTATCGCGCAGCACCGGCGCAAGCGCCGCGCGGACGTCGCGCAGTTTCTGCGGATCGGCGCCCGCCTTGTCGATCGCCGCCCGCAGATTCAACTTGCGTTCGGCTTCGATGTGTTTATCGGTCCAGTAACCAGAGGAGGCCTCGGTTCGCTCCCGCGTCGATAACGCGGTGCGCGGTAATTGGATTTCCGTGATGCGTCCAGCGAGGCGCACCGCCGTGGCGCTATCCAGCTTCTGCCCCGCGGCCGCTGCTTCCAGACGATCCGCCAGGGTCAAGATGGTGTCGAGTGAAACCAAGCGCTGCGCTTCGAACACGCGCGTCATGTCCTGGATCATCTGGGTATGCGCGTCGGACAGCGCGCCATCGCCCGCGGCTTTGGTGCCGGCCAGCAGATCCATGATGTGATCCTGCGGCGAACCGGTGCTGGGGGCATGCGCGGCCTCCAGCAGTTTGCCGAGTCCTTTTAGTCCGCCGTCGAACACATCCTTCTGGCTCTGCACTTTCGCGAAGCCCTGCAACACCCCACTCAGTGCGCCGTCGGCTTCGCCCGGCAGTATGCTGCGCTGGCGCACGAACACTTGCCAGAATCCGGCCAAAGCCTGCATGGTACCGGCGGCGTCGGCGCGCAGGGCGATGTCGCGAATCTGCGTGATCCCGCGGGCCGCGTCCAGATACGCCAGGATGGTGGCGTCCGAAATCGCCGGCGCTTCCGCAAACAACGGATACTGCGCGCCCAGCGCTTTGTAATCGCGCACCAGAGCGTCGACGGTGTTGGTCTCGAGAGGCTTCGCGCGATTGCGCTCGATATCGGTGAGCGCCATGAAAATCTTCAGCGCCTCATTCTCTACGATTTTACGCGACAGCCCGAACATGGCCTCAATGACTTCTTCGGAGTCCTTCCAGCCGGGGGCCGCTTTGGCCAGGCGCGAGTCATACTTGGCTTGCGCTTTTCCGGCGAACAAATTCTTCCA
>Ga0068857_100006315_pt1 | contig 10147 bp, 9 predicted proteins | sample KBSCornC72_FD_66591 | JGI IMG/M metagenome (GOLD analysis project Ga0068857, IMG submission 66591) | Corn rhizosphere microbial communities from Kellogg Biological Station, Michigan, USA - KBS Corn C7-2 | ecosystem: Host-associated > Plants > Roots > Rhizosphere > Soil ...
CGGGGATCGTAGCCGCGCTCGACCGACACCACGCGGATGGCTCGCTCCATGTTGGAGTTGGCGACGCGCAAGATGCCCGCGGCGGCCGCTTCCAGGTCAGTTTTCAAACCGCGGGAAATGCGTCCGATCGCGGTGGCGGCTCGATCGCCATCCACGCGCATTTCGCCTCCCAGCAGCGACTGAATGCGTCCCAGGACCACGTGCGCGTCCGTTACTGTGGGCTCGGTGCCGGAGCCGTAAGAAGCGGGCCCCGGGTCGGCACCGGCACTCTGCGGACCTACGCGCAGCAATCCGCCGGCATCCACGCGCGCGATGGATCCGCCTCCTGCCCCCACCGTGTGAATGTCGAGCATGGGCACGCGAATGGGAAAGCCATCCACGATCGCTTCGGTAGTCTCGCGGGCGTCGCCTTGCACCAGGCTGACATCAGTAGAAGTTCCGCCCATATCGAAGCCGATGACGTTGCGGAATCCGCTGCGGCGCGCGGTGTTGCGGGCGCCAATCACGCCTCCCGCTGGCCCGGATAGCACCGTGCGCACAGCATCGCGACGGGCATCGCGGGCGGAAAGAAATCCGCCGTTCGATTGCATGATGGCGATGCGGAATCTCCTGGCTCGCTCCAGTTCCGCGAGGTAACTTTCCATCAGCGGGCCGACGTAGGCGTTTACGGCGGTCGTCGATCCGCGTTCATATTCGCGGAACTCGGGGCTGACCTCGTGCGAAGCGCAGACGTAGACGCCAGTGGTTTTGAGAGCTGCAAGCACCGCACGCTCGTTTGCCGGATTCCGATAGGCGTGCAGGAAACAGATGGCGATGGAGCGGACCTTAGCGCGCTTCAGCCGTGCGGCCAGACGCTTTAGCTCGATCGCCGTCGGGCGCAGCACAACGGTTCCATCGTGATACTCGCGCTCGCGCACGCCGAAACATAGGTCGCGAGGGATTAGCGGACGTCGCGGGATCGGCGTGAGATTGTAAAGCTCGGGGCGGTTCTGCCGTCCGATTTCGAGAATGTCCTCGAACCCGGCGGTGGTGACGAAAGCCGTGCGCGCGCCTTTGCGCTCCAGCAGTGCGTTGGTCGCGACAGTGGAACCGTGCACCACATCAACCTTCCCACGCCCGACGGCGGCCTTTTCGAGGCCCGCAAGAATCACTGCGGCGGGCGAATGGGGGTTCGAACGGAGCTTGAAGGATTCGAGACGTCCGTCGTCGTGGAGCACCACGAAGTCAGTGAACGTGCCCCCGGCATCGACGCCAATTCTCATAGCTCAGGGCTACTTCGCATTAACTCACGATTGTAACGTTGCGTTTATGGCAGGTGTCATCATAGGAGTAACGTGATCCTCCTGCGGGGTGTTTCCAAGACATTTGACGGAAAGCGAAAGGTAACGGCGCTGGATGGGATCGATCTTTCGATCGCAAAAGGCGAGATGGCGTCCATTGTTGGACCTTCCGGTTCTGGAAAATCCACCATGCTGAATCTCATTGGCGGGCTGGATCACCCCAGTTCCGGCGAGGTGGAACTGGACGGCCAGCCGCTTTCGAAACTTAGCGATGATGATCTGACCCGCGTGCGTCGCGACAAGATTGGGTTCATTTTCCAGTTCTTCAATCTGCTGCCCACTCTTTCTTGTCTCGAGAACGTGTCGCTTCCGCTGCATCTGCGAGGCTGGCCGCGCAAGAAGGTTCAGGAACGCGCGCGTGAGTTGCTGGATCTGGTCCGATTGGGCGAGCGCCTGGACCATTTGCCCGACGAACTCTCCGGCGGCGAGCGCCAGCGCGTGGCAATCGCACGAGCTCTGAGCGTTTATCCGCCGATCTTGCTGGCAGATGAGCCTACGGGCAACCTGGATACGCACACCGGCGTTGAGATCCTAAAACTGATCCATGATCTGCACGATCGGCTGGGCGCGACGGTGCTGGTGGTGACGCACGACAAGACCGTCGCGGATAGCTGTCCTCGGACGATCCAGCTGCGCGACGGACACGTATACGCGGATACACGGCGGGAAGAAGTCGCGCCATGATTCTGCTGCGCCTGATCAGCTGGCCCTACGCGCGTAAGCATCTGCTGCGATGTTTGCTGACCATGGCCGGTATCGTACTCGGGGTAGGAGTGTTCGTCGGCATGCGAACGGCCAACAAGAGCGTGATGGCGGCGTTCAACCAGACCATCGACCGCATCGCCGGGGCTGCGCAGCTTCAGGTAACCGCGGGCGATGCCGGATTCGACGAAGACATTCTGGACAAGATTCGACAGGTTCCCGAAGTTCAGGCAGCAGCGCCGGTGATCGAGGCGACGGTTTCGACCGGGCAGAACAATCTCCTGATTCTGGGCGTGGATATGCTTGGTGACCGCAGTATCCGCAACTACGATCTGGAAGGCGACGACGCGATTGACGATCCGCTCGTGTTTCTCGCCCAGCCGGATTCGCTGATGGTGACCAAGAAGTTCGCCGAAGAGCAGAAGCTGGCAGTCAACAGCAAGCTGCCCATGCGGACCATGCAGGGCGACCAGGTGTTCACGGTCCGCGGGATCATGAAGCCGGGAGGCCTGGCCAGCGCGTTCGGAGGCGATCTCGCGGTGATGGATATCTACGCCGCCCAGAAGATGTTCGGGCGCGGCCGGAAATTCGATCGCATCGATATTGCGCTGCAAGACGGGACTTTGCTGGACGACGCCACGCGCAAAGTACAAGCTCTGCTAGGCGCCGGATTCCAGGTAGAACCACCCAGTTCGCGCGGTCAGCAGTTCGAATCGACCTCGCGCATGTACGCGCTGGCGAGTAACATCACCAGCTTGTTCGCGCTATTCATCGGAATGTTCATCATCTACAACACGTTCGCGATTGCGGTTACCGAACGCCGTTCGGAAATCGGCATTCTGCGCGCGCTGGGTGCTACCCGAGGACAGATTCGGACGTTGTTCCTGGCGGAGAGCGCGGTCAGCGGCCTGGTGGGCACTGCGGTCGGCGTTCTATTCGGAATCCTGTTGGCGCGGGCAATGGCTGGCTACATCGGCGGCCTGCTGACGGAGATCTACGGTGTCGCGCAGACCCAAGGCGATCTTACACTGGATCCTTTTTTGATCGGATTAGCCGCGGCGATGGGCCTGGCCACTAGTCTTGCGGCCGCGGTGATTCCGGCGCGCAGCGCCGCAGGCGTGGATCCTGTAAAAGCTTTGCAAAAGGGCGGATTCCAATCGCTGGGCGTAGGAGAAAATCGCGCACGCCGGCGATGGGCCTTGGCTTTCGGTGTGGGTGCGTTAGTCGCCTTCGCGTTCGGACGTCAGGGTCTCATCACCTACGTAGGATTCGTACTGGCAGTGCTGGCGGCAGTGCTGCTCTCTCCGGCGATGGCCTATTGGCTGGCCCGCGCGCTACGTCCGATCTGGGCGCGGCTGCGGCCTGTGGAGGGAGCGCTGGCAGCGGACAGCCTGATTCAATCGCCACGGCGGACCTCGGGAACCATCGCGGCATTGATGCTGTCGCTCGCGTTGGTTATATCGCTGGGCGGGCTGGCGCGCGCCAGCTACGATTCGTTGGCCGAGTGGATGCGGATCGCGCTGAATCCCGACTTCTTCGTGACCACTGCCGAATCGCTTTCGTCGCGCAGTTTCGTGTTCCCGGGGTCTTTGGCGGACGGCCTGCGTGCCATTGAAGGCGTGGATGAAGTGCAGCCAGTGCGAAGCGTTCGCGTGATGGTAAAGAACGCGCCGATCATGGTGATCGCGCTGGATGTGAGTTTCGTCTCCAGGCGGATAAAGTTGCCCGCCGTGGAGGGAAACGCCGATGAAATGTATCGGCTGGCATCCGAGGAGAAGGGCGTCATCGTTTCAGAAAACTTCGCGCGGCTGCACGATGCGCATATGGGCGAGGTGTTGGAGATCCCCGCGCCGGGCGCTATTCTGCGGCTGCCGATCGTTGGCGTGGTGAATGACTTTTCCGATCAGCAGGGCACTCTGCTGCTGAACCGCGGACTGTACCTGCGCTACTGGCATGACGATTCGGTCAACGTCTTCCGCGTGTACCTGACGCCCGGAGCCGATCCGGCGCAAGTCCGGCAGCGCATTCTTACTGCGTTCGGCAGCCAACAGAGATTGTTCGTGCTGACCAACCGCGAAGTCCGCGAGTTCATCACGCGCTTGACCGACCAATGGTTTGGGTTGACGAACGTGCAGACAGCCGTGGCCGTGCTGGTAGCGATTCTAGGCATCGTCAACGCACTCACGGTTTCCATCACCGACCGGCGGCGCGAACTAGGCGTGCTGCAGGCAGTCGGAGGATTGCGCAACCAGATCCGCCATACGATCTGGCTGGAGGCGATCGCCATCGGAATTATCGGCGTGGTGCTGGGTCTGACGCTGGGCGCAGTCCAGCTTTTCTATAGCGTCGAGATCGCGCGCAGGGATTTAGTCGGCATCGGCATTGCGTATGAATATCCCTTCCAGACAGCCCTGGTGTTGATTCCGGTGATTTTGGGCGCGGCGTTCCTGGCCTCCCTGGGTCCGGCGGAAAGTGCCGTACGAGGTTCGCTGATCGAGGCATTGGAGTATGAATAAATTCTTCTTGGTCGTTGCGCTAATGGTCCCTGCGTTTGCGCAGGACGCACGCCAGATCATGCTGGACGTCCAAAAACGCCAGCACTCGGATTCGCAGCGTTATGAGGGCACGCTGGAAGTGACCAGCGGCAACAACCAGTCGACCACCAAGCGCTGGATCTATCAGCGCATCGGATCGTTCGGCAACAGCAAAGCGATTTTGCGATTTACCGCTCCGGCCGAAGTGAAGGGCGTGGGCCTGCTGATCGTGAATCATCCGGACCGCGCCAGCGACCAATGGATGTGGCGTCCGGCCATCGGCAGGGATCAGCGGATCGCGCTCCAGGATCGCTCGACCCGCTTTTTCGGTACGGATTTCAGCTTTGAGGATCTGGAGGAGCGCGATGTGGATCAGTACGAATACAAACTGCTGGCGGACGAAGGAGCCAGTTGGAAGATTGAGTCGAAGCCGCGGAAGTCGTCGCAATACGAGTATTCGTATTTCTGGGTCCAGAAGGAACACTACAACCTGGTGAAGATCGAGGCCTACAACAAAAAGGGGTTGGTCCGGGTCATCGACTACAAGAACCACGAACTTATCAAAGGGATCTGGACGCCTCGTCTCACTGAGGTCTACGACGTCACGCGCAAGAGCCGAACGATCTTGAAGTACGAAAAGCTGGAATACAATTTGCCGATGAAAGACGAAGATTTCAGCCTGCAAGCCCTGCGGCGCGACTTATGATAGACGCCGGTGCGCTCTTGCTCCTGACGTTCCTGGGGCAGCAATTCGAACAACGCGGATTCATCGAGAATCGCACAGTGGCGTATCCGCAAACTGCGCCCAATGACAGCGCACATGTGGTGGACGAGATGTTGCTCCGCGAGGAGGCGTCCTATAAGTTCACGCCTTGGTTCACGCTGAGTGGAGCGTTCGATGCGCGATCGGATTCGCACCGGCAAACAGTCAGGGATTGGGTGGTGGATGCCGATGACCGCAGCATCCTGCGCCCGGCTTTCTCCGTGCGGCGTTTAAGCGCCACGATTCACAAGGGCAAAATCACCGCGGAACTCGGCCGGCAATTTATCCGCTGGGGCAAGGCTGACATATTGAATCCTACGGACCGTTTCGCACCCAAGGATTATTTGTCGAACGTGGTGGATTCGGATTTTCTGGGCGTGACTGCGGCGCGGTTGACCTATGAATCGGGTGGAAACATAGTGGACCTGGTGTGGCAGCCATGGTTTAGTCCCAGCCGGACCCCGTTGCTGAATCAGCGTTGGACGGGCTTGCCGCCGGAGGCCGCGGGCCTATCGCTCATCGACGCGGGCGCTAATTACCCGGGTGGATCGCAATATGGAGCGCGCTGGAATCACGTCGGGTCGGGATATGAGTTTTCGCTGTGCTTTTTTGATGGCAGACAGAATCTTCCGTCGTTCGACGCGATATTGACTCCGCCCGATCCTTCGATCGAGTTCACGCGCACCTATCCGAAGCTGAGGCTGTATGGAGGCGATGCGGCGGTCCCGCTGCCGTGGCTCACAATCAAGGGCGAGGCGGCGTACTTCACGTCCGAGACGCCTGGAGCCGAGGAATACGCACTGTATGTGATCCAACTCGAACGGCAGGTGAAGGAATGGTCGTTTGTTGCCGGTTATGCAGGCAGCATAGTGACGCGCGACGCGGCATCGCCGTTGCAGTTCGCGCCGGATCGCGGATTCGCGAAATCCTTCGTGGGGCGCGCCGGGCTGACGATCGATGCGAATCGCAGCCTGGCACTTGAGACTGCTGTGCGCGCCGAGGGATCGTTCGTAAGGTTCGAATACTCGCAGCTCTTCGGACAGCATTGGCGGGCGACGGGCGGTCTGGCTTGGATCCGCGGAGACATGGCGGACTTTCTGGGACAATACCGGCGCAATTCCTACGCGTCGCTGGCTCTCCGATATAGTTTTTGACGGAGGATAATGGTCGTATGTCGTTGACTGCCTCGACCATGATGGAACTGGGGACTGAGATCCCGTCGTTCGCATTGCCTGACGTGAGCAGCGGACGGATGGTCCGGCCGCCTGAGCAGGGAACCAAGCAGAGTCCGATCCTGGTGATGTTCATTTGCCGGCATTGCCCTTACGTGATCCACATCAAGAGCGAACTGGCGAAGATCGGCAGGGATTATGCGGGCAAAGTGGCCATCATCGCGATTTCATCGAACGATGCCGGGACCGTCGCGGAGGATTCTCCCGAACGTTTGAAGGCCATGGTGGAAGAAGAGGGTTTTGTTTTTCCCCTCTGCTACGACGAAACCCAGGAAGTCGCCGTCAAGTTTGGCGCGGCGTGCACGCCGGACATTTTCCTGTTCGATAAGGACCGGAAGCTGGCATATCGCGGGCAGCTCGACGGCAGCAGGCCAGGGAACAACCTCCCCGTGGACGGCCGCGATCTGCGGGCAGCCATGGACGCGTTACTGAAGGGCGGATACCCCGGCTCGGAGCAGCGACCGAGCACGGGATGCAATATCAAATGGAAACCGGGAAAGCAGCCGGCATATTATCAGAGCGCGCTCGTTAATAAAAAGTGATCCGCATCTGCGCACTCTTGGTTGCGATGTTAACGTGGGCCCAAGCCCCACAGGCGCAAGTCCCGCAGGAATATACCGTTCAGGTGGTCGCAACAGGAATGCGTTTCGCCGATGGGCCGGTGTGGTCTCTGGAAGATTTTCTATTGTTCAGCGATACGGTGACCGACAAGCAGCATAAATATACTCCGGGGAAAGGTGTTGCCGAAATCGGAACCCGGCAGGGCGGCGCCGCGGGCAACGCCTACGATGAGAAAGGCAATCTCTACACCTGCGAATTTCGCGAACGCCGAGTCACGCGAACGGCGAAGAACGGCAAGATGGAAGTGATCGCCGCGCGTTTCGAAGGCAAGCGACTGAACGCTCCCAACGACGTGGTGGTGCGTCGCGATGGCAACGTGTATTTCACCGATCCGGCGTTCGGCAAACAGCAAGATACGCGTGAGCTGGATTTTGACGGCGTTTTTCGCGTGACCGCGCGGGGTGTGATCGAAGCGATTGCAAAGTGGAAGACCCGTCCGAACGGTCTGGCGCTTTCGCCCAACGGCCGGATTCTGTATGTCTCGGATTCGGATGGCCAGGCCATTCACTCATTTGATCTGGATCGTGCAGGAGCGGCGTCGAATGATCATGTGCTGATCTCGAAGGTTCCGGGAGTTCCGGATGGAATTCGCACGGATGAGATGGGGAATTTGTACGTCGCCGCCAAGGGCGTGCTGATCTATTCGCCTCAGGGCGATTTGATGCGAACCATTCAGCTAGGCGAGACGCCGTCCAATCTTGCGTTTGGCGATCCAGATTTCTCGACGCTATTCGTGACCGCGCGAACGTCGGTGTATCGTATCCGCGTAGGCGTGAAGGGGTCGGTGCCCTATTTCCCGTAAGGGTTCGAGAAGATATCCGGCACATCCGTTACCCGGCGTGGGTGCGTTGATTTTTCGCGGACGCGGCCGCAGCGGATCGATACTTCTGGTGGAGCGCGGCAAGCATCCTTTGAAGGGATACTGGTCTATACCCGGCGGGTTGATCGAAACCGGCGAGACTCTAGATCAAGCCGTGCGGCGCGAGGTGCTGGAGGAGACCGGGCTGCGCGTGAAGCCGGTCGAGATGTTCGGTGTTTTCGAACGGGTGATGCGCGACGCTCGTGGGCTTGTCGAATATCACTACCTACTGCTGGACTACGTTTGTACCGTAACCGGCGGAAAACTCCGCGCAGGTGATGATGTTGCTCGCGTCGAGTGGGTTACTCGCCGTCGGCTGGGCAATTATAAGATGACCGAGGGAACCCGCGATGTCATCGAGCGAGCGTATTCCGTTTAGAAGCTCGTCTGCGCTGTTTTACCGCTCCTTCGAGTGTTTTCGTCTGCGGTGAGCCACCAATCCAAAACCAAGCAAGCCGGTTCCCACCAGGGACATAGTGAAGGGTTCGGGCGCCACGACGGGATCCGCGAGCAGAAAAAACTGTTCTCGTCCAGCGTTGGCTACTGGCATGATTAGGTGGAATTGGACTGTGTCCGTCGGGGCAAATGAAGCAAGACTCGAGAAGTTGCCCAGAATGTAATCGGCGTATCCGTTACCGTTTCCACCGCCTGCGGTGGGCGGGATCGGCGTCGGAGATGCCGGGCTGTAGGAGTCAACCATCGTCCCGTTAATTGACATCGTGAAAAGGCTCAAGGTCTGCGGAGTGTTGTTCTGGTTAACATCCACGCCCACCCAGAATGTATCCCCAATCGCGGCCCTGATATCGCTCACCAAGTAGAGGGGTGAAAGAAAGTCATAGCTCGAAGCACCAGGCGGCAAGAGCCCCTCTGCAAGGCCCGCGTTGTGACAAGATGGGTCTCCGATCACGCACGGGGTGTTGGTCACCTGCTGCAGTAGGTGGAATGTCACTACTGGTGACAACGTTATAGTGTTCGCGAAGGCTGTACTCAGCGCCGCAGTGAAAAGGCCAAAAACAATTCGGTTTCGCATGTTCTTACGAGAGTAGTGCTGCCCCACCGGCAACTTCTCAGCGCGCGAGCGACAGTTTTTCCCGAACGGGGAATCAGCGGAAGAGTAGGATGCGTCCGTATTCTAGGGCGATCCCGATGCTATCTAGGAGAAATGCAACTTAGGAGGGAAGTTATTGGAGGCGCGGATCGGAGTCGAACCGACGAATAAAGGTTTTGCAGACCTCTGCCTTACCACTTGGCTACCGCGCCTTGCCGATACTCCATGGATACCACACAATCCGCCGTTTGGGCCAGATTCGTAGGATCTTCTCATGGAAAGCGCCAAGGGGCGCAAGAAAGCTACTGCGGCGTTAGAGCTTGCGCCGGCTGATTGTCCGCGCGCTGGGGCGAACTCTTGGGTCCGCGACGTCCTCGTGCTCCTACTCGCTGCGGAGGCGCTGAACCGCGGCCCGCATTCTCAATTCGCGCGGCCCGCTCGCGTTGCCGCAACGTCTGCCATTGCTGCGGAGTAAGCACTGAGCGCATCCGCAGACTCATCTCCGCCACGGCCTTTGTCATGTCGGCGCGCGCTTTGGTTAAACGGTCGATCGCTTCCGAACCCCTGCGCTGATCCACCGCTTCTTCGTTGAAAACTGCGTCCAGATCGTTCTCGGCTTTACGGACCGCGTCGCGGACTTCCATCATTCGTCCGCGATACTCGCCCGTCACCGAGCGGATCTGGGTGCGCTGCGCGTCCGTGAGTTCCAGGCCGTCCGCGATGGGATTATCCCACCAGGGGAAGAATCCGCCGCGCGATCCTTGTGCGTGGAGCGCCGGTGTTATAGCCAGAATCAGGCAGAGCGTCCAGTTTCGGGTAGTCATTGTTGGGGTGACTCCTGTGCCTGCTCAAAGGAAGCCTCTTGAAACAGTTCGCGAATCGGCGCGGCCGCGCGGGGCTCCACGTCTTGCTCCATCGAATACACATCGGTGAAGAGCTGCGCGTCTGCTTCGGCATTTACTGCCGCAGTGGCCTCCGGAGCCGGCACAACAGGATTGGTCGGGCGCGACAAGAACAGAACTGCAGCCAGCAGGGATGCGGCAGCAGC
>Ga0068857_100006332_pt1 | contig 10137 bp, 7 predicted proteins | sample KBSCornC72_FD_66591 | JGI IMG/M metagenome (GOLD analysis project Ga0068857, IMG submission 66591) | Corn rhizosphere microbial communities from Kellogg Biological Station, Michigan, USA - KBS Corn C7-2 | ecosystem: Host-associated > Plants > Roots > Rhizosphere > Soil ...
GTTGGCGGCGAGATTCGTGGGCACGCATTCCAATGTCGTATGACATTTGGTCTGGATTGCCAGGTTCTTGATGAATTCATTGCCGTGCTCGATCCCGTCTTCGAGGAAGAAGCAGTGGCCGACGGTGTTGTAGGTCACGTTGTTCTCCACGTGCAGGAAGTTCGTGCCGTGCACGGTCACACAGCGGTTGTAGGTGTCATGGAGCGACGCGTTCTTGATGTACTGCCCCTGTGCATCGCCGATCAGGTGCCAGTGGATCGGATACCGGGCGAGAGTCATGTTCTGGCCCATGCGATTGAATTCGACGCCCTCGACATACATCTTGCTTCCAACCATCGCCATGACGTGTCCGCCGTAGAAGGACTGTTCCGCGTCGGCCGATGCCTGAAGTTTGATATTGCGCGTCAGGTTGCCCACTTCGCCGCGTTCATCCACGCCGAAGGTGATCTTGCCGAAGTGCATGTAGTCGAGCTTCTTGTCGAGCGTGATCGTGTTTCCGCTGACGGCGGAAATGGTTCGCCGCTCTGCCTGCCGGGGATCGTAATCCGTGGATGCGAGGACAATCTCGTCGCCGACGCGCCAGCCCGCGGCGTTCAGAACCTGTATAGAGGTCGCGCCTGCGTTGGCCGTGCTGGACAGCTTGGTCCAGGTGTTGGTCCGGTCACCGTGCAGGTTCAGGGTTCCGCCCATGAGCATGATCCCGCGGTCCACGCGGTCCGTCGTTCCACCCACTCCACTGATGTCTTCGTCTTTGACGTTGTTGGTGAAGGTGATGGTCGCCTTGCGCGTGTGAGGAGCCTTTTCAGTGCCGATCTCCAATTCCCCGTGCAACATGATCCACTCGGTGGTCAGTTCAACGTCCTTATTGTTTGCGAAGCTGAGTTTGCCGTCGATGGTCACACCGTTCAGCGCCGGCGGAGTGACGTCGAGAACTACTTGCTTGTCTTTCTCGATGATGACCTTGTCGCCTGCGACGGGCACCTTGCGGTTGGGCCAGGTCGCCGGATCAGACCAGTTCGTCGCCTTGGCTGCCGGCGCTCCAGGACTCTGGGCCTGCACGATAGTGAACACGCTGACGAGCAACGAGGCTGAAATCAACGACATCAGAAGGAACGAGCGATTCTTCTTCCTCATGACATGAACCTCCGATACTTGAAAAATGACCACGATCTCGCCGTACAGGATAGCGTGAAACGGATAGGCGCTTCAAAGGCCTCTCACTTTGGGGAGATGTGGAGATGGAGATGTGGGGGCGGTGGTGCCAATTCGACGACGATTCAGCGTTCAGGGTGAGGGTAGTCTGGCATAAGCGGGCATGGCCGAGGAGAATCTTCCAGGCCCCGGCCTAGCGATCGCTGATAAAGCGGCTCAACGAGGCGGCAGGCTACGCTCCGAACAACGTTGTTCAGGGCTTTACCGTCATGCATCCAGACAAGAGTGCGGCTGTGATCGGTTTGCTAGATCTGCGTCCAGGTATCACGCCAGAGGACTTTGAGAAGGCTCTGGAGGAGCTGGACGTGGATAAGGTACTGGATGCCAATCGAACGGCTCGGGTTAGGACGGAGCAAGGCTATATCCGTCAAGCATTGCCGGGCGGTCGCATAGATGCAGAGTGCGCTGTCTGCGGGCACCGATTCCCCGTGGATCTACTCGTCTGCGCTCACATCAAACCACGCTCCTGCTGCAATGATGCAGAAAAGCGAGCATTCCCTTGCAGGTAGGCGATGAAGAGATTCGACGACTGCGAGGGATGCTCGCGTTTGTCAAATCTGCAGAGCCGAAGTTCTTAGCGCGTTTGCGTAAAAAGTATGGTGCCGCGACGTTACGCCGCATCCAGATTACAGCTTGAGAGAGCGATGACGCGCCTGCAGGTTTTCGTTGACACTTTCAGTGGGCTCCTGTAAAGGCAACCGGCGTGGAGAAATGCGAATACAGTCAGGGAGGGCAGTTTCAACCGCCTCTATCTCCTAACCCCGCACACGCGCAAGCCGGAAACTTGCCTGCATGGATAGAAGCAGATGGGTGCGAGGTCTTGTGAAGCGTCGAAACTTTCACATTTACTTACACAGTTTCACGTTTTTAGAACGACAATGCTTTATAATTCAATATGATGCGAGCACACGGAAATGACTTAAACTCCCTTATTCCGTAAGGAGTGTGTGGGTTCAAGTCCCACCCCGGGCACCAAGGGATCAAAGGCTTGCGAACAAACCAGGAGCATTGAGCGCCATGAATCGTTCTCCAGAGAAGATCGCATTGACCGTCTTAGTCGCGGCCGCTAGCGTGATGACCGTTTCGGGTCAGTTGCCTATTCCGGTGCCCGGACAAAACCCGGCGCAAGGTGGCATTCAGGCCGGAGCCCCCGCTGCCGGCCGGGGTGGACGCGGCGGAGGACGTGGCGCTCAGACGGTTGCCGCACCCGTAAAGCAGGTGGTGGCTCCCATACCGACGGCTATCGAAGTTACCGGTCCAGGCCAGTTCTACGAGACCTTCATGGATAACTATGACGACGCCAAGAAAGCCAACATCGCGCCTAAAGACGTTTACGCAAAATTCAATTATGAGGCGAGGGAATACTTCATTTCGGGGACGACGTCCAGCGGCATGCCTTACAAGACCCGCATCGTCATCCGCAAACCTAAAGACAACGGAAAGTTCAACGGTCTAATTCTGGCCGAATCGATGCATCCGAGCGGTAATCCCTGGGTGTTCCACTTCACGCAGGTTTACTCCATGACGACCGGAGTGATTGGGCTAGAAATCCTCACCACAACGCCCGCGGGATTCGCCGCCGCGAACCAGCCGCGCTATAAAGACTTGGCCGTTCCGAACGGATCCACCAACGACATCCTGGCGCAGGTGGGGGCACTTATTAAGTCAGACCGCAAAGACAATCCTCTTAGCGGCTTCGCGGTGCGAAAGATGATCCTCGCCGGTTCATCCGCGTCGGCGGGCGTGGCCCAGAACTACCTTGCCAACGCCCACATGGCCCAAAGACTGGCGGACTTGAAGCCGATTTATGACGGGTTCATGCCCACCAGCGCCAACGGTCAGATTCCAGTAATCGATGTCCCCACGATCCTGGTGCCAACCATGCGGGAGGCTTTCGCCGGAAACGGGACCACGCAGCCCGACAATGACAAGCTTCGCGTGTATGAATTTGCAGGCATGGCCCATATCGATGCTCGCGTCGCTGGTCAATACTATCCCGATCCCTGCAAATATCCGATCAGCAGATATCCCCTGGGAGCGGAGATGGCCGTAGCTCTCGACAAGCTTTTCGCCTGGGTGGACAAAGGTATTGCGCCGCCTCACGCCGACCGCTACTACGTCGATTTCAATCCGGACAACAAGCCGAAGCTCGACCGCGATAAGGGCGTTCTGCTCGCTCTGGATGAGTTCGGAAACGTCAAAGGGGGGATCCGCAACACTTACGTGGATGTGCCTGTGAAGAGCTACCACGTTCCGGACGAAGCCGTGGATCCGCGGATTCCGAATCCTAATCATTTCATCGCGGAGCGACGGACCAACGGCCAGGATCCCGATGCTCAACTGTGCGGCCTGGGTAACTTCGAAATGGCGTTGTCGAAGGATCAGTTGAAGAAGCTCTACAAGAATCCCAAGGACTATTCCAACAAGGTCGCTCAAAGATACGATGAGCTGGTGAAAGAGGGCTGGGCGCTACCTGTCTACAAAGAGATGGTCCTCGCCGAAGCAACCCGCGTTACGTTTTGAACGCGGTATGATGATACGGATCTCGACGCTAAAAGCGACTGTTGGGAGTGAGCCCGAATGAAAGCTCGGTCGTTCCTTGTTCTGTTCACATTCGCCGCACTGATCACGGCCGTCTGGCTGGCGCCAGTACGCTCAACCGTATTTGCACAGCAGAAGGGGGCGCTCGTGCCAGGCGCGCCGGGACAAGGGGCAGCTCTACCAGGACCTGGTTTCGGGCGAGGGGGTACGCCCACATTCCCGGGGCCACCGGCAGGCATGCAGGCGTTGCCGGGCGATCTGTTTACGTCGAAAAACTTCTATAAGGATAAGGCCCTTTGGTCTGACAAGCGCTACTTCCGCTGCAACTCACCCCGTCAGATCACCGATATTTGGACCTCGGGACGGATTGGCAAAAATCCACCAACGTCCGCTTCGTGGGGCGACTGCAGCATCGACTATCCGCGCGAAAAGATCGTGAGTCCCTACCCCTATAAAACCGCCAAGGAACATTACGACGCGCTGATGGCGTCGGCGAAGGCAAAGGGCGGCCCAACGGTTTACACGAAGGCCACGGTACCCGATTGGGATGGCTGGTATGGGCGCGACAACTCCTATTCCAGTTCGCAGTGGACCTGGGGAACCATCAATCAGGTTTCCACCATCCTGTCGGTACTCACCCCGGAATATCAGAAACGCATGGTGCAGATGAACTTCCACGAGGGCGTGAACAATGCGCCGCAATGGAACGCCTCCTTCTGCTATCCGGAAGGATTCATGCGCTGGTGGTCGCAGGCCTCGGCAGGCGGGAATTTTCAGCTCACCATGAACGCGAACCAAGTCCAGTTCCTATCCGGCCTGGCTGCCAACTTCCTGCGCCAGGTCTTGATCGGTAAGGAGCATGTGCAAAAGGTCCCGCAGTGGTATGGGGAAACGGTTGGATTCTGGGACGGAACCACTCTGATCACCTGGACAGCGAATGTGCAAGGCTGGACCCTGTCGCACTCGATGTTCGAATTCAGCGACAAGCTGCAGACGATCGAAACCTACAAGCCGGTCTATAACAATGGAGCCTTCGTGGGACTGGATCACGAAGCGATCTTTTACGATCCCGAGGCGTTCGTCGCACCCCTGCACCTCACCATGCGGTTCAATCGGGCCGCCGGCCTGGACAATCCCACCCGGCGTTACACATACATCGAATGTTTGAGCAATCTCCGAAATGTCGATGGACGGCCAAGTCAACTTACGGCTGCCAGCGATCGCTTCATCGACTACTATGGCCGGCCGTGGGCCAAGAACTGGGAAAAATATTTCGAGGTTGGTTGGGATAAGCCGCAGGACGATCTGCCCCAGGAAATACTCGATATTTTCAAATAAGGAAATAAAGATACATGAACAAGAAAGCCCTCATTGTGGTTGTACCTGTAGCACTCCTATTGGCTCTATTCATTACACCGGCCTTTTCGCACCATTCGTTCGCCATGTACGATCAGACCAAGACGGTCACTTTGACCGGAGCGGCGAAGCAGTTCGTGGGCCAGGCCAACCATGCCGAAATCCATTTCGTTCTGATCGCTCCCGATCGCAAGGGCTTTTCGAAAGGCCCCGACGGCAAATACATCGAGTGGGGCGTCGAGATGGCGGGCGCGGCGGCCGTGGCGCAGCAGGGAATTACGGCGGAATCCTTCAAGGCCGGCACCGTATTCAGTGTCAAGCTGAATCCTCTGCGCGACGGGAGTAATTTCGGATCCCGCATCGGCGCCATCGCCAAGTGCCCGGTGGATGCGGCCACCAACAAGCCTAAGCTTCCTGAAGCCGATAAACACTGCGACTCCGTTCCCGGCAACACTCTGCTCGGCGGCACGACGTTCTAAACGTGAAGTCGTTCGCCGAGTGGCTGTCTACGACATTCCTAAGTGTCTTTATACAGAACCATAACAGTTGGGCCATCCCGACGATTCAATCCATTCACATTGTTGGCATCGCGATCGTATTGGGATCCGTATTCATGATCGACCTCCGCCTTCTGGGATGGGCGGGGATGGATCAGACGCTCCGGCAAACTACCAACCGATTCGGACCGTGGTTGATGGGGGCGCTTTGGCTGATGCTCGCCACGGGAATCCTGATGGTGATAGGGGAGCCGGTGCGTGAACTCATGACCTTTTCGTTCTGGTTGAAAATGTTTCTGGTGGCGGTGGGCACGGTGATGGCTGCCGTTTTCCAGAGAACCGTCCGTAAACACGAGGAGGACCCTGTCACGAGCGGACCTCTAAAATCACTCGCGGTGCTGACATTTCTGATTTGGGCGTGCATTATCATTCTTGGACGCCTGATCGCCTACGACCACATCTGGGGCTCCTGGTCGCCCGCCGCGAAGTCCTGATTATGGATATTGACGCGATTCTCCGATGGTTGGAAGCGTCCGCGCTAGCTACCAGAATTCGTGATTCACTTTATCTCTTTCCGTTCCTCGAATCGATTCATGTGATCGGTCTGGCGCTGGTCTTCGGCACCATCGGCGTCATTGATCTTAGGCTATTGGGAGCCGCTTCAACGGAGCGGCCATTCAAGCGAATGGCCTCCGACATCCTGAAATGGACCTGGGCGGCTTTCGTATTGACCGCATTGACAGGTTCGCTGATGTTCATCACAAATGCGGGCGTGTACTATCACAATTTCTATTTCCGGGCGAAGATGGCGCTGCTGGTTCTCGCCGCGGTCAACATGCTTTCCTTTGAGCTGACTCTGGGACGGTCGGTTCATCGCTGGGACAAAGCAACTGCCGCGCCCCCGGGGGGTAGAGCCGTGGCTGTACTCTCACTGGTCATTTGGATCAGCGTGATTTTTGCAGGCCGTCTCATCGGCTTCACCACCAGCCGAGCCAAGGAAGTGGCGCCTACACCCGCTGACGTAAATCTCGAGGAGTTATTCCAAGCGGCGCCTGCCGCGCCACCGCAGAAAAAGTGATTCGCCGGTTCTATTTAAAGATGTCGAGGATTTCCTCGGGAAGATCATCCTGCGGTTTATCCCAGCCGACTTCGAAATACTTTTCCCAGTTCTTGGCCCACGGCCGCCCGTAGTAATCGACGTAGCGAGGATCCGCGGCGGTCAACTGCGTCGGTTTGCCGTTGGTGTTCTGGATATTGCTCAAGCACTCGATGAAGGTGTAGCGGCGATTGGGATCATCCGGCGTCGCCCGGCGGGCGAAACGATAGCTGGCGCGGAGCGGAGCGACGAAGGCCTCAGGATCGTAAAAAATCGCCTCGTGATCGAGGCCCACGAACTTGCCTTCTGCGTCGTAGGCGGGCTTGAAGGTTTCCACAGTCTCCAGCTTGTCGCTGGTCTCAAACATGGCGTGGGTCAGCGTCCAACCTTGAATGTTCGCCGTCCAGGTAACCAGAGTTGTCCCGTCCCAGAATCCGATGGTTTCTCCATACCACTGAGGGACCTTCTGCACATGTTGTTCCTTGCCGATCATCACCTGCCGTAGAAAGTTATCAGCGATTCCCGAGAGCATCTGGACATTCCAAGTCGTCATGGTGAGCTGGAAATTCCCTGCCTGCGAGGGCTGCGACCACCATCGGATGAATCCTTCCGGATAACAGAAGGATGCGTTCCACTGCGGCGCGTTGGTCACCGACTCGTGATAAATCAACTGCACCATGCGCTTTTGATACTCCGGAGTGAGCAACGACAATACCGTGGGAGCCTGGCTGACTCCCCAGATCCATTCCGAGCCATGATCGGCCTGCGCGTCACGCGAATAATACCCATCCCAATCAGGCACCGTCGCCTTGGTGTACACGGTGGGACCGCCCTTGGCCTTCGCGGCCGCCAGTAAGGCTGCGTAGTGTTCCTTGGCCGTCTTGTAGGGGTACGTGCTCAGCATACTCTCCCGTGGACGGTCGACGTTGCAGTCGGCCCAGGAAGCCGAAGCAGGCGGATTGGGGCCAATCCGCTGCTCGTTCCACATCTCCGTAAGCCGCTGCGGCACGTTGCAGCGGTAGTAGCGCTTGTCCATCCACAGCGCCTTGTCCTTGTAGAAGTTCTTCGAAGTAAACAAATCCACCGGCAATGGCTCGACTCCCGCAGGCGGTCCCAGGATGACTGGCGGCGGGCGCTTGCCCTTAGCCTGGGGCGCGGGGGGTTGCTGCGCAAGAGTCGATGGTGCTAGCGAAACCCAGGCGAGCGCGGTCAGCATGATCACAGGGAATAGAACGACGAGTAGTCTAGATCGCATTTGGCTCACTCCTACGGATCCCTTCATCATACATCGGGGCTGCCGTCTTCATTCAACAACCCCGTCCTGCTTCGCGGCTTCTTGAGCCCTTTTGTCCTTGGGATACCAGTAGCGCAAATGGCAACTCTCGCAAGCCTTGTCGATACCGTCGAGCCCGAGAAGCAGAGCGTCTTTGTCCTTTGCATCAACCGCTTTCGTCGCAACAGAAGCCGCGTCCTGAAGCTTTTGTGCGCGGCGAACGAAGTCCAAAGTGCCAGCATCCAGTAAATTCTGAATTTCCTCCGGCTCATTTTCCACTTGCGGGTTTTTCGACCGATCCCGCGGCCGTGCTGCTTTGCGGCCCTGCAGCAACTTCGGCGCTTCACTCAAGACCATGAGACGCTCGCGGACGTTCTCCCATTCCGCGTCGCTGTGCGGCGCTACTTCCCTGATTCCGCGCTCGTCCGCGATGGCCTGGACCGATTGGAAGAGGAAGTCTCCACTGGGGTCGACCATGGAGTGCATGATGTCCTTGATCGTTGCGGGACCGCGGGCAGCAAAAACCACGCTCGCACAAAGAAGCAGCGAAAGACTAGAGGCGAGTTTCGCTTTGCCCGATCTCCGGAATATCAGATAGTTCGCGGCAATCAGCGCCAGCAATGCGATTTTGAGCCAGAACCAGGGATTGTTTGAGTACTGCCCGGCATTGGCGCCAAACAGCACAGCGCCAGAGGCCGCGGCGAGGCCGAAAGCGATCCGCTTGGGAACGCGCAGTCCATTCACTAAGTCCGGCGCGGAATAACTTCGCATTCCGAAGCCGAGCCAACAAAGGTCGGTCAACACGACCATGCCGCCTAAGAGAACAAGCGCCACGATATGGACCGCCAGTACGACCGGATAAGCATATGCTGTCGAGCCAAGGAATCCGATGAAGATCCCGCCGAATGGCACCACCGCCCACAGACCAAGCGAAATGCACGCAACGATTACACTCTTACGTCCGGGCGTATCACGCGTATCAGTCGCCGCTGCCTTACGAACCACCGTGAAATAGAAACCGACGGCGAGCAAAAGAAGCAACATCTTGAAACGAAAGGCGTTGTTGACGTAATACATCTCCGGGTCGATCGAAAAAAGCAGAAGCCCAGAAAAAATCGCGAGTGTAAGGCCACCGAGGGTCCATGGCGCTGCATCGCTCCAAAGTTGCGCGGTGCTGTTCTGAGTCAACCCCACTCCGAGCAGGCGAAAGTCTACAAGCGCGGCGGTGCCGACACCGCAAGCGATCCCGAGGATATGAACACACTCCAGGATTGGAAATGCTGAACTATATTGATTGAGCGGGTTTAGCATCAGCATTTATCAACTCGGCTGCAATTTCTCGTGTATCGCGACGTCCATGTAATTTGGGGCGATCTCCACGATAGTATAGGATGGACAACGGTACCCCGGATCACTGAGGGTCGAGCGCTTTGATAGCAAGGAGAAATGACGATGAAATTGGCGAAAGCGGGATTGCTTCTTACCCTGGCATCGGTGGCGGCATGGGGCCAGGTGAATGCGGGCGAGCAGAAGCCCGACCCCAACCAGCCCTTCACCATGACCCCGGTGTCGGCCACCTTTGAACTGCCTTGGCGGATAGCATTCCTGCCCGATGGCCGGATGCTGATCACCGAAAAGGTCGGACCCGTTTGGCTGGTGTCCGCGAAAGGCGAGAAGATCGCGCCGGTAGGCGGTACGCCCGCAGTCTATTGGTCGGGCCAGAGCGGCATGTTGGGCGTCTACGTCTCGCCCACTTATTTAACCGACCAGACTATCTATCTTACGTATTCTGAACCGGGTGACTACGGCGGTGGTCTGGCGCTCGCGCGCGCCAAGTTAACCGTTACCGCCAACTCCGCTACGCTGACGCGGGGAACTTTCCAAGTACTGTGGCATCAGATGCCCAAGGGTAAGGGCGGCCAGGAAGGCGGGGCTGTCGCCTTCGCGCCCGACGGCCAGTCTCTGTTCCTCACGGTTGGCGATCGCCAGCGGTTCACCCCGGCCCAGGATCCAAACCAGCCTGTGGGCAAAATCCTGCACCTGACGCTGGACGGTAAACCCGCCCCCGGCAATCCCAACTTTGGCAAGACCGGCGCATCGACCATTCCTCTGATCGATCCGCCCACCGACACAGAAGCGGCCAAGACCGCGAAGGTGGTGAG
>Ga0068857_100006346_pt1 | contig 10124 bp, 10 predicted proteins | sample KBSCornC72_FD_66591 | JGI IMG/M metagenome (GOLD analysis project Ga0068857, IMG submission 66591) | Corn rhizosphere microbial communities from Kellogg Biological Station, Michigan, USA - KBS Corn C7-2 | ecosystem: Host-associated > Plants > Roots > Rhizosphere > Soil ...
CGGGGTACGGCCACGAGGGAACAAGAACAAGGCTGGGTAAACTGAAGCGGCGAACTTCGACCGTAACCGTGCTTGGTCAGTCTGACGATTTGTGGTCAGGCTTCAGAACCTCGTCGGCCGCGCGGGAATTGGGTACTCATCTGACGTCGTATTCGGCGATTTTGGGGTTGGGCTAGAAGCGTTTGGCTAGCCACTGGCCATCGAATTGGACACGCAGAGTTCGGTTGTCAATGATCAGCGCCCGCAGTCCGCACCGCCGATTGACTCGTCTCAACTGGTAGGAAGATAGCCACCTCCGCTCCCCCGTGAGGCCGGTTCTTCGCGACGATTCTGCCGTTATGAGCTTCCACGAACCCCTTGCAAATCGAAAGGCCAAGGCCGGTTCCTTTGGGGGCCCCCGTCGACGCTCCCCGAAAAAACTTGTCAAACACTCGTTCGAGCTCTTCCTCTGGAATTCCTCTGCCGCGGTCAAGGACCCTAATCTCCAGATGGTCGGCGTCCGCCTGGGCCTCGATTTCGACAGGCGTCTCCCCGGGAGAATATTTCAGCGCGTTATCCAGCACGTTCACCAGCACTTGCACGATCAGAACGTTGTCCATCTGTACCAAGGGCAGGTTGGGAGCAATGGTAACAGAGACGGGGTGGCTCTGAGCCGCTTCGCCAAGTTGGTGCAATGCCGCACCGACCACATCATGCACATCGCAAGGCTGGGTTTTCATTCGTATCGCACCGCCTTCCAAGCGCGTCATGTCGAGCAAGTTTTGAACCAGCCAGTTTAGCCTCCGTGCCTCGTCCTGTGCGGTTTTCAAAAGTTTTTGTTGTGTGAGCGCGTCGAGAAGCGCCCCATCCTCCAAGACGCTACTTATGGCACCGATGACTGACGCGAGGGGCGTTCGCAAGTCATGCGAAACCGTATTAAATAGGGACTGCTGAAGCTTGTCGGCTGCTTGAAGTATTAGGAATTCGCTCTTGGCGTGGTTCGCTTCCTCCCGCGCTTCCTCAGCCTGTCTGCGGTCTGAGATGTCACGGACGAAGGCGCTGAAAGTCCACGCGTCCGCTATCTTCGCGGAGGAGATTGCCAGCTCTACGGGGAATTCGCGGCCAGTACGGTGAACGGCAGTGATCTCTATTCTCTTGTTCAACAACGGTCCCTCGCCTGTGTTGAGAAACCTTTGCAAACCCCGCTCGTGGGCTTCCCGATACTGTGGAGGGATAATAGTCTCAGACATGCGCCTGCCGACTGCTTCCTGCCGAGACCAGCCGAAGATTCTTTCAGCTTCCGCGTTCCATTCGGTGATTTGACCCGCAGGATTCATCGTAACAACGGCGTCCAGTGCGGTCTCAAGAATCGAGCGGATCCGCTGCTCACGCTCTTGGAACTCTTTGAGAAGATCCTCAGCCTGCTGCTCTCGGGAGTTCATAGCGGTCACCCCTCGTCCATCTTGTAAACCCTCCACCCCGTTGACACTTCGGCGCGGTTGCCAAGCGCTACATCGTGGCAAGGTCACCGACCGATTGCGAATCCCGCAGTATATGCCCGGCCGCAGGTCAGTACTTACCTGGTACCTGACCCGCGGACTTGATTATATGCCATTCAACGCCTGGCAAAGAGGAAACGAAGGGTCATATGGGGGGAGTGGTCACATTTAACTTTCGTCCGCCGTACAGAGTGGGAACTGAGACTATCGGGCGATATCGCGCGAAAGCCCTAGCGAGCCTGGTTCTTTTGCGATCTCCGGGAAAGACGCTTGGGTTGACGGTATTCCTGCAACTCCGTCAGACGTTGACGCCTTATTGACGGACACCGCTTATTCTTTGATGGCTCTTGGACATCAAAACCAGTATGATTTGTTTTAGAGGGGCAAAGACTCGAGATGCGGAATTACGACGACGGCGCGATCATTCTCGTCGGTGATGACGAGGCAGCAATGCGCCATGTCTTGCATGCGCAACTGAGCGCCAGAGGCCATTCGGTTTACGAGGCGGGGACTGGCGCTGATGTTCTCCGAACGGTTTCGGAGTTGGAACCGGATGTGATCCTTCTCGATCTCGGGTTACCGGATATCGATGGAATAGAAGTCACCCAGCGTCTACGCCGCTCGACGCAGACACCGATCATCATTCTTTCGGCTCGGACTGCGGATCTTGACAAGATTGCAGCGCTGGATGCGGGCGCGGATGACTACCTGACTAAGCCGTATCAGCCTAAGGAGCTATTCGAGCGCGTCCGGACAGCCCTGCTTCGGACCACGATTCAAGGAGAATCCGTATTCCAGGCCGGCGATCTTGTGGTCGATCTGAGCCGCCACATAGTACGAGTGGGCAATAACAAAATCCAACTTACCGATGCTGAGTACGAACTGCTAAGAGTCCTCGTTCTGAATGCTGGCAAGCTCATGACACAGCACCAACTTGCCACCGACGTTTGGGACCGGCATGACATCGAAGCTCTGCAACTCCTGCGGACCACGATCGGCTCTCTCCGTCAAAAGCTAGAAGCCGACCCTGCGCGCCCGCGCCATATTGCCACCGAACCGGGTGTGGGATTTCGCCTACGGACGGAGCCATAGCGAAGCTAGGCTGAATCGAAGAACCACCCGTGTAGTGGCGCGGTCCTACGGTCCGGTCGGTTAGGGACGCGGACAGAACAACGCACCAACTGCAAGGCCGTGGGAGCTTGGGGCGGCCCTTGACCAACCAGGCTTTGTCATTTCAATCAAAGGAGTCCGAACGGCTACCTCAACGCTCCCGCGGAACTTAGCTCTTCTTGGGCTGATAAGTTCCCGGGACTATCCTGAACGAGATTGCGATCCTATTCCATCCGTTGATGGCCACGATTGCCATAGTCAAGTTCATCAACTCCGCTTCGGTGAAAAGCTTGCGCACGCGCTCATAGATAGCGTCCGGAACATGAGCGTGCGCGACGTCGGTGACCGACTCAGTCCACTCGAGCGCGGCCCGTTCACGATCCGTGAAAAACGCCGTCTCGCGCCAGGCGGTCATTGTGTGCAGCCGCTGCTCGGTCTCCCCGGCAAGCCCTTGCATCCTTGGAGTCTTCCAAACCCCGCATCGCAGGCAGCGCGCCCGGGACGCGCTTGCAAGCATCCAATCTCGGTTCCATAAATCGTCTCCTAAGCGGGCGTCGTTAGCTGCTTTCCTTTTTCCGCGAGCATCATAGCCAGGAGTCTTGCAGGCTTCGTTGTACTCGCGTTGCGGGAAACCGCGTGGACTTGATTCGGAGTCCCAAGAAACATCTGCCCGGTGGTGTAAAGTTTTTCGAGATCGTCTCCGACTGACGTGAGCCCCGTTTTTCGTCCGAATCGAAGTACGATTTGTGACGAAAGGAATGAGGCGATGAGCAAGAGCAAGCACAGTGAAGCGCAGATGATCGAAGCGCTGAAATAGGTGGAGGCGGGGCGAAGCGCGGACGAGGTCGGAAGAAGTTACGGTGTGAGCAAGCACACGGTCTGCCTGGAAGGCGAAGTACGGCGGCATGGACGTGAGCGAGGCGCAGGAAGTGAAAGCGCTGCGCGAGGAAAACGCGCGGCTAAAGAAGCTGGTAACGGACCTGAGCCTGGACAAAGACGCGTTGCAATCGGTGATCCGAAAAAACCACTTGGGCTCGTAGTGCGAAGAGCGGAAGTGCAGCGGCTGATAAAAGAATTTGCATTCAGCCAGCGGCATGCCTGCGAGCTGGTGGAGATTCCGTGGTCGACGCATCGTTACCGCAGCCGGAAGAACGACGGTGTATTGCGGGAACGGTTGCTGGCGTTGGCGCACGAACAACCGCGCTACGGCTATCGGCGCTTATGCGTATTGCTGAACGACGGTGGTGCGGCGGGGAACCACAAACGAGTTCAACGTGTACACGGGGCGGCGGGGCTGCAGGTGAGGCGCATCCGCCGTCGGCGATTGAGCCGGAGCGCGGTGCCACGGGTCACTCTCACGGCGGCCAATCAGGAGTGGGCGTTGGACTTCGCCAGCGATGTGACGGCGAGCGGCCGGCGCATCCGCGTGCTGGGTGTGATCGACGTATTTACCCGCGAATGTTTGGCGCTGGAGACCGACACGAGTTTCCCCAGTCGCAGATTGACCAGGGTGTTGGAAACCGTAATTGCGCAGCGAGGAAAGCCGGCCTCGTAGCGATCCGACAACGGGCCGGAGATGACTAGCCGACACTACCTAGCATGGTGCATCGAGCAGAAGATCGTAACCGTTCATATTCAACCTGGCCGGCCCGTGCAGAACGGACACGTGGAGAGCTTCAACGGGCGCTTGCGCGATGAGTGTCTGAACACAAACTGGTTCGCCAACCTGTGGGATGCGCGCTGGAAAATCACCGGGTGGCGATTGCATTACAACACACGGAGACCGCATTCGCAGTGGGGCTATCGTACTCCGGACCAGTTTGCGCGGAGTCTGAGCAGCGCTCCTTCGCCGCCACCAGAATCGAATCGCGCAACAGCGGCGCCGTCTCAAGGCCAAGCCCTGCGGGCGCCTACGGCGGCCTTGACACTGCACCGCTGCCGCGCCCAAGAATTCCATTACGACGGCGAAGGAGCGTTGTGAAATTGTATAACTGAATGAGCGGAGAATGGGGTCACGTCAGGAGAACTACTCAACTGCCGCTCCATGCTCACAATCGGAAAGATACAGAATGCCTTGGCCCTGGTGATTGTAACGCCCGGCTTCAACGTTTGACCTATCTGGTGGCGGGCCCATTTCCTCTGACCGTCGCATGACGCCATTGCGCGGGCGACCTCGAAAGAATCGGAGCGAAGTTTCTAGCAAGCGGGGAGCAGAAGCCAGCAGCTTAACAAACTCTTCGCAGGCGACGTGTGCGAGCAACTCATGCCAACTGGTCAAGCCAGCCCATTCGGTAACTAGACGTAGCCGTGATCTCCTCGGACTCCCGGTGTGACCGTGCGTCGCGTCCCAAACCGCCGATAAGCTAGCCCGGCACTCAATGTGGACTGACCCAAGTGAACTGTTCCTCGCACAGCCTGTGGAGCCTTGCGGTGCCTCAATAACAGAACGGCTGCTATTCCAAGCGTGGCACAACCCGCTAGCGCCAGCCGATTCTTCGTGAAATCATTCTCGATATTATCGACAGAATCGGCTGGGTGCTTCAAGCTTTACATTCGAAAATATAGTGGGGCCGACAGGTCGTACTGCTTCGCCTATTACACCTTCTGCGGATTCACAAATGCCACGGGTGGCGCCCGCGATGGAATCAAAAGCTCACCGATCACGTGTGGGTTCTTGCGGAATTGATCGCCTAGGGCTACTCGAAATCGATCTTGCTTACACTTCCGAGATCGATCTTTTCCGTGAATCCGAAGAGGGGTTGTACGTAGAGCACGCGGTTAGTGGCAATGATAGAAGTTCGGCGCTCCGTGCCGTCCTTGAATTTGAACGTGGCAGTTACAGAACCAGCCGTGTGCGAAATCCCACCGACGCGAGTCCATCAAGCCGCGCACGTCATCTATCTACTTCAGCACGACCGCAGTCGTCGTCACCCACAGCATGTCTTGAGTACCGTCCTTGATGATGTTGGCCGCAAGCGACACAGGCACGTTCTGACCGGCCTCGAGTTGCGCCAGGCGGCTGCCGTCGAACGTAGCGGCCATCGCGCGTCCGTCGCTAGAAAGTGCCGTTGTAAGCGCCAGCGCCCCCTCGAAACGAACGTTGGTGACATGCAGGTCCAACAGGCTGTACGGCGCTGGGACGCTCAACACCGCCATCACGCGTCCCGGCGCACCGCGCAGGTCGAGTGTTCCCGGAACCAGTTGTAGATGAACTGGCGGGGTGACCACGTTCAGGTTGGCTGTCGCCCGAAGCGGTGTGTCCGCGGAGGAGCCGCCGACGTGTATGGTGTAGCTGCCTGACGGTGTGACCCAGTTGCCATACGCCCACGTCCCGTTCGGGTCGGGCTGGAAGTAGGACAGCGGGTGGTTGGGGGCTGACGAATCGATGACGACGGTGACCGACTGGCTCGTGCCTGGCATCAGATCGACCTTCTGAAAACCGACCAGCCGCTTGGACGGCTCACCGGCCACCGGCGGCAAAATGAGATACACCTGCGAGGCCTCGGCACCCCGGCTGCTTCCGGTGTTGGTGATCGTGTACGTAACGGCCAAAACGGCGTGACCCGTCGTCGAATCGACACTAGGAACGACTGAGAGATTGCTGTATCCGAACGTTGTGTACGACAGGCCGAACCCAAACGGGAACAGCGGCGTTACCCCGTTCGCTTCGTACCATCGGTAGCCCATCTGCAGGTCCTCCGTGTAGTGGCCGACAAGTTGCGCGATACCAGGTGTCCCGGTGACTCCTGGACCGCCGGGCTCTCCGTTGTTCTCCCGGATGCCGGGATACTGGGCCTCGGTGGCGTAGGCCGCCTCGCGTGCAGTGTTGCCGAAGGTGACCGGCAGCTTGCCCGACGGCGAGATGATACCAAACAGCACTTCCGCCACCGCGTCACCGTCGTCCTGGCCAGGAAACCATGCCTCCAGAAGTGCGGATACGTCTTTCAGCCACGGCATGAGCACCATGCCCGAGGTCTTGAGGACAACGACAGTGTTCGGGTTCGCTGCGATGATCGCCGGGACCAGCGCCTCCTGGTCCGTTACAGGGGGGGAAAGGAGCGGTCGCGGGGCATTCCTCCTCACCGGAAGGGTCGCACGTGTCAGGCGGCGCGTCCCGGGCAGGGACTACTGGTAGGGAAAGAGAGGGGAGGTCCCTCGTCTCGCGCGGTGTGTTGCCGACCATTACGATCGTAACGTCGGACTGCCGGGCAAGAGCAACGGCGCTGGCGATGTTGGAGCCATCATTGTACGTCACCGTCGCTGCCGAGCCGATCTTCGCGAGCGCGTTCCTTAGCCCCTGCTCCGGGCTGACTGTGAACTGCGGTGGCGTGATGACGGTCGTGAGTTCTGTCGGGTTCCCATTTCGGGGCGGAAGCGTAGCCATGCCCGCGAACCACTGGGCGCCAATGAGCGCGACGGACCTAATGTTCGTTCCTAACGGCAGGAAGTTCCGCTCATTCTTGAGCAGGACGACGCCCTCTCGGGCCGCTTGCCCCGCCACCTCGGCGCCCGCCGCGAAGTCGGTGGGCAAGAAGTTGTTGTAAGGATTCTCGAAATTACCAAATTCGAACATCTTCACATACCGCGGTCTGAGCAACTCGTCGATGTCAGTCTCGGTGATCTCCTTCGCCGCGAGAGCAGTCATGACGCTGGCGTCCGAATAGAACTTGGGCTGCTTATCGAGCTCGATCGACACGCGAGCGAGGATCGACGGTGTGGTACTGTGCAAGGCCCGCCGGTCGCTCTCAACGTACCCGTCGAAGCCCCAACGCTGCCGCAGAGTCCGGACTAGCAGATCCTGGTTCTCACAGGCCCAATGGAAATTGACGTCAGGGTACGCGCACATCACAGATGCCGCGTCACCGTCCCTGATCGCCATCTCGAACGGGAGCAGATACAATTCATGCATAGCTCGAGTCGGAACCCTGACCGCCTTTGTCCAGCGCTCTAATTGACCCCCTTCATCGTCGTTGGCTACGAAGTGCTTGATCATCGCGTGAGTGCCACGCGACTGTATACCCTTCGTCTGCTCTGTCGCGATCACGCCAGCAAGGTACGGGTCCTCCGACGGGTACTCCTGCGCTCGCCCCGTATATGGATGGCGGATCAAGTTCGTGGCGGGACCGAGCAGCACCTGATGCGCGAAGTTGCGAGCTTCCTGGCCGACAATTGCGCCCCAGGCGAAGTTGAGCGCAGGGTTAAAGGTTGCCGCGCCGAGTGTGGCGGACGGAAGACCGGTGGCGGTCGGCTCAGGAACGCAGTCCCCACCCCTCACCCCGTTGCCACCATTAATCTCTCGGAATGTCGGAATCATGAGCCTGGGAATACCCTCAATATGGCGTCCGAAATTTTGGAATCCGCAGCCCGGCAATTCCGTGTTGGGAAGCGGAAGGATTGCAATCTGCTGGATCTTTTCGTCCAGGGTCATTGCCTTGAGCAGCAACTCGGTGCGCGCTGCGGCGCTAAGATTGGTGTTCATCCATGGCAGTTGGGCGAAGCCCGCCTGCGAGAACAGACCGATAGACAGCGCCAAGGCTGCAATGCGGGAGGGGTCGCCTCGAACAACGTGAGTGTAGAAGCGAGAATGCCTTCGAAACGATGTACAGATTGCTCCAAAAAACATTCTGCGGCGTGCTCGCAGTATGCCGAAAGCTGAAAGCCCAAGGACCACGAGCAGCCCCGCAGAAGGCTCGGGGACGCTCGAAAACCCGACAGTGGCTGAGCCCAGGGTTGCAGAACCGCTGCGGCCGCCATCTATCATCAGGTCGACCAATAGATCGACGGATCTCGAAACGGGGAAATTGGCCGAATCAGATAACAATGAACTCTGGTCGATTGCGAACACTACCAGACTGGCCGGCGAGGTCGGGCAGCCACGCGGAGCACCACCCGCGAACGAGCCGTTGGGGCACACGTCGAGAATGGCGGTAACCACCGCGTCGCCGGCCACCGTGGGGGACGTCAGGCCAATCGATGCGCCGATCAAGGAATCGGAAGCTGAGAATCTGAAGAACGATTCGGACACCTCGCCGGCGGTCGCGGTCCTATTTAGAGTGAACAAGAACATCGGATTCAAAGCAGTGCCACCAGGAGTTACCTGCACTTGGGCCGGATCAATCGGTGTTCCAATGCTCTGCCCCGGCAATATCGCAAAGCCGGTGAATTGAACGGTTGCAACCTCGCATCCGGTACCGCCGAGGTTGATGAAAGTTTGGAGGTTGCCCGGAACGCATAAAGGTGCTCCAATGAGAGCGGTGAACGATAATACTGCGAGCCACGCGCGTAACATTAATTTCTTCATCCCTACTCGTAGCAATCGAGTCAGGCTGTGAACGCTGTTCTTGTAAGATCTCATCTCTCTCCTCCTCTGCTTGTTAGACCTTGTGTTATTTGCTGCAAGTATTCCCACGCTGTACACGATGATCGGCGCTCGCGGATTCAGAATATTTACCGAACTAATGGTTGGCACTCGCCGAAGCCTCCCCGGACGGTAACGTGAACGCCGCAACGGTTCCGCCTTCCGGGCGACGTTCCATCCAGATGCGCCCGCCGTGAGTTTCTACCAGTCCTCTGCAGATGGAAAGGCCCAGCCCTGCTCCACGGGGTCCCGCCGACGTCTCGCGGTAAAACTTATCGAAGACCCGCTTGAGATCATCCTCTCGAATCCCCTTACCGCGATCGGAAATGCGAACCTGCAATTGGTCCGCCGTGATCTGAGCCTCTATCTGGACCGGCGCGATGCTTTCGGAGTACTTGAGGGCGTTGTCCAGCAGGTTCATCACCACCTGCACGATAAGCCCAAAATCCAGAGGCACGAGCGGCAGATCCGACGGGACGTCGACGCTAATCTGGCGTTGCCGCGCGGCGTCCCCGAGTTGATTTATAGCCGTGCCGATAACATCCTGTATATCGCATTGCTCGGTGTTGAGATGCAGGGCGCCGCCTTCGAGCCGGGTCAAGTCGAGGAGGTTCTGCACGAGGCGATTCAACCGCTTAGCTTCGCTTTGTGCCGTCTCCAATAACTCGCGTTGCGTGCGGAGATCCAGCAGTTTCCAATCTGCTAGAAGGCTGTCCAGAGCACCACTGATGGACGCAAGAGGCGAGCGCAAGTCATGAGAGATGGAATTCAGCAAAGCCTTCTGCAGTGTGTCGGTCTCTTGGAGGCACTGGGTTCGCTGCGCCCCCGCCTCAAGTTTGCGATCCAGAGACAGCAAGGTCTGATATGCTGTTGAAGCGAAAGCGCCTAGGCTAGTCATCACGCGGAGGTCTTCGGAATCGAAGCGGACACTTTGATCGTGGGCGATTACCCAAATCACACCGACGCCCTCGCCGTCCACGTAAAAGGGAAGCAACAGGCCCTCATCAATGCAAGGAGTTACGTCAGCTAAGTAGCTGAAATGACGCTCGGGATGTGAAAACAGCAGCGCGGCGTCGCGATCTAAAACAATGCCGCACGGGCCAAAAACGCGTGGTGTTCCGCCCCCTAAGTGAGCGGCCCACTGCCCTGCGATGGCCTTCCACTGGAAACTCTTTCGG
>Ga0068857_100006354_pt1 | contig 10120 bp, 10 predicted proteins | sample KBSCornC72_FD_66591 | JGI IMG/M metagenome (GOLD analysis project Ga0068857, IMG submission 66591) | Corn rhizosphere microbial communities from Kellogg Biological Station, Michigan, USA - KBS Corn C7-2 | ecosystem: Host-associated > Plants > Roots > Rhizosphere > Soil ...
AAGAGGCTCTGAAGACCCACGTCGCACAGCTCATTGACAAACTATCGGACACGGCGGCACATCCATCGAGCAGGAGGACAGAGAAATGATTGCATTCGATGTGGATGCCTAAGTCAATCCGAAATACGACAGCCTATGTCTCAATGTTCCGGGGTCCTGCGGCCCCATCTTCGGCAAAAGTAACCACAAAACCGAGACCCAGCCAGAATTCCCGGACCAGCCTCACCGTCTCATCCGCAACGTGCGCCGGTGTCCGCACCGTGATTCCACTCAACGAAGCATCCGCAAGCTCTTTCGCATCCGCTACCACAGCGACGCACTTCTCCATCCGATAGGTGCAAGACGCCAGGTCCGCAATCGAAGTGTTTTTCATCGGCGATAACAGCACCGTCTTCGGGGGAGCCATCCGGTCCAGCAGGCAAAAAATCTCCAGCTTTGACTCCAGTTCATCCGGCACGCAATCGATAGCCAGGTCCGCCTCGCGCACGGCCTCTTCGATCGTCGATACAAAGCGCACGCTGGGCAGTGCCGCGGGCCCCAGTTCCTGGCGCAAGTACTCCTGCGCATGGTGCAGGTTTGATGGCATCACGTCTTCCAGCAACACTTGGTAACCGGCGCGTGCCGCAGCCAGCGCGAGCCGCCGGCCCAGAGGACCGGCTCCGATAATGGCAACTTGCATTGTTTGGATCTATTTCTCTCTGAGAGCTTTTGCGACATCCTCAGCGTTCGGCCTTGACTGTTCAAGATGTTCGGCAATCCGCGCGCGCTCCTCGGCAGTCAGCGTCGGCACAAGGGCAAGAATGCGGCGCAGTGTCACCGCAACATCATCGATGTAATTCATCAACCGGATTGCTTCACCAGAGAGCGGCATTGAGAGGGTCCTCGCAGTTAGGTTCAGACCTCATTGTAGGCGGTGCCCCCGGACCAGGTAAAAGCCGCCGTTACGCTCCAGTCTCACTGAGAAGGCGATCGCTAAAAGAACAAAGTCCAGCCCGCGGTGAATTTCAACGCACTGGGCACACGGGGGCTGATAGCCGGGCCATTCACGTATCCAAGTCCCAGACCAAGGTAGTTCCCACGAGACGCCCTAAGAGTGTAGATGCCCGTCAACGTCGTTCCAGCACGCCACACCGTCTTCCCTTGGGCAACGAGACTGTCGGCGAAAGGAGCACCGTATCCCGTGCGCGATGCGACGATTGAAGCCACATCAGCAGGACGCGCGCGGAATGGCGCCTCTATGTAGATTCTTGCTTAGTAGTAGCGGGCATATGCATTCAGCGCCTTCGGAGCGGTTTCGGCAGAACCGCCCAGGTACAAGCCGGGATTCGGGTGTTCCCGATTGGTCTGCGTCAACTGAAAATCCGACAACACATAGACGCAGTAGTTCCCTGCTTCTTTTCGGCCGGTCAAGAAGTTTGTGTAACCGCTGCGATTGTTCATGTAGCCTGCCCGCACCCAGAGATCTCGCGACTGCGCGCTCGCTCCACGCCACACTCCGCCTTCGTTGATGCTGAGCAGTTTGTCCCCGTGTGGAGCAAAACGGAACCCCGGTATGGTTACGCGCAACTTCAGTCGGCCCTCCGCCCGGATCGAGGCTTCTCTGCACTGCAGTGGTGAAATACGTACTTGCCGGCCCATGAATTCGAATGCTGACGGAGGGCGAGGTCAAAGGGAAGTAGCTCATACCCACCTCGTATGGAAGGATGGCATACACTCCCTGCGCACCGGCCGCTGTTGACCCGCCGACAAAAAAGCCGACAAAATCGAGGCTGTTTGAAACATACCCGGCCTTAATCTCCGCCCGATTCTCGCCGAACTTCTTATACAAATACAGATCCCAGAGCTGTATTGTTTTTGGACCTGCAGGATTCCAACTCACCCAGTTCCACACACCGCCCATGTAGAGTTGTGTTTGCTTTAAGTGCAGTTGGCGAAGATCTGCCGTGAAAATCGGCTGAACATCACGCTCGTGTAGGCCCTCTGTCCCACATAGACCTGTTCATCCGGCGCGACGGGGGCGCCAAGAATGTTCTGGGCGTATTGGTATTGGTTGATAACGCGCAGCGCCATACCACGTGAGAAGAGCGCTCGACGATAGGATGAATTTTCGTCAATTACGCTGTCGGCAAACGACGGCATCGCTGCGTCACCTGCGACGTAGTTCAGGTGTTCAAAGTGATCCTGGCCTTGTTGTGCTGGGCTGCCCATTCCGGCCAACGCCAAGACGCTGGCTCCCAGCAGCAATTTGAATGTATGACAGTGCATTCCCTTGCTCTCTTATTCTTGAAGGTCCGTCGCTGCGGGCCTGGCCGCGTGTAGGATCACATGGCTTGATTTCAATTCATCTCAATACCTGACGTCCTTGCGCACAAGAGCGATTGGTGAAAAGCCCGCCGAATTCGGACTCGCACCTCGGCATGAGATTCAAGTGGGCTAGGTCGATAGTAAGTAAGGAGAGTAGAGGGGCGGTATCTCGATCCTGCCAATTGATTGCCTATTCCTCTATGAGGACGCGGCTTTTGCGCAGAATGTTGAGAATCCTGGGACCAGTTTCTACTGAGGCCTACTGCTCAAACCGCATCAGCACCGAGATCATCGCCTTTGAGAGATCGTCGGTCTGCTCAGTCGTCAGCGTCGTGGAAGAGAACCACGCCGTGGTATCCACGTCATCCCGCGTCACCACGGTCAGCTCATAATGGCGATCAAAGCCGAGCGGCTTCCCGCTGAACGTCACCTTCTTCTTCTCCGGATCGAACTTCATGAAGAAGCCGTGATCGTCTTCGCGGCGAACCTCGAAGCGATTGTTGTCTGGTGCGGCCGGCCGCAGTACAACCCGCCCGGCCTTCCTGTTGATACTCTCGCACCGGATCGTGATCACTTCGCGCAGTGCCGCCCACTGGTGCGGAAGCTGGCGCAGCAGCAGCGCAGCGCGTGCATCCGCCTTGCGCTTCTCTTCCAGCGCAACATCCCTCTTCGGCTGGTAGAACGCAAGCTCCTCCTCTTCCCACGTAAGAGGAACTTTCTTCTCCGGCTTCTCCGCCGCGGAAGGTTCGGGCTTTGTCACTTCAGCGATACGCCGCGCAATCAAATCAGCGGACGAGGGTGGAAGTGTGGCAGTTGCAGTGTGAGCGCTCATGGGTCGTCTCTCGTGAAATCTTATCCCACAACTATGTCTTCCCCAGTTCCCACGAGAGTGGAAGGTAACGGTACTTTCCGGGTATATTCCCCTTCCGGGATACGCTCAGAGTAGCTCCAGATTGGTCTACTTCTGGAAGCTGGAGCTGAATAGTTGGGGGCAGATTCTAGCTGCCCCACAGATCGGAAGTCCCCATCGGAACCCCTTGCAACTTCAGGTAATAGAACAACTGGCTCTTGTGACGATCCAGGTGCTGCACCATCCTGAAGATATGCATACCCAGCGAAGCCGTCTTCCCCGGCTCCCATGGAAAACAGAACTGCCGATTCTCCAACGCGCTCTCACCCGCCTCTCGAATCATGCGCAACGTAAGAAACTCGTCCTCGATCAGCAGTTCCCGCGCCTCCGTCACACTCGAGACACTGGGCAGATTCTCCGCACTCGGCGTCATCTCTTCCGGCGTCAGGTCTTCCAATGTCGTTCCATCCGGCAGACCCCAGTCTCCGGTCACCAAACCCTTGCACGGCTGACCGCACGCGTTCGAGAGGTGCTGCAGCAGCTGCCCTGTCGTCATCCAGTTCAACCCGCTCTCGGGCTTCCACGTCAGGCGGTCAGGCTCAACCATATCCAGCAGCCGTGCCGTTATGGCGTAGGTCCTCTCAGCTTCATCCGTCAGAAACTCCGTCCACCGCATCGCTTTGCCTCCTTGCTCGGAAGAAGCCCGCCCGCAGTGTAGGATTGCGATCACCCTTGTGCAATCTCAAACAGCAAAATGGACCATCCCTGACAAACAGTGAGGCGGCCCACCCTCCCACAAGGAGTGGACCGCCTCACCGCATTCCGGACTTAACTTCTTGCCCGCCGGAAACCTTGGAGCCCGTAGCCTTTAGCTAGTAGCCAGTAGCTGCTATCTGCTGGATACCATCAGAGCGTGCGTTTGAACAGCGGCGTCGCGACAAGCAGCGTCCCGATTCCAAACGCAAACAGGAAAATCAAATCCCCGCGAATCGCCACAAAGCCGCCGTCCTTCAGCAGAATTGCTTTGAACCCATGAATCGCATAGGTAAACGGATCGACGATCGCAATTCCTCGAAGCCACTTCGGGAACGCCGCCACGGGCGAGATCGCGCCCGACGGGAAGAACAGGAGCGTGTTCAGCACACCGAACATCGCACGCGGCACCAGCGGATCGTCCACCCGCACCATCATCAGGAACATCATCCCGTTGAACGCGAGAGACGTGCCCACGATCAGCAAAAGCAGATTCAGATCCGCTCCAGGCTTGAAGATCACTCCCAGCCCCGCCATCAATGAACCAATCACCGTAATCGAAATTCCCGACAACACCGCCTTGATCGCACCTGCCGTGTTCAACCCCATCACCAACTCGAGCTTGCTGATCGGCGTCACCAGGTATCCCTCGTGAACGCCTCGCGCCTTGTCATCGATGTACAGCATCCCGCCGCCGATCATCACCGAGATATACATTGCCAGCGCAATCGAGCCAGACAGCAGATATTTCATGTACTCGACATACGGATACAACTCTACGATGTCGAGCGCAATTTTCTTCACCACGCGGTCTTCAATCACCGGCTGATTCAGCGCATTCACCAGCGACTGCATCTCGCCCTCGATGCTCCCGCTCATCACCTGGTCCGAGTTGTCCACCAGCAGCCCCAGCCGCGGCGCATTCTGCGCATACACCCGCCTTGAATACTGTGCCGGGATAATTACCGCCGCATCCACTCTGCCCGTCCGCACATCCTCCTTGGCCTGCGTCTCATTCTCGTAATCCACTGTCTTAAACGTCGCAATGTTCGCCGCCACAGAGTCGAACGCCTCGCGCACCTTCACTGCCTGCGGGCCGCCATCATGATCCACGACCGCCACCTTGGCGCCCTGGATGTGCCCGCCATATGCATGCCCTAGAATCACCAACTGCACGATCGGCAGCATCATCGACATGATCATCAGCACCGGCGAGCGGAAAAATTTCCGCATCTCGCGTTCCACAATTGCCAGAAATCGGTTCATCAGTGTGCTCCTGGCCGTGGCGGCATCTGGAACACGGCCTTCACTGTCTCGTCGCGCAACTGCCTGCCCGTGTAGTGAACGAACACATCATCGAGTGTGGTGTTTTGCACCATCAGCGACCGCAACTGCTCGCCCATTGCATTCGTCATCTCGACAAGCTGGGCGGTGGTCTGCGACCCATTCGATGTCAACACGCGATACACGCCGGCGGACTGTGATTCGACCTCCGTCACATCCGGCAACTTCTGCAGACGCGTCTTCCAGTCTTCATTCTCGCGGCTGAACTGGACCTCCACCACGTTTGATCCCGGCACGCTCTGCTTCAATTCAACGGGTGTCCCCAGTGCCACGAGCTTTCCGTGATCCACAATCGCAATGCGGTCGCACAGCCGGTCGGCCTCTTCCATGTAGTGCGTCGTCAGCAGCATCGTGAGGTTGCGAGTCTTCTTCAGGTTGTTCAGCATCTCCCAAACCGCGATGCGGCTCACCGGATCGAGTCCCGTTGTTGGCTCGTCGAGGAAGAATATCCGCGGGTTGTGCACCAGTCCTCGCGCAATCTCCAGTCTCCGCCGCATACCGCCGGACAGCGTCTTGGTTTGCGCCCCGCGCCATTTCGTCAGGTCAACCGCCTCCAGCACCTCGTTGATGTTTTTTTCCCGCTCGCCGCGAGGCACACTGTAGAGCTTCGCGTAGATAATCAGGTTCTCTTCCACGGTCAGATCCTGGTCGCTGGTCAGCGCCTGTGGAATCACTCCGATCATCCGCCGCACCGCGTTCGCTTCCTTCGTTACATCGTGTCCGCCCACGAGCGCCTTGCCGCTGGTGACTGGAATCAGCGTCGTCATCATGCGGATAAGGGTGCTCTTTCCAGCTCCATTTGGCCCCAGGAGGCCGAAGATCTCTCCCTCAGCCACCTCGAAGCTCACGCCCTTCACCGCCTCGAAGTCGCCATACTTCTTCACGATGTGTTGAACGCGAATTGCCGGCTCTGCCTGCGTCGGCAGAGGATCGTGCGTCGGCGTGACCGTCCTGGCGTGCGAAATCATTTCTTCACCAGCTTGTCTTTGGGGATATAGACCTCGGCTGTCATCCCCGGCACAAACCTCTCGTCCTGATTCGGGATCAGCAGCTTCAGCCGAATCGTCTTAATGTCCCGCTTGCGTCCGCCATTGATATCGCGCTGCGTCGCGAAATCTGCCTCGGCCGACTTCGCAATCACCTTCCCCTGCACGCTCCCACCGCTTGGCATCACGACTTTCAGTTCATCGCCCAGCTTCACCGCATCTGCCTGCGTCTCCGGCAGCGGCGCATATACCCAGGTCTGCGAGAGATCCATGATCGTAGCGATGGTTCCACCCGCCTGCAGCACCTCGCCCTGCCGCGCAGCCAGCACATTTACCGGGCCTGCAACAGGCGCGAACACCTTCGCGTAGCCCAATTGAACGCTCGCCTGGTCTGCCAGTGCCTTCGCGTTCTGCACAACGCCGCGCGTCGATGCCACGGTCCTCAAGGAAACCTGAGCCAGCAGCTCATGGGCCTTCGCCTGTTGAACGGCAGCTTCGGCCGCTGACACATTGGCGCGCGCCGACTGCACCGCCGCCTCCGCCGCATTCAGAGCAGTCACCGCCTCATCGCGCGCCTGCGCGCTTGCAATCCCCTGCTTGGCCAGCGCCACTGTCCGCGTCGTATCCGCCTGCTGGTGCGCCAGATTCGCCTCGGCCTGCGCCAATGCAGCCTGCGTCGCCTTCACCTGTGCCTGCGCATTCACCGTCGCGCTCGAAACCTCTCCCGCGTTCTGCCGCTGTGTTTCCACCGTCTCCGCCAACTTCGACTCATTGCTCTGCACATTTGCCAGAGCCGCCTTCTCCGCCGCTGTCAGATCTTGGCTTTCAACCACCGCGATAAGATCGCCGGCCTTTACCGCCTGGCCCTCTTCCACGTTCAGCGTCTGAATCCGACCTGGTATCTTCGCGCTCACCAGCACTTCGTTCGCGTCCACGGTCCCGATCAGTTTCAGATCGCCCGACGTCCGCGCCGTTACCAGGTACCAGATCAGCGATCCCAGCGTCAGTAGGCCCAAGATCACAAACACCCTATTTCTCGCGTTCATCGCTTCTCCCAGAAAACTCTTCGCTCTGTGCTCATCTCCGGCATCGGAGAATCTGCGATTACTCTCTCCGCAACTTCCGCCCCGTGGGCTCGATCTACAAAGACCGCCTGCCCCAGGAACCTCACGATCGCACGGCGCCGCTCCGCAAGTACCTCAGGCGCAAACGGCTCCACCGTGAGCAGCATTCTCCATACCGGCGCGACGAGGAAATAGAACACATTCGCGCCCAGAGCCGAGAGATGCAGCTGGAGCCAGTCCACATCGATCAACTCGCCTGACGCGATTCCCTCCCGCACCATCGACTCGTACATCGTTCGTATGGGCGAGAACACTCGCTTGATCAGGATTCCCATTGCGCCAGGATCTCCCTGGTGCATGCGCATCATCTCCTGCTGCATCAGGCTCTGAAATTCACCTTGCGTCAGAATTCGATCGAAATGGTCCAGCGCAGCCCGCAGGACCCGCTCCCCCGCCGACGCTCCGGAAAGAAACACAGCCATCGAACGGTCGCGAATCTTCGCCGAAATCATCTCCACCGCAGCCGAATAGAGATTTTCTTTGCTGTCGAAGTGGTAATAGAGCAGAGCCTTATTCACTCCGGCTGCAGCGGCGATCTGATCCATGCGTGCGCCTGCGTAGCCGAGTGTGCTGAACTCTCGCAAAGCCGCCTCGAGGATCTTGGCCCGCGTATCCGCCGACCTGTCACTTCCTCCTGCCGTACTGCCCGGTTCTTCCGATTTCATTTTGACCAATCAGTTTAACTAACTAGTTAGTAAAATAGAGCAAAGACTGAAACTTTGCAAGCTGAAGCCTGCAAGCATCTACTTAGCCACATCTTTTCAAGGATTTACTTGGAGATGCGAACCCAACCCGATGTCACTGGGGCAATCTCATCTCTCGGGTGATGGTCTGGAATCGCGGATCCGTTCGCAATCCGTCGATGCGCGGGTCCGCCTTGATGTTCCATGCCACTTCCAGTGACCGCTCAGACACTGCCTTATTCAAGAACTCGAAAGCCTTGTCCTTGAGATCCAGGCTCGCGTACATGGTCGACATCAGATACGAATTGTTGGCGGAGCCTTTCTTCCTCTCCCACTCTCGCAGGATCTTCTCGGCCCCCTGGCGGTCACCGGAGCGATTCAGCGAATAGAGAAGGAAAGAAGCGCTGTCCTGATCTCCCTTCGAGAGCTCTACCGCCGTCTTCAATTCGGCAATAGCCTCGGCATGTTTACCGATACCCTCATAGCCTATTCCAAGGTCAAAGTGCTCCAGCCCTTCATTCGGATTTGACGCAACGCCTTCTTTTGCAATCTCTATCAGCTTCGGATAATCGCGTAGCTGATAGAACACTGCCGCCGCTGTCATTTGTGATCCTGGGCCGATGTCTAATCCGTTTACCTTCGTTAGCTCGGCAAGAGCCTCATCCCTTTTCCCCAGGAACGCCATGTATGCAGCCCGATCCTCATGCGCACATGAGTAGCTGGGGGCTAGCGCAATAGAGCGATCGTATTCCCGCTCAGCTCCGGCAAAGTCCCAGTCGTGTCGCCAGAGGATTGTGCCCAGCGTGTCGTGGATCTCTCCCACGGTCTCATCAAGCTCGGTTGCTTTACTCAGTGCTTCATGTGCGGACCGGAACGCTATCTCAGGAGCCTCATACCGACCCATTGCCAGGTAAAGGTGCACGTCTGCCAGTCCTGAATATGCCTCCGCAAACTTCGGATCCGCCTGGATGGCATTCTCAAACTGAGACTTCGCTTGCATGAGCGGCGCTCTCATCGTGAACTGCGTCGAAAGCAAATACCTGCCGCGCACGTAGTTCTCATACGCATGGGGATTCAAATCCTGAACTGCTTTCAATCTAGCCTGCTGGACCGGCGTCAGCTTCACGCGAATCTCGTTCGCGACCGCTTTCGCCACATCTCGCTGCAGATTCAACACTCCATTCAGGGGGCGTTCATATGCCTCGCTCCACAGGTGTCGATCGGCAGGGCCATCCAGCAACTGCACCGTAACACGAACGTTCTCTTTCTCCCGGATGACCGATCCTTCGAGAATCGCGTCCACGTTCAGTTCACGTGCTATCTCCGGCAGATGCTTCTTGGTTCCCTTGTAATCCATCACTGACGTGTGTGAGATCACGCGCAAAGGCTCGATTCGCGAGAGTTCAGTAATCAGCTCTTCGGTCATGCCGTCTGCGAGGAATTCCTGCGAGGAGTCTCCCGACAAATTCTGCAACGGCAAAACGGCGATAGACCGGATCGCGTGCGCCTCTGGCTTTGAGTATCTCCACCAGCCGGCAATGGCAATTCCCGCAATCAGTACCAAAGCAAAGCCAGCTGCTGCTGTCCGCGCCCAGCGATGCCCTTTCGTGTGCGAAGTCGTCTCCCGCACAGGTTCTTCCACAAGCTGAGGGCCCGGCCCCTTTGCTTCTATCGGCTTCTCTGGCGTTTCCACGGCCGGTTCCACCGGCCCAATGAACCGGTAGCCCATCCCCGAAATCGTTTCGATGAATCGCGGTTGTTGCGGATCGTCGTTGAGGACCTGGCGGATCTTGCGGATCGCCGTGTTGATGCCGTTATCGACATCTACGAATACGTCTTTGCCCCATACTCGTTCGGCGATCGTCTCCCGCGTGACCAGCTTGCCTCGCTCCTCAATCAGGATGAGCAATATCTGGAGCGGGATCCGCTCTAGCTTGGTGGTCCGCCGACCGCGCCGAATTTCGAAAGCCGCGGCATTCAGCTCACATTCCCCCAGCCAAATGCGATTCTCCGGAATGACAAGACCCGAGACTGCCAATGTCGACCCCCGACCCGAGTGCTCAGAATTGTAACCCC
>Ga0068857_100006358_pt1 | contig 10115 bp, 13 predicted proteins | sample KBSCornC72_FD_66591 | JGI IMG/M metagenome (GOLD analysis project Ga0068857, IMG submission 66591) | Corn rhizosphere microbial communities from Kellogg Biological Station, Michigan, USA - KBS Corn C7-2 | ecosystem: Host-associated > Plants > Roots > Rhizosphere > Soil ...
CTCATGAAGGCACAGGCAACGGCCAGCTTCGCAGACGACTTCAAGGCACTTGCAGCGCTCAAGGCCGGGATCCTCGCGCAGATCAAGGCGACCGGAGAGACACAGGATCTCCAGCAACAACTGTTCGACGTCCAGCAGCAGATCATCCAGGCGCGCAAGGACCAGAAGCAAGCACGTATCGACCGCGCAACGACGGAGGGCTTCCTGACCCTCGGCCTCACGGCCACCGGCGATGTGAAGACCCCACTGCTTCCGAACCTTCGCAAGCGGCTCGGCACGATCACCGAGTCGGTCAAGGGCACGTTCCTCGACACACCGAAGACGGCCGCGCTCTTGAAGCGGATCCGCAAGGAGCTCGAGAAGGGCTTCGTGCCCAAGGACGTGCGGGCGAAGGTCAAGGAGATGTTCGACGAGATCCACGACGAGCTCAAGAACGGCTCCGGGAATCTCACCAAGTTCGCGCACACCAACTCGACGGCGATCCTCGCCGGGCTCGGCCTCTCGCCGGAGCAGATCCGCGCCCTGCAGAGCAGGCTCTCCGCAGTAGGCGCTGGCGGAACCGTCCCCGGCTCGCACTCGATCGCGTTCGCCGGCGGCTCCACTGTCGTGCACACAACCGTCACGCTCGACGGCAAGGTCGTCGCAACCAACACGACCAAGCACCAGCAGAAGGCGAGCACTCAGCGCTCTGTTCCTCGGCGCGGTAGCTACGCGGGCCGCCACTAATGGCTGGCGGAGTGCGCATCGGAGTCGCTTTCGACAGCGACACGTTGGACGCTACCCCGACCTGGACGTACCTGACCGATGAGCCAAGCCTGGTAGCGAGCTATCAGATCGACCGCGGCCGCCAATTCGAGTTCGACCGCACCGACACCGGCACCGCGTCGATCTCCATCTGGGACCGCAGCGGCTTGCTCGATCCGACTCTGAGCACGGCTCCCTACTACACCCTCCTCGAGCCGCTCAAGCAGATCCAGATCGAGCTCTGGAACCCCGTCACCTCGGAGTACAGCCAGCGCTACCGCGGCTGGATCGAGGACTTCGACTTCGTCGTCGATCCGTCACAGGTCGTGACGCAGTTGACGCTCAATTGCGTCGACCTCTTCGCGATCTTGACTGCGATCGAAATGCAGCCGGGGCAGTTCGGTGACGACCCACCGCTCGGCGCCGAAGGCCAAATCTTCTTCGACAACGCAATGCCCGGACCGCACGATGATGAGGGCGGTCGGATCAAGCAGGTCGTGATCGAGAACGCCGGCGTGCCGGCCGCGTTCCTTGTGGTCTTCTCCGGGAACGTCTGGCTGCAGGAAACGACCTACTCGCCCGGCGAGAACGTGCTGCAGGTCGTTGAGGACTGCGCCGACGCAGAGTTCCCGACCGTATCGAACGTGTTCTGCGATCGCTTCGGTCGGCTCTGTTTCCACGGCCGCCTGGCGAAGTTCTCGCCGGCCACCGTCGCGGCCACAGCCGGCAGCTCCGTCTGGGACTACCGCGAGTGGGCGCTCGGCGATGGAGCGGCCGTGATTGCCGGCGGAGGCGATACCGCACAGATCCGCTCCCTCTCCTTCAACCGTGGGCTCTCGAAGGTTTTCAACTCCGCCTACTGCGCCCCGAACGGCATCAGAGAGCAAGACATCGCCGCGCAGTTTTCGACCGACAACACCTCAATCGGCATCTACGGCATCCGCTCCTGGTCGGCGGAGAACCTGCTGATCGGTCACCCGACGACGACCGGAAACATCCTCAGCACGGCAGGCGCAAGCGTGCTGACAGGCAACAGCGCGCTCGACGAGACGAAGCTCTACGCCGACTACATCAAGGCCAACTACGCGCAGCCGCGGAACCGCGTCACCGAGCTCACCGTCAAGTCGCTCGACCCCGATGACACGCGCGCGCCCGCAGTCTGGGACTTCCTCACCCACTGCGACATCTCCGACTCCGTGACGCTTACCACCACGAACCCCGGCGGCGGCGGCTTCAACCAGGAGCCGTTCTACATCGAAGGGCTGCATGAATCAGCGGTGCCATCAAGCGAAGCGTTCGCGATCGTGACGACCTCGATCGACATCTCCGCGCAGGCGTATTTCACACCGGGGGCGTGGAGTGGGGATTAACCGGCCGATCATCCACGGCAACGAGCACCAGCCGCGCGGCGCCGACCCGACACGCACAGAGCGCTGGCATAAGTGCGGTGACGACGGCGAACCGGCGCTCGTCAACAGCTGGGCGGGGCGCCTCTGGTTCAAGCTCGTCGTCGGCGCGCCGAACCATCCGAACCAATCGCTTGAGGTCATGCTCGCAGTTGACGGAGGCGCCGCAGGCTCAGTGATTACGACGCTGCCGCTGAACTGCGTCGCTTGGGCCGATGGAGAGAAGATCCCAGGCAACGGTCACGACAGCGCCGGCGCGTTCCGCGCATTCCACATCGACGGCGCGACCGGCGACATCATCGACGGGTCGATTCCCTGATGCCCAAGGACATCTCCACCGCAGACGCCAAGGCGATCCACAAGACCATCAAGGAAGCCTTGGACAAATACGGGGACAGGCCTGGCAGTAGACGCAAGAGACAAGCAGCCGACTACGAGGCCGTCCTCAAGGAAGCCATGAAGAGGATCGCTGATCTCATTGCCTAGCGTTGCCTGGGCATACGACGGCGGCTCTGGTGGCACGGGCGTCCTCACCGCCACGATCACGGGCGCGACGGTCGGTTGGAAGTACAAGCTGGGGACGTGGGGCGTTGGCACTACCCAAATCGCTACGGCCGCATCATCAACCGTCGTCCTTTCGATCACCGACTACAACGGCCTCGGAGGTCAATGGATTTCGTGGGTTGGCGACGACCACGGCGTCGGGTCATTCCCCGGTTCGGGCAAGGAGGAAGCGCATCCGATCGACACGGCCCTCTTCTTGGATGGCACGCCGGGCGAGCAAGCGAGCGATCCGTCAATCACCGTCACCTACGACGGCGTCAAGACGTTCACGCTGGCTACGACGCACGCCGGCGGGACTTACTTTCAGCTCGGCTATGTCGACATCGACGCTGGAGATTCGTTCACGGAGGAGAGCATCAGTCCGACTGGGCCGGGGTCGTTCCCGCTCGTCCTGAGCGGCACCCCCGCGGACAATGTCAGCGTCGACGTCGAGCTCGATCCCAGTTACTACGACTCGTATGCCCACGGAATCTTCGTCTACACCGGTCCGGCGCCGATCCTCCTCGAAGCCGAGGACGATTACAACTCGGATCCTCTATACGCCGCCACGGTGACGAACAGCGGTGTGACCTACGTCACAGTTGGAAGTTCTCCAGAGACCTATGACGAAGACAGCGGGTTTGATCTGCTCGTCGATGGGGGGAACTGTCACCCCACCTTCTACATACGCAACGACAGGCTCCCGCCCGCCGGCAGGTACAGCATCCAACTAAAGCTTCGCGGTAGCTCGAACGGCACCACCGCGTTCAACGAGGGCTGGGTCGTTGTTCGACGAAACGGACTGTCAATTACGCCGACCGTCTTCGTCGGCAGCCCGTTGTCGGGAGACGAATGGCGCTCACTGAGCAAGCCGTGGATCAGCGACATCACGGGGCTGCCAGCCGACGGAGGCGCCGGCCCTACCGCGTTCCCCTTCCTACCCGGCGACGTCTACGAGTTCTGCTTGTTCGACCAGAACCCCGACTCAACGATGGCGGTCGATCGAATCCGCTTGGACCTCGTCGAGGCAGGTGGAAGCTCATCGCTCATCCCAATGCTGGCTCCGCCTGAGTACGCCACGGGATCGACATGGACTGACGTCGATGCGATGACCGATGCGACCAAAAAGCCCCTCCTCCTGGACATCTGCATCACCGATGACGGGACGGTGTACGCGGCCTGGCTGCAGGGTCTGGCGACAGGCAGCAACGCTGCCAACAACATCGTCGTCAGGAGCTTCAACGGCTCTACTTGGACGACGCTCAGCTCGGACCTCGCCGGTCACGGAACAGGTCCGCTAGACACCTGGATCAACTGCAAAACCGATGGGACGAATGTCTACGTTCTATTCGGCGACCGTGATGGGACCAGCGTCTCGAGCGGATCAAACCGCATAGCCGGCAGCAATCGCGTCTGGCGAGTTAAGAAGTGGAACGGTTCAACGTGGAGCGAGCTCGGGACCGGCCAGAGAGACGACGCAACGAGAACAAAGGCGTTCGCCGACCTCGGGAACGAGGGCAATCCTCTCTCGCTCTTCATCTCTCCGGCAGGCGTCCCGTGGGTCGCTTGGGGCGAGCAAGTAGACAGCCTTGCCACCGACCCCGACCACGGGAATGTGTACCCGCACTGCTGGCGCTGGAGTGGATCGGCTTGGGCCGACACGAGCCTCACGGTCGACCATCACATCCACAACTACTACACGACCTGCATCGTGTCGAACTGCAACGAGTACGGGATGGTGTTTGCTGATCCCGACGGCAGCCCCTCGGAGAATCCGTGTCTCATCTTCTGCTACCAGGACGGCACCGGCAGCGATCCTGCCTTCATTCAGTTTCAGTTCCAGAAGTGGAACGGCTCGGCCTGGGCGAACACCTTGGACTTTTCCTCCTACTCCGTTTGGCCCGACCTTAGAGACCGAGCGGTCTCGCCATTTCATCAGCACTTTCACCAAGGCCTCCACATGTTCGTCTGGCAGGACAAGGTCTGGATGAGTGCAGCGCTCATTAACGGATTCAGCAGCGCCGTCCAGGGCTCAATGGCCTACCTAGCTTCCGACTTGAGCGTCTTCGTCGCCCCCGACAAGCCCTACTGGGATCGCGCCGCTTGGAACTCGGAAGACCCGGACTCATTTAGCGACAGCATTCGCGAAGGTTGGGCCGGAGATGGCACGACCACCGGCCCGCCGGCCGTGGATTCCGAGGGCAATCTGTGGTTCGCGCTCGGGTCATTCTTCACCGGGTACGACACCGACGGCGTCGTCGTGTACGGCCGCCAAGAGAACGGAACCGGCGACGGGATGACGATCGCTTGGCGCGACCCGATAGACACAGCAAACGGCGGTCCGAACGGAGGCACCTACGGGGAGTTCCAATTCAGCGACGCGGGCTTCGCTTTTTACGGGACGACCGCCTACATCATGGTCCACGCCAGCTCGGGCTCCGATGACCCGCTTCTTCTCTACAAGTGTGTTCGAGATGACCCGTATGGCGCGTGGGCGGCCGCTGCCGGACTACGGGCCTGGCAGCGCTTCTAGCTAAGGGAGGAGCTTCATGCACGCAACACGGCACCCGCAACGGGGGCGTCAGCTTGCGAGAGCGTCGTGAAGGAATTCGCGCTCCCTCTCACACTGACGAGCCCGCTGATGCACGGCGACAACGTCAAGGACGCGCAGTGGTTGATGAAGGGCAACAACCGCTTCGCAGGGCTCGCGCCGTACAAGGACGGCACGATCGACGGCCAGTACGGCATGGTCAGCGCGGCCGCGACCAAGTCAGCGAAGTATTGGGTGGGCTATCCGCTCGCCGCCTGCGATCGCACCTTCGGGCAGACGCTGTACGAGTACCTGCGTCCGAACGACTGGCGGCCGCTCCCCACCGACTACCGCGATCGCCGCAATCAGCGAATCGCCGCGGCGACCAAGACGCCCGGCATGAAGGCGCTCGAGTTCGCGGCGAACGAGATCGGCAACCACGAGTCGCCCTGGGGCTCGAACCTCTCCAAGTACGGAGCCTGGTACGGCTTCAACGGCGTTCCCTGGTGCGCGGAGTTTGAGTCGTACTGCTTCGGCCACACCGGAAGCGCGTTCTTCCGCTACGCCTCCTGCCAGCTCATCTACCTCGACGCGCACGCGCTGCGCAATCGGCTGCGCGAGGTCTGGTCACCGATGGCGGGCGACCTCTGCATCTTCAACATCCACGGCGACTCGTTCGCGCACACGTCCTTCTTCGAGCGCTGGATCAACGTCGCGGCCGGCAGCTTCTACGACATCGGCGGCAACACCGGCCCGACCGACATCTCAAACGGCGGCGCGGTCATGCGACAGCAGCGCTCCAAGTCGATGGTCTCGCACTTCGTGAGGGTCGGATGACTGACTCCGTTCCGCTCAGAGAGCACTTCGACGCTCTTCTAGAAGAGAAGGATCGCGCCCTTTCGATGGCGGACGAGGAGCGCGAGAAGGCCGCGTCCGCACTTCGCGGCGAACAGCAACGCGCAATCGACCAGGCCGGACGCGAGCGTGACAAGGCGGCAGAGAATCTGCGTATCGAGCTCGCGCGTGCGATGACCGAGGGCGACGACCGCCTGCGCGAGCACATCTCGAACCAGGTGTTGCAGATCCAGGCTGCGCTCGTCTCGGCCGAGAAGCTGGAGCTCGAGCGCGTCAATGGCTTGGTGCAGAAGATCGAAGGCGACGAACAGTTGCTCGAGGCCTTGCGCGTCTCCTACAGCGACCGGCTGGACAAGTTCGAGACGAGCGTCTCCGACAGGTTCAAGCAGGTGAACGAGTTCCGCGGCTCGCTCGACGACCTCGGCAAGCAGATGGCAACACGCCGCGAGATGGAGCAACTGTCGTCGACGCTCAGCGCGCGCGACGACGAGATCACCAAGACGCTCGGCGAGCTCCGCTCGCGCATCGACGTCGGCCCGCCCGCGCTCGGATCACTGCAACAGCGCATCGACACGCAGACCGGCCAGGTGATCGGCGCCGGCGAAGCGCGCGCAGCGACCAAGTCAGCGATCACGACCGGCGGAGCGATCCTCGCTGCCGTCGCAACGCTGCTCGGGATCGCGACGACCTACCAGATCACCAAGAACAGCACCAAGCCCGACACGCCGACCACGACCGTGATCGTGACGACACCGGCGCCCTCCACCACCGCGCCCTAGTTCCATCAGCGAAGGAGAAGCACATGCCAATGAAGCTCGGCAAGCTGCCCGCGCGGCCGGATCCGCGCGACATCAAGTTCTCCGCGATCAGCGCCGGCCTGACGCTGCCGACCGCGCCCGCACGCTTCGGCCACGGGACGATCTACAAGGACTGGAAGATGCTCGGCAACGACCGCTACGGCGACTGCGTATTCGCCGGCGGCGCACACGAAACGATGCTGAGCGGCAAGCTCTCCGGCGTCTCGGTCGTGTTCACCGACGCCGCCGTGCTGAGTGACTACTCAGCCGTCACCGGCTTCGACCCCGAAGACCCATCGACCGACCAGGGCGCCTACGTCGCGGACGCCCTCCGCTACCGACGCAGGACCGGCATGGTCGACGGCAAGGAGAAGCGTCACAAGATCGGCGCCTACGTCTCGATCGACCCGAAGAACTGGGAGCTCCTGATGACGTGCGTCTACGTCTTCTCGGCCGTCGGGATCGGCTTCGAGTTCCCCGCCTCGGCGATGGACCAGTACAACGCCGGCGAGACCTGGGACGTCGTCGAGGGCTCCTCCATCGAAGGCGGTCACTACGTGCCGGTGATGGGTCGCTCCTCCCGCAGCGTCGGCGGCTGTGTCACCTGGGGCAAGCGCCAGGGATTCAGCAAGGCCTTCTACCAGGCCTACAACGACGAGTCGTGGGCGATCGTCTACCCCGAGGAGCTGCGCGCCGGCAAGACCGAGCGCGGCATGGACCTCACGCAACTGAACGCGGCCCTCAAGAGCCTGTGACCTACAAAAAGAGAGGAACGACATGACCCTTGGTCAAATGCTGCACACCTTCTTCACGGACGGGAAGGTCTACGCCGCCGCGATCGCGATCACACTGCGCCTGCTCCTAGGCGTGCTGGCCGCGTGGAAGGTCGGCACCTTCCGACTCAGCTACCTGAGCGACTTCATGCGCAACGACGTGCTCTTCCGGCTCCTCCCCTACTTCATCGTCTACGCCGGCGCGATCGTCGCTGGCAGCGCCAGCATCCTGATCCCCGGCCTCGACCTCGGCGACGTGGCGATGGGCCTCTACGCGGTGATGATGGCCTCCTGGGCAGCCTCGATCGCGGCCAGCCTGCTCGAGCTCAAGGACGCACCGCAGGCCCCGCAGTCGATCAAGTTGGCGCTGACCGGCAAGCAATAGCACATCAGCCTGACAAGCCCTTTACGTTTCCCTCGCAAAGAGCGTAAAGGGCTTGCCAACCTCACGTCGCGATCCTCTATCGTCTGGGACGCGCGACGGCGACTCCAAACTGGCTACGAGGATTACAGGGCTGACGGTCATGCCCCAGGGGCCTCGGGGGTTTGTAGGGCCGCAATGTGAGTAGGGGAGGGGTCCGAATGACCTTTGCGCGTGATAGGGGCGAGCCGCAGCCGTCTCCCTGCACAGCGCCTGGTGCGGAGCTCGCCGTCGCGCGCGAAGCCGACCGGCTGATCGGCGACGCGATCCTTATCGTGAGAGAAGCTGTCCGTCGCCTCGAGCAAGCGCTGTCGCCCGCAACGCAGCCGACAGCCGCTCTGTCTCGTCAGCCAGCTCAAGCAGGCGCTCCGGGTCCGCGTAGATCGAGCCCCGAATCAAGTGCTCGACGAGCTGACCGAACATCGTGGCCGCGAAGTCTTCCGCGCGCAGCCTAGGCGCCCCCAGGTCGTAGATCGAGATCTCGAGCGCCTGCGCAATCCGCATCGCGTTGCGCATCCCGAGCTGGCGCGCGCCGCTGTTGTAGGCCGACAGCGTCGACTTGCCGATCCCCGTGCGCGCCGCCATCTCATCGCGCCGTCCGGGGAACTCATTCCAGATCGCCTCTAGACGACCACTCGCGTCCCAACCTTCCTTCATACGCGACGTAACGTTATACAAGCTTCTCCAGAAAGCAAGCCATTCGCGACGCGACGTGCATTAAGAGCGCCAGATTTCCCTGGCGGCGGCGCGAGAGGTCGCCTATAAATGCGACGTGGCGATTTCGGAGCGCAAGGCGCTTGAAGAGCAGATCAAGGCCGTCGACGGCCAGCTGATCGGCTCCCGGATCCGCCAAGCCCGAGCCGAAGCAGACCTCTCCCACGACGCCCTGGGCGCCCTTCTTGGCGGCCGCGTCACTCGCACCGGCCGTCGCAGCCGAGCGGTCAGCCGACAGCACCTGATCAAGCTGGAACGCGGTCAGCACCGCCCCCGCCCGGAGATGCTCAAGCGGCTCGCGATCGTCCTCGAGCGCCCGCCCGAGTGGTTTCTTAGCGAGGCGGTGCCCGACAAAGCACCTCGCCGCGCAACCAAGAACGCGGTCTGACGATGACACGTCAGGGCGCAGAGGCGAGCCACCTTCGGCTCGTTACCGAGCATCCCCGCAAAGGGAAGCCCGACCACCTCGACGACGTCGAGTGGACCCTGATCGTGCAGATGATCACAAGGGTCAGGGAGATCGCCTGGATCGCCGTCGAGGAGATCGACGACAACATCGCAGCGCTCGACCGAGACGGTGTCGTCGCGGGGTTGCGTCGCCTCGTCGCACTCTCCGTACTCGCCCAACAGGCCGCCAACGAGCTCGAAGACGTGCCGTTGTGATCGTCGCGGCCGCTCTGACCGACATCGCGATCGCGATCGTGATGATCGCCATCATCCTCTCCTTCGGCTTCGTCTCGTCCTGGAGTCTGAGCGTCGCCCTCGACCGCGAAGTTCGTGCCGGGCGCCTGCGTGCCGAGAGACAACGTCGCGCCGCCGAAGACGAAGCATGGTCCGCCTTCATGGAGGCGCACCGATGAGCGAGCCTCGCTTCCGCGTCGTGATCAGCGCCGGCTACGATGTCAAGCCCTACGACCACCGCGAATACAAGGCCGGCTACCTCGAGCACGAGATCCTGATCCTCGACAGCGCCTTCGGCTACAAGGTGGTGCGCAGCAAGGTCGTGAAGACGGTGACGCGGCGCACCAAGTACGCGCACGTTACCGATAGTCGTCTCGCGCGCTACGTGCAGCGGATGAAGGACGAGGCCGCGAAGCTAGAGCTGGAGCTCGCCGCCGTGGGAGGTGATGCTGATGACTGAACCGCTGAAATTGTGGTCGGTCACCTGACCTCGCTCATCAAGTTGGGTTTGGGAACCTCGGACGCGCTGGTGAATTGGGCAGTGAGGACGACGGCGACGTATGCGGTCGACTTCCAGGCGGCATGGACGCCGCTTGCTCAGGTTGATCGTGACGCTGCGATCAAGACGCTGACCGACGCGCGCTGGACGAG